>Ga0105046_10011546_pt1 | contig 13728 bp, 1 predicted proteins | sample MAT03_FD_78385 | JGI IMG/M metagenome (GOLD analysis project Ga0105046, IMG submission 78385) | Freshwater microbial communities from Lake Fryxell liftoff mats and glacier meltwater in Antarctica - MAT-03 (megahit assembly) | ecosystem: Environmental > Aquatic > Freshwater > Ice > Liftoff... | reverse complement strand
GATTGGCGTTTGGTTGAAACAGATAACTTCTCAAGCAGTGCGGAAGGTTGGCAAGTGTATGATAAAGCGGGTAATCAAAGCATGGGCTGGAACAATCCAAATCCGTTAGGGCCTTCTGCTATTAAGAATTGGGGGGGCTTTGCCGGCGATGCCTTGTTGCCTGGAAATAATGATTATGTGCTTAAGAAAAACTTCAACTTGTCCGGGGTGGGCCCGTTTACCCAGATCAAGGTCAAGTTCCGTTATTACTTTATTGATTCCTGGGGTTGGGGTGGCGATGACCGGTCTTGGGCAGCTTTTGCAGAAACTGCATCCGGCTCAGGAATCCGGGTTGCCTGGGATAAACTCCACTCTTTTCTCAATGCTGGGAATGGAGATTTTAATACTGCAGGATTCCAGGCGGCTTCCGATTTCGAAGGCGTAAGCAATTGGATTGACAACTGGAACGATGTAGAGATGACCCAAAAAGCAGCCAGCACCTCTTTTTGGGTATTTATCGGCGCTGCTGTGAGCGAAAATGCTGACAATGAAACATTTGCAGTAGGCGCTGTAGAAATATATGTTAGATAAGCTTTTTCATTTTTCTTGCTTTCATCTAATAAAAACAAAGTCATGCGATATATCTACCCAATATTTTTACTCGTGCTGTTTTACCTTAGTTTAAATCAGCGCCTAACAGCACAAACCATCTCCTGCGGTCCTGAACCCGTGGTTGACACCTTCGGGTTTGAAGGCTCTGCCTTTTTCAATTTTGGCAGTACGCCCCGTGGTACCAGCCAAAAGTATCGCTCCGCCTTCGCGGTCGGCCAAACCTTTGTCGGCTACATGGATGGGTTGATGAACAACTCCACCCTGGGCTTCTACTCCCGCTTCCTGCTGGCGCCCTTCGCTTTAAAGGTAACGGCCACTCAGGGGGATCTGCTGGATCGCATTCAATTGTCCTGGGAAATTGACGCGCTGGGGCCATCACCCAACGACGGTTTCAATATTTATCGCGACGGTATTTTCCTGGCCACGGTGGGCAGTAATATTCGCAACTACAACGATTTCAACGTCATACCCGGACGGCCTTATATCTATACCGTTCGTGGCCTCAACTTGTACGGAGAAGGTGCCGCCAGCACTGCTTTAGGCTTTCAGGTGCCAAACGGCGTGGTAACCGGATGGGTGCAAACCCTCAATGGTAGCCCTGTGCCCGATGCATTGGTCACCCTGACGCCCATGCAAGGCTTCTCCGCCTTGTTTGACCCGCAAGACGGGGCGTTTGCCATGGCTGAAATTGGCCAGACACCTTTTTTGCCCAATGTTGGGCAAGACTGGACCATGACCTTCTGGATAAAAACAGACATCGCCTCCGCCCATGCTGGCGTGATCAGTATGACGCCTTTTCCTTTGTACATCAAAGCGAAAGACAGCGCAAGCGGACATGAAGGCGTGGAGGTCGCCCTGACAGCCACAGGGGCGCCCTTGCTGGCCGGCACATTTCCCGACAGCACCAAAAACGGCTGGCACCACGTTGCGCTGAGTTATGATGGCAATGGCGAGCAAAGCCGTTTGTACATCGATGGCGTATTAGCGGCGCTGTCACCCATGGATGTTATTCCACTGGCTGATTCGATTCTAATTGGCAATAGCACCGGTACAGGCGATTGGACAGGCCGCATAGACGAACTGCGTATGTACACCCGCCAACTGGACGAGCTCGATTTTGGCGAAATCATGATGGGCACCGCTTCTTCGCTGACGCCCAATCTTTCCCATTATTGGAAAATGGACGAGGAGCAAGGGCAAAAATCCTACGACATCATGAAACGCCACAAGCTGTACTTCTGTGGCGCAACGTTTGATGCGCAGCGCCCGCCGATTAGTACGGCTGGCAAAACCAATGAAGACGGTTATTACCGCATCGAATCGGCGAGTTATGGTACCGGAACCACCTTTTTGGCCAAGCCCATGAAGGATTTTTACATGTACCGTTCCTTGCGTTTTGTGCGCGATGAAATGGATTACGATACCCTGCCCAATTTTAAACTAGCCCCCAAAGCAACCCTGGAGATTTGGGTGAACAGCGCCGGGCCAGACGGCAATCAATGCCTGTTGTCAAAAAAATGGGGCAGCAATGATTTCAGGCTCATGCTAAGCCCCAATGGCACCACCAGCGATGTCAAATGCTACATCAACGGATCCGAACAAACTTTTGGCACTTTGGGCATGGGCTACCAGCATTTGGCCATCACCCTTGACAGCAGTGCCGGGGGGAACCTGGTCGTTACAGCCTATAAAAACGGGGTGCCGTTTGGCACGCCCAAAATGTTCTCCGGGGTTACGGGCAACTGGTCGGACATCACCCAGCCCTGGGTGCTGGGCGCACGCCGAAGCGGTGGCAGTACTGCCGATCATTTTGGCGGCTTGATAGATGAGTTTGCCGTGTACGATACCACGCTTAGCATCCCAAAGATTTTGACACATTTTCAAGAGCCACGGAATGCACAAGAAAAAGGACTGCGCGTGTATTTTTCGCTTGATGAAGGCAATGGAAACCGCTTGAATAACAGTGGATCCATGTTCCTTTCCTCCGGTACGAATTTTGGCGCTGAGTGGTCCTCGTTTGCTGCGCGGCAGGAAACAGAGCCACATGTATTTACCCCAGCGACCAGGCAGGTCACCCTCAATCCGAGTGTCACTTCGGTAGACCAGGTGGATTTCATCGACCGGTCTACCGTGGCGGTGTCCGGTTTTGTGCGCTATAAAAATACCGACTGTTTCGCTAAAAACGTCGAAATTTTGGTCAATGGCACTTCCTTTTTACCAAAAATCTTCACAGATTCAACCGGCCGATTTGTTGTTGACTTCGATCCCGGGACGACGGCAACATTGACACCCAAGTTTGAAAATCATGTGTTTGTGCCTGCTTTTTGGGACATCACCAATGTGTCAAGCCCCATCGCCGGAATCCTGTTTAACGACATTACTACCCGCAAGGTGAAGGGTAAAGTAGTAGGCGGATTGTGCAAACTGTCCATCATCAAGGCGCCTCCTGGCACCGGACAGGGAACCGTTTGTACGGTGAAAGTGCGCTCGGCAGATGGATGCTTGGAACGTCAGATCACCATCGACAACGTGGAAGGAGATTACGAATTTTTGGAGCTTCCGCCGCTGGAAGGTATGACGGTAGCAGTGGTAGAGCACTCCGATCCAGATATAAAAACTGCATTTCAGGTCTTGGGCGGATCAACCGTGGACCTCACCAAAAAAGACACCATACTCGACTTTATTTATTTTGCGCCTCCAGAGGTGCAACTTGTAAGCGGCCTGGATCCATATAGCCTAACCTGCCCGACAATTGTCTTGGATCAGGACGAAATAAAGACCTTGGTCATACAGCTGGTGGAGCGGTATGAAGGAGGCGACTGCCCTTTGGACACAGCTTCTTTTCGCATCATCAACGGATTCGCCGAAACAGTACTGGACACCACCATGAGCGGCTTAACCTTGGAATATAAGTTCAAGGTTGGCCCTCCAAACCCTTCTCCACCATTTTTAAAAACGCTTCAAATCATTGGCACTTCCTTAGCTGGGCAAGAAGGTAGCCTTGTCAAACAAGGCGTAGTGACGGGTATTCGGAACAAATTGAATACGTTTACAAGCTTGTTACCTGAAGTACCAAGTGTCATTTTACGTGACCCTCCAGGTGACGGTAGTTCTGCATTTTTGGAAAAAAATACGAAGGTCTGCAAAACATATTCCGCCAGCACAGAGAGTTTGGTCGGTGGTGGTGTTGGTGTAGAACTCCATCTTGGCGGCAGTGTCGTTAATGCTATTGGATTGGGTATTGCGGTCATAACAGACACCGGGCCTATTTTTGACGTAAACACTGGATTTCAGGTTACTTATCAGAAAACCAGCGAATCCACTTTTCAGACTTGTACGAGTTTCAACGAAAAACTGTCCACAAGTTCAGAGGAACTTATCGTGGGAGGCGAACGCGGAGGCGACGTATATATGGGGGAGGCGATTAACATTATTTTCGGCTTTGCCGATCAGGTCTCTTTCAATGACACCACTTGCAGTCCCTTTTCAAAAGTTGTGATCAATGTAGAGCCCGGTGATTTTGCAACAGTCTTTGCATATTCGGAGTTTAATATTAACAACAATGTGATTCGCTACCTGGGCGCATTGGAAGCCGATCCGAATACATCCTCACAGGATAGTGCAATATATGCCGAGTCCAAAACCCGTTGGGAAGCCATCGTTGCGAAGAACGCTGCATTGAAAGAAAAGGCAAAGCTTGTAAGGAACATTTCATTTGATGCAGGTATCAACTACGAGTATTCCGAGACCAGCGACACCTCCGCTTCATCTTCAATTGAAGATGTTGTGAATACCCAATCAACGACTGAAGCACATGCGGGATTTCAGTTCAACGGTGCGGGTTTCACTGTCATGCTTAATTTTATTGCATCTGCTAGCATCAATAGTAAAGATGAAAATGGCACTGAAACCAGCGTTACAACCGGATATACACTTGCAGACAATGACCCCGGCGATGCCTTCACCGTAGATATCGCCATGGATTCGGTGTACAAGACACCTGTATTCCGCCTCAAAGCAGGCCAATCCTCCTGCCCCTGGGAGCCTGGAACTGCGAACCGGGAAGGGCCCAACCTGGCATTATCGCTCGGATCACAGTTTGTAGCTTCGAATATTCCCGCCAATGAACTGGCTGTTTACAAAATGCAGCTGGGCAACCTCAGTGCGTCCAACGAAGATTGGACGTATGGTTTTACAGCAATAGCTGCCAACAACCCGAATGGAGCCATTATTAAACTCAACGGACAACCGCTGAATAACAACACCATTCAATATATTGTACCGTACGGTACTTCCATTCCCATCACCCTTACGGTTGAGCGCGGGCCCATTGAATACGATTACGACAGTTTGCTGGTCGGCCTCGTTTCTGAATGTGAAATGTCGCGTAACCTGGCCCTGTCTATTCCGCTGACCAGCGATCCGAATTTTTTCTCCGCGCTTTATCTGGGCGCACACTTCATCCGCCCCTGTAGCGAGGTAAACATCAATGTACCGGAACAGGATTGGGTTATTTTCCCGGATCCCCTCACACCGGGGCCGGACGACGAGCGCCGCATTACGGTCTCCGGCTATGATACCTTAGTAACAGATTTCAAACTGATACGGGTGCAATACCGACGATCAGACGGCGATGGTGCCTGGATCAATATTACGACTATTTCGGACCGGTATAATCCGAATTGGTCGGGCTACGATGCGCTGCCAAATCCTAAACCGCCGGTATTGCAGTCAAATTTCACCCAGTTCTTTTGGGAAACAACGGGGCTTTCCGACGGCCCTTATGAGATACGGGCCGTAGCCGTTTGTTCCGGTGATGCCACCGATATGCCTGGCTACTCGCAAATCATCAAAGGACGGATCGACCGGGAGCCACCAAGCCTGGTCGGCACGCCCGAACCTTCAGATGGGGTGTTTAATGTGGGCGATGAAGTGTCTTTTACCTTCAATAAACCCATTGATTGCAATAAAATCATTCTTGCTGATTTGACGCAGCCCAACAACGTGGGGCTTTACGACGCCACCACGGGTCTATTGATCGATATTACCGTTACATGCTATGAGAATAAGATCATCATGGTGCCCAATTTTCAAAACGAATACTTTGAAAATCGCATCCTGAGGTCAGAACTGCACAACATCAAAGACCTGACGGGTAACAACAGCACCTTCCTCAAATGGGAGTTTTATGTGGATCGCAACGAGTTGGCCTGGCTCACCGACAGCCTTGGCATCACCAAGTATGAGGATGAAACCGTAAAAGCGGTGGCCAATATCCACAACCGCGGTGGTTATCCTGTGCCTTTTATTATTGAAGACATACCAGCTTGGGTGCATGTGGTGCCGACTCAAGGCACGCTCGCGCCCAATGAGATTCGACCCATCAATTTCACTGTAGATTCTACACTGGCTTTTGGCCCCTGGTCTGACTCAATTGTACTGCATACCGTGACAGGTCAAAACCCATTCTTTATGGGTGGCGATGAAGGCCTGCCTTTGGGCGTAAGGGTGGTTTGCCGACCAACAACTTCCAACATCAACCCTGGCTTGTATGAAAACACGATGAACATGGTGTTGCAACTCAATATCCAGGGTCTTTTGTCCAAGGATGTGGAGGATATTGTGGTGGCTTATATCGGCGATACGCTGGTGGGCCGCGCTAAAATTCAATTTGCACCGCAGGTAAATAAATGGCTGGCTTACCTCACCATTTATGGCAATCCAGATCATGTATTGTTGCCCCTTCGTTTCGAAATCTGGGACGCTTCGGAATGCCTGCGCTATGCCGTGGTGGAGGACTATTTCGTCTTCCAGCCAGATGCTGTCGTCGGCAGCCCACTCACACCGCAAACCTTGCATACCAATGGTTATGTGCTGCGGCAGGTGCCCATCGGTTATGGTTGGAACTGGTTGTCCTTCAACTTGGCGTTCGCCAACCCGGACATCGACTCGGCGCTTATCTCGCTAAAATACCCGGAAAATGACCTGATGAAAGGCCAAAACGCCTTTTCTATATACCTCAATGGAGGAGGATGGCTGGGTTCACTCGACACCCTGCGCAATCCAACGATGTACATCTACCGGGCCGACCAGGCCGATACCCTGAAAATGAAGGGCAATGTGATCGATCCCGCTACGACGCCGATACCCATGGTTGCGGGTTGGAATTGGATCGGGTACATCCCGAACTATTCCCTGCCCATCAACGAGGCGTTGAGTTCCTTGCCTGCGCAAATTGGTGATTTGGCAAAAAGTCAGATTGCATTTGCCCAGTACATCAACCCAACTTTTGGCTGGGTGGGCAATTTGAAATACCTGCAACCACCCAATGGTTATCAGGTAAAATTGTCGGCGCCCGGCACCCTCCTGTACCCTCCTCCACATTCGGATTTGACTGGAAACGGAAGTGATGCTAAGCCAGGAATGACAGAACAAGCTCGAAAAGAACAAGAGGATGTGCCACTTGCCGCAAACTTCTGGTCGGTAGATCCGACCCAGTTCGAGAACAGTATGACCCTTGTTGGGATGTTCAAAGCCAATGGGGTGAATGCCACAACGGCTACTATGGAGCTTGGCGTTTTTGCCGGAAACGCTGTGCGCGGATCCAGCCCGGCGATTTACATACCACCGCTCCAACAGTACCTGTTTTTCCAGACGGCTTATGCCAATTCAAGCGGTGAACAATTGCGGTACAAGCTGTTTGACAGCAGCGACGGCAGCATCCAGGACTTAGCTGAATTGATGTATTTCTCGGCTGATTTGCACCAGGGCAGCATCCAAGCACCCATTCCATTCACGCTAAACAGCACCGGAACGGTTGAAACGAAGTTAGAGCAATCTTTCGATGTACAGCCTAACCCATTCCACAGCGAAACCTGGTTCCGCTTCTCCCTTGATCGCAGTCAGGATATCGCCCTGACCATAACAGATGTGAACGGCAGGATGGTTTCCAGCCAGCGCACAAGCGGCACGCATGGGCTGAACAGTTTGGTTTGGAAAGGCCAGTCGGACAATGGCGCAAAGCTAGCACCAGGGGTGTACTTCGTGCGCCTTCAAAGCGAGCAAGGCAGTGTTGTCCGTAAAGTAGTATTGCAATAAAGGCATTCATCAAAAAAACGAAAGAAATGAAATGGAATTCCATCATCATAAGTTGTTCACGTGCTTTTTTGTTGCTTGTGTGGATGCTGCCCAGCCTGGCCATTTGGGCAGGCCCCTGCCCTACTGCACCGACACCTTTTGAAGCGGTAGCCCCGCCCAACTGGACGGTCAACCCAGCTGATTTTGAATACAGCATGAACATGGTCGTCCGAATGCGGTACAACGGCGTTGCCAACAATAACCCTGGCAATGTGCTGGGGGTATTTGTAGGTTCATCGCTGCGTGGTGTGGCCACCCCGGTTATCAATGGCGGTTTGGCTTATTATTTTGTTACCGTGTATTCGAATGTGTATTCCGGTGAGACGCTTAACTTCAAGGTGTATTACGCCCCTGACGACCTGGTGTATGCCACGCCAGAGAATGGCACCTTCCGACACCACAAGACCCTTGGCTCGATCCCATCGCCTTTTTGGGTAAACATTGATCCAAATGCTGACTTTCCGCCTGCGTTGTTGCCCATTCCACCCGATACGACCCTTCAAAACATTGCTTTTGACCCGGTGGTACTGGCGAATTACCTGATAAGCCTGGACGGCGATCCGGTGACTTGGTCAGCGCTGCCCGGCCCTAATTTGAATGCTAATATAGTCAATGGTGTATTGACGGTCACGCCTGTTTCAGGTGTCTGGATTGGAACGGATATGGTGCGTATTATCGTAACGGAAAACACACCGAACCAGTTGGCCGACACGGTCATTGCCCTATTCACGGTGCTTCCGGATTACGGGCCGCCGGTGTTGCAACCCATTCCGAACCAGACGATTTTTCAAGGCGGAGCCTTTACGAGCTTTGATCTCGACAATTACCTGGTTTTTAATGGCCCTTGTCGGCAGTTTAAATTTGATGTTTTTCCTTTTACGGGGTCTGCAGTTGATCCAGCATGGCCGATTGTATTGCCTGGTGTACAACCGATGACTGTTGTTGCACGCCCGCTTTTTGCCAATGTTCAATTGGCTGGCGCCGGGGCAAAACTCGCGGCTTTTGTCAACGGCGTGTTGGCCGGCTCGGCAAGTTCTACCGGTGTAGCACCCAATATTTCATATAGCTTAGTGTTGCGGAACGTGGGCGCTGGACCCATTACCTTCAAGTTTTTCCACGCTCCAAACCAGTATTTATACGAAAAAACTACATCGCTGATATTTGCAGCTGGTGGCTCCGTGGGCACGGTTTCTGCCCCGTATCTCCTGCAGCTTTCACCCTTGTTGCCAACACTGGCTCCAAGCGGTGTTGTACAAATTGCTATTGTTGATCCGACCTGGCTGGGCGCATACCCCATTGATTTTATCGTATGGGATTGCAACTACCCGCTACAGCGTCGCGATACCATGCAGGCGATTTACAGTATTGTCAGCGACAACCGGCCGGAGATCACTTCGCCATCAACGGTTAATTTTCAGGAAAATGCCTGTAGCGTTTTATACGACACCCAAACAAGCGACCCTAATGACAGTGAAGGCGCTGGCCTGACGTACACGCTGGCCGGCGGCGCCGATGTTGCCCGTTTCTCCATTAATGCAACAACGGGCGTATTGAGCTGGGCAACAGGATTTTCGCCCGATTTCGAAATACCTGCCGATGCGAATATGGACAATATGTATCAGGTCAACATCCGGGTCACGAACCTGGCAAATTTGTCGGATACATTGCCCTTGACTGTTACCATCACCAACCAGCTTGTTGAGCCATTTGTAGTCAGCATCAACAACGGTGCAGGCACTATATGTACTAGCAACGCCGTAACCTTGCAGGCTGCTGGCGCTGTCAGTTATCTTTGGAGCGATGGCTCCACCAACAGCTCCATTGTCGTCAATGCTCCTGGCACTTATACCGTTACGGGGACAAGCAGTGGTGCTTGCACGGCTTCTGCCTCGGTTTTGGTGGCGCCGCCGCCATCCATCAGCGCCTCGGGCAGCAATGCTCCCGTGTGTGTGGGTGCCATTATTCAATTGGGTTCTACACCTTCGGGCGGCACGTTGCCCTATGCAACTTTTGCCTGGTCGGGTCCAAATGGTTTTTCGTCCACAGTGGAAGACCCGCCGAGTTTCACGGCCGTTCCAGCTTCAGCAGGTGTGTACACGGTACTCGTAACGGATGCTGCTGGCTGTACGGCAACGGCCACCACAACCATTTCAGTAACAGGTGGTTCCGCGCCGATGATTTTGGCGATGAACAACGGCCCACTGTGTGTTGGCGCTGGTGTTATGCTAACTTCAACGCCATCCGGCGGTTCGGGCGTTTATACCCAGTATCAATGGACGGGGCCCAATAATTACAGTGCTGCTGTGCGAAACCCCGCCACATTTACAGCGGTAGCGGCCTCTGCCGGGGTGTATATGGTAACTTTAACCGACAATGCGGGCTGTACCGGTGTGGGAAATACCACCCTCATCGTGCAGGCAAAACCGATCATTGTCGCTGGCAGCAACAGCCCTTTGAGCGTTGGAGGCACGATTCTACTGAATTCGACACCTTCAGGTGGCTCCGGTTCGGGATATACTTTTGTTTGGTCTGGGCCAAATAGCTTCAACTCGACGCTCGAAGACCCCATCGGCTTTCCGGCAACTTTGGCCGCAGCAGGGGTGTATTCCGTTACGGTGACGGACAGCAATGGCTGTACCGGAACCAGCAGCACCACGGTTGTCGTGGCTGCTTGCCCAACGATCACGGCGACTTTAGCCGGCCCGGTATGCGTTGGAGGCATGATCGCCCTTCAATCTACGCCGGTGGGCGGTGTTCTGCCCTATTCCTCATTCAGTTGGGCAGGTCCAAACGGGTTTTCATCAACGGTTGAAGACCCGCCCAGTTTTCAGGCCATACCTGCATCTGCCGGAACTTATACGGTGACAGTAACGGATCAATTAGGTTGTACGGCCAGCGCCAGTACGAATGTGGTGATAAATTTGTTGCCAAGCATTTCGGCAACCAATACCAGCCCTGTTTGCCAGGGTGCCGACGTCAGCCTTTCGTCTACGCCCTCGGGCGGTTCCGGTGTGTACAGCGGGTTTCTATGGACTGGTCCTGATAATTATTTTGCGACATTAGAAGACCCTGCGGCTTTTTCTACCACGCTGGCCTCCGCGGGTGTTTATCAGGTAAAGGTTACAGATAGCAATGGTTGTACGGCTACCACCACCACAACAGTTACAGTGAAACCCAAGCCGGGTCTTAGCACCAGCAGCAATGCTCCGGTGTGTTTAGGAAGCACTTTATTCCTGCAATCCACGCCAACAGGGGGCTCTGGGGGCTACACGTTCAACTGGACGGGGCCAGCAAGTTTTACCTCAACCATAGAAGACCCATCGCGTTCGCCCGTCATTTTGACTTATGCCGGTATTTACCGACTGACCGTGACGGACAACGTTGGATGCTCCAATACTTCCACAGCGGCAGTTTCTGTAACCAATGCAGTTGGTCCAAGTATAACAGCGACGAGCAACAGTCCCATTTGTGGGGGAAGCAACTTGGCACTGAGCTCCACCGCAACGGGTGGTACAATTCCCTATACGGCATATTCTTGGGCTGGTCCAAACAGCTTTACTTCGATCCAGCGAAACCCGACACCATTTCAGGTTTATCCAAACGCTACAGGTACTTACACCGTCACCGTTACGGATACCCAGAATTGCAAGGCCACCGCATCTGTTGCCGTAGTGGTGAATGGCCCAGCGGTTATGGCGAGCAGCAACAGTCCGGTTTGCCCAGGTACGAATATTCTTTTGAGTGCAGGAGCAGTTATTTCCGGGGCTACTTATTTGTGGTCGGGTCCGGGGTCTTATTCTTCTACCTTAAGAAACCCGACTGGCTTTATGGGCGTTTCAGGCACCTATTCTGTGACCGTGACGCTGTCTGGATGCAGCAATGTGGGCTCTGTAATGGTGACTGTTGGCGACAATGTACCGCCGTTGATTACTTGTCCTGCCAATAAAACGGTTTCGGCCAATGCTACTTGCAGTGGGACAGTGGGCACGCATACCGCCCTTTCAGTAAGTGACAACTGCGCAGCCAACCCAACGGTAACCCAAAGCCCTATCGCTTCGACGGCGCTCAACGGGCACAATGATGCGCGCACGGTTACCCTCACGGCCAATGATGGCAACGGAAATACCGCCACCTGCACCTTTACCGTGACCTTGAAAGATGTAACGCCGCCGGTAGTTACCTGTCCGGCCAACGTGACGATAGCCGCCAGTTCCACTTGCAGCGGGGTTTTGGGCGCATATTCGCCCGTTTCCCTGAGTGACAACTGCACCGCAAACCCAACGGTGACACAAAGCCCTGTTGCTTCGACGACACTCAGTGGCCACAATGACTTTAGAACAGTTAGCCTGACGGCAGATGACGGCAATGGGAACACGGCATCCTGCACCTTCACGGTGACCTTGAAAGACGTGACCAAGCCGACCATCGCTTGTCCGGCGAACATGACCGTAGCTGCAGATGCCAATTGTAGCGGGGTTGTGGGCACGCATTCAGCCGTTTCAGTAGCTGATAATTGCAACCCCAATCCGACGGTGACGCAAAGCCCTGGTGCTTCGACGGTGCTCAGCGGCCACAATGATGTGGAAACCGTCACGCTTACCGCTGACGATGGCAATGGCAACACAGAATTTTGCACCTTCACGGTGACACTGAAAGACATCACGAAGCCGACTATCACTTGCCCGGCCAACACCACACTTGCTGCAGATGCCAATTGCAGTGGTGTAGTGGGTATACGGCTGCCTGTCGCTGTCAGCGACAATTGCACGCTCAATCCAGTGGTTACCCAAACTCCGGCACCTTCAACGGTACTCAGTGGACACAACGACGTTGAAACGGTCACGCTCACGGCTGACGATGGCAATGGCAATACAGAATCCTGCTCCTTTACGCTCACCTTAAAGGATGTAACCAAGCCAGTTATAATTTGTCCGGCAAACATGACGGTTGCTGCCGATGCCACGTGCAGCGGCGTTGTTGGTGCGCATGCACCAATTTCAGTCAGCGACAATTGCACATCAAGCCCAACAGTGACCCAAAGCCCCGCCCCATCTACCGTTTTGAGTGGACACAACGATTTTGAAACGGTCACGCTCACCGCCGACGATGGCAATGGCAACACGGAATTTTGCACCTTCACGGTGACCTTGAAAGATGTAACCAAGCCGACCATCACTTGTCCGGCAAACATGACCGTAGCTGCCGATGCCAATTGTAATGGTGTTGTGGGCGCACATTCCGCCATTTCTGTGGCTGATAATTGCAACCCCAATCCGACGGTGACACAAAGTCCGGCACCTTCGACGGTGCTCAGCGGACACAACGATGTGGAAACCGTCACGCTTACCGCCAATGATGGTAATGGCAATACGGAATTCTGCACCTTCACGGTGACGTTGAAAGACATCACGAAGCCGACCATCACTTGCCCGGCCAACACGACGCTTTCCGCTGGCCCCACTTGCACCAGTCTCTTGGGGGCCTATACTGCGGTATCCGTTGCCGATAACTGCACGGCAAATCCGGCGGTGACCCAAAGTCCACCCGCCACTACCCTGCTCAGCGGCCACAATGATTTCAGGACGGTGACCCTTACGGCAGACGACGGCAACGGGAATACACAAACCTGCAATTTTACGGTGACTTTAAAAGACATCACAGCACCTACAGTTCTTTGCAAGGCCCATACTGCCCTCCTGGATGCGAACGGCAATACCAGTATAACCACAGCAAATGTGTACCTGAGCGGTGCTGACAATTGCGGCACCGTGAACCAGGTTTCCGTGATACCCAATATGTTCAATTGCAGTAACCTGGGAGCGAATATTGTCACCCTGACCGTAAATGACGGCAATGGCAACACGGCCAGCTGCACCGCAACGGTTACCGTGGTGGACAATATCCCGCCCATGGTGGTTTGCAAGGTCAAAGTAGATGCTGTACTGAATGCTGGTGGGCTGGTGACAATTACACCGGCAGACGCCTTCCTGAGTGGTTCGG
>Ga0105046_10011543_pt1 | contig 13730 bp, 5 predicted proteins | sample MAT03_FD_78385 | JGI IMG/M metagenome (GOLD analysis project Ga0105046, IMG submission 78385) | Freshwater microbial communities from Lake Fryxell liftoff mats and glacier meltwater in Antarctica - MAT-03 (megahit assembly) | ecosystem: Environmental > Aquatic > Freshwater > Ice > Liftoff... | reverse complement strand
CGGAATGTTGGAATCCTGTTTGATCAGAACCGATTAGATTCCGAAATGCAGCGAGCACTTACGAAGCTCACCGAAGCACAGCTCAGCGATGGTCAATGGCCATGGTTTCCGGGTGGACAGAAGAACGAATTCATCACGTTATACATTACGACAGGCTTTGGCAGGCTGCGACATTTGGGCGTTAACATCGACACGAGCATCGCGATTCGATCGCTTGAGCGATTGGATGCATGGGTGACAGAAATGTACGAAAAGGTTAAGCCCGAAGACCGTGGAAAAAATCATCTCTCGACAACCATCTCTTTCTATCTTTACGGAAGAAGTTTCTTTCTGGAAGACGTTGCCATATCGCCAGAGCGTCGAATAGCAGTTGACTACTGGTTGGAACAGGCGCGAAGCCATTGGCTGGCGCTTGCATGTCGACAAAGTCAAGCTCATCTTGCCGTAGCTCTCAAGCGTTTCGGCGACTTAAAGTCGGCTCAAGGCATCATGGCCTCACTGAAAGAGCGTTCCGTTCAGAACGAAGAGATGGGAATGTATTGGCGAGATCAGGAAGATGCTTGGTGGTGGTATCGGGCTCCGATTGAATCCCAAGCCATGATGATCGAAGCTTTTGACGAAGTGATGAACGACGTGGAGTCGGTCGAATCGTGCAAAGTCTGGCTGTTGAAGCAGAAACAAACGCAAGACTGGAAGACAACGAAAGCAACAGCGGACGCGGTCTATGCAATGCTATTGCGTGGTACCGATATGTTAGCGTCGGACGAAATCGTGCAAGTTTCGTTGGGAGGAAAAGTCATCCAGCCAACGGTCGTCGAAGCCGGAACAGGTTTCACGGAAGAGCGATTCACTCGGGGTGAGATTACCCCTGAACAGAGCAAGATCACCGTCACTAAAGTCGACGATGGTGTTGCGTGGGGAAGCGTTCACTGGCAGTATCTCGAAGACATCAGCAAGGTGACTCCGCATGAAGGAACACCGCTCAAACTGATGAAAGAACTGTACCTCAAGAAGAACACAGAAAAAGGCCCAGCACTCGAGCGAGTGACTCAGGCGATCGCAGTCGGTGATGAATTGGTCGTACGTATTGTTTTACGAGTCGATCGCGATATGGAGTTCGTACATCTGAAGGACCATCGTGGTAGCGGAACTGAGCCAGTGAATGTCCTTTCGCAATACAAGTATCAAGATGGATTGGGTTACTACGAATCGACACGAGACACCGCTAGCCACTTTTTCATCGACTATCTTCCCAAGGGAACCTATGTCTTCGAGTACTCTACACGCGTACAATTGAAAGGAGAATATCAAACCGGAATGGCAACCATTCAGTGTATGTACGCCCCCGAGTTCAACAGTCACAGCGAAAGTTTGCCCATCAAAGTGGAATAGGTCGCAGGGGTGGAATGCTGCTGGGACTTACTTTCGGCGTCTTACTTTTGGTTCGGTAGTGCCGCTCGCATTCGTTCAACCAGCTCACGATCTAGTTCGGGTGGATTGTTTTCGAGTAGCCAATCTAGCTCTTCTCGGGCAGCCGTGTAACGACCGGTGATGCCTCGCAATTGAGCTCGCATCATCCGAAAGTCGACCATGTCTGGGTTGAGCGCGACAAGGCCTTCGGCGTATCGCAACATCGCTTCGGCATCTTTACCGTTACCAGCGACGCCGAGCAGATTGTTCAAGACGCGTGTAAGAATCTCGGTGCTTGTACTACCGCGAAGGTCTTCGTCGCGAAGTGGTCGGCGCGCGTGCGACGCCACGATATCAGCAGCTTCCGCGCGAGTAAGCAATTTGCCGCGATCAAATACATCTATCAATTGGTCATCATTCTCATCAATCACATGTTTGACTACAAAATGGCCAGGCAGTCCAACCCCTTCAATGCGTAGCCCAAGTTGACGACCGAGCTCCATGTACAGAATCGACATTGTGATCGGCAAGCCTTCACGATCGTCAATCACGCGATTTAAGTGGCTGTTTGCGGGATGATAATACTCGCTACGGCTACCATGAAATCCATTCTCGTCAAATAGGTAGCGATGAAGAGCTACTTGCTTTTGAGCACTTGTCGCATCCGCCGGTAGGTCAGAGAGTACTTCGGCAGCCATTTCCTCAATGCGATTCTTGTAGGCATTGATGTCAATATCGGGATTGTCTAGTGCGGCGATGAGGAGCGCGCCTTGCAGAAGCTGTTCATCCGCTTTTGTTTCCACTAATTTTTGCAACCGCTTTAGCGTTACCGTCCGCTGGACATCGTGTGCGATTCGGCGAAACTGAGCAGCCTGCTGTTCTAGCTTCACTGCACGGCGGGTCAGTTCACGTGACGTTAGTTCACTCGATTCGCCCAAAATTTGGACTTGTTCGGTACGCAATGCGTCGAGATCGATCGGCGGCACATCCAATTGCCCTAGCCATTTTTGTGCTGACTCGGACAATGCTTCGCTCGGCAACTCAGTACCGACTTGGAAGCGTTTGAAATCAGCTTTGGTATCGCGAAATTTTGCTAATCCAACCTGTCCTTGAGTCAGCTGAGTGTCCCGCGACTCAATTACTAGTTGCCCGTTAACGAAGCATCGAATGCTTTCGCTATCGATGCGAACTTTCAATTGGTTCCACTGGTCGGGCAGATAGTGTTCCGATGGGACTTCTTTGAGGACTTGCCAGGAATAGACCGACGGCCCCTTAAAACAGGTCAATCTTAAACGTCCGCTGCTCGGATAAAAGCCATAGTGACGATCTTTTCCATCGCTATGAAATACGATTCCAGCGGCGCCCGCCTCATCGTCCATACGGACCTCGACCGAGATCTCAAAGGGCCGTTCGGGGACGTCGCTTTTGGATAGACAGAGAGAACGGCCCCCGAAGCCATTGCCAAGTCCACGAGCGGTAATGTGACCGTTACGCTGCTGCCAAACTGAACCAAACAGCGTTGTCCAACGATCCTCGTTCATATTGCCCAGTCGTATCCACCGATCGATCGAGACCGGATTGGGATGATCCCGAAGATTTATCAATTGGTCGATAGGGATAGCGAATCCCAAGTTGTCATCAATCGCCGACTTCATGTTGATAATTCCATGCACGCGCCCATCCAAATCAACGAGCGGTCCGCCGCTGTTACCAGGTTCGACGGGCATCGCCAATTGCAACAGCGTCCTCCCTTCGATTTCCCGCTGTGCCGATACGATCCCTTCGACCACACTCCCCTCAAGCCCCAATGGGTTTCCGAACGCCAACACACGCGTCCCTTGATCGCAGGACTTTGGTTCGGCGAACTTGATCGCCGTGAGAGTTTCGTTCTCGGGATCGACTCGTATTAAAACCAGATCATTAGCGCGATCCGAAGCTTCGACCGATGTAACTCGCAATCGTTTCCCACTAGCCATTTCAACGGTGAAAGGGCGGCCTTCGTCAATCACGTGAAAGTTCGTTGCAATCAGCCCCGCCGAGTCCGTTACAAATCCTGTTCCAAGTCCCTTCGTGTCTCCATCACGACCATTTACTCGAATGGTCATCACCGAAGGCCGAATCTTAGCGATCAGCTCTTGATGAGATCTGACATCATTCTCCGCCGCGATAGCAGACAAATTCGTAACAGCCAAAATCGACGAGACTAGCGTTTTGATACAGATCAAAAAAAGAGGATTGGATCGACTCACGTTTATTTCCTGACAGTTCGCTAAGAATAGACTGAACAAATCAACTATTGGGACCATGCATAAATAAGTTGCAACTTTAGCGGAACGGCGCAAGCCGTCCAGTGCCGAGAAACTGGAGGTCTTGTGCCCTTCCGCTAATTTTGAATTGCATAGTTTATTTGTGAGCAATTCCTAAGATAATAACTTACAGCAAATGCGACGTTTGCCGAAGTCAAATTCTCTCGAAGTTGTTTACTTGTGATCGCTTGCTTCATGATACACCTTTCTTAACTACAATCCCATTCAAGTCCCTGCAAAGAGGCATGAAACTCTTGCAATTGCCTGATCCATCAGCGATACTAGTGTTCCCTCCTTTTTAGCAACATTAAGCTTGCTCCTGCTCACTGCCCTGCTGGTTCCGCACAGATGCTCGCGTTTCGAATCCTATTTACCGTACTCGTCGCCGCTTGCTGCGTCGTCATCGGAATGAATGTGCATCTTTGTGCAGCGGATTTCCACGCAGACATTCTTCCAGTTCTACAATCCCATTGCGTTCGTTGCCATGGACCGGAATTGCAAGAAAGCAACCTTCGTCTCGATACGCTGTCGATTGATCTGATGACCGATCGCGTGGCCACAGAGACTTGGAACCAAGTCCTCAACGTTCTCGATACCGCAGAAATGCCTCCTGAAAAAGAGCTCCAACTTTCTGACGAACAACACCGGTCGATGACCAACTGGATCGAATTGTCGATCAAAGAAGCCATCAATGCTCGTAGTAAAACGGACGGACGATCCATTATTCGGCGACTAAATCGTATCGAGTATCAAAACACGATGCGCGACCTACTTGGACTGGATATGAACTACGTTCGTGACTTGCCACCGGATGCAGTGTCGGCCGATGGGTTTCAAAACGACGCTAGTTCGCTTCAGATGTCTTCACTGCAGCTTGAGTATTACCTCAACACCGCGAGGCAGGCACTTGATCGAGTCATCGTTTCAGGGAAACAGCCTAAGACATTTAATCATATGTTTACCGAAACCAAAATCGATACTTGGCTCGGCGATGGCCAGCGATCCAATCGACTCGGCCGACAACAAGAGTTCCTTGCCAAGATCGTCGACGAGTACCCCGACGAAGGAGACTTTCTTGTGCGAGTCAAACTCTCAGCGGAGCTGAAGCCCAATATCGGCTTTCCGTTGCTAGAGGTGTCGGTTGGATATCAGCCAGATACCGAGATCTTACTCGATAGTTGCGATATAATCGAAGTGACGACCGCTGGTCCTGAGACTTTCGAGTTTCGAGGAAGACTTGAAAACTTTCCTTTGCCAGTTCGTGGTCAAGGTAAGTTTCCGGGCTTAGTCATTCGTGTTCGCAACGTCTATGACAATCAATCGCCGAAAACACCGGGACAGAAGAATGATAAAGGTCAAATGTCGTATGTCGATGAACCCAGCTTGCCCACGTTTACCATTGAATCGGTCGAGTTTTATGGAAACGCATATGATCACTGGCCCCCAGCAAGACATCGCGAGATTCTGCTGGAACGCGAAGGTATTGATCACGAGTCGATCATATACGTCACCGAAATCGTAAGTCGATTCATGTCGCGAGCATTTAGATGCGAAGCTGAAGAAGCGGATGTCGCGAGAATGGTGGCGTTTTATGAATCGATTCGCCCCGAGTTCCCGACGTTTGAAGAGACAATTCGTGAGACACTGGCCATGGTTCTAATTCAACCCCAGTTTCTCTATCGATTGGAACCTTCGGGCGATGAAAAGCGCCCGGTCACCGATATTGAATTGGCATCTAGGCTATCTTACTTTCTTTGGAGCACTATGCCTGACCCAGCATTATTAGCGGTCGCCAAGTCAGGAGTGCTTCATCAATCAGATCGGTTGACAGCTGAAGTAGATCGTATGCTATTGGATCCACGGTCATCACAGTTGATCGAGCACTTCACGGATCAGTGGCTAGGTCTCGACATGATTAACAATGTCGCGGTCAGTCAAGATCGGTATCGGGGCTTTGATGACACCATCAAGCCACACATGTGCGGTGAGACACGAGCGTTGTTTAGTGAACTCCTTCACCAGAATCTCAGCGCGATAAATTTTATATCTTCGGACTTCACGATGTTGAACGAATCGCTTGCCAGATACTATGGCATCGACGGAGTCTTTGGGCAAAGCTTTCGACGAGTTACGTTGAAACCTGAAGAACATCGCGGTGGTTTGCTTGGGCACGCTAGCTTGCTTTTGATCAATTCAACTGGGGCCGAATCGCATCCGATTAGACGAGCGGTTTGGATTCGCGATCGCTTGCTGAACGATCCTCCGTCCCCTCCACCGCCTAATGTGCCATCTTTAGAAGAAGCCAATCCAGAGTTCCACAAGTTTTCGCTACGCAAGCAACTCGAGCTTCACCGCACAAAGGAGTCATGCAACCGTTGCCATCGGAACATCGATCCGTGGGGAATCGCCCTCGAAAACTTTGACGCCGTAGGTAAATGGCGAGACGAGATCGAGGCAACCGATACGCTCCCTGGCGGTCACGAAGTCGCTGGCATCGACGGCTTAAAAAACTACCTTATGAGCGAAAGAAAAGAGGACCTCGCAACTTCGTTGGTTGCTAGGCTGTTAACCTACGCTCTTGGACGAAGACTAGAATTAAGTGACGAGGCAGCAGTCGAAACGATCGTGACTCAAGCAGCAGCCGATGATTACCGACTGAAGGGGATCATTCACAAAATCATCGCCAGCGAATCATTCCAAACCAAATAGAGTACTTCAGGAACTTTGAATATGACCCGCAAATCTTGGCACCTCGATCGACGTACTTTCTTGACGGGAACTGGAGTTTCTTTGGCATTGCCTTGGATGGAATGCATGGCCAGGGGCAACGAACAGCAGAGTCAACTAGAGAACAAGCCACGCCGGATAGGAGCCATGTATTTCGGATTCGGAGTTGGGCTTCCTAAAGAAGAGAGCGAGAATGCACAGTGGAGATGGTTCCCCCAAGGCGAAGGACGTGACTTTCAATTCACTGAAGTATTGAAGCCACTCGAAAAGCATCGCGAAAAAATCAGCGTGCTGGGTGGCCTATCGCACCCCAACGGTCGACGCATGGGAGGTCACGATACGGGCGACACGTTCCTGACTGGAGCTTTTCTCAACAATAAGTTTCTCCACAACACTATTTCAATGGACCAGTTTGCAGCACAGTCGTTTGGTGACCAGACTCGATTTCCGTCGCTTGTACTTTCAACCGATGGCGGCGTAGGAGAACCCACTCGTTCCAGCACGCTCTCCTACAACGACAAAGGCCGCCCACTCCCAGCACTAAATCAGCCTCAGCAAATTTTTGATCGATTCTTTGGAGCCGGTGATGCCGATACGATCGCCGCACGTCGCAGGCTAAAGAGCGTTTCAGGCATGCTTGACCGAGTACTCGATGATTCGAATTCATTGAAAAAGCGGCTTGGTTCTCAAGACCGCGAGAAGCTTGACGAGTACCTTGCTTCGGTTCGCCAAATCGAACAGGGCGTCGAACGTTCACAAAGATGGCTGGAAATTCCGCGTCCTCAATTGCGTGACGAAGACCGCGACGCATTGAATCTGGATGCCGACGATAAGGCACCGCTACTATTCATTCGAACCATGTACGACTTGATTTACCTAGCCTTTCGAACCGATTCGACGCGGGTCGCAACCTATCAAATTACGAACATGGCTGACTGTTCATCGAAGGCAGCTAAATTTCCGCAACTGCAAGGCTTTAAAGATTCGCTTCACACATTGGCACACGATTGGGATAAACCAGGTGGTGCGGAAAAACTGGGACAATGGGATCGGTTCATGGCTGAGCAGTTTACATATTTCTTGGATCGGCTTGATTCCGCTAAAGAAGAAAGCGGTTCGGTCCTCGACAACTCGGTGATCCTATACGGGAGTAGCAACAGCACGACCCACGACAACAATAACTATCCGCTCATTCTTGCAGGCGGTGGAGAACTTGGGCTAAAGCATGGGCAATTCCTTAAGTTCAGCGACAAGATCCCAATGTCCAACCTTTTTGTCACGATGCTCAACAGCGTCGGAAGTAAATGCGACGCATTTGCAGACAGCACGTCAGACATCACGGAGTTGTCGTAAATCGAGTTTGGAAACGGCTTTAGTACTTCATCCAAGTTGTTTTTTTGAGCCGATTGCCTTGCACGGTGCTAGCGGTGGGCTGTTAAAAAACTGGTATTGCAACGGGTTTTAGTTTGCGCAAGTGTTGTTCCGCTGGAGTAGGGGTTAGATCAAGACTCAACGATTCAAGAATCTCGCTGCTTGAGGGAAGGCGACCGAAGCGACTGGCCGCTTCGCTCATCGGCTTGATCGTGGAAATGACACCGTTCACGAATTGTTTGCATGTTGGGTTGCTCGTCTGTGTAGATCGGACCCCGCATCGCTAAGAATCGCGATAGGATTGCCCACCTTTAGGGCCAAATCCTTGAACTGTTGTTGATGTCATAGTGGCTGCCAGCAACCTTCGTTTCTAACTGCAATCCCCTAATAACGGGTTCGCTTATGATCAAGCCCATCGAAGCGTTGTTGGCATCGACTGCAGGCATCGGCTGCCGTTTGCTCTGCGTGGTCAGCTCTTTTTTTTCAAGAGCTGTAGTTCTTTCTCAGCGGCTTCCTCGCGATCTCTCCAAATCGCGCGACTCGACTCGACGGCCCTAACTTGGTTCTGCGCGACCCGTAATTCTTCACGAACAGTGCTATACTTCAGCCTCAACTTCTCACGTCCCTAATTAGTCAGACGAGCCATTATTATGGGGCACGAAACTCTGCTGTCTTGTCTATGGTTGTCAATAAACATTGATAAATCAAGCGCGGTTTAGTCTGTATTTCATGGACCCAAGTATGTACAATGAATTGTGAGATGAATACCCAATGGGAGATACTCCAAGGTGCTGCGATGGTTTGTCAAAGAACCCGATGCAATTGAATTGGAGAGCCGAAGGTGCAAAACAGCCCTGAATCGCTCAGGCAAAAGGACCGCTGGGATTGATACATCTTCTCTGGAGAGTGATTGCAAGGTTGACTCGTATTGAGTTGACTTTCAGCAGTCCACCGAAGGGGTAAGACAAGCCATCTGGATTGGTTTGTTGGATCTCTCAGGTAAGCGGACAGAGGGGCAATACGTTGCTTACGCAATGACACCAGCGCGTGTGTTGTATTTGGCTGCGTTTTGTTCCGACACGTTTTTTGAAACCTGGAGAGTGCTCATGTCATCGCAGACTCAATTGCCACCGTTCGTATTTCGTCACCTGGGGCCCCGCGAAGACGAGATTGTGCAGATGCTGAAATCGATTGGCTATCAATCCCTGGAGGAACTAACGCATGCAGTTGTCCCTCAGTCGATACGAATCGACCGACTCTTAAATCTTCGTGAGGGCATCACAGAAGAAGAAGCTTTAGATGAATTGAAATTGTTGGCTAGTAAAAATCGCTTGGTGAAATCCTTTATCGGTCAGGGATACTATGGAACCCATACACCCAAGGTTATCCAACGCAATGTTTTGGAAAATCCGGCCTGGTATACGGCTTATACACCCTATCAACCGGAGATTTCGCAAGGTCGACTTGAAGTCCTCTTTTACTTCCAAACACTGATTGCCGAACTAACCGGATTAGAAATTTCTAACGCTTCGCTGCTTGACGAAGCGACAGCCGCCGCTGAAGCAATGACGCTATGCTTACGAAGTACAAAAACGAAAGCGACACGATTTATCGTCTCTGCTGGATGCCACCCTCAAACGATCAATGTTTTGCAGACCCGCGCTCAACCGCTTGGTATCCAAGTAGAGATCATTGAGAACGTAAGCGAATTAGAGGACTTGAGCAGTGTTTTTGGAGTCATGCTCCAGTACCCAGCGACCGATGGTGGTATCACTGATTTTGAAGAGATCATTGCGACTTCCCATCAACACGGTGCAATGGTTGTTATGGCTACTGATTTGCTTGCACTGATGTTGCTAAAGTCACCTGGTGAACTAGGAGCCGATATTGCAGTAGGGAGCAGCCAACGTTTTGGAGTTCCGCTCGGCTTTGGCGGGCCTCATGCAGCCTTCCTGTCCACAACCAAGGTCCATCAGCGGACGCTTCCAGGAAGACTGGTAGGGCAATCGATCGACAGCCACGGCAATCCTGCTTTTCGACTGGCCCTCCAAACTCGAGAGCAGCATATTCGACGCGAGAAAGCGACTTCTAATATTTGTACGGCCCAGGCGTTACTGGCGATCATGGCCACGCTTTATGCCATGTATCATGGCCCCGAAGGTCTGCGCCGCATCGCATGGCGAGTTCACCAGCTAACAACAATTCTCTATCGGTCTTTGCAAACGAGTGCGTATCCGGTTCTAGAGACAACTTTCTTTGATACTATCGTGCTTGAGACCGGAAAAGTAACCGAATCGCTACTTCAAAAGGCTGTGAATCTCGGCTTCAATCTACGAAAGTATTCGGAAACGCAGATTGCTGTTTCGTTTGACGAAACGACTTCCCAGGCCGACTTAATAGCAATCGGGCGATTGCTCGGTGGCGATGAAGCCCTTCTTAAAAGTGGTTCCTGTATTGAATCTGGCGAAGGACACGGCTTACTTTCCAAAGACCGTCTTCGTCACGATACCGTCCTCTCACAGGATGTCTTTCACAAGTATCGAAGCGAAACGGAGATGATGCGTTACCTTCGACGGCTATCGGAGATGGATATAGCACTCGATCGGTCGATGATCCCGCTTGGATCTTGCACTATGAAGTTGAATGCAGCCAGCGAACTAACTCCAGTGACTTGGCCCGAATGGAATAGCATCCATCCCTTTGCGCCTAGCAATCAAGCGACAGGCTACCACGAGATGATTGCGGACTTGGAATCGATGCTTTGCGAAATTACTGGCTATGATGCAGTCTCCTTACAACCCAACGCGGGCTCCCAGGGCGAGTATGCAGGGTTGTTAGCGATCAAACACTACCACGAATCTCGCCAGGACTTCCAGCGTGACATCTGCTTGATCCCAAGTAGTGCTCACGGTACTAATCCAGCGAGCGCGCAGATGGCGAATATGAAAGTCGTCGTCGTAAAGTGCGATGACCTTGGCAACGTCGATTTGGAGGATCTCGATTTACGTATCTCACAAAACATCGATCGTGTTGCCGCGATCATGATCACCTATCCGTCCACTCACGGTGTCTTTGAAGATCGTGTACTAGACGTATGCGAAAAAGTACACGCTGCGGGTGGCCAAGTATATATTGACGGTGCTAATCTAAATGCTCTTGTTGGTGTTGCCCAACCAGGCAAATTTGGTGGCGACGTTTCGCATTTAAACCTCCATAAGACCTTTTGTATTCCACATGGTGGTGGCGGTCCTGGCGTTGGACCGGTAGCAGTGAAAAGTCACTTGGCTCCATTCCTTCCCAAGGATTCCCATAACGCAAGCCGAATAGGATCCACGGTAAGTGCAGCTCCCTTCGGTAGTGCAAGTATCCTGCCAATTTCATGGATGTACATTCGAATGATGGGAGCGAATGGCCTACGGATAGCGACTCAAGTTGCGATCTTGAACGCCAACTACGTTGCTCATCAGTTGAAGGACTACTATCCAATTCTCTATACAGGTAACGCATCGCTGGTTGCACACGAATGCATTATCGATACACGCCCAATGGAGAAGACCGCTGGAGTGACCGTGGATGATGTTGCCAAACGATTAATGGACTTCGGTTTTCATGGTCCAACGATGTCGTTTCCCGTTGCCGGGACGCTTATGATCGAACCAACGGAAAGCGAATCACTTGCTGAGATCAATCGGTTTTGCCGAGCGATGAAATTGATCCATGCGGAATATCGACGAGTTGTTTCAGGCGAATGGTCGGCGGAAAATAATCCGATGCGAAATGCTCCTCATACACTCGATTCGATTCTTGTCGATGAAAAATCAAGAGTCTATACTCGTCGAGAAGCTGTTTGTCCCGACCCCGAAATGAATTACTCGGTCAAATATTGGCCACCTGTGGGACGGGTTGATAATGTTTTTGGCGATCGAAATGTGATCTGTTCGTGCCCGCCGATAGAAAGCTTCTCGGAGTCCACCAACGATCAAATCGAACTCGTCACGCGGGAGTAGCAACTGCATGCTTCTCATTGAGGTCATGGTCTCGGAGGATCGCTTCGACCCAACGGTTTACCTCGGTTGCCATTGATAGATTAATCAAATGGCGACCGAGAATAAGAAGGGTTGCATCAGACACCGATGGTGGTTTGAGCAAGCGATCTTGTCGACCGTGGATTTGGTAAATCGGAATTCCCATTTGCTCGAAACTCGAACCTGTTCTATCCCATTTTGCAATCTTGTTGGCGCCCCAGCGAATTTGCTCCCAATCTGAATCGAGCGCCATTTCTAGAAGTATTTGCTTCTGAACATCCGACATCCCTTCTTCATTTGCTAGCGTTGAAAGCGTTCTTTTCATAGCGATTCGACCGACCGAAGCAGGAAGTCTAGCGATCAATTTTTCTTGAACTCGAAAAGTGATTGGGATATTCGTGTGCGAACGAGTTGATCCGATCAAAATCACACCCGCGATTCGGTGGATCGTTGCTTGCGTGTCGTCGGATAGCTGCACCGAAGCAAGCTGAGCAACTTGGAGAGCAATCTCTAAAGCGAGCATCCCGCCAAATGCTACGCCCGCCAAAAAAAACTTACTGCCATTATGCCCTGGACCGACCGTCAATCCTGGAAGTTGCTTAGGCCACTCCGTCACAAGTTCGGATGCGTAAGCAGCAAGTGACGCCGCGTTTTTCGCGGGTGGCAATTTTAGAACGTAGGAGTTCGGGAAATAGCTGGTCTGAGGCTGAAGCATGCGAGCATCCATCCCCAATCCCGGCAGCATTATGATAGATGTTTCGGATCGGTACATGATCCCACGATCATAACCGGAAATCGGCTAATCGAAGACACCCTCAATCCTTCTTCCGAGGTTGGGACGAAAACGAAGGCCTCCGTTGCTGGAATGTCCGCTAGCCGGATATCGTTTGGAATTCGCCACTCAAGCTCGCGATCCCAAGATTCACCCGAAGAATTAACCAAAGAGTCACCCAAATATTCACTGTTGAGAAGTTGGAAAAACGGAAGCTCCTCTTCGGCTAGCTTCTCCATGTCAGGCCTCGTTCCATAGACAACTGGTCGACAACCAATCTGCTCGAGATATTGCCGCTTTATGCAAATTCCATACGGCAGCCAGTCCCAACGATGGAGATGCCGTTGAAATTGTCGCCGGCTCAATAGTTCAGTCAGACGCACTTGGCTCAGACTTACGGTTTGGACGCTCGTTCGTTTGAGATGATTGGTGGCGATCAATCGCTGCTGTTTGAGGATACGAATCAGAGTATCCAACGGGTGGCTATGATCCAATGCGGTCAGTATCTCGTCATAGTAACCGACGGTTGACTGATCAGGCCATGGACCATCTGGCGATCGAGTGCAGTGAGTCAGATAAGTCCATTGCGAGTCCGCATTACCATTCTGAACCATTTTGCGGGCGAAGAGCGGGCTGTAAGCTCTCGCTGAAATCAACTCATTTCCAAAACCCGATCGTCGTGGCCCGCCAGTCCAAATGCTTTTTTCGGCTCCAACATCAGCATCAACCATTGGACTTGAGACCGAACTAAGTAGATCGTGCTTCGAGGGACGATACCAACCGATAGCCCCTAAGCCCATGAGTTCTCGTGCCGAGTTGATGGGGGAATTTACCGAGGGCAGGCCTTCCTCTGGACGCGGGAGATCAACGGCAACACTTCCAACTGGAAAATCAGAACATGCAAGTCGATGCCGAATTATTCGATCGATTCGTCCACCCTTGCGAACTTCGACCGCATGCACGAAATCCGCAATTGCAATCATCACAACATCCTGCAATGGACCATTGATGACAGCACGACTGCTAGTTTCATTAGAGACTATTGGCGAGAGCCAAAGTCGATGTGATTCTGGTTTAGATGGTGCGAGCGTATCTCCGTTAACTCGCCAAGTTGCGAAT
>Ga0105046_10011542_pt1 | contig 13731 bp, 12 predicted proteins | sample MAT03_FD_78385 | JGI IMG/M metagenome (GOLD analysis project Ga0105046, IMG submission 78385) | Freshwater microbial communities from Lake Fryxell liftoff mats and glacier meltwater in Antarctica - MAT-03 (megahit assembly) | ecosystem: Environmental > Aquatic > Freshwater > Ice > Liftoff... | reverse complement strand
GTAGTTTCCGTCCGCCTCAGCGGCTGCACCGTCTCCTGAGACCTTAGGAGGTTTTTGATGACCGAGTCCCCCCACCAGTTTCCGTCCGCCTCAGCGGCTGCACCGTCTCCTGAGATGGTATATGGATTTTGATAAAGAATACGCTAAGGTATAGTTTCCGTCCGCCTCAGCGGCTGCAGTGTCTCCTGAGAAATGGGTTTTGGAGCAAGCGCAAAACGGACTCCTGTGAAGTCCACGTTTCCGTCCGCCTCAGCGGCTGCAGTGTCTCCTGAGTCGGCCCCCACGTGCCCAATCTGTGCCTCCACTGTGTTTCCGTCCGCCTCAGCGGCTGCAGTGTCTCCTGAGGTGGTGGTGGTAGTCACTGCCACCCCGGTGGTGCCAGGTTTCCGTCCGCCTCAGCGGCTGCAGTGTCTCCTGAGCAGCCGGGCTCAGGGGCCCTGCGCATGGTCCTCTCGTTTCCGTCCGCCTCAGCGGCTGCAGTGTCTCCTGAGCACCGGCTGCAAGTCCTGGGTAGGACAGGTGGAGGAGTTTCCGTCCGCCTCAGCGGCTGCAGTGTCTCCTGAGGGCGAACTACGTTCGTTCTGATGTACACCCGGGCAACGTTTCCGTCCGCCTCAGCGGCTGCAGTGTCTCCTGAGACCACGCCGCATCTGCGCTACGTGCTGCGCGGGCGCGGGTTTCCGTCCGCCTCAGCGGCTGCAGTGTCTCCTGAGTCACCTACGGCGAGACGCATGCGCGTCGTAGCATCGTGTTTCCGTCCGCCTCAGCGGCTGCAGTGTCTCCTGAGGCATTTCATCACGGATCCTTACGTTCGGATGACAATGTTTCCGTCCGCCTCAGCGGCTGCAGTGTCTCCTGAGCCAGTAATAAAGGTGGCAGCAAGGCCGCCTGGATACTGGTTTCCGTCCGCCTCAGCGGCTGCAGTGTCTCCTGAGGCTTAGTTTCGCACTTTGAAAGGAGTTCACTATTTTGTTTCCGTCCGCCTCAGCGGCTGCAGTGTCTCCTGAGAGCCTCGCATCACACCCCCTGTGCTTTCGGCCTTCCTGATGAGCTAAAGTCGTCCTAACCAACCACCCCCTTTCCGCCTCTGTTTAGAACATGTGGCCGAACTGGCTGTCCCGTATGCAACTAGCAGCACTTAAGCCGGTCATTGGTCCGGCCTCAAAAAAGGCGCTGGAGGCGCTCAGCGCCGCTCACGAGCTCGCTCGCGCAGCTGCTGCAGGTTGATGATCTCGGCCAGCTCGTACACCGTTGGCGTGCTGCCTGGCTGCGGCCGCAGCCGCAGTAACGCTGGAAAGTGCCCCGCCCGCCCATGGATCGCGGCGAGCAGCGCTGCCGCGACTGGGGCCAGACCTGGTGGGTTCACAATCAGCGCGGTCGTCTGCCAGGCTGCGGCATCCAGCCCGGCGGCGTCAGCCAGCCTGTCTACCTGGGGCTCAAGCGCCTGAGCTTGATCAAGCTGCACTGGGATCAGGCGTACTTCCGGCCGCACCTTGAGCAGCACCTCAAGCGCGGCGAGCTGCGCGTCGCTCAGCGGGTGAGCGAAGTTGAGCAAGAGCATGGTCGTTCCCCTAGCGCAAAAAGTAACTTGGCACAGCGCCAGGCTGATTGCCGGCCTCGGTCCTCAGTTGCTGCGCCAATCTGGTAAGCGCGTCGCCGGTTACCACGACGATACGCCGCTCTGCCGCCTGGCGCTTGAAAGCCTTGAACGCAGCGCTTGCGCTCTGGTCGCTCAGATCGACGATCTGGCTACAGATAAAGATGCGCGTCACAAAGTCGCCGCCGAGCAAGGCGCCAACCGACCCCAGTTTGTCGAGATAGCTGGTCTTAAACGGCTTGTGATCCGTCTTGCACTCACCGATGATCAGCGTTCCTCCGTACGTCGCAACAAGATCGAGCTCGTTGTTGGCGCCTGTAACCCCTGGAATCTCTAGGCCACTACAGACATCATCGCAGTCTGCCTCACGCGCCGCCATGCCGGCGTAAACCTCCAGCCAACTCCCATTGATGAACCCCCAGAGCCGCTTGCTTACCATCTCGGCTCTGGGCGGTCCCCCTGCTTGGGGCCAGGTGAGCGAGAAGAGACCGGCGGTATGCAGCGCCTCTGCTATGAGTTGGATCTCGGCTGAGAGTGCAGGCAGCACGAGCGAAGCGGCAGGCGATTTCTTATCGGCGCCAGCGGCGCGCAGCTGCTCACGGAAGGCCACTGTGGCCTGCGGGTGCTGCGCCAGCACCGCGGCGCAGGCCTCCAGCGTCGGCTCCTGAATGAGCTTTTTTCCCAGACTGCGACCGTAGATTGAGAGGTAATTGGCGATGTCCAGCCGATACACCTGCTCGCTCGCAACAGGTGCGCCGTGCAGACTTACAACCTGGCGCCTGGCCGAGTTGAGATACCAGACGGCGTGCCCACGGGCGCGCGCCGCTTCATAGGCCCCGATGCTCATCACGGTTGTCGCACAGGTGACATTCGCCACCCACTCCGCCTCCGGCCACGCATCAAATGCCGCGCTACAGCCCTGGCGAATCGCCTCTAGATCGAACGCGTCCACAACAATTGGCGCCTGCAATCCTTCTGGGCAGAGCTGTCGTAGCACCGGTTCGATATGCGCCCACACATCGCCAGGGCGCAGCGCCTCGTGCGACGCCACGGGGACGATGCGATCCGGCCTGAGATATTGGGCGCTCAGCAGATTCGGCACCTGCCGCCCGCCGATCAGCACAAGCAGTGCGCGAGTCATACGTGCGATCCTTTCGCCTGCTGCTCAGCGGCCCCTGCCACAAGCGCAGTGTACGCAACCTCGCCCACAAAGCGCAGCCGCCCGTAGCCGCTCGAGGTCTTCGCGCCAACTCCTGCGTGCGCGAGCGCCAGGGCGAGCAGCTCGAAGCTTCGCGTGAGCCAGTCCTTCGGACCACTCAGGGCGATCAGGTAGCGCCCCGTTGCGCTGAGCAGCGGGATAATCGTTGGGCTATCCCAGTCCGTCGGCGCCGAGTCCTGCCCAGCATAGTAATCGGGGTGGTGAACCGTGATCACGTCGCGGTGGAGTGCCCGCGCCCGCCCAGCGGCTCGCACGCCGCTCCCTGGCACGTACCAGGCGTCGAGAAAGCGCACATACCCCGCCTGCGTGGCGTCGCCGAAAACAACGCTGTGCGCGTCGCCCCCCTTGCTCCAGCGGGCACCGAGTGCGCCGTGGGCGTAGTGCGCTGCCAGACCCTTCAGCGCGCTGCCGGGGATGTAGGGCAAGCCATACGTGTGGTGCAGAGCGATAGTGGTCTTGAGCACACTCTCGCCGCCAAGCCCCACCACCATGCGCCCGAGCACCTCGGCCTCCACAAGCCCGATCTGATCGCTCTCAGCCACTGGCTGCAAGGTAGGTAAAGCCGCCTTCCAATGCTCGAAACTGGCCTTGTAGCTGGCTGGCTCGTCTGTGGCCGCTACCTGCGCCACCAGCCGCTGTTTTGGCTCCGCCGAGAGCAGCTCGCTCTGTGTAGCGTCCAGCACGCTTGTGAACCCCATGTACTTGTCGAGCCAGAGCCCGGCATGCACGCTCGGAGTGTGCGTAAGGTCGGTAAGCGCAAACCGCGCTGCTTGGCTCGATTGCTCGCTCATGGGCGCACCTGGAGGTGCTGGAGGCTGCCGTCGTCGGCGATGTGGTGCTGCACAAAGCGGCGCACCCAGAGCAGGGCCTCGAGGCTCTGGTGCGTCAGGAGCATGTACTCCTGCAGCGAGCTGGTTGGCCCGCCGCGGCTCTGCGCGAGCAACCCCTCGGCGGAGCGCTCCCCACCGGAGCTTGGCTGCGTGTCGTGCTGCTCACCTCGCCCTACGATGGCGGCCAGATCGCCAACGAGGCGACTCTGATTCGGCTCGGGACGCACGGCCAGGAAGGCAAGCGCCTGGGCAAGGCCTGCGCTACGGATCAGCGCGGGCGCGGAGAGGACAATCGAGCGGTATTTCTTGCATGCCTCCGGGTTGGCCTGATGCTCGAGCAGGAACGCCGTCACCCGCTCGTACGCGGCGGCGGCGTAGCGCTGCTCACGGGTATGCCGCAGGAGCGATAGGCGCTCGCCAACGCTTGGAGCTGCCACCGCAGCCGGTGGGGCAGCCGGTGCGACGCGGGGGGCAGTGGCAGCGGGCGACTGCAGTTTCGACTGGTGCTGATGCTGCTGTTTCTGTTGGGGCTTCTTACTCTTGGGCATAGGTAGCTCCTCAGGTGTCCTACTTCAGCGCCATCTGGCCGAGGCCGTAGCCCACAGTGGCCTTGCCGCCGAACTGGAGCGTTTTCTTCTTTACTAGCTTGCTCAACATAGTGAGTAGCTTCTGCTCATCGTTGATGGGCGCTTTCGCAACCGGCGAGATCAGCATCAGGCCAGCCAGGATCGTCTCGGTGGGCAGCAACTCTTCATACCAGAGCTGCCCGTCGTTCACGGTCTTGCTCTCGCCGTCGATGCTGATGCGCGCGCGCACCTCAGTTGCGGTGAGCAGTAGAAAGTCGAGCACGTCGTCGTGAACCACGCACAGGCGCTCTTGCAGCAGCGCTTCCCAGCTCCTGCCTGTGGCGGCCGGAAGCACGGCATCCAGGCACGCGGCCCACTCGTCGATACTTTTCTCGCCGCTCGTGTCCGGCACCAGATCGAGATCTTCGATCACAACCTGCTGCTGGCCGTTCAGCGAGCAATGCAGGAGCCCTTTTGGATGCACGAGGCACTGCTGCGTTGCCTTGATGGCCGACGGCACATTGGGCACTGAGAGATCCTTCACGGTACGACTCTCAGCATCGCGCCGGAAGCGCTCCAGCAGGTAGGGCGAGCTCACCCATGCGAAGGTGCCGGCCAGGCTGCGCACAGGCAGCAGGAGCAGGCGTAGGTCGGTGAGCTGCACCTGCCCGGCGTGGGCGTCGTGGCCGCCCGATTGCTCGCGCTCGGTGCCGAACAGGGTAGCCCGCTCGGACTTCGGGCAGGCGTCGCGCAGCACGCCCTTCACCGACGAGCCGGGCAGAAACGGCAGGTTGGTAGCCTTCTCGCGGGCGATCGGCAGATCGATCACGCCCACGCCCTGGCCCGTGCCGGCGTGTAGCGGCGAAAGCGCGTGCAGAGTGGTCAGGTAAAGCGAGGGCATTTAGGCTTCTCCTTCGAGCGCTACACGATCCCCACCCAGCCGATCAAGCAACGCCTGGATCGGATCAAGCTGGTTAGATTGCAAGCCAGCGGCAACGAGCTGGTCAAGCTCGTTCTGGGTCAGCCGCCATGCAAGCGGAGCCTCAGCCGGTTTAGGCCAGGAAGCAGGCTGCCCCTTAATCGTTTTCAGCTTGAGCTGCATGCTATTCGAGCGTAGCCTGGAGCCCAGAACCAAGGCAATGCCATAGTACGACCCATCACTGCATGCGCCAGGGCGCAGGATAAGCGGGCTAGCCAGTCGTTCGGCTTGCTGAAGCACAAGCATCGTGTCACGCGGGTCGGCACCGTTCCGATCTGGCATTGCTTTATCGCTATCCTTGAAGTGAAAGACAATCGGTAGGCCAAACACGGCCCGTGGGAACTTGCCAATCGGTGTGCCGTCTGGATGTGGTGCCATTGGCTGATTATGCCCCCGTAACGTTTGGCCGGTTAGTTTTCGGATCGCGTCCGGTTCGGGCCAGTAGCTACGACCATACTGACCCGCGCGCTGCTGGCGGAAATCGCTCAGCGTCTTTATGAGCGCCTTCCACACAACCGAGGCTTGCGCGTTGTCGTGAGCGACGACGAGCTGTGTTCCAGGCCCAAGATTAGGCACATTGTCGGGCCATGTCGAGCCGACAACGTGCGCTTTCCAGTGTGTAACAAGCCACTCACACACGTGACTGCGATCCTTGGGCAGCAGGGCCGACTGGTTTGGCTTCAAAGCCCCAAAGCCCCGGCGCGTACGCCCGCCGACGCCCCCGAACGTCTCCCAGGCCCAGAGCGCGGCGGTGACATCGCTGCGAAACGCCTCGGGGTAAAGCAACGTAAGCGAGAAGAAGATATTGCTTGCAACCTTTTTCGTAGCCATGCCTGCGATAAGCGCATCGCCTTGTGGCTGTAGCGGAAACGAGGCGTAGGCTGGCGCAATACTGTTCGGCTGTAGGACTGGCCTGCCGTTCCTGGAAACGACGTCGTATGCTTGGACGTACTTCGGTCGTTCAGCTTCCTGGCTCAGCTCCACCGCGAGCTGCACAGTCTGGACCGGCTCAGCGCTGCGGTCGTTATCGTTTGCCGCGCCCCAGATCCGCGCTTCCTCCGCTCGCATCGCCTTGAGATCGCCATTAAAGCGCCCGCCCTGGGTTGCCCGCCACCAGAAACGGAGCTGCCCGCGGATTGATGGACCGCGTATCAGCGTGAGCGGATCGCTGACGCCGGCTTCAACACCCCCGCCAAACAGCGGCGTGATCAGATCGTACGCGCGCTCCTCACGCACCATGCCCGGCATCACCAGGGCGGCGTCGAATGTGAGCGGCTCTGGCGCAATGCTCTCAGGCGCCTTTCGCATAATCAGCCTCCAGCTTCATCTCGGCGAGGGCGCCAGACCAGGCGCCGACGACAGCCAGGCCAAAGCCGTCGCTGCGCGCCTGCGTATCGTCGCTGACACAGCTGAGCCAGCGCTTGGTTACCCAGTCTCGTACTGCGTCCGGTCGCCCGCTGAGCTTAAGGAAGAAGACGCTGCCGGCCGGGGCCAGCCGCCGCGAGGGCTTTGGCTCGCGCAGCTTCAGATCCCAGCCCGAGGCGACCTGCGTGCGGCCCACTGCTGCGCCAATCAGGGCTGGCGTCACAGCATCCTGTGGCTCACACAGCCAGGTTGGGCGCCAGCCCTTCGCAAAGTACGCCGGCGTCAGCAGGATGATCCGGCAGTAGTGCGTGTCGCCGCGCGCTTTGACGATCTTGTCCACCAGGTTCGGTGACAGCGTTGGGAGCGCGCACTGCTGCGGATTGAGCGTCCAGTGCGCAAGGCGGCGCTCGCCGCCCAGGGTTGCCACCTTGCTCTTCAGGGGCTGCGGCGGGTGCTCCACCGCCACGACCAGACCCAGGCGCAGCCGCTCGGTAAGGTGGCCGCCAGCCTGCGGAAGCGAGCGCTGCTGGCGAAATTCAAGGCCTCGGGTCTGAAAGAGCATACCCTCGTCGGCGGTCTGCGTCGTAGGCTGGATCCCGACGTGGGTGCGCTGCTCGCTCTCCGGCCCCTGGTGGCCCAGCGCGGCCAGTGTTGGGCGAGCGGCGTGCTGCCCAGCCTCCGGCTGCTTCAGCCACATGTCGTCCTGCTCGGCGCCGTTGCGCATAAGCCATGCCTCGAGCTGATGCCAGTACCAGAAGCGCGGGGCGTTCGCCAGCGGCTTGGCCGGGCTGTGCTGGCGCGGCCCGATCAGCGCATAGCCGCCGTCGCCCGTCGGGAACGCTGGGTCCACGCCGAGCCCCGCCGGCTGAGTGATCGGCACGAGCTGCTTACGCAGCACCAGGTTGTCGTTGATGCGGTCGGCCAGCAGCAGCGCGTCGGCGGGGGCGTGGGCCATAAGCTGCCAGGCACCAGCGGCCCCGGCCTCGGCCAGCAGCGGGCCGCGGATCTCGGTGTCAAGCAGCAGCTGAAGCTGCGTCTCGTCGAACGACCCGTCGGCGCGCGTGCCGAGCTGGGTGCGAACCGCGCCTGCGAGCGTCGAGGGCATGGGAAAGGTGAGTGAGCTCGCCCGCGCGCCCGGAGTGGGATCGAAGGCGCGCCCGTCGCGGACAATCAGGGCGTCGTGAGGCTCAATCAGCAGCAGCGGCATTGGGGGCGTCCTTCCGCGCTGTGGCGGGTGGCAGTGTGGCCTGGCGCACTGCGTCGGCGATGGCGCGGCCGATAATCAGCTCATCGGCGAGCTGTGCAAGCGTCTGCGCGGCCCCTGCCTGATCGGCGCGCAGCACGGCTCGGCCTACCAGCGTGTGAAGCGTCTCGACAAGCTCGGACTTGATCTTCTCGCCGGCCTCGGTGCGCTTACGATCAAGGATACGCCTCGCGTCGGCCCGCAGCGGCGCCAGCAGGCGCGCTGCGAGGGCACTGTCGGTGGTCGCGAGACGACGGTGCAGGTCGGCCCACTCGAAGGCCAGCCCGTCGGGGATCTGGTTGGCGGCGAAGCCGCGTGCGAAGCGCATCAGCCGCGTATCAAGGGCGCCGATGGTGGCATCCGCAGGCTCCCAGCAGCCACGTACCTGACGATCAACGCCACTGCGGCGGCTCAGAGTCACGGCCAGCGCATTCTTCCCCGGCAGCTGCTTTGCTGCCTGCTCCGCCTTGCGCGCATAGTCGAGCGCGTCGGAGAGCGGCTCAAGATGGTGGACGATAGCGATCCCGACCGAGAGCGTCGGGCTCATGGCGCCAGCGTATGTATACGGCTTTAGCAATTTATGAAAGCGGTCGGCCAGCGCGCGCGCACATGCGACAGCCGTGTGCAGCGGGAGGAAGGCGAGTACGTCGTCGCCACCGGTGTAGACCAGCGAGCCCTGGTGGCGCTCGACAATCCCCCACGTATCCTTGCTGCCGCGCACCTCGGCGGAAAATGTGTCGAGCGCCTGCGATAACGTGCGATGCTGCTCGTGCGTCTGCTGAGCGTCGATCGCCTTGCCCATCCCGTCGCCGTCGGCGTGAAGCAGGGCGTAATACGGGCAGGGCGTGAGCGCCGGCTTGCCAAATACTGCCTCGATAAAGTTCTTCAGGGCTTGTCTGGCGCCCTCAATGCGAATGGTGTAATCGGCCTGCTGCTCGGCCTGGGGCAGGGTGGAGTTTGGTAGGATGTACTCGGCGAGGCGCTCTGCGAAGAGCAGGTGGCCATCGTAGAACTCGAACGGGCCGTTGGGCGCGCGCGCCGGCACAAAGCCCAGGTCGGCCTCCGCGATACCTGCTGTGCGCAGCGCCTTGATGTATGTTTCGACGGCCTGCTTGTCCTTCAACTCGTGTTCAGCCATCGCGGAGCGCTGGGCGAGCAAGCCAAGCAGGGGCAGGGCGGCCACATGTGATGTGCTGAAAAAGCGATCCTGATCGCTGGGGGCCGTGGCGGTTATTCGGCGGCCATGGCGCTTCAACAGACCGATGCCGCAGAGGTGCTCGCCGCGACGGATGCCATAGTCGTTATAGAGCGCTTGGTCGCTCCGATCCCGGATCTCGGAAAGCTCAATCACCGCCTCGCGCAGCCCGTCGAGCGAGGATTTGTGGTATGGCCCGCCCCACTTTACCGGGCCGAAGCTGCGCGTCGTTTTTCGAGCGGCCATAAGCGCCTCGAGCAGCTGGCGCGTCTCGGCGTAGCTGGCCTGGTCGGCAAGTGGCAGGGCGACCCAGGCAAACTCCACCAGGTCGTCGCGCTGTGCCTCGGCCGCGCTCGTGCGATACGGCCCCTTCACCTTCGCCTTTGCGTAGGCCAGCCCCCAGAGGCGCTTGAGGCGAAGCTCCACGGCAGCGTGGGCATGCTTGGCCACATCAGCGGCGCGCTTGCCGGCGGGGACGAGGGCGACAAGCTTGTTTGCGACAGTGAGTTCGCTGTCTGGGGCAAGTGCCGCCAGCATGGCAGGCGCGGGGAAGATGAGCCGTTCGTGACCGCAGTCGTCGGCGAGCGCTTTCGCCGCAGCCTTCGCTAGCTCGCTCAGCAGCCACGAGCCGAACCAGAGGTCGCGCGTCCGGCGCGCGGCGGCGATAAACTCTTGGACCGGGCCAATCGAGATGAGTAGCAGTGCTTCGGGGCTCATCGGCGGCATGCTCCTATCACAGACACGCTGCGCCAATGGTAGCAAGCTCACTCAGAGGCGAGAACAGCAAGAACTGCGGAAAAACTCCGCAGTTCTTGCGTAGCCACAGCGCGAAACGGCGCCTACAGTTGGTGCATGTGCGGCGCAAACTTGCGACGGACCCAATCGAAGGTGACGCGCGCATCAGCGGGGAGCGCCCAGGCGCTGCGGCACTCGCTAAATATCGCACCCTTGTAATCGTCGAGCGTGCGACGGCTTATGCCGAGCTGCGTCGCCAGCAGCTGCGGGTCCTGATCCTGGGCAACCGCCCGCACGACCTCGCGCTGCCGCAGGGTGAGCACGTGAAAGACGGCCCGGCAGCGCTGGAGCTCTTCTTCGTCGGCTTGACGCGTGGCGTGCGCATAGGCAGCACCAGCGCTGCGCTCGGGGCGCTCGCGCAGGAGCGGGAAGTAGCGCCCCCAGGGCGTAAAAGCGACCTCGGCGAGCTGCACCTCGGGATGATCGGGCAGGTGCAGCAGGCTGCCCTCGTGGGTCGCAGCGCGCACGGCGTCGGACGAGCAGAGATGCCAGACATGGTCGGACTGATCGAGGTAGAGCAAGGCCGCAGAAAAGGCCAGCACGCCGAGCAGCCGCCGACCGCCGGAGAGACAGAGGTGGAGCGTGGCGTCCTCCTGTTTCAGCTCGTGGATGAGCTGGTGCAGCATATCGCTCGCGGCACGAATCGCGTTGTCGTCCCCGAGATCGCGCAGAACCTCGGCGCCAACGCGGACTGGGCGACGTTGCAGGCGACAGCGCTGTGAGCCATAGTCGCCGCCGACAAACTCAGCCTCCAGCAGCTCCAGCGCACGACGATAGCGGGGCGCCTGTGTCGAGAGATGGATCACAAAGAGCTCGCGGATGGGATACCCGCGCCGCAGCAAGCTATCGAGCGCAAGCGTGACGATTTGGGGCTGGCCGCCTAAGGTTGCGATACAGATATGTGATCGCGCGTTACCCAAGCGGGCCTCCTTGCAGCTAGGAAAGAGGAATGCTGTGGCGATACGCTACCCTGCGGTCTTCCTTGGCGGTCCACCGCGATCAGGAAAGAGCTGGCTGATTCGGCAGCTCTCTAATGCCCTGCGGAGGCGCGGTGTGATGCACTATGTGCTGCGCGCCCATCCTGACGGCGAGGGCGCCTGGCGCTACGAGGCGCCCCCATTGGTGGCCGACGAGCTGCGCCGCCTGGTCAAGCAACGCTGGACGCCGGCCTTCGCTGATGCGATCAGCCGCGATCTTGCGCGCAGACACCTGCCGCTGCTGGTCGACACCGGCGGGCAGCCCTCTGCGGAGACGCAGCAGATCCTGTCGCATTGCACCAATGCAATTCTGCTGAGCCATACCCCGGCGCTCCTCGAGCCCTGGCGCGCCATGGTCGATCACCAGGCCATCCCGCTGCTGGCAGACCTGCACTCCATCCGTGGGGGCGAACCAACGCTGGACGATGGGGGCACGACGCTGCGCGGCTCGATCCGTGGCCTCGGCCCAGACGAAACCCCAGTGAGCCCGTGCCTCGATCCACTCATCGAGCGGCTCGATGCCCTCTGCCGCTTTGATCGGGCTGTGCTGCGGCGCCGCCACGCCGCCCTGACCGAGCTTGAGCTCATCGATCTGGAGGGTCTGATCGGCCACCTTCCAGCCCATAGCATGCCAGAGCGACCCTGGACGCCAGACGAGATCCCGACCCTGCTTGGCGAGCTCGATCCGGGGAGGCCGCTCGCGGTCTATGGGATTGGCCCAACCTGGCTGTATGGCGCCCTGGCGGTCTACACGGCCCCGGCGCCGATCGAGCTGTTTCAGGTGGCCTTGGGCTGGGTCGCTCCGCCGCCATTGGTACTGGGCGGTCAGCCTGATCCGGCACGGCTTCAGGTGCAACGCTATACCTCTGCGGCCGCAATCACGCGGCTCCAGTTTACGATACCCAGCGGTTATCTGGACTACGAAGCGTGTCAAGCCCACCCACTTTCCGCACCGGCGCCCGAGCGTGATCGGGCTGTAATCCTGGACGGCAAGCTGCCCCTCTGGCTCTATGCGGCCCTGAGCCGTGCCTACAACGATGCCCTCTGGCTGGCAATCCGCGAACCGCGTAGCGAAGCGGCCCGTGCAGTCGTTATCGCCTCGCGCGATAGCGACCATCCGGTGGGGGCACTCGTGGCATTACCCGAAGACACGTTGGCAAAATTAACGTAGTTATAATGGGATTTCACTTGTAAATGTACCACAATTTTGGGTAAGGAGAACTCTATGCCAACAGCACTCGTCTTCACCCTTCGACCGTCCAGGCACGCCGCTGTTGCGGCGAGTCTCGGTGGAGCCGCCCACGCCGCGATACTCGAACAGATCGCGGCCCTTGATGCCCCTCTGGCCACCCAGCTGCACACGGTGCAGGGCGTGCGCCCATTGACGGTGTCGCCGGTGCTGGGGCTAGATCAGGATGGCGCACAAGCCCGAGTCTCGCCGGAGCGTACGTATGTTCTGCGCGTGACTTGCTTGTCGGCAGGGCTTGAGACCGTCGCACAGCAGTGGTCGGCGATGCGCTTTGAGCGGCTATCGCTTGGGGGGGTGCTCTGGCAGGTCGAGCACATCGCCATCACGCCCACGCAACACTACTGGGCTGACAGTGAGAGCTACGAAGAGCTGTTGTCTGGCGTTCGGCGCGGCGCAGCCCAGCGCGGCGCCCCACGCTGGGCTTTTCACTTTGCTACCCCGGTGATGTTCCGTCAGCGTCACCGGTGTTTACCCCTGCCGTCCCCAGAGCATGTGTTCGGCAGCCTGCTGGAGCGCTGGAATGCGCTTGCTCCGCTGCCGTTAACCGACGACATACGGACGTTTGTCGCCACATCGCTGGTCGTCAACGACTTCGATCTACGCTCAACAGCGATGGCCGGCAAGGGCGGGGTACCGCAAATCGGCGCCATTGGCACGTGTAACTACACCGTCACCCGGCGCGACCCTTACCTGGAGGCGTGCATCTCCGTCCTAGCGCGGTTCGCATTTTATAGCGGCGTGGGCGCCGGCACCGCACGGGGCTTCGGCCAGGCCTTCTGTCGCCAGAGTGATCGGTTGATGTACACGCCGACTCCGCGCAAAGAAACCAACCATGTCGAGGGATAAGGCGCAAAACAACTACTATCTGCGTCAGCTGCTCGCCCAAGCGCCGTCCGGCAATGAGCTGCCCAGAGATGAGATCTATCTACGGGTATGGGAGCTAGAGCAGAATAATACCAGCACGCGCTGGACGAATACCACCTTTTTTATGAGTGTGAGCTTCGCAATCTTCGGCTTCTCATTCCAAGCAGGTTTGGCTGATCCACTGCCATTAGGTGCTCGCTTAATCGCCTTAAGCATCTACTGGTTCGCCTACCTGCTGTTCCGACGCTTCAACGCTTACACAGAGGTCTTGCGGGGATACCTGCACGATCTTGAGCAGCGCGGTCAAACGACCCTGAACGTACAGACGCTTGCGAACGCGAGGATGAAACTGGGTCGGCGACGTTTCATCTCAGGGACGCGGCTCCTGTTCTATTTTGGGCTGCTGTACACGCTCAGCGTGCCGCTCTTGTGGTGGCTAACGCCCTGACTTATGAGCGAACCTTTCCCAGCACGGGGTTGAGTAAGCCCAAGAGCTAAGCTGTGTGTAACATAAGAACAGGAACCACGATAACCGTGTCGTGTGCGAGAAGCGCCCGTGCTCTGCTCTCGATGGTATGATACCTGCAATTGCCCCGCTGATCAGGATATCAATACTAGCTCTCGTAAAACCTCGTGCGTTTCGCTATAAGTATACCGCTAGCGGTATACTTGTATCAGCCAAACGAGTCGCGTATCGCCGCGAGTACACGGCGCCTCCGAACGCGCCGCGCGAACCCACAGAACAAGCCCGCTGTGCATCGCACAGCGGGCTCGTGGACGCCCTGCTGGTTACGCAGCGCTGCGCGATCGCCGTGGGCGCGGCCTGGCGTCGCGGTAGAGAACCTTGAGCGC
>Ga0105046_10011541_pt1 | contig 13732 bp, 13 predicted proteins | sample MAT03_FD_78385 | JGI IMG/M metagenome (GOLD analysis project Ga0105046, IMG submission 78385) | Freshwater microbial communities from Lake Fryxell liftoff mats and glacier meltwater in Antarctica - MAT-03 (megahit assembly) | ecosystem: Environmental > Aquatic > Freshwater > Ice > Liftoff... | reverse complement strand
GACTTCACGGTATATAGGGACGATTCTAAGGCAGTCAAGGGTTTGCATCCGGTTCTTCAAGCGCCGCAACAAGGGCAGGAAAAGGGTTCGACTCAGCGGCTAAGGTCTGGCCTGCCGCGACCTTATCGGGTCTTGAGTCCCATGCCGACCAGAAAGGTCTCTGATGACTTGTCCCGGCTGGCTTTGGGCTTGACGGGCTTGACCACCCGAAAGGTCGCCTTGAACAGGTCCACCAGTTGGCTGTAGCCGCTGCCATGGAACACCTTGCAGACCAGCGCGCCGTCAGGCCGCAGGTGCTGCACGGCGAAGTCCACCGCCAATTCCACCAGATGACCGATGCGCGCGGCATCGGTTGATTCGATGCCCGACAGGTTGGGCGCGAGGTCCGAAACCACCACGTCGACCGGCTTGCCCGCCAATGCCGCCACCAGTTCCTGCGACACCGACTCTTCCCGGAAATCGCCCTTCAGCGAGAGCACCCCTTCGATGGACTCGAAGTCCAGCATGTCCAGCGCAATGATGGTGCCGTTGAGTGCGCCCACGGCCGCACCCACGGGCGCGAACTTGCGCCGCAGGTATTGGCTCCAGGCGCCGGGCGCAGCGCCGAGGTCCACCACCACCTGCCCCGGCCGCAACAGTTTCAGGGTCTCGTCGATCTCCTTGAGCTTGTACGCGGCACGGGCTCGATAGCCTTCCTGCCGCGCCAGCTTCACGTAGGTGTCGTTGACGTGGTCATGCAGCCAGGCCTTGTTGATCTTCTTGCTCTTGGAGATGACTTTCATGTGCAGTCGATAATACGGCGATGCCTGCCATCCAATTGACCCCCGCCCAACGCAAGGAGCACCGCTCCGCCGCCCACCATCTGGACCCTGTGGTGATGATCGGCAACGACGGTCTCACGCCTGCGGTGGAAAAGGAAGTCAACCTGGCGCTGAACGCCCACGGGTTGATCAAGGTGCGCGTGTTCTCGGACGACCGCACCAGCCGCGATGCCATGCTCACCAGCCTGGCTGACAGCTTGGGCGCCGCCCCGATTCAGCACATCGGCAAGTTGCTGGTGCTTTGGCGGCCGGTGCCGCCGAAAGAAAAGATCGAACATGATGATCGCAAGCCCGGCCCACGGGTGGTGAAGATCGTCAGCTTCTCGAAAAGCGGCAACCACCGGGCCACCGTCAAGAAGGTGAAGGTGTTCGGCAACGAGCGTGTGACCGCAGGCGGTCAAATCAAGCGCGTCCGCGAGCGCACCGGCAGCATCAAGAAGAAGTGATCGCGGGGCGGCCCCCTGCGCCGCGCCAGGCCAGACCGGCCACCAGCAACACCTTCACGCCGTAAGCCGTCAGGCTGACGCCGTGCAGCTGTGTGAAGCTGAAGGCGCCCTGGCCCAGCCGCGCACTGGCCATGGGGCCTTGCAACGCGAAGTAACCCAACACGGTGCAAAACAGCGTGCCCAAGGCCAGCAAGGTGCCCGTGGTGAGATGGCGTGCAGACGCTGACACCGATGCCGCTGGCCGGTTGCGAACCACCCACCGTTCCAGCACCAGCACGAGCACGCCCATGATCAGGCTGAGGTAGGCCTCCTGCCCGAGGATGCGTCCGGCCAGCGCCCCGGCCTGGTTGCGCGGCAGCAGCGCGAAGCCGGCCGGTGTGGCGATCAGCGCCACGCACAACAGCACGCCGAGCCACACCGCAGGCAACAAGCCGGCAGCGCGCGCAACCCAGCGGTTCATGCGGGAAGGCCTCAGGCGTAGCGAACGGCCATGATTTCCCAGTGCCGTACGCCGCCTGGAGCCTGCACTTCGGCCACGTCACCGGCCATCTTGCCAATCAGCGCACGCGCAATCGGGCTGCTGATCGAAATCAGACCCTGCTTGAGGTCGGCTTCGTCATCGCCGACGATCTGGTACGTGGCCTTGTTGCCACTGTCTTCGTCTTCGAGATCCACGGTCGCGCCGAATACCACCTTGCCACCGGCATCGAGCGCCGCCGGGTCGATGACCTGGGCAGCAGCCAGCTTGGATTCAACTTCCTTGATGCGCCCCTCGACAAAGCCCTGCTTGTCCTTGGCGGCCTCGTACTCGGCGTTCTCCGACAGGTCGCCCTGCGCGCGCGCCTCGGCGATGGCCTGGATCACGGCATGGCGCTCCACCGACTTCAGCCGGTGCAATTCGTTCTTCAGCAGCTCGGCGCCGCGCTGAGTCAAGGGAATGGTGGTCATGCCGGGTCCTGCAAAGATGATCCTGGAAAAAAAAGCGAGTCCGCCGCAGCCAGCCCCACTAAGGGCCAGGTGCGGCGGACGACGGGCGGAGTTTAGTGCAGTTCTCGCAGGTGGCTGCCATCCAGCCGCGCATGCAGTTCCTGCAGCGATGCCACAGCCAGCCCCGACTGGTGCTTCAGCGCCTCGGTGGCGGCCTCGGCGCCGGCCATGGTGGTGTAGTAGGTGACCCGATTGGCCAGCGCCGCAGTGCGGATGTGGCGTGAATCGGCGATGGCGGTGCGCGTTTCGTCCACCGTCGTGCAGACCAGCTGGATTTCACCGCCCTTGACCATGTCGGCGATGTGCGGCCGCCCGTCTTTCACTTTGTTCACGACCCGCACCGGCAATCCGGCGGCAGCAATGGCCGCGGCCGTGCCTTTCGTGGCGACCACCTGGAAGCCCAGCGCCACCAGGTCGCGCGCCACCGCAACCGCACGCGGCTTGTCACCGTTCTTCACGGTCAACACCACGGTGCCCTGCGTGGGCAGCCGCGAGCCGGCACCCAGCTGGCTCTTCAGCATGGCTTCGCCAAAGGTCTTGCCCGACCCCATGACTTCGCCCGTGGAACGCATCTCCGGGCCGAGGATCGGGTCTACACCCGGGAACTTGTTGAAGGGGAATACCGCTTCCTTGATGCTGAAGTACGGCGGCACCACTTCACCGATGACGCCCTTCTGGTCGCGCAGCTTCTGCCCCGCCATGCAGCGCGCAGCGATCCTGGCCAGCGGCTGGCCCGTGGCCTTGCTGACGAAAGGCACGGTGCGGGACGCGCGCGGATTGACTTCGAGCACGTAGACCACGGCTTCGGCGCCCTCGCCCTGCACCGCAAACTGCGTGTTCATCAGGCCCACCACGTTCAATGCCTTGGCCATTGCCGTGGCCTGCCGACGCATCTCGTCCTGCAGCGCGGGGCTCAGCGTGTACGGCGGCAGCGAGCAGGCCGAGTCTCCGCTGTGGATGCCCGCAGCCTCCACGTGTTCCATGATGGCGCCGATCATCACCTGCTCGCCATCACTGATGCAGTCGACGTCGACCTCGATCGCATCGTCCAGGAAACGGTCGAGCAACACGGGCGACTTTTCGCTGACCTTCACCGCTTCGCGCATGTAGCGCTCCAGGTCCTTGTCGCCGTGCACGATTTCCATCGCGCGGCCGCCGAGCACGTAGCTCGGGCGCACCACCAGGGGGTAGCCGATCTCTTGTGCCAAAGCCAGCGCCTGCTCGTCGGTGCGTGCGGTGCGGTTGGGCGGTTGCTTCAGCCCCAGCTTGTGCAGCAGCTGCTGGAAGCGCTCGCGGTCTTCGGCGATGTCGATGCTGTCGGGGCTGGTGCCGATGATCGGCACGCCCGCGCGCTCCAGGTCCAGCGCCAGCTTCAGCGGCGTCTGGCCGCCGTACTGCACGATCACGCCGACCGGTTTTTCCTTGTCCACGATCTCGAGCACGTCTTCCAGCGTCACCGGCTCGAAGTACAGCCGATCACTGGTGTCGTAGTCGGTGGACACGGTCTCGGGGTTGCAGTTGACCATGATGGTTTCGTACCCGTCTTCGCGCAGCGCCAAGGCGGCATGCACGCAGCAGTAGTCGAACTCGATGCCCTGGCCGATGCGGTTGGGGCCGCCGCCCAGCACCATGATTTTCTTGCGCGCGGTGGGCTGCGCTTCACACTCGCCATCGGCGTTTTCGTAAGCCGAATACAGGTAGGCCGTCTGCGTCTCGAATTCGGCGGCACAGGTGTCCACGCGCTTGTATACCGGGCGCACACCCAGCGCATGGCGGGTGGCGCGCACGTCGTGCTGATGCGTACCCAGCAGCTTGGCCAGGCGGCGGTCGGAGAAGCCCTTCTTCTTCAGGTAGCGCATTTCCAGCGCCGACAAGCTGTGCAGTTCACGCTGCGCCACCTGCTGTTCGGTCTTCACCAGGTCTTCGATCTGCGCCAGGAACCAGGGGTCGATGGCGGTCTCTTCAAACACCTCGTCCAGCGTCATGCCGATGCGAAACGCATCGGCCACGAAGAGCACCCGTTCAGGCCCCGCGTTGCCGATTTCATGGACGATCTCGTCACGGTCGCCTTCCTTGCAGCCGGTGCGCTCGCTCAGGCCGTCGATGCCGGTTTCCAGGCCGCGCAAGGCCTTCTGGAAGCTCTCCTGGAAAGTGCGGCCCATGGCCATCACTTCGCCCACACTTTTCATTTGCGTGGTGAGGCGTGAATCGGCGGCGGGGAACTTCTCGAAGGCAAAGCGGGGAATCTTCGTTACCACGTAGTCGATGCTGGGCTCGAAGCTCGCAGGGGTCGCGCCACCCGTGATGTCGTTGCGCAGTTCGTCCAGCGTATAGCCCACGGCCAGCTTGGCCGCCACCTTGGCGATCGGGAATCCGGTGGCCTTGGAGGCCAGCGCCGAGGAGCGCGACACGCGCGGGTTCATCTCGATCACGATCAACCGGCCGTTTTGCGGGTTGACCGAGAACTGCACGTTTGAGCCGCCCGTATCCACCCCGATCTCGCGCAGGATGGCGATGCTGGCGTTGCGCATCACCTGGTATTCCTTGTCGGTGAGCGTCTGCGCCGGGGCCACCGTGATGCTGTCGCCGGTGTGGATGCCCATCGGGTCGAGGTTCTCGATGCTGCACACGATGATGCAGTTGTCGGCGCTGTCGCGCACGACTTCCATCTCGAACTCTTTCCAGCCGATCAGGCTCTCTTCGATCAGCAGTTCCTTGGTCGGCGACAGGTCCAGGCCCCGCTTGCAGATTTCTTCGAACTCTTCGGGGTTGTAGGCGATGCCGCCGCCGGTGCCACCCATCGTGAAACTGGGCCTGATGACCATCGGGAAACCCGTGCCCCCGATGTCGGCCTGGATGCGCTTTTGCACCACCAGCGCTTCTTCCATGCTGTGGGCGACGCCACTCTTGGCCGAGGCCAGGCCGATGGACGTCATCGCGTCCTTGAACTTCATGCGGTCCTCGGCTTTCTCGATCGCGTGCTCGTTGGCGCCGATCATTTCGACACCGTGGCGTGCCAGCACACCGTTGCGGTGCAGGTCGAGCGCGCAGTTCAGCGCCGTCTGGCCTCCCATCGTGGGCAACAGCGCCATCTTCTCGTCCGGCCGCGCGGCGCGCTCTTTGGCGATGATCTGCTCCAGCACCTGCCAGGTGATGGGCTCGATGTAGGTCGCATCGGCCATCTCCGGGTCGGTCATGATGGTCGCCGGGTTGCTGTTGACGAGCACGACGCGGTAGCCCTCCTCGCGCAGCGCCTTGCAGGCCTGGGCGCCGGAGTAGTCGAATTCGCAGGCCTGCCCGATGACGATGGGGCCGGCGCCAATGATCAGGATGCTGTGGAGGTCGGTGCGCTTGGCCATTTACTTTTGCTCCATCAGGGCGACAAAGCGGTCGAACAGCGTGCCGATGTCATGCGGGCCGGGGCTCGCTTCAGGGTGGCCCTGAAAGCAGAAGGCGGGGCGGTCGGTTCGCGCCAGCCCCTGCAGCGTGCCGTCGAAGAGGCTGATGTGCGTGGGCCGCAGGTTGGCGGGCAGTGTTTTCTCGTCCACTGCAAAACCGTGGTTCTGGCTGGTGATGCTGACGCGGCCGGTGTCGAGGTCTTTCACCGGGTGGTTGGCGCCGTGGTGGCCAAACTTCATCTTGAAGGTCTTGGCGCCCGAAGCCAAGGCCATGATCTGATGCCCCAGGCAGATGCCGAAGGTAGGCAGCCCGCTGTCGATGAGCTCGCGCGTGGCGGCGATGGCGTAGTCACAGGGCTCGGGGTCCCCAGGTCCGTTGCTCAGAAACACACCGCTCGGGCGCAGCATCTTCACCTCGGCGGCGCTGGTCTGCGCGGGCACCACGGTGACGCGGCACCCGCGTGACGCCAGCATGCGCAAAATGTTTCGTTTGACGCCGAAATCGTAGGCCACCACGTGGTGGCGCACCGCGCCTGCGGTGCCGTAGCCTTCGCCCAGCTGCCACTCGGTCTGGGTCCACTCATAGGCTGCGGCCGTGCTCACCACCCGGGCCAGGTCCAGCCCGGACATCGAAGGCGTCGCGCGCGCCCGGGCCACCGCAGCCGAGGTTTGCGCTTCTCCCACGACTGTGCCGGGCTCGAAGCTGACGATGCAGCCGTTCTGGGCACCCGTGGTGCGCAGCACGCGCGTCAGCCGCCGGGTGTCGATATCGGCAATCGCCACCGTGCCTTCGCGCGCCAGATAGTCCGGCAGGCTGATCGTGGAACGGAAATTGGAGACGCGCATCGACACGTCCTTGACGATCAGGCCGGCAGCGTGCACGCATGCCGCTTCCACATCTTCGCCGTTGATGCCCACGTTGCCGATGTGCGGGTACGTGAGCGTGACGATCTGCCGGCAATAGCTGGGATCGGTAAGGATTTCCTGGTAACCGGTCATCGAGGTGTTGAACACCACCTCGCCCACCGTGGCGCCGGGGGCACCGACGCTGGCGCCCAGGAAGGTCGTGCCGTCTGCAAGGGCTAGCAGCGCGGGGGGCAGGACAGGCAGCAAGAGTAAAGCTCCGGGGTTCTCGCGCTCGCCGCCGCCCAGCACAGCAAGGTGCGGGGCGGTTTCGAGGGGAAACCTGTGGCGGAGTTTCGTGAGCGCTGGGGTGGGGGCGGGTAAACCTGTGAATTATAACCGGCCATGCCTTTTCGCCGAACTTTTCACCGAACGACTTCTCATGGAACGAACCGTAGCCGCAGCCACTTGTCTCAGGGCTTCAAGGCAGCAATGCCTGCGCGTGCCGTCTGGGCGTCTTCACCGGACTTCACGCCGCTGACGCCCACCGCGCCGACGCACTGCCCGTCCACCAGGATGGGAACGCCGCCTTCGAGCATGCCCTGCAGCACCGGTGCGCTCAGGAAGGATGTGCGGCCCTGGTTGATCATGTCTTCGTAGACCTTGCTCTCGCGGCGGCCGAGCGCGGCGGTGCGCGCCTTCGCCGACGCAATCTCGGCGGAAACCGGTGCGGCGCCGTCCAGACGCTGCAGCCACAGCAGGTGACCGCCGTCGTCGGCAATGGCAATCGTCACCGCCCAACCGTGGGCGTGGGCTTCGGTCTCGGCAGCAAAGGCGATGGCACGCACGTCATCGAGCGTGAGGGTGGATTTGGTTTTCATGGATCAGGACGATAACCCCAGAGGCAGTCGATAAAAGTGCCCGCCGTGGGGCTATCCCGGCATGCGGCTGCTTTGCCTACAATTCGCTTGCGCTTGATTGAGCGCTCATCTCTACAGGAGTTCTCATGAACCAGAATGTGCAGACCATCTCCGGATCCACCGGCGGCGGAGTCATCGTTGCCGAGCGCAACCGCGTGCTGCGCAACACCTACTGGCTGCTGGCGCTGTCGATGGTGCCTACGGTCCTGGGCGCCTGGGTCGGTATGGCCATGGGCTTGAACCGCATTTTGACACCGGGCATCGGGCTCGTCGTGTTTCTGGTCGGTGCCTTTGGATTCATGTTTGCCATTGAAAAGCTGAAGAACTCGGCGGCCGGCGTGCCGGTGCTGCTGGCCTTCACGTTCTTCATGGGCATGATGTTGTCGCGCATGCTGGCGGTGGTGCTGGGCATGGGCAATGGCACCAGCCTGGTGATGATGGCCTTCGCGTCTACGGGAGCCGTGTTCCTGGGCATGGCCACGCTGTCCAGCGTGATCAAGCGCGACCTGTCCGGCATTGCCAAGTTCATGTTCATCGGCATGATCGTGGTGTTCGTGGCCGGCATCGCCAGCATCTTCATCCAGAGCAGCGCGCTCAGCATCACGCTGGCCATGCTGGTGAGCGTGATCTTCTCGTTCTTCATCATGTACGACCTCAAGCGCGTGCGTGACGGTGAAGAAACGAACTACATCACCGCCACCTTGGGCATTTACCTGAGCATCTACAACGTGTTCCAGAGCCTGCTGCTGCTGTTCGGCATCGGTGGCGGCAGCAACGATTGAGATTAGCGCTGGAACTGAGGGCCGTACCCGCGATCAGGGTCGGTCCGAGTCAGCAAAAAGGGGCCTGCGGGCCCCTTTTCATGTTCTGCGCGGGTTCGGTGCTTGCCTTGATCAACGGTCAGTCTGCAGTGGGCCTGTCGAATACGGCCATGCTCTCGACGTGGGCCGTGTGCGGGAACATGTTGACCACTCCGGCCAGGCTGCAGCGGTAGCCGGCCTGGTGCACCAGCAGACCCGCGTCGCGTGCCAGCGTGGCGGGGTTGCAGCTGACGTAGACGATGCGTTGCGGCGGCCGCCAGTCCGCAATGGCGGGCGAGGAATCGGAGCCCAGCGCGTCCACCAGCGCCTTGACCAACGCGAAAGCGCCCTCTCGTGGCGGGTCGACCAGCCAGCGCTGGGCAGAGCCCGTGGCTGCCAGGTCCTGTGCTGTGACCTCAAACAGGTTGCGCGCCTCGAACCGCGTTTTCGCCGCCAGGCCGTTGGCCGCTGCGTTGTCGCGTGCGCGGGCCACCAGCGTGGCACTGCCCTCGATGCCCAGCACAGCCTGCGCCTGCGTGGCGAGTGGCAGCGTGAAGTTGCCCAGACCACAGAACCAGTCGACCACGCGCTCGTGCGCTTCGCAGCCCAGCAGCTTGAGTGCGCGGTCGACCAGCACGCGGTTGATGTGCGGGTTGACCTGCGTGAAGTCGGTCGGCTTGAAGGGCATCGTGAGGCCGAACTCGGGCAGCCGATAGGCCAGCACAGGCCCGCCCGCGTCGAGCAGATGCACCGTCTCGGGGCCCTTGGGCTGCAGCCACCATTGCACCTGGTGCGCTTGGTGCTCTAGCGCAAACTGGCGCAGGCGTTGTGCATCGGCGGCGGTCACGGGCTCGAGGTGACGCAGCACGAGTGCGGTCACCCCGTCGCCGACGGCCAGTTCGATCTGCGGCAGGCGGTCGCGCTGGTCCATGCTGGCGATCAGCGCACGCAGTGGCAGCAACATCGCGCTCACATGGGCCGGCAGCACCGGACACACCGACATGTCGGCCACGTAGCGCGACTTGCGCTCGTGAAAACCGATCAGCACCTGGCCCTTCTTGATCACGTACCGCACCGAAAGCCGGGCCCGATCGCGATAGCCCCAGGCCGGGCCCTCGATGGCGCGCAGGATGCGCTCGGGCTTGACCTTGGCCAGATGCCACAGGTTGTCTTCGAGCACACGCTGCTTCACCGCCACCTGCGCTGCAGCGTGCAGGTGTTGCATCTTGCAGCCGCCGCAAGAACCGGCGTGCAGCCCGAAATGCGGGCAACCCGGGCGCACGCGCTGTGCGCTTTCGCGGCCCAGCGCCGACATCGGGCCCTGTTCCCAGTTGTTCTTCTTGCGTGAAACGTTGACCTGCACGCGCTCGCCCGGCAACGCGCCTTCGATGAAAACCACCTTGCCGGCGCCTTCTTCGCCCTCGGCAGGCGGGCGACGCGCCACACCCTGAGCCTCGAGATCGAGTGAATCGACCTCGAGCCAATCGCTGCCGTGGCTCATGCGCTTCAGCGCTGAGGCAACAGACGGGACGGATCGATGGGCTTGCCCTGGCGGCGCACCTCGAAGTGCAGCTGCACGCGCTCGGCGTCGCTGGACCCCATCTCGGCAATCTTCTGCCCACGCCGCACGGCCTGGTCTTCTTTCACCAGCAAGGTCTGGTTGTGTGCGTACGCGGTCAGGTAGGTGGCGTTGTGCTTGACGATGACCAGGTTGCCATAGCCGCGCAGGCCCGAACCGGAATAGACCACCCGGCCGTCGGCAGCCGCCAGCACCGGGTCGCCGGCCTTGCCGGTGATGGCCAGTCCTTTGCTCTTCACGTCATCGAATGCGGTGACCACAGGGCCGGCAGCAGGCCAGGCCCAGGTGAGGTCGTCGTCGGCATCGCGCGCCAGCGGCGATGGCGGGGTGCCGGCCACCGGCGCTGCCACCACTGCGGCGGGCGCAGATGCACCACCCGCAGCCATGGCCGGCACTGCGGAACCGGCAGCGCCAGGCGCGGTGGCTGCGGTTGCCGCCGGCATGCGTCCGTCCAGCGGCCGGGACTCGACCACACCACTGGCTCCCACGGGGCGGGTGGATGCGACGGCAGCCGTCGGCAAAGGGGCGGGCTGGGCCAGCATGGCTGCAGTAGGCGGCACCACGCGCAACACCTGCCCCACTTCGATGATGTTGGGATTGTCCAGACCGCTCCAACGCGCGACGTCGCGCCAGTTCTGACCGTTGTCCAGACCGATGCGGATCAGTGTGTCGCCCGGCCTGACGGTGTAGTAGCCCGGCTTGCCGGCGTTTTCCCAGCCGGGCAATTGCAGCTTCGAAGCCGCGGCCTCGGCGGTTGTCGCTGCAGGCACGGTGGCTGCAGGTCTGGCATTCGCCGCCGAGGCACCGGCCGCAGAGGCAGACCCAGGCGAAGGCGCCATCACCCGCGGTGTCGGCTTGCGGTCTTCCACCGGGGCGCGGTGCGACGTGGAGGCACAGCCCGCCAGCACCACCATCAACGCCGCAACAGCACCGTGCGCCAGCAAGCGCGAGCCCTCGCGCAACAAAGGCTGGGGCAACGTGATGGGGAGGCTTTGCAACATCGACTGCGGGCTTTCGGAGAGGAAATTCAACACGAGTAGTCGGTTCCGTCAATGAGATTACCAATGAAATTGATGCAATCGTTCGTCAGGCCAGGCGCAAACCACAGCCATAGCTGTAGCTATGGCGCGGATTTGCAAACGACGCATGGCGGACGAAGGCGCGATTTCATGTAAACGGTTTGGCGGAACGGACTACTAGGCGACGCCCGATTTTAGAGGGACGAAATTCACCAGCTCATGGCGGCTGATGGCCATGCCGTCGGCACGGTGGTCGACCACCATCAGCACCTGCTGGCCCGTGCCGGCCCCCTGCATGGGCGCGACCAGGCGCCCACCGGGCGCAAGCTGTTGCAGCCATTCATCGGGCAAAGCTTCGCCGCCGGCCGCGGCGATGATGCAGTCGTAGGGCGCACGGGGCGCGTGGCCCAGGCGCCCGTCACCATGCACCAGGCGCAGGCTGTGGCCGCGCAGGCCCTCCAGGTTGGTGCGCGCGCGTTCGTGCAAGGCCTGCAGCCTTTCGATGGACACCACGCTGCGGCCCAGCAGGCACAGCAACGCGGCCTGATAACCACAGCCCGTGCCAATCTCCAGCACCCGCCCGAGATGGCCTTGCTGACGCGCCGCATGACCCGCCATCAGCAGCGACAGCATGCGCGCAACCACGGAAGGCTTGGAGATCGTCTGCGACAAACCGATCGGCAGGCTGGTGTCTTCGTAGGCCTGTCCGACCAGCGCACTGTCGACAAACAGGTGTCTTTGCACGCGCGCGAACGCTTGCAGCACCCGTTCGTCGCCGATGCCTTCAGCCACCAGCCGATGCACCATGCGCTGGCGCACGGCGGCCGAATCCAGGCCCAGACCCGCCGGGCCCGAATGACGCGCCGCCTGCTCGGTGGCGGCTTGCGCATGCTGCAGATGCAGTTGCGGGCGCAGCACGGCTTTGGCCGCGGTTCGCGGTTGCTGCGGCTTCGCGCCTGGCTGTGCGCGCTGCTGCGCAACAGCGCTACGAGCTTGAACCTGACCCAGCGACAACGGAAAGCGCGGCAACACGGGTGCATCGCCCGCTGCGCCCGGCTCCTTCGAGCCGGGCGGCGGTGCCGCGCCTTGCGCACGCGTCATCGGGGCTGCCCGCCCAGTCGCTGGGCCCAACCGCCGAGCTGCGCGTGGTCGGTCAAGTCAACCTGCAGCGGCGTGATGGAGACCTGGCCTTGCGCAACCGCGTAGAAGTCGGTGCCCTCGCCGCACTCGCGGGCATCACCGGCAGGGCCTATCCAGTAGATGGTGTCGCCTCGGGGGCTGCTCTGCCGGACCACGGGCGAGCTGGCGTGACGCCTGCCCAGCCGCGTGATGCAGCGCGGCAGCGTGGCGGCGTCGGGGCGGTTGGGAATGTTGACGTTGAGCAGCCAGGGCGCACCACCCAGCGGCATGCTGGCCAGCACCTGCTCGACCACCGAACGGGCGGTCTGAGCGGCGGCGTCGAGCTCGCCCCAGTCCTTCTCAGCCTGCGAGAACGCAATGGCCGGCACGCCGAAAAGATACCCTTCCATCGCGGCCGCCACGGTGCCGGAATACAGCGTGTCGTCGCCCATATTGGCGCCGTTGTTGATGCCTGAAAGCACGAGGTCCGGACGGTAGCCGAGCAGGCCGGTCAAGGCCACGTGCACGCAATCGGAGGGCGTGCCGTTGACCACCCGAAAACCCTGCACATGTTCGCCCCGCGCTTCGAAAACCGACAGCGGCCGCGTCAGCGTCAGGGCGTTGGAAGTGCCGCTGGCGTTCTGTTCAGGGGCGATGACGTCGATCTGCCCGAGACCCTGGCAGGCCTTGACGAGTGCGGCAAGACCGGGGGCGAGGTAACCGTCGTCGTTGGCGATGAGTATGCGCATGGCCGCGGATTGTAGGGACGGGCTGGACCAGCATACGAACCAGCACATCAACCACCACCACATCAACCACCACATCAACCACCACATCAACCAGGAGCCCAAGCCGCCCGCAGGCTGCCCTCAACCGGTTGCGCAAGCGGAGACAGCGGCGCAAAAACCAAAACGGCCGCAAGCTCGTGAGCTGCGGCCGCAAGAGGCACAAAGTTACTTTGGTGCCGGTGAAAGGAGTCGAACCCTCGACCTTCGCATTACGAATGCGCTGCTCTACCAACTGAGCTACACCGGCATGGATCAAGCAGTTTCTGCACTAGGCAGGCAACGGGTTTGTCCAAAACAGCCCAAAAGTCTAACACTTGCGCCGGTGGGTCGGAACTGCACTTGCACGGGGCGGCGACAATGGTCGTGATGCACGCCACAGCCCCATCCTCGACCGCGCTGAAGAAGCCCTACCTGCGCCGCACCTTCGTGCTGCTGACCAGCGTGCTGCTGGTGTACGTCAGCTGGGAAGCGTTCAGACCCAATCCTGGCGGCTTGAACGGGCCTCACATCGACAAGCTGCTGCACTTCAGTGCCTTCGTCTGGTTGGCCATCTCGGCGGCCCTGGCTCTGATACCCGGCCGGCGCAGCGCCTGGCGGGTGGTAGCGGGCTTGCTGGCGTACGGCGCCTTCATCGAGATCGTGCAGGCTTTCATACCCGGGCGCGATGCCAGTCTGCTCGACCTGTTGGCAGACGCGGCCGGCATCGCCGCCGGGCTCGCCCTGGTGGCTGGTCTGCGCCATCTGCCGGGGCTGGCGCAACGGTCCGGAAAATAAATTCTCGGGCTCGACAGGGGTAGCTCACGCCATGAGCTACATCGCTCTGACACTGGCTCTGCAAGCAGGCGCACCGTGCGCCGCGCAGACCGGAGACAGCGATGAACCAGACCACCCTCGAACTTGACGCCAGCCACCGCGCCGTTTCGATTGACCGCGACGGATTCGACATCGGATGGGATCACGCCCACCACGGCCTGGTACCGCCGGCCGGCCTGCTGCTCGCCGGCACACCGGT
>Ga0105046_10011540_pt1 | contig 13733 bp, 8 predicted proteins | sample MAT03_FD_78385 | JGI IMG/M metagenome (GOLD analysis project Ga0105046, IMG submission 78385) | Freshwater microbial communities from Lake Fryxell liftoff mats and glacier meltwater in Antarctica - MAT-03 (megahit assembly) | ecosystem: Environmental > Aquatic > Freshwater > Ice > Liftoff... | reverse complement strand
GGCGCCGGGCACGCTGGCCGTGTGGGACAACCGCTGCCTGTTGCACCTTGCAATCAACGACTACGACGGCAGTCGAAGGCTGTTGCACCGGACGACGGTGGCGGGGGAGCGGGCCGTGGGGCCACTAAATTCCTGACTGCCCCGGCCACCTTCTCTGTGCTGGGCGTACTTTAGCGTGCCGCCGCCCTTGCTGGTTGTTGCGCTCAGATCACAAAGTGCCCAACTGCGGTAGAAGAAGTAGCCGTATTCTTGTGCGTCTATGATTGCGTCTGAAGCAATATTCCCCTGGCCGTTTCGACACCAGGCGCGAGGGTGCCAGGCTTTTCGTCTTGGCGCCCTCTGTTGTTTTGTAGGCGGCAATTCAAGACTGACCACGCACTGAATTTCATGGCTCGCATCTTTGACAACATAGACCAGGATCTGCTTTCGGCGCTACGTGCCACGATTCTGGTCTCCAAAAGGTCCGACTTCTGCGTGGGATACCTGAACCTGCGGGGCTGGCACGCGATAGATGAGCAAATTGCTGGGTGGAACCCTGCCGACGGCGAGGTTTGTCGCGTGCTGGTGGGCATGCAGCGACCACCACATGACGAAATTCGGGAGTTGTACCGCCAGACCGACGAGGCCGGCTTGATAGACAACGCCACGGCCAGCCGCCTCAAAACCCAGTTTGCCGCCCATTTGCGCGAGCAGATCACTTTGGGTATACCAACCGGGCAAGACGAAGCGGGCCTGCGCCGCCTGGCTCGGCAACTTCGCGCCGGCCAAGTGGTCGTCAAACTCTTCTTGCCGTACCCGCTGCATGCCAAGCTTTACTTGCTGTTCCGGGATGACGTCAATAATCCAATCACCGGTTTCGTGGGAAGCAGCAACCTTACTTTGGCCGGCTTGTCCTGCCACGGCGAGCTGAATGTGGATGTGTTGGACCACCTCGGCACTGAAAAGTTGTCCAAATGGTTCGACGTCCGCTGGCAAGACCGTTGGGCGCTGGACGTGTCGGCAGACCTTGCCGCGATCATTGAAGGCAGCTGGGCGCGCGAAGAAGCGATCCCGCCGTTTCACATATATCTCAATATCGCATACCACCTGAGCACCGAAGCGCGCGCGGGCTTGAGTCAGTTCCGTCTGCCAGGCCGGTTCGAGGAGGAGCTTTTTGAGTTCCAGAAAAGCGCGGTCAAGATTGCCGCGCGCCATTTGCACCGGCGCGGCGGGGTGATGATCGGTGACGTGGTCGGCTTGGGCAAGACCATCATGGCCACGGCCTTGGCCCGTATGTTCGAAGACGACCTGGGGTGTGAGACCTTGATCATCTGCCCCAAGAATCTGGAGCCCATGTGGGAGCGTTATCGCACCGAATATGGACTGCGTGGCATGGTGCTCCCCGTGTCACAGGTCACCAAGAAGCTGCCCGACCTCAAGCGGTATCGGTTGGTGCTTATCGACGAGAGCCACAACCTGCGCAACCGTGAAGGCCGACGCTACAAGGCCATTGCAGACTACATCAAGAGCTGCGACTCCAAGGTGATCCTGTTGACTGCCACGCCATACAACAAGACCAAGACCGACTTGTCATCGCAATTGCGCTTGTTCATCGACGAAAAGGCCAATATTGGAATTCGCCCCGAGCGCTTCATGCGCAAGACCGGCATGACTGAGGCGGAGTTCGAGCGCAAGCATCAGTGCCGGGCCAATTCGATTCTAGCCGTTGAGAAGAGCGACGAGTTTGACGACTGGCGTGAATTGATTCGCTTGTACATGGTGCGGCGCACCCGCAGTTTCATCATCCAGCATTACACCGAGCAGGACAAAAAGGGGCGACGTTTTATTGCCGGCAGGGATGGCGAGAAGCGGTATTTCCCGGTTCGCAAGCCACTGTCGCTCACCTTTCCGGTGGATGAGGCCGACGCCACAGACCGCTACGCCCGATTGTATTCTCCAAGTGTGGTGGACCAGATCAATGCGCTGCATGTGCCGCGTTATGGTCTGGGCTTGTATGTGGACACACTGGCCGAGAAGGCTGCTACGGCGACAGAGCGAAATCAGATCGACAACCTGGGCCGGGCCGGCACGCGTTTGATGGGGTTCTGCCGCACCAACCTTTTCAAGCGCCTGGAGTCCAGCGGCTTTTCGTTCTTGCAGTCCATTGATCGGCATATCCTGCGCAACCAGATTTACCTTTACGCTATCGAAAATGGGCTCGATCTTCCGGTGGGTGTGCTCGATGCCGGTTTGCTCGACCTGGAGCGTGTGGACGAAGACGCGGATGGCGTGGAGGGTGACCCCGAAGATTTGTTGGATGGCCTGGTCGAGGCGGTGGCCGAAAAGATCACCGCAGCAGGTGGCATGCCCCGCGCGCGCGCTGTGTACCAGCAGTACGCTACCGAATACAAGCGCAGATTCAAATGGCTTCGACCGGGACTGTTTCTTCCCAAGCTTGCGCAAGACCTGGCTGAAGACACCCAGGCGCTCGACGAGCTGCTTCGCCACCAGGGTGCCTGGGACCCAGCCCACGACCACAAACTGCAAGCGCTGCGCAAGTTGGTGACCCAAACACATGCCAAGGACAAAGTGCTGGTCTTCACCCAGTTTGCCGACACGGCGCGTTACCTCGCGCGCGAGGCGCACAAGGCGGGCATCACCCATGTCGAAGTGGCCACGGGTGCCAGTGCAGACCCGTATGCGCTGGCATGCCGGTTTTCCCCCAAGTCCAACAACAAGTCGGTGACCAAGGCCGAAGAATTGCGCGTGCTGATCTGTACCGATGTACTGTCCGAAGGGCAGAATCTGCAGGACAGCAGCGTGGTCGTCAACTTCGATTTGCCTTGGGCGATCATCCGGTTGATCCAGCGCGCCGGGCGGGTAGACCGGATTGGCCAACAGGCGGAGGCCATCCATTGTTATTCGTTCCTGCCCGCCGACGGTGTCGAACAACTTATCCAACTGCGCGAACGCATCCGCCTGCGCTTGCAGGAAAACGCCGAGGTGGTGGGCACCGACGAAGCGTTCTTCGAGGATGAAGAAGCCAACACCATTCGCAACCTGTATACCGAGCAACAAGGCGTGCTGGACGACAACGACGATGAGGTGGACCTGGCGTCCTACGCCTGGCAGATCTGGAAGCAGGCCACGCAGGACAACCCGGAACTCGCGCGCACCGTCGAATCCCTTCCGCCAGTGGTCTATTCCGCCAAAGCCTTCGAGGTGGATGAGGCAAGGTTCCCGCTCCTGGGCGCCGACGCCGCCAACGGCGGTTCTCTGGTTTATGTGAAGTCGCCCGAAGGCAACGACCACCTGGCCTGGGTAGGGGTGAACGGCAAGACGGTGACGGAATCCCACTTTACAGTTCTGCGGGCCGCCGAATGCACGGCCGGTACACCGGCAGTGCCGCGCCGGCCCGACCACCATGAACTCGTTGCGGTGGGTTTGCAACTTGCCGGCAGCCAGGACAAGGCAGTGGGCGGTGGCCTGGGTCGCCCCAGCAGCCCGCGCCGCCGCGCCTATGAGCGGCTCAAGGCCTATGCCAACGAGCAGATGAAAACCTTGTTCCGGGACGAAGAACTGGAGCGAGCGCTCGACGACATCTACCAGCGCCCCTTACTGGAAACAGCGGCAGACCTGCTCAACCGCCTGATGCGCAGCGGCGTGAACGACGAAGAGCTCGGTGAAGCAGTCAAGTCGCTGCGCGAAGAGGGGCGCTTGACCTATGCCGAGGAGGACGCTGCGTTGCGCGAACCACGCGTGGTGTGCTCCATGGGGCTGATTGTGGAACCGTCGGCATGACCCAGCGCGTGATCCCGGCCGTCGAGGCTCTGGAGGTGGAGTTCAAGAGCGACAGGGAGCCGCTGGACGACGATCACTTGATCGAGGCACTGATTTGCCTTGCCAACGCGCAAGGCGGCAACTTGTACCTCGGTGTTGAAAACGACGGCAATGTCACCGGTCTGCATGTTTCTCGCCCCGCCCAGTTCCATGGCCTGGCAGCCATGGTGGCCAATCGCACCGCGCCGCCTTTGCATGTACAGGTGGAAGCCGTTGTCGAGCAGAACCGCAGGGTTGCGCGTATCGTGGTGCCACGCAGTCCGGATGTCATCGCCCGATCCGATGGGCTGGTACAGCGACGGCGCATTGGTGGCAATGGCCAGCCTGAATGCGTGCCGTTCCTGCCGCACGAATATGCCAGTCGGCGGGCGGACTTTCGTTTGATCGACATGTCGGCCGAGCCGGTGGCGGACGCCACGCTGGCCGACTTCCATACGCTACAACGTGAGCGTCTACGTTCCGTGATTGCCACCAACCCGCGCAGCGACAAGTCCCTGGTGGGGCTGAGCGACGGGCAACTCGATGGCGCGCTGTCGCTCGCATTTCAGCGAGCGGGTACACGCACCCCGACCTTGTTGGGCTTGCTGCTCATCGGGCGCACCGACAGCTTGCGTCGCCTCGTGCCGACGCACGAGGTGCTGTTCCAGGTGCGCGATGGCATGCGCGTCAAGGTGAACGAAGGCTCACGCGCCGCATTGATCGAAATCGTGAAGTGGCTGGACTTGCTTTCCCGCGGCGTCAATACCGAGCAGGAATTTGTTGAGGGCTTGTTTCGTATCGGCGTGTCGCGTGTGGACGTGGATGCACTATGGGAGGCCATCAACAACGCGCTGGTGCACCGCGACTACGCGCGCCGGGGTCCAGTGCGGGTGTGCTGGCAAAAGAACGATCTCACCATCAGCAACCCGGATGGTTTTGTGGAAGGCGTCAACCTCGGCAACTTGTTGACCACCGAACCCCGACCGCGCAACCCGGCCCTGGCCAATGCCTTCAAACGACTCGGTCTGGTGGACCGCATCGGCCGCGGCGTGGACCTCATCTACAGCGGAATGCTGCGTTTCGGTCGCCCTGCGCCCGACTACTCGCAGTCTATGCTGGACATGGTCAAGCTCAGCATCAGCACTGAGCCTGCAGGCTTGGCCTTTGTGCGCATGGTGCTGCACGAGGAAGCGCGGCAGAACAGGACCCTGCCGGTAGCGACATTGCTGGTGTTGACGTCGTTGAGCGAGGCCAGACGATTGAGCGCCGCAGAGCTGGGTCTGCATCTGCAATGTGCGCCAGCCCAGGCACTCAAGCTGATCGAGCCGTTGGTGGAGAGTGGGCTCATTCAAGCCCACGGTGTTGGGCGCGGCCGACAATACACCTTGAGTCCGCAGGTCTACAAGCAACTTGGGCAGGGCGCGGAGTACGCGCGGCAAGCCGGCTTTGATGAGTTGCAGCAGGTCGAACTGATCCGCAATCTAGTGCGCCAACAAGCGCGCATCAAGCGTGAAGATGTGATTGCCCTTTGCCGACTGACACCCCGGCAAGCCAAGCACCGCCTTGACCAGATGGTCGCGCAAGGGATGCTGGAGCGACAGGGGCAGAAGCGGGGCAGCTTCTACACCGAATTAACCCCATCCAAGGCCACTCAATGACCTGGAGTCGAATCGCAAGCCTTTGAATCTATTGATGATTTCTTTATTTATAGACATTCCCTATGGCGGATATCAACATTAACCATCAGCATGGCCAAGCTTGACTTCCCCGCCTTCGAGGCGCACCTGTCGGCGTTCGAGTTCTCGCGCCTGTTCGTGGATGTGCTGGGCTGGAACCGTGCGGCGGCAGAGCGCGACTGGCAGGGCGACGAAGCCGGTGACACGCCGTTCACCCGCCGCACCCTAGCTGAGCTGGGCGGCGTGGTCGCCATCCAGGTTGTGGTCGCTGGTGGCTGGCCCGATGAAGCGCAGCGCATGCACGTGTGGAAGCACATCACCCGCAGCCATGCCGAGAACCTGCTGATTTTCACCAACCAGCAGCAAGGCGCTTCGCAAAGCCAGTGGTACTGGGTTAAGCGCGACAAGCATCCCGAAACCGGCAAGCCCAGGCTCACGCCGCGCCGGCACGATTACTTTCGTGGCCAGCCAGTGGACTTGTTCGCCTCCAAGCTCCAGTCCATGGTGGTGGAATTGTCCGAGTTGGACAGCGCCGGGCGTCTGCCGGTGCTGGAAGCCGCGCGCCGCATCCAGGCAGCGCTGGACGTAGACAAAACCACCAAAAAATTCTTTACGGCCTACCAGCAGCAGCATTTGGAGCTGTTGCAACACATCAAAGGCATAAGCAACGAGCGGGAAAAACGCTGGTACGCCAGCGTGCTGCTTAACCGCTTGATGTTCGTCTGGTTCTTGCAGAAAAAGCTGTTTCTGGATGGTGGCAATGCCGACTATTTGCGCGCCAAGTTAGGGGAGAGCCAGCTGCGTGGCCCCAACCGCTTCTTTGGCGAATTCCTGAATGCCCTTTTCTTTGAGGCCTTTGCCAAACCCGAAGCCGACCGCAGCAAGGAAGACAACGGCTTGACCGGACAGGTTCCGTACCTCAACGGCGGCCTGTTCCTGCACCACAAGCTGGAGCTGGACGCCGACCATGCCTCGCGGGTGGGCAAGACCCTGACGGTGGCCGATGCCGCTTTCGAGGGCATCTTTGGACTATTTGCCAGCTTCACCTGGCACCTGGACGACACACCCGGGGGCGACGCCGACGAGATCAACCCCGACGTACTGGGCTACATCTTCGAGAAATACATCAACCAGAAGGCCTTTGGTGCCTATTACACCCGGCCCGAGATCACCGGTTATCTGGCAGAGCGCAGCATCCACCGGTTGATTTTGGAGCGCGTCTACGAACCGGCCATACCCGAACTGAAGTTGAAGGAGATCAAGTTCGACACTGTGTCTGACCTGCTGGCCCGCATGGACGCACGTACTGCGCTGAAGCTGGTGAACGAGGTGTTGCCCAGTATCACCATCCTCGACCCGGCGGTGGGCTCAGGCGCCTTTCTGGTGGCGGCCCTCAAGACCCTGATCAACGTGTATTACGCCGTGGTGGGCCGTGCCGAACTGGGTGCCGGCAGCGAATTGCAAAACTGGCTGCGCCATATCCAGAAAGACCACCCCAGTGTGGGCTACTACATCAAGCGCCGCATCGTCACGGACAACCTGCACGGCGTGGACATCATGGAAGAGGCATGCGAAATCGCCAAGCTGCGGCTGTTCCTGGCCATGGTGTCGAGCGTGCGCAAGGTTGCCGACCTCGAACCACTCCCGAATATTGACTTCAACATCCTGCCCGGCAATTCGCTAGTGGGCTTGATGCGGGTAGATGAGCATGAGTTTGACGCGAAGTACCGGCATGGCGATATGTTTCGCAAGAGTTTTCGCGAATTGGTTGAAGAAAAAAATCGTCGGCTCGACACCTACCGGCACGCTGCCGACTTGGTGGGCAAAGACACAGACCTTCGCTTGCTGCGCGACGACATTGACAGCGCTATGGCAGAGGCGAATGCCACGCTTAACGAGTTGGTGCAAGACCAATTTGACGAGCTGGGAATCAAGTTTGAGGCGGCCACTTGGGATAGCGCCAAGAAGGACTTGGGCAAACCCAAGAAGCGGCAGATCAAACGAGAGGACATCGACGCTCAAACGCCGTTCCATTGGGGCTATGTTTTCGACGACATCATTCAGCGGCGCGGTGGCTTTGACGTCATCTTGGCCAACCCACCCTGGGAAGGATTCAAGCCACAGGCCAAGGAATATTTCGCACCGTATTCCGAGCGCATCAGCAAGAAAAACATGCTGATCAAGGAGTTCGAGCAAGAGCAAGCGCGCTTGCTGCTGCAAGCAGACATTCGATCAGGTTGGCTTGAATATCAAAGCCGCTTCCCGCACATGAGTGCCTATTTTCGGGGCGCTGCCGACTACCACTATCAGTCCGCCGTTGTCTCCGGGAAGAAGACCGGGAGTGATATCAACCTCTACAAGCTGTTCTTAGAGCGCAGTTTTCATTTGCTGCGTGAAGGCGGCAGTTGCGGCATCGTGATACCCAACGGCCTGTACAAGGACTTGGGTGCCACTGGTTTGCGCAACATGCTCTTCGATCACACCCAGGTGGACTCGATGGTCTCCCTGTCCAATGAAAAATTCATCTTTGAAGAGGTTCATCACTCCTTTGGGTTGCTGTTCTTGAGCTTCACCAAGCGGGGGCGCACCGAGAAACTTAGGGCCGCCTTTCGGATCAACCCTAGAGAGGCTGTCAGGGCCGAAGACTTTGGCTCCTTTGTAGACGATCCGGGCAACTTCATTGAGCTGTCGGCTGAGCTGATTTGTTCAATCAACGCCGAGACCCGTTCGGTGCTGGAGTTCCGGGGCGCAACTGACGTATCTATTGTGGAAAAAATGCTGACCTTCCCCGCCCTGGGAAAGAAGCTTGATGGGGTCTGGAATCTGCAGCTAACAAATGAGTTTCACATGACAAACGATAGCGGCGTTTTCAAGACAGAACCTGCTGTTGGTCGCTTGCCTCTGTTCACAGGTCGGATGTTTAATCAATTTGAAACTACGAAAGAACACTCTGGTTATTGGATTGATGAGGCCGATGGTCGTCGTGTTCTGCTCGGCAAAACGCCAGACTCGGGGCAGCTACTGGATTACCAAAGCTATCGGTGGCTGCACCGCCGCATCGCGCGTTCCACTGACACACGAACATTGATTTCGACCATCGCACCGCCAATGGTGTTTACGGAGGTCAATAGCACCACCTTAAAGGTGATTGCCAGTGGTATCAATGCCGTTGAGCAGTGCTTCTGGTGTGGTGTGGCGAATAGCTTGGTTCTGGATTGGTTGCTGCGTCAAAGCATCACAACCACTTTGAACATGTTTTATCTCTACCAGTTGCCGGTGCCACGTTTGCCGTCGTCCGACCCGCGAGTCAGGAGGATCGCAGCGCGGACAGCCCAACTGGTTTGCACCACGGCAGAATTTGACGATCTCGCCAAAGCCGTTGGCCTGAAACCTAACCCATCGACGGGCTCAGGGCGAGCAGTGGAATTTGGCACCACCGACTCCACGGACCGCGCCAAACTGCGCGCCGAGCTCGACGGCCTGGTTGCGCATCTGTATGGTCTGGCGGAAGCCGAGTTCGCGCACATTCTGGGCACCTTTCCGCTGGTGGCCGATGCGGTGAAGGTCGATGCCCACAACGCTTACCGCCGCGTGGCCAGTGGCCTGGTTCAATAGCCTCCCTCTTAGAGCGAGCACGCCATGCAGATCAAATCCATTGCCGTTGAAAACTTCAAGGCGCTGCGCACTTCGGGCACGGTACGGCTCAAGCCGTTGACCGTGATCATCGGCAACAACGGCAGTGGCAAGTCCAGCTTGCTGGAGGCCGTGGAAACCTACCGCAGCATCTTGCTGGACGGCGTGGACGCGGCAATGGAGCACTGGCAGGGGTTTGAGCATATTCGGCACAAGGCAGCCGTGTCACGCTTAACCACAGCTGCCCGGGTGGACCCGACACGACAGCAGGGGGCGATGAGCTTTCACTTCAAGCTGGCCATGCCCGACGGTGCAGTAGACATGTCGCTCAAAGCCAACTTGCGTGAGGCGGGCAATCGGCTCTACATCCAGGACGAGCGGTTTCGCGTTGGCGACGGTGTAGAGATAAACCGGGATTCCTTGGGTGCTTCACAAACGATAGGCGAAGGCCGGTCCGTAATTCCTGGCCTTCTATCAATGGATGCGATCTTGGAGCAGTTGCGGAACTGCTTGTTCTTGCGGCTTAACCCTGAGGTGATTGGCAACTTGCAAGCCGTCAAGCGGTCTGGCGGCAAAGTTCGTTTGGCTGGTGATGGTGCCAATGTTGCCGAATACCTGATCGACTTGCGGGATCGTTCATCCTCCGCGTTCGAGCAAGTCACTCTGGCCTTGCGCTACGTACTGCCTTACGCCAGCGACGTGGAGCCCAAGGTGTTGGATGCTGGTGTGCTGCGTCGCAGTTATGTCCAACTGCTGGAGAGCAAGTACGAAATTCCGGGCTGGCTGATGTCGTCGGGCTCGCTGCGAGTGTTGCCACTGATTGCCACGCTGCTGGACCCTGCCCCGCCGCCCATCGTGTTTATTGAGGAGGTGGAGAACGGCCTGGACCCGCGCACCGTAGGCCTGGTGGTGGATTTGATGCGCGCCGCGGCCAAGAGCGGGCGCTCACAAATCATCGCCACCACCCATTCGCCGTACTTGCTGGATATGCTGGATCTGAACGACGTGCTGCTGTGTGAGCGCGGCGAAAAAGGCCCCGCCTTTTCCTGGCCGGGCAGCCGCGCCGAGATGCAAGCCTGGCGTGACAATTTCATGCCCGGGCGGCTCTACACCATGAACGCTTTGCAGCGCGATTCGGCTCCGGTGGCGGACGCTACGACGCTACCAGCCGCCGAGGCGCCGGAGGGTGGCTGGGGAGATGGTGCATGAAGGTCGGCATCATCTGCGAAGGCCGCCTGGGCGGCGAAGACGCGCAAGTGTTTGAACATTTCGCCTTGCGTATCGAACCCGGTGCCGTGGTCAAGACATTCCCCCAAGGAAACAAGCCTGAGTTGATAGAGAAAGCGGGCGATGTTGCCGCGAGCCTGTTTGCCACAGGGTACACACGCGTGTTGATCATGTGGGACGTCATGCCCCGATGGGGTCGCCCCGACGGTGAGCAACAAGACGCGCAAGACCTGCGAGCGTCGTTGGGTGGCGCGGGTGTGGCGGCGCACCCCTGCCTTTTTCTTATCGCTATTCAGAAAGAGCTGGAAGCCTGGCTGTTGGCGGATGGGTCGGCGCTGTCTGCAGTGCTTTCCACGCCTGCGCATCCGGTGAGCGTGCCGAACACAAAGAACGCCGACACGGTGGGGAACCCGAAAAAGCGCATCGAGAATTTGTTTGCGCGACACAACGTGCCTTTTGGCCCGCAACCTGTGCAAGGAAGCTACGTGCCCAAACTGGCGGCTCTACGCATTGCCGAGAACATCCCCACCCATTTTGGGCAACTTGGGAAAATCGCCTCCTTCAAGAGATTTGGACACGCTCTGACGGCAACCTGTTAGCATGAAATGGCAGGCTTGATTCGTGGAGCAGGAAGCCGTCAAATCCATTGCAGTTGGGTGATCTGTTGCGCGTCGCCGTATCCGCCCCATGTCGCAGATTCACAGTTTCCCTCCAATAGAAAGCCCGGCGGCCCGCATTCTTGTTCTGGGCAGCATGCCAGGGGTGGCGTCGCTGCGCTTGCAGCAGTACTACGGCCATCCGCAAAACGCGTTCTGGAAGATTGTTGGCGAGGTGCTGGCGTTCGACCCCGCAATAGCTTACGAGCAGCGGACCATCGCGCTCGTTCAGCGCAGGGTCGCGTTATGGGATGTGCTGGCCTCGTGTGTGCGGGAAGGCAGCCTGGACTCAGCCATAGACGATGCAACCGCTGTTGCCAACGACTTTGCGGTCTTCTTCCAGAGCCACCCGCACATCGTTCGGGTTTGCTTCAATGGCGCCAAAGCCGAAAGTGTCTATCGCAAACACGTGCTGCAACATCTGGGGCCACAACGCGTTCTGGAATACCTGCGGCTGCCGTCGACTAGCCCGGCGCACGCGGGGATGCGGTTTGAGGCCAGGGCCGAGGCGTGGCGGGTGCTTGCTGATGGGCCCGTGCTATTTGCTGCAGACATGGCGTCATACAGCAGTACAGTCTAGGCGTGCGCGGTTGACAAGCGCTCCAGTGCAATGCCGATGGCGCGGTCGTCGAACAGTCGAGATTTGCGTCCGGCCGCGCCCGCAACGGGCCAGTGCTCCATGCCTTCGCGAACTGCCGCCACGGTCGGCGCCACGTTCTCGCGGCTGATCAGCCAATCTACCGTGGCTAGCAGTTCCATTCCGAAAGGTGACTCGAACCCCGCAATCAGATCTGAAGTCTCCTCCAGAGCGGCACTGTAGGCCTTGGCCTCGCTCTGCAGAAAGGCTTGTACCAGCCCCGTGCGATCTTCGTTGAACCAGATCACATCGAACGGGTCGGCATCAGCAATACGTTTGTCGCTGCGCAGGTAGCTGCCGTCCAGCCCGTCCAGCAGCTTGGTCAAACGGTGTGCGTAAGGCCCGAACTTGTTGGCCTCGAATTGCAACTGCATCGGGTCATCTGTGGGCTGGCGGCGCAGAATCGCGCGTTCCAGGAACCAGGCGAGTTTCTGGATTTCAAGCAGGCTGCATTCCATGCCAAGCACCCAATACCTGCGCACCAATTCGGCAATCAGCGCCCTTGGAATCGTCAGCTTTTCCACGCCGGACCGTTGGGCAACGTTCTGATAGTCGGGCGTGGGTTCAAACACCGTTATACGGGTGCCAAGGTCGCCGAGCGCCTGTTCGATCTGTTCGCGCACTTTTGTCCAGTCCAAACCGCCATTACCGGCACCCAAGGGAGGTATGGCGATGGACTTCACCTGCTTGTCCAGCAAAAAGCGTCGCAGGTCTTGCAGACCCTCGGTCACCCACTCCAGCTGCGAAGGCGAGCGCCAATGCTGTTTGGTCGGAAAGTTGACGATCCAGCGCGGGCCATCCAATTCGCTAGGTTCGGTAATGAACATATGGCCTGTTCGCACCTGCTTGGCCTTGCAGGCCTGGGCGTATTGGCGAAAGTTGTCGTCAAAACGCTCCTTGAACATGAGCGCAATCCCCTTGCCCATGACACCCACTGTATTGACGGTATTCACCAATGCCTCGGCCTTGGCTTCGAGCAAATTGCCTTGTGTGAATTCGATCATCAGAAGTACCACCCCGTACGTGTAGCCACCTGAAGTTGTAAACCCCTTGCCGCCAGCGCCTGTTCCACTTCCATTTTCACACCATCGGCATAACAGACAATTCCAGACAAACCCTGTATCGGGCAGTGCCGGTGCACCAAGGCCTCGGCCTGGTAGCGTCCGATCTTGCCCGGGTCGTCCACGTCGCGCTTGAAGTCTCTGCCCTGTAGCAATGGCCAGTCCACCTTGTCGATGTCCGCCAAGGTGTCGTAATAATTGACAAGCGTATTGTTAGCGTGGGTGTCCGTGAACAGGACGCTCAGGCCCAGTTCCACGACAAGGTGGAGGCTGGACACCAGAATCAGGATGTCGCGGTTCGGATGCTGCGTAACACCGTTCCAGCCGGTGTTGATGTTGCGCATCATGACTGAGAACGGCGTGAAGTAGAACGGCACATCGTCGTTCAGCAGGCCACCCGGCGCGGCCTTGACGGGCCAGCGGGCGCGTGTACTGATGAGTTCCTGGTTGCCGATGCTCACCCACTGTTCCGCCCGGACCGGGCTGTTGCCGGAATGCAGCCCATGGTCCAGCACCCAAGGCAGATTGGCACGGTGGATGATCCGGAAGATAAGTGCTCTCTCGGGATTGAGCAGGCTTGCACAGTTTTCAGGCATCCACCAACTCCACGTGCTCACTGGTGTCCATACTTGCTCCGAAAATCGTTACAGGCGGTCAGAAGTAGGCGTTCCAGGTGAACAAGGGGCAGATCGGCGCGAGGCATGATGAACGATGGTAGCAACTTGCCGACACCGGGCGAGAGAATGAAAAGCGGCACCCGAAGGTGCCGTCGATGTGCGTGAAATCCTGACCGACTCGGAAACGCGAACTTCGTCTGTACAAACTGAAAATTGAATTTTGAAACTGTTCAAAGCCGACGCTACGGCGCCGATGCGGGTCAGGCAGCTCCTGCCTTCACCTTCAAGCGCCACGCATGCAGCAACGGCTCGGTGTACCCGCTGGGCTGCACCAGCCCCTTGAAGACCAGGTCGGTCGCCGCCTGAAACGCCGCCCCTTGCGGGTTCGCCGCCATGCTTTTGTAGACCGGGTCGGCGGCATTCTGCTG
>Ga0105046_10011539_pt1 | contig 13733 bp, 11 predicted proteins | sample MAT03_FD_78385 | JGI IMG/M metagenome (GOLD analysis project Ga0105046, IMG submission 78385) | Freshwater microbial communities from Lake Fryxell liftoff mats and glacier meltwater in Antarctica - MAT-03 (megahit assembly) | ecosystem: Environmental > Aquatic > Freshwater > Ice > Liftoff... | reverse complement strand
GCGTTGCGGGCCGATGACAAAAACGTCTATTACACAGACGTGCAGGGCAACATCATCGCCCTGGATCCAAACGCAAATTGGAAAGAGCTGTGGCGCAAAAAGCTGACCCAGCCCGCGACCGAGTTGGAAATCACCTCGAAGGGCCAGCTCCTTACCGGCGACGAGCGCGGCACCGTAGCCCTGTTTAATATCGACGGCACGCAAGTGTGGAACAAGCCGTTGACGGAATATAAAGTCCGCATGGTGCACGACGACCCGGCCTCGGGTCTAATTCTGGTCGGCGACAGCGATGGCAATTTGCTAGCCCTTCGCAGTGAGACCGGCGAGAAGGTCTTCCAAACCGTGTTGACGGACGGCGCCGCGCGCAGCTTTCTCAAAGCCACTGAATCTTCGCTCTCGCTGATAACCGAGAAGGGCGGCGTGGTGGATGTGAACTTGTCAGTCGCATTGGGTGCACAGCGCAACAACACGATTGCCAGCACATATTGGGGGCTCAATGCCTTGTTGGCCGTGCTCACCCTCGGCACCCTGATTGCGGCCGTGCCACGGTTTCGCGCGCCGGCGTTGCGCACCGTCAGAAACATCAGAAACTCGCGCACGGCCTATTTGTTGGTGCTGCCGTCGATTCTTCTGATCCTGGTGTTCTCGTATTACCCCACGCTGATGGGGTTGTACTTCTCGTTCACCAACTTCAGTTTGTCGGAGCCGATCAAGTTCAACGGCATCGATAACTTTCGCCGGCTTGTCAATGACCGCTTCTTCTGGGTCGGCATTGGCAACATGATTTTGCTGCTCATCACCGGCATCATCAAGTCCATTACGATTCCACTGCTGGTCGCAGAACTGGTATTCTGGCTGCGCAGTTCAAAATTGAAATATCTCATGCGCACCGCTTTCATCATTCCGAGCATTGTGCCCGGCGTGGTCGGCGTGCTGTTGTGGAAACAAATTTATCAACCCAACTACGGCCTGCTCAACGAAATTCTCAAAGTGGTTGGGTTGCCCCAATTGCAACAGGCGTGGCTGGCCAATGAGCAAACGGCCATCTGGGCCATCATCTTCGCCGGCTTCCCCTGGATCGGCACATTCGGCTTTTTGATCCTGTTCGGCGGTCTGTTGAACATCAATCGCGAGTTATTCGACGCGGCCGAGATGGACGGCGCAACAGCCTGGGAGCGCTTCCGTGGCATCGACCTGCCGTTGTTGCAGCCGCAGTTGCGCCTGCTCATCTTCTTCGCCTTTTTGGGCGGAGCCCAGGAATACGGCAGCATCTGGATTCTGACGCGCGGCGGCCCCGGCACCGCTACCTACGTCCCAGGTCTGCAAATGTTCCTGTCCATCTCAGCCGGCGAATTCGGCTACGCATCGGCCATCGGTCTGGTGCTGGCCCTGATCGTCGCCACTGTCACCATCTCGCGTTTCAAATTCAACCAGACACCGGAGTCGCCGTAGGCAGAAGCTGGCAGACATCAGATATCAGAAGTCAGATCAAGAATGACTGGTCATCAATAGCTGAGGACAAGTCTCTGATATCTGACTTCTGACATCTGATGTCTGACCTCTCAAAACTGATCCCATGGGAATTTCAAGAAAACTAGTCCTCACCAATACCGTCAGCATGGCGGTGCTGCTGGTGTTGCTGGCGTTGTCGTTCATGCCCGTCATCATGATGGTGACGATGTCGTTGAAGGACACGCTCACCATCTTTGGCGACTTCTGGGCACCGCCAATTCCGCCGGTGTGGTCGAACTATTCGGTGGCATTGCTGCGGCTCACGCCGGCCGCCACTCGCACGCTCTATATCTCGATCACGTCCGTGCTTGGCATCACCCTGTTCTCAGTTCTGGCCGCCTATGCCTTTGCCCGGCTCAAATTCTTCGGCAAGGAAGTGCTGTTCTTCCTGATCGTGTTTATTTTCCTGGTGCCGGGTGTATTAACCCTGACGCCGAGCTTCATCCTGGCCAACCAACTGGGCATGCGCAACTCGCTCGAAGGGTTGATCGTGTTCTACGTCGCCGGCGGCCAGGTGTTCGCCATCTTCCTGCTGCGCGCATTTTTCCAATCGCAGCCCGAGGAAATCTTCGAGGCCGCTCGTATGGACGGCGCATCCGAGTGGCGCATGATCTGGGAAATCGCGGTGCCGCTGGCCCGGCCGATCCTAATCACGTTGGGCATCTTAAATTTCCTGGCCGTCTACAACGACTTTTTGTGGCCACTGCTCATGTTGCCATCGACCGATTTGCACACGCTCACCATCGCTCTGCAAGCGTTTAACCCGCCCAACGAGCGGCTGCCTGGCCGGCCCGAACTCGGCATCATCACCGCGGCGTATGTATTTGCGTCCATACCCATTCTGGCCGTGTTCACCTTCGGCATGCGCTACTACATCGAAGGCCTGACCTCGGGCGCAATCAAGGCGTAATCGTTTTTCTCTCGTGCTCGTCCACCTTGTTGATATAGACACGCATGCAGAGACCCCCGACCCCTAAAGGGGAGTCGCAGACATCTTCAGCGACTCCCCTTTAGGGGTCGGGGGTCTCCGAGGCCTCTCATCCCATGAACCGAACACCCAACTGGCACGACGACGTTTTCTTCGGCCTCCACTTCGACCTGCATCCCATGAAGACGGACACGTCGTTGGGTGCCGAAACCACCTACGAGCACATTCGCACAGAGTTGGAAAAGGTGCGGCCCGACTTTGTGCAATATGACTGCAAGGGTCACGTCGGCTATGCCGGCTACCCCACCAAAATCGGCGTGCCATCGCCCGGCGTCAAAAAGGACGCGCTCAAGATATGGCGCAAAGTCACGCGCGATCTGGGCATCCCCCTCTCCGTGCACTACTCCGGCGTATGGGATCAGGTGCAGGCCGAGTTGCATCCCGACTGGCAGCGGCTCAAAGCCGATGGCACGCCCTATGGCACCGAAAGCGGCAACCCCTACTCGCTCGGTGCCGACAGCCCCTACGACGAGGAATTGCTCATTCCCCAGCTCAAGGAAGTCATCGACCTGCACGACATCGACGGCGTGTGGGTGGATGGCGAGTGCTGGGCCGCTGGGGCCGATTGGAGCGAGACGGCGCGCGCACTGTTCACCGCAGAGACCGGCATCACAGAGATTCCGATGCAACCCGGCGACCCGCATTGGGCCGAGTTCATGGCCTTTCATCGCCGCCGCTTCGAGGCGCATATCAAGCGCTACGCCGATGCGCTGCACGCCCACAAGCCCGGCTTTGCGGTGTGCTCCAACTGGGCGTATACGATTCGCATGCCCGATGAAGTGACCGCGCCGCTGGACTATTTAAGCGGCGATTTCACCTGGGCCTTCGGTCTCGACAGCGCCGAAGCCGAAGCCAAATTCATGGACAGCCGCGGCCTGCCGTGGGACCTGATGGCGTGGGGATTCACCACCGGCGCAGGTCTGCAAAATGCACTGTGGACGACCAAGTCAGCCGAGCACCTGCAAATCGAGGCCGCATCCGTCGCAGCCAACGGCGGCGCATTCTGGATCTATGACCAACCCACTCGCAGTGGCCGGCTCATCGACTGGCACATGGATGTGTTTGCCGATGTGGCCAAGTTCATGCGCGCGCGCCAGACCGTTTGCCGTGGCACCCAGTCCGAGCCGCATGTGGCCGTGCTGCACAGCCAGAGCCACTTCTACGCCAATAATCATCCTGAGGGCACCAACGCCGTCTACAACCCCGGCGTGCCGAACACCACCCTGATCGGCGCACTTCAACTATTACTCGACAACGGCTACCACGCCGATGTGATGAACGAGGATGCCTTATTGCGCCGGCTGGATGAATATCCCGTGATCGCGGTAATGGAGCAAACTCACCTGCCGCAAACCCTGCGCGATGCGCTGTTAGCCTGGGTGAAACGCGGCGGCAAATTGCTGCTGACGGGCAGCCACATTGTCCAGGACTACGGCGCAGCCCTCGGCGTCAAAGCCGCTGGTGAGCCAGTCGATGGCGTGTTCAACCTCCCCGGCGACACGGGCAGCGCGCCGATCAGCGGCGAGTGGCAGCCGGTGCGCGTGGGCTCGAAAGCCAAAGCGTTGGCGCCGCTGCTCAGGACGCAGGAGTTGCGTAGCGCGGTCAAGTCGCCCTCGGCCACGCTCGTCCCCTATGGCGCGGGCAGCATCGCCGCGATCTACGGCCCCATCGCCACCGCCTATGGCAACTATCGTTACTCGCGCACCCGCGAATATGCCGCGCCCATTTTCAAGGCTTTAACGGGCACGATGCCGGTCGAGGTGGATGCGCCTTACACCGTCCACTTCACCGTGCGCCGAGATGGCACGCGCCGCATCATTCACCTGATCAACAGCGCGCCGAGCAACTCGCTCTCGCCGGCCAACCCGCGCATTGAAGGGGTGGTGCCGACCGGTTCCATCACTGTGCGGGTGCAATGCCCCAAACGACCCAGGTCGGTGACGCTGGTGCCGAAGCAAAAAGAGCTGGCCTTCACGTGGCGCGCCGGCGTGCTCACCCTCAAGCTCGACTCGCTCGACATCCACACCGCCATCGTGATTCAGTAACACGCCCAGAGAAGCCCGTCATTCCGAGTTCCCGATAGCCGGGGACGGCAAAGCAAAGGGGCATGAACGGGAGACTTGAGAAGATTACTTCCAGCTTGGACGCGGCCGAACCCCACCCCTAGCCCCTCCCCGCAGCGGGGAGGGGGATCGCACTCCCCTCCCTTCCAGGGAGGGGTTGGGGGTGGGTTCTGCATCAGGGACAGCTTCAAGGTCGATTGCCAAATCATGTTGCGAAAATTTCTTGTTCATGAGCAGCTCGACTGGACACTGGCCGAGGAGTCCCCCGCGCTCCAACTCGGCTTCCGCCCCATCGACCTGAGCGATGTGGGGCCGCGGCCGTTGAGAAACGCGGCAAGTAAACGAAACAGCGGCATTCTTTGAAGGTTCCAGACTACAATCCCCAAATTGAAGTGTTAGCAACCGCCCGCTCCACGTCGGCGGTTGTGTTTTTGAGGAGGCAAGACCATGTCTAAGATTGCAACAGCCCCATTTGGCCGCACCGGCCACCAGAGCACGCGCATCATTTTCGGCGCAGCGGCGTTGGGCAACGTCACCCAGGCCGAGGCGGATAGCACGCTCGATACGCTGCTCGAGTATGGCGTCAACCACATCGACACGGCCGCCAGCTATGGCGAAGCCGAGGACCGCATTGGCCCGTGGATGCAGCGTGGCCTGCGCGACCAGTTCTTCCTGGCCACCAAGACCGGCGACCGCAGCTACATCAAAGCCCGCGAGTCCATTCATCGCTCGCTGGAACGCATGAAGGTCGACAACTTTGACTTGATTCAGTTGCACTACCTGGTCGACGAGCAGGAGTGGCAAACCGCCTTCGGGCCGGGGGGCGCACTCGAAGCCGTCATCGAGGCGCGTGAGCAGGGGCTGGTGAAATACATCGGCGTGACCGGCCACGATCTGGTCGTGCCGCACATGCACCTGCGCAGCCTGGAGAAGTTCGATTTCGACACGATTCTGCTGCCCTATAACTACGTGCTGATGAAGAACCCGGTGTATGCCGCGCCGTTCGAACAACTGCTGGCCGTGGCCAAGCAGCGCAACCTCGGCGTGCAGACTATCAAGTCGATTACGCGTGGGCCGTGGGGCAAGGATGTCGGCGACAAGAAGCCGCAGGCCACCTGGTATCAACCGTTCACTGAGCAGGCCGACATTGATGTGTCCGTCTCATTCGTGCTAAACCGCGAAGGCATCTTCCTCAACTCGGTCGGCGATATTCACATTCTGCCCAAGGTGCTCGATGCGGCCGCCCGCTTTAGCAGCGGCGAGATCAAAGCCAGCAGCTCGGCCGAGATGGAAAAGTTTGCGGCCGAGCGCAACATGACTTCGCTGTTTGTATAACCCAGCGTCAGATTCGCGGCTGGCGTGATTGCCAGCCGCTAACCGCCAGCCGCCTTATCCCCATGCCCCCACCCTACAAAATCATTTTCGACACCGATCCCGGCATCGACGACGCGATGGCACTGTTGCTCGCGCTCAGCTCGCCCGAGATCGAGGTGATCGGCCTCACCACCGTCTTCGGCAACACCTACGTTGAAGGTACGACGATCAATGCACTGAATCTGCTGCATCTGGCCGGACGCGCCGACATTCCTGTGGCCAAAGGCGCAGATCAGCCGCTGGTGGTGAAGCGCGGCCATACCGGCGAGATGGTGCACGGCGACGATGGCATGGGCAACATCGGCTGGTATGCAGTATCTGACCCGGCGCTGAAAGCCATCGACAAGCATGCGGCTCAATTCATCGTCGAGACCATCATGGCCAACCCCGGCGAGATCACGCTGGTGCCGGTGGGGCCGATGACCAACATTGGACTGGCACTGCAACTGGAGCCGCGCATCGCCCAGAACGTGCGCAATGTGGTGCTGATGGGCGGCAACGTCACCCAAGTCGGCAACATCTCGCCGCTGGCCGAGGCCAATATTTACAATGACCCCCATGCGGCCTCGCTGGTGTTTTCGGCAGGCTGGGACCTGACGATGGCGGGGTTGGATGTGACCCAGGCCGTGCGCATGGATCAATCGTTCTTCGACTCGTTGGCTCAGTCGCAAAATAAGTTCGGCCAGTTCGTGGCCCAGATTATTCCCTTTTACCAGAAGTTCCACAGCGACCGTTACGCCTACGCCAACGGCTCGACCAACACCCACGACCCTTCAGCCATCGCCTATCTCATCGACCCCACCCTGTTCGAGGGTGCGCTGTATCCCGTCGTGGTGCCAACGGAGGGCTATGCCCGCGGCGTCACGATTGCCGATCGGCGTGAACCCTCAGCCGAATCGCCCAACACGCTCGATGTACCCGCAACGCGGGTGTTGCTGCGCGCCGATGAAGCGCGGTTTTTGAGCATGTTTAAGGGACGCCTCACTGGAGATAGCAGAGGTCAGATATCAGATATCAGAGGTCAGACGTCAGAGCTCTGACATCTGGCATCTGCTATCTGCTATCTGCTATCTGCTATCTGCTATCTGACGTCTCATAAAACTCTGTTGAATTCAAGAGGGGCGCAGCGATGCTGCGCCCCTACCTTTACGTATCGCTAAGACTCACGGCCGTGCCAGCGTGCCATCCGGCCAGCGGCTTTGGGTCCAATCCACCACGCCGTCCTTGAACTGGCCCATGTTGGCGTGAATGGGATATTTCGCGGCCTTGGCCTCGTCGATGTCGATGCCGAGACCGGGCTTGTCGTTGACATACAGGTAGCCGCGGCGCAGCTCGGGGCAACCGGGGAACACCTCGCGCAACTCGTCGCTGAAACCGCCAAATTCCTGAATGCCAAAGTTGTGCACATGCAGGTCGAGATGGACGTTGGCGGCATGGCCCACCGGCGACACATCACCCGGCCCGTGCCAGGCCGTGCGCACACCGAACGCCTCACACAGCGATGCCAGCTTGCGGGCCGGTGTAATGCCGCCGATGTCGCTGATGTGCACGCGAATGAAGTCGATCAGGCGCTTGGCGATGAGCGGTTTCCACTCCAGCGGATGGGTGAATAGCTCGCCCATGGCCAGCGGTGTGCTCGGCGCGGCAGCACGAATGCGCTCGAACCACTCGATGTCCTCGGGCGGCAATGCGTCCTCCAGGAAGAATAGGCGGAACGGCTCCATCATCTTGGCCATGCGCACGGCTTCGATGGGGGCGAGCCGCTCATGAATGTCGTGCAGCAGCGGCGTGTCGAAGCCGATCTTGCTGCGCAGGAAATCGAACATGCGCTCGACGCCGTGCATGTACTGCCAGGGGTCGAAGTAGGCACCCGGCAGCGCACCCTCCGGCGGGGCCATGGCATGGTCGCGGCCACCGTAGCCACCCATCTGGCAGCGAATGACGAGGGCGCCTTCTTCTTTAAGACGCAGCACGTTGTCGAGCACCTGCTGTGGGTCACGGCCGTCGGCATGGCGGTAGACCATCACGCCGTCGCGGCTTTTGCCACCAAAGAGCTGGTAAACCGGGACATTGGCAGCCTTCCCTTTTATGTCCCACAGCGCCTGATCGACGCCGCTGACGGCATTATTCAGCACCGGACTGTTGCGCCAATACGAGTTCTGGTAGCACAGATGCCAGATTTCCTCGATGCGCTCGGGGTCGCGGCCGATCAGCAACGGCCGCAAATAGTCCTCAATAGACGAACGAGTCGGCAGCAGGCGTTGGGTGAACGTAGCGCAGCCCAGGCCATATAGGCCTTGCTGGTCAGTTTCGACTTTGACCACGCACAGGCCACTGTGGGCCGGGGCGGTCAAAATGGCTTTTACATTCGTGATCTTCATAAGAGTAAAACGGGTTGGTACCGTATCAGTATTAAATCGTTTACACAGAATTTGGCAAATTCAGCTAAGTTCCTGCAACCCAGCTTGCTATTACAGGATGAGGCCACTTTATTGTGGCAATATGACGGCTGCACACTTATCCAGCTTTAACTATGTTAAAAACAACTTTAAGCGGCAACAATCCTAAAGTGGTTGACAGCATAACTTCGATTCATAAAATGCGCTAAGCTATTTCTGGGAAGTGGAGCGAACAAAACTATTATGATGAGGGGAACTGCGGCCGTGAGCGAGCCGCAACACGAATTGAATGGCATAACTGAGACGGCCAACGGCCTAAACGCTGAGGCTACAGCCGAAATGCCCGAACCGCCCAAACACAATAGTGCCCTCAGTTTGAAGATCGTGCTCATCGTCAGTAGTGCCAACGGCGCACCCGAGGTGTATGGCAGCCACTTGCCGCCCGATGCTTTTGCCGAGCTCGACAGCGAGAAAAGTGTCAAATCTTATGCCACTGCGCTGACCGTGGCCAACCACACCGTATCTATTGAAGAGGGCTCGCCGCATCTGGCCCGGCGCCTGGACGAACTTCAACCCGATATTTGCTTCAACGTGTGCGAAGGATTTCGCGGGGACAGCCGCGAAGCACAGGTGCCGGCCCTGCTGGAGATGATGGGGTTGAAGTACACCGGCCCCACCCCCCTGGCTGCCGCTATCACCCACGACAAGCCCACCACCAAGCGCATCCTCAATTATTATGGTTTGCCGACGCCGCTGTTTCAAGTGTTCCAATCGGCCGACGATGCGTTGAGGCCAGACCTGCAATTTCCTCTGTTTGCCAAACCCGCTCACGAGGGAACCGGCATGGGCATTAACAACCGCAGTCTGTGTCACACCGAACGCGAGTTGCGCGACAGCGTGGCCTACTTGATTGAAGCGTACAAGCAGCCGGCGCTGGTTGAGACCTACATCGAGGGCCCTGACATCACCTGCGGCCTGGTTGGCAACGGCAGCCGCATGAGCGATGTGCATTTCTTCCCCATTACAGAAGTGGACTTCAGCGGCTATCCCGACGAGCTATTACCCATCTACGGCTCGCAGCAAAAGGTCGATTACGACGACCTGTATCGCCACAAATGCCCTGCGCCATTGAGCGAGGCGATGACCGAGCAGATTCGCCGGCTCACCCACCAGACTTTTCTTGTCACCGGCAGCCGCGATTTTGGCCGGGTCGATTTTCGGATTGATGCGCGCACGCAGCAACCCTACATTCTCGAAATCAACGCACTGCCGGGCATCACGCCGCGCAGCGATCTGACCTTGATGGCCGAGGCCGAAGGTTGGACGCACGGCGAAGTGGTGCGCAGCGTGCTCTCGGCCGCCCTCAAGCGCTATGGGCTGGCTGCTGGCCGCTAGCGGCCAGCAGCCAGCCACTCATCACCAACTACCAGTATGAAGCCTCCCCTCCTACTCCTGTACGGCCTCGACGAGCACAGCCACGCGTTCGAGATCAACTCGACCCTGGCGCTGGTTCACACGGCCACCGTGGCATTGAGCGAGCGCGGCTGGCGGGTGATGCCGTTGCAGATCAGCCATGATTTTGTGACACCGCTAAAGCCGTTTGATCCACACACCTGGCTGGTGCTGAACTTGTGCGAGGGCTCGCCGCATCAGGATTCGTATTACGCCAAGGCCACCCGTGTGTTGGATGAATTGGGTTATACGTTTACCGGCTCGGACTCATGGAGCCTGAACGAAACCCAGTTCAAGTGGAAGATGAAGCGGCTGCTGGATGATGCCGGCGTGCCCACACCCAAATGGGCCGTGGTGGAACAGGCCGACCAGTTGGAGTTCGACGCCTTTCCCGCCATCGTCAAACCGGCCGCTGAGCATTGTTCCTACGGCATCAGCCGCGACTCCGTGGTGATGAATCTGGATGAGGCCCGCCGGCAAGCGGCCAAAATCATCGCCGAATTCAAAGCGCCGGCGCTCATCGAGGCCTTTCTCGACAGCGCCGAATACAACGTGAGTGTGTGGGGGTTGAATCACGATGCAGCGGTGTTGGGCATCTCGACCATGACCTACGACACGTTCGAGGACATTCATGACCGGCTGTGCACGTTCGATGCCAAATGGACGCCGGACAGCACCGCCTATCAACAAATCCCCGCCATCTGCCCCGCCCCGCTCAGCGAGGTGATGAAAGCCAAAATTGAGCAGGTGGCCGTGGCCGCTTATGCTGCCACAGGCGTGCGCGACTATGGGCGGGTGGATATTCGGCTGCACGGCCAGGACGATGACGCAGTGCCGATGGCGCTGGATGTCAATGCGAATTGTGATGTGAGCACGGATGGCGGCTTCATGAACGCGGCGCGCGTGGCCGGGTTGAGCTATGGCGAGATGCTCGAGCACATCATCCGGTTTGCGATCCAACGGCGCGGAGTCAAGCCCCAGGCTTCGACTCACTCAGTGTCGCTGTCATCGACACAAGCAACGCTCACCACACCGGCTTCAACACTGGCGTTTGATGCACCGATACACGAGGTGAGGCGGTGATCAACAAAGCGAGCGCGGCGACCAGCGCGGCGGCGACTCGCGCGCGGGTGAGGCCGGCCACACCAGAGGATCGCGCCGCGATTTACGATGTGTTGATGACCAGCGGCGTGTTTGGCCGGGTCGATGCAGCGTGCGTGGATGAGATGTTTGTCGGTACCTGGGCTGCGTTGCAAGCCAATGCCGACGCGGATACGTATCACTGGCTGATAGCGGAAGGGCCGGACGATGCGGCAACATCTGCAACAGTGATTGGCTTCGCGTGCTACGGCACCGAAAGCCTGACGCAGGGCACGTGGGATTTGTTCTGGGTGTGTGTGCGGCCAGAAGCGCGCGGCATGGGCGCGGGCCGGGCATTACTACAAGACAGTGTGGCTGGTGCCAGGGCCAAGGGTGCGCGCATGATGGTGATTTACACCTCATCCACTGCACCCTATGGCGCGGCGCGGGCCGTGTATGAAGCATGTGGATTCAGTCGCGCCGCCGTGGTGTCGAATTACTACGATGACGGCGATGACTTGCATATTTATTTGAGAAGACTGGCAGAGTCGGTGATTGGTTGCTAGTGGCTGGTTGCTGGTTTTGAACCAGCAACCAGCCACTAGCAACCAATCACCAAAAGTTTCAAGGGATGTATGGGAATGAATATCACGAGCAAGGCCAATGTGATTGTGCTTTACAACTATTACAAGACGTGGAAGCCGGAGGAATATCAGGATGCACTCCGGCTGCTCAACGTGCTCGTAGATGGCCTGCGCCAACTGGGTCATCGTGTGCAGCCGATTGAGTTTTGGAAGGATGTGAAGCCGGCGCTGGAAGGCTACAACCCCGATGAGTGGATTATTTTCCAGTGGGTGGAAGGCATCGAGGATGAGATTGGCGGCGACGCCCGTATCACGGCCGAGCTGGATGTCATGGGCTGGACCTACACCGGCAACCCACCTTCAGCCCTCAAACTCTCGGTGGAAAAAGGCAAAGTGAAGAAGGTGCTGGAGCGCTGGCGCATTCCCACGCCGGCCGGGCAGGAGTTCAAATCGGCCGACGAAGTGGATGCCTGGCACGCGACCACGAACACGGCTGGCCTGTTTCCCGCTATCGTCAAACCGGTCAGCCAACATTGCAGCGCCGGCGTCACCAGGGACGCCGTGGTGCACAATGTGGATCAGTTGCGCGCGCGGGTGGCCTTTGTGATCGATCAGTTCAAAGAGGCCGCGCTGGTTGAGAAGTTTATTGAGGGCCGTGAGATCAACGTCGGCATCTGGGGCAATGGCCGGCCGCGTTTACTCCCGCTGCGCGAGATCGATTTCAGCGCCGTTCAAGATCCCCTGCGCCGCATGGTGACCTGGGATAGCAAGTGGGTGCCCGACAGCGAGGAGTGGAACAGCATCCCCGTCATCACCCAGCCAGCCATTAGCGATGCGCTGCGCGCCCACATCGAGGATATCGCCCTCAAGACCTATCGAGCATTTGATTGCCGCGATTACGCCCGCGTGGACCTGCGCGTGGATGCCAATGAACAGGCCTTTGTGGTGGACGTGAACCCCAACCCCGACATTTGCTACGACGGCGGCTTCGCCGGCGCCTGCAATGCCGCAGGTTTCACCTATGCCCAGGCCGTCAGCAACATCATCGGCATGGCCGTGACCCGCCGCAACCGGCGCAACACCCTGCTGAACACCCTGCGCAAACTCCGCGCCGAAGAGATGAAACCGCAGCCTGCGCGAGCCCGATCCCGCCGCGTGGCCGTGGCTGTGCCGGCCTAACTTCGCTCCTTAGGGCCATAAAGACCTCGCGGGTTTGTGCCAGCAGACTGGCGATGTAAACCCGCGAGGTCTTTATGGCCGATAGCCGCACACGCGCCAGTCGCCGCCCTCTTGGGTTAATTTGAACTGCTGCTGGGCCAGATCGCGCTCACGGATTTCGCCCTCGTAACTGGTTTTGATCTTGCCCTGGCACGCCACGAACGCGGTATTGCCCTCGGTGCCGCTGACCGAGCAGGTCATCCCTTCGATCTCGCCTTGCAACGATTGGAAAGTGCTGGCCTCGACCCGGGCCTGACTCTCCCAATCGGCACACGACAGGGCAATCATCTGGTTCACATCGGCTTTCACCCGCGCCTGTAAATATTGCTCCACCACCTTGGGCGCACCGGCGGGGTCGCTGCTGGCCGAAGCGCAGGCGGTGACAAACAGGGCCGCAACGAAGATGGCGAGCACGAATGGTTGGGAGTTCAGTTGAAATCTTTTCAATTCTTGTTTTGACCTAAGCCTGGCGTGATATTCCACCTAAGCACAGCGTCTCTTTCCTCGGAGCCGATTCTAATCAGCTAGAATTTTCAGACATGCAGTCGCGAAACGCCAATGCCCGCACGTGGATCCTGACTGGCATCGGTTTATTGGCCTTGATTCTGGGTGCAATCGCACTTTTCAATTCCCTATCCACCAATAATGCAGGCACCGGCAATACGAGATTGGGTGTCACGATCTTCCCGCAAGCCACCGTGCCACCCACGTTGCCGCCAGCCATGGCCGACCAGCCGCCCACCCCTATGCCAGATCTACCGACCACGGAGCCTCAAACCATCCGCCAATATGTGGTGGAACAAAACGATACCATGTGGGATATCGCGGTGAAGTTTGGGGTCACCCTGGAGCAAATTGTTGGCGCGAATCCTGGCATCAATCCAGATTTGTTGGGTCTGGGTCAAACCCTCAATATCCCGCCTTCCACCTATGACCCACCGGCCTTGCCCACCAGCGCGGCCGTCCCGTTGCCCAATCAACCCCAGGTCCCCAATGCGCCAAATTTGGCCAATGCCGTGCAGGGCTATGTTCTGGCCGATGCAGGGGGATTGCGTCTGCGCAG
>Ga0105046_10011538_pt1 | contig 13733 bp, 8 predicted proteins | sample MAT03_FD_78385 | JGI IMG/M metagenome (GOLD analysis project Ga0105046, IMG submission 78385) | Freshwater microbial communities from Lake Fryxell liftoff mats and glacier meltwater in Antarctica - MAT-03 (megahit assembly) | ecosystem: Environmental > Aquatic > Freshwater > Ice > Liftoff... | reverse complement strand
CATCGGATTGATCATCACGCTCTGCTTTTCAGCGCCGGTGTTGTCACAGGTTCTGTCCGCCGATCACCTGCTGGTTTGGAAGACCCTGGGAATTTCCCTCGTCGGCAGCGTGGTGATGGTTTTTGCACAACGGCAGCGTTTGAGAGATCTCCAGCATGGAACACAGGAAGACGTGTTCGCTCCCGACGTCCTCGTCAATATCATCATCGTGATCTTTATTCCGACCATATTTTTTGTGTTTGGTTTGCACGGGCTCACCTGGCTTTACCTTTTTAACGCTTCGGTCGCTTTTGTTTTTTACTGGATGATGGACGCCCAGCGCGCTTCGAAGGTTCTCGCGGAAAGTCAAAAAAATCTCGCTCGCGCCGTAATCGCCTTCTTTCTCATCGCGCCGATCTTTGTTACGTTGGATTCGGGTTTGTTCCGCAGTCCCGAATTTCTATACGATTCCGGCGGCGTCCTTTCAAAACTCCCGATTCCGCTCTCTGTTTTCGCCTGTTACGTCGGGATTGCGCTGATGGGTAATTACCGTCGTGCCAACCTTGGCCTAGCTGTGCTTTTCGGGACCTTCGTGTTGATGGTCATCTCGACCGTGGCGACAACGTCCGCGGCTCAATCGTTCGAGCGGGACAAGCTGTTCCTTCTCTTGCAATATCTCCTGCCGATGTTCGCGCTGGCTCTTGGGATGATGTATGAGGACCATAAGCGGAATCGCAGGATTGTTGAAAAAACGGCAGTGATAATGATTGCGCTTTTGATGCCAACGCAATTGCTTGCCACATGGTTCCAAGGAATGCTTTTCCTAACACCCTACCTCTACATTTTCAGCGTTTATCAACATTTGCAATATGTGCCAGTAATCTTTGCATCAATCTACGTGATCTCACTTTTCACCCTTTGGGATGAACGGAATTGGCGAACGATTTTAGTTGCACTGTCCCCTTTATTGGGCGTCTATGTTACTGCTTCCGCCTCTATGTCTGCTATTGGGCTTGGCGCTCTGGGAATAGTGGTTTTTGTCGTTCGTAAGTTTCTGATCGAGAGGAATGTCCGGGCTGTCACTTCAACGGTGGTAATCCCTATCACCTTTCTCGTTGCAGCCGCCGCTTTCAATGGATTCGTCTCGGTCGCTGCCCAACCGGAACATGGCATATGGAAGGCAGGGGGGGGGATTCTGGGATCCTTTAGACCGGTCTGGGATCCTTCTGCGTTGACTATCCAGCAGACCACAAATCCCCTGAGAACGGGCAATCTTGGCATGTATTCTCAAAAACTGTCTGCGGATGGCGCCTCGAACGTTTTGGAACGAATTGAAATTTGGCACTACTACGCATCAGGTATCACGAAGGATTTTGTATCGTTTTTTCTAGGCCAAAGCCAGCCCCCGGAGCGCGCAATTTGGCCAAGCGCCCACAACTACTACCTCGACTTTATGTACAATTTCGGGGTTCTGGCCATGCTTCCTGTCATCGCTTTGATGGGCAGAACGCTTTGGCTGCTTATCAGGAACCGCCTCATGACGATCAAGTCGCCTCCTGTTTTTGGTCTGGCTGGAGTTGTAATGATACTGATTCTCGTTGAGAGCTCTTTGAAAGTCAGCCTACGGATGCCATACTCAGGCATTATTACATTCTTTCTCTGGGGATTGCTTCTTTCGCGTCTTGATGTTTTTTGTTTGAATCGGGTTCGGGACATCAGTGCTTAGGGCAATGGAGTCGCATAAGTGAAAAACCGATAAAATAAAAGGCTCGCTTTAAGGAATGCCGCGCTTGGCGTTTGCAGCGGAGGCCGTTCCTTTTGAGGGCCTCGCCGCGGCGAACTTTGCAGGTTACAGAAGGCAAGTATGGATCTATTTCTTTTCCGCTTTTGCCTCCAACGTGCTTTTGTTTTATACTGAATGAAAAGCGTGCACCGAACGTTGAAAATTCTCGCGGGGGGCAACAAAGATATTCTGAGAACGATTATTGCCGTTTTTCTTATTGCTCCGATATTTTTTTCCCTCGAGTCAGGTTTGTTTCGGAGTTCCGAGTTTATGTTCGAATCTGCAGGCATCGTCTCGAAGCTCCCCATCCCGCTTTCCGTTCTGGCCTGCTACCTCGGCATTGCCCTGATGGGCAATTACCGTCGCGCCGATATCGGTATAGCCGTGCTTTTCGGGACCTTTGTGTTGATGGCGATCTCGACCGTGGCGACAACGTCTATTGCACAATCGTTTGAGCGAGGAAAGATGTACCTTCTCGTGCAATACCTCCTGCCGATGTTCGCGCTGGCTCTCGGGATGATTTACGAAGACCACGAGCACAATCGTAGGCGTTTTGAGAAAACAACATTGGTGGTTCTCGCGTTACTCGTTCCGTTTCAGTTGGTCGCGACGTGGGCGCAAGGGACGGTTTTCCTGACCCCTTATCTTTACATTTTTAGTGTGTATCAGCACTTGCAATATGTACCGACGATCTTCGCGTCGGTCTATGTGCTGTCTCTGTTTGCCCTTTGGAATGAGCGCGGTTGGAACTGGATGTTAGTCGCTCTTGCTCCTGCACTCGGGGTCTATGCGACCGCCTCAGGCTCGATGTCCGCGCTCGCAGTTGGCGCTTTGGGAACGGTGGCTTTAATCGTGCGCAACCTTTGGGTCGAGCGGAACGCCCGTGCGGTGAGTCTTGCTTTGTCGATCGCTATTCTCTTCATCTCGTTTGCCGCTGCATTCAACACATACGTAAGTTCTGGAACTAAAACTGAAACGAGTTCTCTCAATGGCAGTGAGTGGGGCATGTATTCGCAAAAAATGTCTCCTGCCGGGGTCGCCAATGTCGTGCAACGCCTGACAATCTGGCGCCACTACGGGGCAATGGTAACAAAAAACCCTACGTCGTTTTTTCTAGGTCAAGGGCAGCCGCCGGAACGCACCCACTTGACGAGCGCTCACAACTACTATCTCGACTTCATCTATAACTTCGGCTTCTTTGCTTCTCTTCCAATCGTCGTTTTGATCGGCTTAACCCTAAGGCTCGTGTTCACGGAACGTCGAAAGGTGATCGAGTCGTCCGGCCTTTTCGGGTTGGTCATGATTGTCGGAATGCTGCTTCTAGCTGAAAACTCGGTAAAAGTCGGAATGAGAATACCTTACCCCGGCATCTTTACTTTCTTTCTGTGGGGACTGCTTCTTTCGCGGCTTGATCTTTTTCGTTTGAAGCGAGTGCTAGAGATAAACGTGGCGGGTAAGGCGTTTGCGTAAGCGGAAACGTCAAAGAATGAATATTCCCTTGATTCCCGTGCGGCGCCTCGTCCTCTGGTGTAGTCGCAGGACGTCTGACGTATCTATCCTAAAGCAGAACAATGAACATCACCAGTGGACTGAAGCAGTGCACCTTTACGATTTCAAAATCACTTCGGAACCTAGAAGCCTCCGATCCGTCGAGTAGCGACAAGCATCCTCGCTCCGGTCTCGTAAAAACATTCAATATCAGTGAATGCTTTCAATAGATTTACGAATATCCAATCAACGCAGATTAAGGCTCAATCCATCGTCAATCGGTCTCTATCCCTCCTTAGTTAATGCTTGCTCAACTGACCAGTCGAACGCTTTCCCCAATATCCTTTTTGTCAAGCCAGCTTGGCATGACGGGACTTCTTGTTGCACTGGGACTTCTAGGTCAGACGAAGTTGGCTGCAGATGTGGGTATTGTTCAAGCTGCGACGGTTGCATTATTTTTCGGCTTCTCTGGCAATGCGCGGAGCGTAATCTTTGCGTCAGAATCACCGACAATCACTCTTTCGTTCCTTGTAGCGCGCCTGATTTTGATTTTGCCTCTCAGCGTTGTTGCATTCTACTTGGGATCGGTTCTTGGGGGTGTTTCTTTCCCTCTTTGTGCGGTTTTGATTTTACGGAAGTGCTCAGAGTGGCTCGCCGAGTTGCACCTGAGCCACGCAGAACGGATCCAAAGTACAAAACTTCCCCTGGTTCATCTCGCTCTTCAGTCGAGCTTACTTTTGATCGCCGTCGCGAGCGCGGTCGCCATGCCTTCTTATTTCTTATTGGCGCTAGCCGCGTGGGCGGTGCTTCCTTTGGTGCCGAGCATCCTATTCTTACTGCGTTTGCTGATTGGACAGGATCGAGCGCCAGCGGTAAAAAGTCTCTTGTTACCGCATTTCGGGTCAACAGCCGTGGCTGGAATAGGGGTCTATGTTTTTCGCCTCCTCCTTCTCCTCTTGGTCGGCCCGGAGGTTGCTGGCACCCTGTTCACAGCGTTTGCGATCGGAGGACTTCTCGGCTCCGTATTTGTTTTTGGTTTTGGCCCGACAATGATCCTTGCTGAACAACGCTCAGGTCGAATTTCGATGGAATGGCAGTTTAAGCTTATGTTATTTGTCGTATTTGGCGCCGGAGCAGTAGTTACCGTGACGGCCCACATCGTTCCAGCAGCGTCTGTTTTCGCCGGTCAGGGCTTGCTCTTTTGGCAAACCTTGGGGTTCTCGATATTGGGGAGTGTAGTGATGGTTTTTGCACAGATGCAGAGGTTGCGTGATCTTCAACACGGCAGCAAGCAAGATGTCTTTGCGCCAGACGTTCTCGTTGAAATGACAAGCGTCATCTTCATTCCTGCAATCTTTTTCATGTTTGGCGTTGATGGGATGAGCTGGCTTTCGCTCTTTTACGCCTCCGTCGCTTTTGTTTTCTACGCAATGATGGATGTAAGGCGCGCTTCAAAGATTGTTCCAGAGCATCTTCGAGACGCATTGCGATGGGGGGTTTCCGTGCTTCTCATCTTCCCGATCTTCGCAAACCTTGAATCTGGCTTCTTCCGGAGTCCGACATTCATATTCGAATCAGACGGGAATATTGCTAAGCTTCCTTTTCCAATTTCTGTCGTCGCGTGCTACTTGGGAATTGCGTTACTTGGAAATTACCGGAGAGCTAATTTCGGTCTAGCGATGGTATTTGGATTTTTCGTAGTTTCGGTGCTGACGACAATTTCGGCTACCTTCGACAGCAATTCGATGGAACAAGCAAAGTTGTTTTTTGTCCTGCAACACATACTCCCAATGTTCGCGGTTGCTCTCGGAATGATGATGGAGAATCATGATGACAATCACTTCATATTTGAAAAGGCGACGCTTTGCGTTATCAGTTTCATTATTCCTTTTCAGCTCGTCGCTACCTGGATTCAAGACACGTTGTTTCTTACTCCCTTTCTGTATGGGTTTAGCATCTATCAACACCTTCAGTATGTGCCTGTCATGTTTGTTGCGGTATACACCCTGGCGCTATTTAGTCTGTGGGATACCAAGTGCTGGCGGTGGCTTCTTTTGATTATTACGCCGCTTTTAGGAGTCTACACTTCGGTCTCGGGTTCGATGTTAGCTGTCTTTCTAGGATGCGCCGGAAGCGTCGCATTTGCCCTGCGCTGCAAAACGTCAAACTTTGGTCGGTGGGCGGTGCTTGGAGCGAGGACTATCCCGGTTGCGTTTGTCGCGACTTTCGTCATATACAACTTTTGGCCAAAATCAATTGGGAATGTCGTCGATAGTCGGCCGAGCCAGGCATTCATCACAAACACGCAGTCTCCTTTAGGAATACCTTTTGCATCAAAGGTTACGTCTTCCGGGTTGGCAAATGTCACGGAGCGGTTCGAGATTTGGGCCTTTTATCTATCGAGCCTGCGAGATAAGCCTTCGTCCCTTTTGTTCGGCAGCAGTTCGCCGCCAGCCCGTTCCGAGTTTCCGAGTGCCCATAACTACTATCTCTATCTCGTGTATCTTTTTGGGCTGGGTCCGCTTTTAGTTCTTGGGGCAGCAATAGCCTACACAGTTACACAAATTGTCAGAAATCGCGACCGGATCCTCCAATCGCAGTCTACCGTCGGTTTGTGTCTCGTGGTTTTGTTCCTCCTGTTCGCTGATAACATGTTTAAAGAGGGTATGAGAATGCCTTACGCTGGAATCTTGACTTTTTTCCTCTGGGGGCTGCTCCTTGCGCGGTTGGAATGGTTCGGCTCTAGGATGACACTTGCGTCTACCGAGGTGTGTAAAGGGTGAAAAGTGACGCTGGTTTGGGCGTGTTTTGCAACGGCTGCGAGTAAACTCAGCGTTTGATTCTTGTGAAAGTGCTTGTAACCGGAGCTAGAGGTTTTGTCGGGCGATGCGTCTGTACGCGGCTACAGCGGGACGGATTTAATGTTCTGAAAGGTAGCCGCTTTGCAACGATCGACGAATTTGATCGCGTCACGCCTGAACTCGATGACAACTCGGATTGGTCAGAGGTCCTGACGGGTGTGGGTGTCGTTGTGCATCTTGCGGCAAGAGCCCATATAACACTCAACAAAGACTCGAATAAGGTCGAAGAAATCTACGATCGGATCAATGCCCGCGGAACCGAGCGTCTGGCTGATCAAGCGCGAGAGGCGGGAGTGAAGCATTTTGTGTTCCTGAGTTCGTGCCATGCTGTTGCGTCTTCATCGGACGTGATACTGAATTCCGCCACAGCTCCCGGCCCCGACTCCGCTTACGGCCGTTCAAAGCTCGCGGCAGAGAGGAAGCTTGAGAACAGCTTGCGTTCCAGTAATACCTCCTTCACGATCCTGCGTCCACCGCTAGTCTACGGACCCGGTAATCTTGCCAATTTTGCGAAACTTTTCAGCCTTGTTCGAAGCGGACTCCCCCTCCCGTTTGGAAACATTCAAAACCGCAGGAGCTTTATCGGTGTGGAAAACCTAGCTGACGTGATCCGCCATTGCATTGACTGTCCGGTGGCGTTTGGGAAGCGGTATTTTCCTTCTGATGGCCCCACTGTTTCAACTCCCGACCTTATTCGCGAGATCGCGTCGAGCATGTCGATGCCAGCCCGTCTTGTGCCGATTCCCGAGACCTGGCTCTCCTTTGCAGCTCAACTCCCCGGGTTTGCGGCAATCGGGAAACTCACGAGCTCCCTTTTCGTTGATTCCGCCGAACTTATGAGTGACGTTCAGTGGTCGCCTCGATTAACTCTCGCGCAGGGGCTCTCGCGGATTGCGCATACGCGGCCCGAATAAACCTTCGGCCTAAGACGTTTTTGAAAAAACTCCTTCACTACCTTGCAAGAAAAAGCTTTTCATTCTTTGAGAATGTTTTTTCGCTGCACGTCACTGCTGCGCACTTCTACTCACCGATTCCGACGACGAGTGAGTTGGAGGCGGATGTATTCCAGAAAGTGTTTGGCGATGACGGTTTGGACTGGAACCGTGACCGTCAACTTGATTTTCTTCGGGACGCGTGCCGTCTCCGTGTGAGCGAGTTCCAACCTGAACCGAATTCAGGGTTGTCGCTCGTTGATGCGTTTATTCTTCACGCGATGATCCGAGAGCGAAAGCCTGCGATCATGTTCGAGATCGGCGCGGGCGATACCACGAAAATCAGTCTGCAAGCACTCCGTATGAATCGGGCCGATGGATATCCATTCCGGTTTACATCCATAGAACCGTATCCACGCGAGGATATTCAGGAGCTTAGGGATTCCGACTTTGAACTTGTTTGCAAAAAGCTTCAATCGGTCGATCCCAAGTGGATTAGCGAAGCGGACCTTCTCTTTATTGACTCCAGCCACGTGAGTAAAATCGGCAGCGACGTGAATTGCGAGATCCTGGAGATCGTTCCGCGTATGAAGGTTGGGGCCGTGATTCACTGGCACGATATCGTGATGCCGATGAACTATCCGCAGGCGTGGATTAACGATGGCAATATGTTTTGGAACGAATCGTATATGGTCCACTCGTTTATGTTGTTTAATGAATCATTCCGCATTGTGTGGGCATCAAAGTTTCTGAGGCTCAACTATTTCGGAGAGCTGAAGACGGCGTTTCCATATCTCCGCGAAGATCATCATTTGACTTCTTTCTGGATCGAGAGAGTTAAGTGATGCCAGGCAAACGTATGTTTGATATGACATCAGCGGCGGTAGCGATTGTTGTGCTGTCACCTATTTTACTGGGGGTAGCGTTAGCCGTCCGCCTGACGTCCCCTGGGGGAAGTGTTTATACGTCGAAACGAATCGGACGTGGGAACTGCGTGTTCCTCATGCACAAGTTTCGGACAATGCGGACGGATACGCCTCAGGTCGCAACGCACCTCCTTGCGAAGGCAGATTCGTATTTAACGCCCATTGGCGGTTTTCTACGGAAGACGAGTCTCGATGAGCTGCCTCAATTGTTTGATGTATTGGCCGGCACGATGTCGCTCGTCGGCCCACGTCCCGCTCTCTTCAATCAGGATGATTTAATCAAGTTGCGCACGGAAGCTGGTGTGCATCGCCTCGTTCCGGGTCTGACCGGTTGGGCTCAAGTCAACGGTCGTGACGAGTTGTCGATCCCGACAAAGGTGGAGTTTGATCGGGTCTATTTGGAACGTCGTTCGTTTGCATTCGACCTCCGAATTCTCGCGCTCACATTTCTGAAAGTCTTTGGACGCGATGGGGTATCCCATTAGCGACTGGTTACTATGAATTCTTCTTTTCTCGATCTCTTTTTTGGAATCGCAAGGCGCGTGCTTCTCGGTGGGACTTACGCGTGCATCCTAGCCCTCAGCCTGTGGGCGAGTTTGCTTTTACGCTCCGACTTCGTCGTTCCGGGTTATTACTTTGAACAGCTTGCTTCGACGGTGTTGTGGCTCGTCCCGGCTAAGCTTGTCCTGCTTGCGGTTTTCGGCCAGTTCCGAAGTCTGTTAACATTTTTTAGTCTGTCTGACGCGAAGCGTTTGGTGTTTGCGATGGGGCTGGCGGCGTTAATCGCTCTGGTGGTGTGGTATATGACGGAGGGCGTTTATGTCGTGCCGCGAGCTTGCCTTCTGACAGATTTTGTCTTCTCGGTTGCGGGCTTAGTCACTCTGAGGACGGCGATGCGTTTCTATCGGGAGCGATTTCTTGACACAAAGCTCAGTGGTTCGGGTCACCGGAAGAAAGTTGGGATTATCGGGGCGGGATCCGCGGGATCGGCGCTCTTTCGGGAGATACAGTCGAAGCCCGGACTGAGAATGGATGTTGTTTGTTTTTTTGACGACAACCGCTCAAAGGTCGGCGGCACCTTGCACGGCCGCAAAATCGTCTCGCGGCGTGACGATCTTCTGGCATCCGTTGAGAGTCTCGGTGTTTCACGAATCATCATCGCGATGCCTTCGGCAAAACCTGCCGTGATTCGCGAGACAGTGGAGATGCTGAACTCGGCCGGGATTGATCACGACATTCTCCCGTCGGTGACGCAGATGCTGCACAAGGATGTTTCCGTGAGTCTGTTGAGACACGTCGAGCCCGGCGATTTGCTCGGTCGCGATGCAGTTCAACTCGATGAAAAGGGAATCCGCGAGTTAATCCGGGGACAGGTGATCATGGTCACTGGCGCCGGTGGCAGCATCGGAGCAGAGCTTTGTCGGCAGATCGCGTCGCACGAACCAAACGTGTTGGTTCTTGTGGAGCGCAGCGAGCCTGCTTTGTTTCAGATCGAACAGGAAATTGCTTCTGCTCAGCGCGGGATGCGTGTGGCATCCCGTGTGACGAACGTGACGAACCGGGAGCGGATGGCTGACGTTTTCCGGGAGTTTGCCCCGTCAATTGTCTTTCACGCGGCAGCGCACAAACACGTGCCATTGATGGAGAGCCAACCGATAGAAGCCATTCTCAACAACGCGTTCGGCACCCAGGTGATTGCGGAGCTTGCCGTTGCGCACGGAGTGAAGAAAGTCGTGCTGGTGTCGACAGATAAAGCGGTGAATCCGACCAGCGTGATGGGCGCAACGAAACGCCTTGCGGAGTTGATTCTCACCGAACTCCAGCTGCAGACATCGCAAACTCATTTTGCAGCGGTTCGCTTCGGAAACGTCTTAGGCTCATCCGGCAGCGTGATTCCGATTTTTCGGAAGCAGATTGCCGACGGAGGTCCCGTGCGTGTAACGCACCCGGAGGTCACGCGCTATTTCATGACGATCCCGGAGGCTGTGGGATTGGTGCTCCAATGTGCCTGGCAGGCAAAAGGCGGCGAGGTGTTTGTTCTAGATATGGGAGAGCCTGTCAAAATCCTGGACCTCGCACGGCAGATGATTGAACTCTCAGGGCTTAAGCCTGATCAGGATATTCAGATCGAATTCACAGGCCTGCGACCGGGCGAAAAACTTTATGAGGAGCCAATTCATGTGAGTGAGGCTGTCACTCGAACCGCGCATCCAAAAATTCTGACATTGCGGAAATCTGGCGGCTTGCAGCGAGTGGCTGTGATCGGGCGTCTGAACGAATTGTTACACGACGCTGAACCGAAGAGCGTTGAAGCGACGAAAGATTGGATTTCGTCCGTCGTGGAGGAATATAAGCTTTGGAGAGTTTAGGTTCACTGACGTCCGAAAGTCCAAAACCACGGGACACACGCAGGATTTTGTGGCACCTTGCGGTTTACTTGCCGACCCTTGGCTTCGCTGCGTTGTTGTGGTGCCTCTGCCAACCAGGCCCGGCTACGCGCAGCGAATCGTTTTTTCAGATGCCGATTGATGAGGCGGCGCTTGTGCAGATTTACCAGAAGAAACGCCCCGTTGAGCTCGCCGCGGCGTTGGAGAACGATGGTGCCAAAACTTTTCAGATCGACCTTGAGTCGCTGGAGGGCACGACGTTGGCGGTTTCGCAGGAGATCTCGCTGGAGGTTGCCACCTACCTCAAAAAGGGCGTTGTCGTCTCCGGCGATTTGCGTTTTTTCGATGCTACAACCGGCGTTGAAACAGGCCGGTTCACCGCTGTCCCGGGTCAAACGGTCGAAGATAATCAGATCATCCGCTTCGGCAGGGTCGGAGAGGTGATTGCAGGCACCGTCGCCGCCGAACAGAGGGCGAGGGTGAGCATCCGAACCCGCGGCATCCAGGCTCTTGCTCTCTGGAGTTACCAGACTGCCGATACCCCGATTTCACGGTATTTGTGGTTGGACGGATCAATGCGTTCCGAGCAGAACGTGTTTTATAGCATTTTTGGCTCGCGGGAGCTTTCCGCGGTTGAGTCCCGACTGAGTCGAGCTGAGTTGCTGACTTATATGTGGGGTTTCCCAGAGCGACAACCCATGCTGGTGTTCGGAGGTGTGACCATCGCACTGATGTTGTGGATCATGGGGTCATGGGGAGTGGGATCGTTCTTCGGGGGCACCGGTCAGCGTTCTCAAATCGGTTTCGCGGTTAGCACCGGAATTCTCTCTCTGTCCATTGGAATTGTTTACTTGGTTCTGATTCCGCCATACCAAGTTGCCGACGAACCCGACCACTTTTTAACTTTGGGACTGCTGCTGGGCGGAGACCAATTCGAGTCGGCGGCACTCTTACTTGCCCAAAGGAGTCACTCGGAGAGAATACGGGGCCATCCTAATGACCGCTTTTCAGCGCGGGACGTCGGACGGCCCTCTGTTGAAGGCTGGAGCGCAGACATATCACCAACGGAGCCTAATCGTTCGCCTCTGGCTCGGGCGATCTGGTGGCGTTTGGGTGGAGCTTTGAAAAACGCTGATGCAAACGTGGCATTGCTCAGGATCAGGTTTGTAAATGTGCTTTTTGTTGCGGCCAGCGTCGCTGTGGCGTTTGGGATCATGCTGCGACTTGCACCGTCAGGAACCTTGCAATCTCTGAATCTTATCCCGTTGGTGGGTATTCCGAGTGTGGCTTTTACTGTGGCGGGGTGCTCAAATTATGCATTCTTGATTGGGGGGTGCGTCCTACAGTGCGCAGCGATCGCGGCGCTGCTTCAAGCGGACGTGCGGCGCGAAACGAAGGGTATTTGGCTAACGGCTGGAGCAGGGACGGCCGTTGCCATCGCTTCATCGGATAACGGAGTCTTTTATGTCGGTTTCTGGGCGATCGTTCTGACTCTCTGGGGCGTGTTTAGCGGGGTTGTATCGGCGAAGGCAAACCGGGTTTCGTGGAGCGGGCTCTGGTATATCGCGGGCGTGGTGGGCGTTGGGATTATCGTGTTTGTAACGGCCGGCGGTTCCCGGGTGCTGCCTGTGATGGCCGAGGACGCGACAAAATGGCTCATGCCAAGCCTGAACGACTCGCCTGCGATTTCATCGGCCATCGTGGCGGCTGCCCTCTTCGGTTTGCTGGCACTTTTCCCGCCGGCGGGATTTGTCGTCGGCCTTCGATGCGGATTTCTGAATCGCGTCCAAGGTACTAGATTCCTTGCCGGCCTCGCGATCGCGCTTGTTCTATTTGTCACCTTTGCGCCGACGAGGCAGATACCCAACATCCAGAGTTCGCCCGCCACGCCGACTTTGCTCGAATACTGTGGGAGCAGCCTCTATTCGCTCCTTGAGGGATTTGGACCGGGTGTTGGCGACGTGTTTGTCGTCCAATCATTCTGGGGGCTTGTCGGTTGGCTCGACACGGAGCTTCCCGGCGCGACCATGAACGCGTTGAGATATGGATGCGCCCTCGGGCTTGTTCTCCTCCTTGTGGATGCGATCAGGCGCCGGGAGATCGGCGTGCCTGCTGTCATGTTGTTTTCGCTGATGGCATTGTTCGTCGCACTGTCTGCCGCGTGCTTTTTGATCGATTACAACCTTCATGGACGATATCTGGTTGGATTTTATCTCATGCTGATGATGGTTTCCGCGGAGGGATTTCGCCGAGCCTTTGCATCGACACAGCGACGACACGGCGTTGTGGGTGCGACGTGCGTGGCATGCGTGATGCTTATCCAGACTTCGGCATGGTTTGCTGTTGTTAACCGCTATTATTGAGGAGTGTTGACTGAAAACTGCACAAGATATGGTTGAAATAAAAGGCCTGCGAAAGCCGGCCGTTTTAGTTGTCGTTGGGCATTATCTGCCTGGTTTCAAAGCTGGCGGCATTTTGCGTTCAATTGCTAACATGGTCGATCACTTGGGCGGGGAGTTTGAGTTCACCATTATTACACGGGACCGTGATCTCGGCGACGACATGCCTTACTTTTCCGAAATCGAACGGTGGACTAATGTGGCTGGAGCACGCGTATGTTACTTGAAGCCGGAGCAGGAAACAATGGCGCAGTTGGCAAGTCTCATTAGAGAGACGCCGCATGATGTTCTTTACCTGAACAGTTTTTTTGAGCCCCTCACTGTCAAGGCGCTCACTGCCCGGTTAATTCGTAGAATCCCTAAGCGGCCTGTAATTCTGTCGCCGCGCGGAGAGTTTGCATGGGCATCGCTGCGGTTGAAATTTCTGAAGAAACAAGCGTTCCTGGCGGTCGCACGGATCAGCGGTCTTTATCGCGGGATCGTTTGGCACGCTTCCGGAGAAAACGAGGCAAATGACGTTGCGCGCTGGATGCGGTTACGCGAGGAACACATTCGGAAAGCGATCGATTTACCCTCAGTGGCCTCTCTGGCTCCGCCTTCGGTTGCCGGTGAGGAGACGCGGCGGGACGGCGATCCGCTTCGCGTTGTTTTCTTCTCTAGAGTCTCCCGCGTAAAAAACTTGCACGTCGCGCTACGCATTCTTTGCGGAGTTCAGCAATCGGTAAAGTTCGATATCGTTGGGCCCATCGGCGATGCGGATTATTGGGACGAATGCGAGGTGGTGATGAAGACGCTTCCGGCGAATGTGGAGTCTCAAGTGCTTGGAGGTGTCCCTCCGGCGCGCGTATTGGAAACGTTATTGCGATACGATCTGCTGCTGTTTCCGAGTGGCGGAGAGAGCTACGGCCATGTGATTGGCGAAGCGCTGAGCGTGGGAACCCCGGTGCTGATTAGCACAATGACGCCTTGGCGCGGTTT
>Ga0105046_10011536_pt1 | contig 13735 bp, 15 predicted proteins | sample MAT03_FD_78385 | JGI IMG/M metagenome (GOLD analysis project Ga0105046, IMG submission 78385) | Freshwater microbial communities from Lake Fryxell liftoff mats and glacier meltwater in Antarctica - MAT-03 (megahit assembly) | ecosystem: Environmental > Aquatic > Freshwater > Ice > Liftoff... | reverse complement strand
TGGTCTAGTCCCCGTTAGTTCGTAGCGGGACTCATGATTGTCAGTTGATAGAAAAATTTGTTAAGTGTGTAGTCGAGCCTAGTCCTAGGGGCAATGATACGTTATTCTTCCGTAAGTACTCAGCAGGTGACAGGTAGCCGACCCCACTGTGAATGCGCTTGTGATTGTAGAACTGCACCCATCGTGTTAGCACATCATTGGCATGGTGCAGATCGGTGAAGGTATACTGCTGACAGATGACGCTCTCAACGATGCTGTGATACGATTCGATGTGCGCGTTCTGTTCTGGTGTTGCTGGTCGTGTGAACTCATGCTCGATACCGTTCGTCTTAAAGTGATCACGCACGAGATGCGATACAAACTGACTTCCATTGTCGCTACGCACAGTAATCTTTGTCACCGTCGGTAGCGTGCGTTGTATATCCTGAAACAGCGCTACAACATCTGCCTTCTTAATACTCCACTGCATGAGCCATCCGACGTTGTACCGGCTCTTGACGTCAAGCACCGTCAGCATCATGGCATTGCGCTTGTTACCATGGACATGCATGTACTTAATATCGAACTCGAGATGTGTCAACGGCATCGTCGGATTCGGTACCAACTCTTTGATCCATAGCTTCCTTACCGCGCTGCGCACTGGCCTGCAGTGCAGTAGCGCATGATCATGCATGATACGATAGACCTTCTTCTTGTTGATCAGGAACTTATGGTCATTCTTGAGCCACTTCGTGACCTTGATGTAGCCGTAGTCGACAAACTCCTGCTCTAGCTCTGATGTGATCAGGTCTACAAGCTGTGTTTCTGTCCACACCCTACCAATTGGGCATCCGTCGTCGTCGTTGTCGCCCTACGGCCACGTGTGCCTGGTTTCGGCTGGTAGTAAAATGTGCTTTCGGTCACACCTGTATGGCGTAGCACAACACGCGTACAGTGCCCTTCCATGACATACTCTCGTGCGATCATGAGCCGCTCCTCATGCGCTGTTCCGTTTTTTTTAGCAGACTATCCTTGATCCGCAATGCCAAGGCTTGCTCTGCGATCATCTCCTTCAGTGCTTGATTCTCTACACGCTGTCGATGTGTCACAGGATCTTCCTTGTGTACGTAGCCCGATAGGCCTGCTTCACCCAATAACTGGTATTTATTCTTCCAGTCGTGTACCTGGCTCGCTGCTATACCGTGCTTGCGGCATGTCTGTGCGATGCCGTTACGTTCTGCTTCTTCCAGGATCGCAAGCTTTGTTTCCTTGCTCCAGCGGCGGTGTGTTCCCATTGTTTACTCCGTTTGTAATTCGAATCTACAATCAGGAGTCCGTCTACAGCTAATTGGGGGGCTAGAAAGTTATACTGTATTTGATAATTCCAGGCGGAGACGCTGAACATCAAGTTGCCCCTTCAATACCACGTGGGCAAAGGACTCCTGATTGTCAAGAATACAAGCTACAATGTGCCGGGTATTGGCAGTTTCATTCGCTCTCGCACTGACTTTCATTGCGCCCGCAATAATTGCCTCGGCCTCATCCGACATAGGTAATGATCCCGATGGTACTTTTCGCGGGGACTTCTTGTACTTGTCTGGTACGCTTTTGCCATGTGTAAGCGCCTCACTACGAATTGATTGTTCCAAAATCTCGCTATCGGCAGTCAAACGTAGTATTGCTTGCGCTGTTTTATCCTCTTTTTGTTGCAAAATAGCGCCTAATATGTGTACAGAAGTAATAATACCACTATGCAGTTCATGGGCAATATTAAAACTTCCCTGAACGACAGATTGAAATGCGGCAGAAGGCGTTTTCATAGATAATTCCTTTGTTTGTTAAAAAACCATACTCCATTGGAGCCAATGCCTCTCCCATAAGTGACCACCTGCATCTACTCTCATGGCTGGTTGCGGTTCTACAGGGTCCGGTGCAGTCTTACCACTATACGAAACACCATTCATCATATAGGAGACCTGTAGGGTATCGCCAGTTGAAAAATTCAACTGATATGGCGTCGAGTCGTTTACAGAAATCGTTGACGCCGGATGTGTGATAATAGTACCTGAAGCCGATACAAAAGCAAACTGAATGTTTGTTATTGTGTATGTGCTGTTGTTTAGCAGTTGTCCTGAGACTTGTGCATTCGCCGAGAATCCGCCGATTCCCGTTAGGATAACAACAATCACGATTGCAAGAAACTTTGTCGTGTTGAACCACGTAAAAAATGTTATGCAATATTTTATTGCACTCCTTCCGCCCGAGCCCCGCCGTATCAAACTCACCCCGATTGATGGCTCATTTTCAAACGCTCTTTGTTAGCACGATGCACGAAAAAATTACGACGTTGATACGGAACCTGCCAACGATTTCTGGACACTTTGCGTTCACGAATTTACGACCTGATTTGAGTCTTTCTCAGGTTTGTTGATCCAGACGCTTTCTGGCAATTGTTTGTGCTGGCAGACTGTTGAAAAACTCTTGACAATTCTTTATAAAACTGACTTGCATAGTGTTCGCGTCTTCTCTCGTTTTCAAAAATAAACGCTGTTGAGAGCAATGACAAGAGAAATTCTTTCTAGCCCCACAATTAGCTGTAGGCGGACTCCTGATTGTAGATGAGTATTACATCGGAGCTTGTTCTCTTGCTGTTAGTGGAACGGATCTCTTAGCTGTGAAGAATAAGTGCGGTGAGGTTATGATGATTGCGCCAGCGGGTTGTTATCAAACACGATTCACCAATAATAGAAGTTAAAAGCCGGGGGACAGGCCCACGCCTGGTATCAACGTGCCCAACGAAGAAAGATTAACTCGTGGGCCCAACTCTATCGAAACAAATCCACTCAGATCGAGTGCGGTCTTCAATTCCGAATTGATTTTACCGCTATACATGAAAGGTACAATCAGGTTAACAATGTATGAAACTCCGCAAAGGACGTAACCCGCCGTTTTTAATGCACCTTCGCCTTCTGAGGTGAGAATAAATGCCAGACCTGCAAGCTGACCAATAGTGCCAACGGCTCCGGCTGCCTTGTTGCCCTGCACCCATGAACCGATACCGAATGAGAGTAGTAGATTGAGTGCAAATGGGCCACAAGCACTTTTCTCATTCACACTGTACAACGCTAGGCGCTGCGTAAACGTCATCTTCTTAGCGAATATTAGGATGGAATCTTTGTTGCGCCGCAGACCATCGTGAATTAGTTGCGCGGCTTTGATCATAGCATCTTCACTTTGAGCATGTAACTCTACAGCACGGAATGTGCCCGATAGAAGAAATACAAATACTGCAACGATGATTGCTAAAGCATTGCGCCATATTCTAAACATGGATGCCCCTCGGACTTGTGAACATTGATGGCCAACGAATCGTCACGGTTAATGTTCAACAATATAGATAAGAAAGTCGGCTGTATGAAGGCGGCGAGTGGCCTTACACTGGCTTAACTCCTAAAGGTATAGTGGCTACCCCTCTCTATCGAAGTGTGAGAGAGGGGGCTGGAGGTGAGTTGAGCGCAAGGGTAGATGGGATTACATGCGTATTATGAGATGCTTCAATAGAGGCAATCGGAAATACCATCGTGTATTGCGCATTACCTCGTGGGATGCAAACTATGAAAACGCTAATCTGGGATTGATCTCACACGGAATATACAATTTACTGTAGGTGATGTTGTAATGGTGGTCCTGTCGCTTGCACTTTTGTTGCTATCTGTTGTGGCATCCGTTGCCCAAGAAGTTGACTCTTCATCGTTGAGCATTGATACACTCTCTTTCATTCGATCAAGGAAAATGTCTGATGCCGATCTTGCTCATAAGCGTGAAGGCACATTCATTACCGGCATACCTGATTTCTCCTCAGACCCGGTAACTGGATTTGGTGTTGGTGTTAGAACAAACATCTACTGGAATGGCGAGCGAACTCATCCCTTGTTTCCATATACGGCCTACCTAGCTAAGCTAAAGGCCAATGCTGCCTATTATACTTCAAATGCACGCGAACTGATATTGTCATTGGACATCCCGTACTTCCAAGGCACGCGATGGAGGTTCAAGGTAGACTTTAAAGCTCAGCAGAATCCGGCAAATCTATACTTCGGCTCAACCCAAAGTACACTGGGTGCGCTTCGACTTCCCTCTGCAGCTAACGGTGGTCAAACGTATGGCACCTTTGCCGCTTATGACAAGGCACGCAAAAGACTCAGGCCAGGCGGTGAGAGTGAAGCACAATTAGTTACTGACGCGCTCTCAAATAGGTTCAAAGAAACAGAGTACATGCTCAATCTGAAAGCCGACTACGCACTAGGAAATGGACTCTGGAGGTTGCTAGGGGGCTATGAAATTCAACATCTATCGTATTCAACATTTACTGGTGTTGAGGCAGAGGCCCTCAATCCAATTTCAGGTGCTGAAACAACTGCCCCGAACGGGTTAGCGCTGCTTGACCGGGATGCTCAGCAAGGTCTGGTTCAAGGGTATGATGGTGGATGGATTTCTCTCGTTCAGACTGCATTAATATTCGATAGTAGAGACTTTGAACCAGATCCTACATCGGGTGCCTACTTTGAAATAGCAAATGAATATTCCGGCACGGCCATGGGATCGCAGTTTGACTTCAACAAATTGTTCTTGCAAGGAAAGCTCTTTATAAAGTTGCCTATTGGTCCGCGAACGATCTTTGCGAGTCGTATTGGTGTAGGCAACATCTTTGGTGATCAAGCCCCCTTTTTCGAATTCCAAGACCAGTGGAGTCCGGATGGAAGTATCAACGCCCTCGGCGGAAAGCAAAGTCTACGGGGTTTTCGCGCCAACCGCTTCCTTGCACGTTCGATGTGGTTTGCGAACCTAGAGCTCCGTACACGGCTCATTGATTTTGACCTACTTAGTCAGCACTTTGGCATAGGACTAGCACCATTCTTTGATGCAGGCACAGTTCGTGACCGTTGGCAAGACCTGAATTTTGAAGAGGTTAAGATCTCGTATGGTTGCGGTCTCCGTATTGCCTGGAATCAAAGTACCCTCATATATCTCGACTACGGGCGCTCAACAGAGGATAACCTCGTCTACTTTGGTATAGGGCAGGCGTTCTAGCCAAACTCGCTTTGCGAACTGCGGGTGAGTTGAGCGCAAGGGTAGATGGGATTACATGCGTATTTTGAGATACTTTAATGAAAGCAACCGGAAATACCATCGAAGAGATTCTGATCAATCTTCCTGAGGATAGAGCAGAACCTTTTAACAAACTACATGATGTGATTGTAAAGAACCTGCCCAAGGGTTTTGAAGCAGCCATTAGTTATGGCGAACTTGGATACGTTGTACCGCATTCACTGTATCCTGATGGTTACCACTGTAAGCCGAGCGAGCCGCTACCTTTTGCTGGAATTGCTTCGCAAAAGAATGCGATTACGTTCTATCACATGGGTATTTATTCCAACCCTACGTTGCTGGATTGGTTCGTAACAGAATATCCCAAGCACAGTAAGCAAAAGCTTGACATGGGAAAAAGCTGCATCCGCTTTAAGAAGTTGAATGAGATTCCATATACTCTCATCGCTGAACTCATGAAAAAAATGAGCGTTGTTGATTGGATTGAAATGTACGAGAAGATTCTAAGAACGAGAACGAACAAGTGACACTCGCTTCGCCCTTTGGCCCACGGAAAGCGGGTAGGGCTAACGAATAACTATTTGTACCCACGAACGGAGCGGACCCATTGCGGTAACGGAGAATAGCTCAGAGGTCTGGTTGTTGTTGTTGTACACGTACGTGAACTTGAGGGCGTCTAATGGCTGCTGTGGCATAGAGGGGGCCCCTTGTTGACATCTGAAACACAAGCGGGTTGATGAAGCGCCAAAGCTTGCGGTCCTTGCATTCGGCTAGGGTGAGTACAATGAAGGTGCCCAAACTGGTCGACCATTTCTTCACTGTGGCGTCGATGGATTCTAACGTATCGTAAAGACAAATAGTGATGAAAGGAACAGAGTCTGGTACGTCTGCATTTACGCTCAACCACATTTAGTCTGCGGAAATGGAATTTACCTCGATGTCAAATGTTTGTAACGTGTCGGCAATGGTTGGTGTAAGAATTACGTCCTGCACGTGCGTGCTCCTGCCAGAATTCCATTTGTATTGTACGGTGTATGCTGTGTAGTACCCACTACACACGTACCGTAATGTTGTTGGTACGGATAGTGTTGTGAGAGACGCAGTCCACTGGCCATTGCTATTTGTGATTGCTTGGAATTGATCAGCACTGGAGGTGATGGATACGTTGGCGAGTGGACGAAGAATATCAATTGAACGGTCCCCATCCAATCTCCCACACTACAAGGGCTGTGTCTTGCAGCTACACAGTAACATCAAAGCCACAATCGCAACAAGTACAATGCTAAAACGCATACGCTACTCCGAGGATTGGCGAGAAGATAATATGTGCAATACCGTCGAAAAGATTCACCTGGTACACTGTACTTAGCTCACCAACAACCGAGAGGTTGCCAACAATATTGCAGTGCGTTCCGATATTGAGAATTGCAGCCCAGCCATTGCGTCCAACATCTGAATCGTTACTCGATGGACTCCATCCATACGCAGGGCAAAAACCAACATAGGGCTGCCACATATCCGTTGCAGGCAGCCATGCAGCAAGCATCAATGAAGCCCCTTTCCCCTCTAACTCAAAACTCTGATTTGTAGTCCAACCAAATGTGGGTACAACACTCCATCTAAAACCTGTAGTGTCTGAATCAAGCCTGATAATAGCTGATGTAGAAATTCCCTGAGAGAATCCTCCTCCAGTGGCTGCGTCTGCAGCCCAATATCGGCCTTGCAGTGTTAGCCACGGTACTGGAGCAATTCGCAATGTGCCACTGAACCCGCCGGATAGCGCTTGGTCTGCTTCCTTTGGGCGTGTCTGCGGGAAGAATCCACCCGTTACCTGAACTTGCATCCGCCTGCTTGTTAGGGGGCTTGGTGGAACACCCCGTTACAACCAACACCAAAAACAAACAGGACAACCCTGTAGAATATCGAAGTACCATCGCTATGCCTTGTATCAAGAATGCACATTTATGTTTCATTGTTGACCTACGAAAGCCATCCAGACACCTGTACATTGCTCCAGATTGATCCTGCCCTAAAAAGGCGGGCGTACTTCTTGATGAAGTAAATGCAAACGCTGACAAAACATAATCATATGGCAGCACGACGCATCTTCATCATCTGCACTGCGTGGCTATGCACGGCGTGTTGGTGGATATCTGGTTCTGACCCCCATCAAGATTTCATAACGCAGGTACCAGAAGGAACGATTGTACGCGATGTTTACACTGGAGCCACAGTTGCAATCGATTCCGTAGAAACTGATAGTCAGTGGGTAAAAGTAATCTCTCTACGAAATGGAAAGCGTCATGCGTTACAGTTCAAGACTGATTCTGGGGTTCACTACCGCACCTATAATCTGAAACGCAACGTGTTTGGTGTGCTCAATGTGTATAGCCCTTTAGCAGTTGGATTTCTTGTAGAATCAGATTGCGGGTACGGCGTATGACCTAGTACCAAGCAAAGCAAAAATCAAATCGTTCAAGATGATGTCGGAAGCTGAACAGAAGACCATTGAAGATTCGCTCAGGCGGATACAACGATATCCGATTCCGAATTCTGTTATTGATCGTCGCACATCATTTGTTGCAAGTATCTGGGGCACGTTGGGAATTGCACGATTAGCCGCTCTAAGTGCTGGCGTTGGGATTTCGCCAATACCAGAAATAACGATCTTCTATTAGTATGGTTGGTTATGGGGCTTATACTACCCAGACTTGGATGATGTTCACTATGGATCGTACCAGACAAGGGGCGAGATCCGAAGTCTTGGTCTTTGCCTTCAAGAACCTGTATACGGTCTCTTTGCCTCATGGCGATATGGCACGGGCTTCACCACTGAGCACGCAACAGAAGCCGGTACGCTTCCAGACAGGAATGCCACAATTACACACTATTCCCTTGGCATCGGCTTTTATGGTCAATGGGGCAGGGTAGAGTATCGTGTGTTGCGCATTACCTCGTGGGATGCAAACTATGAAAACGCTAATCTGGGATTGATCGCACACGGAATATACTATTCGCTGCAGTTGATGTTCTAGTACCTCGAAAAGCTAGTAGAGACACTTTGTAGCTAGATAGAGTGATCATCATTGTCCTTCGCATATCCCTCGTAATAGTAGGATTGTTCAATACCTCCAAAAATAATTTCTCGGTTGTGAATGTCACTTGTAACGTTAGCGGCAAGTAAGGTTCTCAATTCTAAATCATTAATTACGAACTGCCAGTTCACCAAAATCTTTAGTCTCGTTTTCAGTAGCATATCCAGCCATATCCGCATCGTTCTACCATTGCCTTCCATAAATGGGTGGGCGATATTCATTTCCACATTTTTGATAATTATTTCTTCAAAAGTCTTTTCTGGCATTTGCTCCACTTTTACCAAAACGTCTTTCAAATACAGAGCCGTTGCAAACCGAAAACCGCCCGTGGATATGTTTACTGTTCGTATTTGCCCAGCAAAATCATATAGACCGTTCAATAGATAACAGTGTATCTCTAACAGCCCTGTAGTTGTGCCAATCTCCATATTATCGACAGCACCTGTTTCAAATAATTTAAAAGCTCGTTCTAAACTTTGCTTAATCGATGTTTTTCATATTGCCTATGCCTAAATAGAGCATTTAATATACAAGAATACAACACAGCCTAGCGGCACTCGCTTCGCTCGTAGTGGGCATTTTGGCTCCCACTCCCTAGAGAGGCGTGAGAGAGGGGGCTGGGGACTGAGTTGAGCGCAATCGTCTATACATAGTCAAATAACCCCATTGGAACATCTGCACCATACCAGGAGTCCCAAAGAAGCTGGAATAATTCTGGCAAAAAATAATATATGGGAGTGCAACGTGAATCAAGAGAAAATGGATGCCTGCGCTGAGGCGTGTGAACAATGCGCAACAGATTGCGAATCGTGTGCAACAGACTGTAAAGAAGAAACTGGACAAGAACATTGTGTGCGGGAGTGTACAATGTGCGCAGAAGCCTGTACCGCATGTGCAGAGGCTTGTAGAGAAGGGGATGAGGCAGCCGCTAAGGCAGCCGCTAAAAAGTGTGTTGAAGCCTGCGAAGCCTGCGCAAAGGAATGCGACAAACATCCAAATATGGCATGTTGTAAAAAATGCGCCGCTTCCTGTCGCAAATGTGCTGAGATGTGTAGAAGTCTTGCCGCGTAAACTAGAAGCTTCGGATTACGTTCTGCCTCAGTGTTCTACTTGCGGCAGAACGTAGTCTTGGAGTATTAAACTAATATCGAATTGCGAGTACGCTATGATTGCTGTTAAAAGAGAAGGTATCGTTCTCTCAGAAACCGACCTTGAGTTTGAAAATGATGGGGTACTCAATCCCGGAATATGTCAAGTAGGAAACACGGTTCACATGTTTTACAGAGCAGTGAGGCGAGGCAATTATTCTACAATCGGATACGCGAGGTTAGATGGGCCGCTGAATGTTGTGGAAAGGATGAAGGAGCCATTGCTGATACCAATCAGCAATGACGAAGTCCACGGAATAGAAGACCCACGAATGGTACAAATCGACAAACTCTTCTACCTCTCCTATTGTGCCTATGATGGAGTAAATGCATTAGGGTCGCTGGCTACATCACTAGACCTTGTCCATTTTGATAGGCACGGCGTGCTGGTGCCAAGAGTTACGTATGAAGAATTTAACAGACTAACAGAATGCAATGAACATTTGAATGAAAAGTATGAACGCTTCCACGTTCATATGTACGTCAAGAGCAACCCACATAGGAAAATACTGCTGTGGGATAAGAATCTCATACTGTTCCCACGAACGATCGATGGGAAGATTACCTTTCTGCACCGCATCAGACCTGATATTCAGATTACCTCAGTGAATGCTCTCAGTGACCTAACTCCAGAATTCTGGCAAGACTACTTTCTGCATTTCCGAGATCACATTCTGATGTGTTCTAAGTATGATCACGAAATCGGATATATCGGTGGAGGTTGTCCGCCTATTGAAACTGCGGCTGGATGGTTGTTGATATATCATGGCGTTCATGACACGGCAACGGGTTACGTGTATTCTGCCTGTGCTGCCTTGCTCGACTTGGAAGACCCGAAAAGAGAAATCGCAAGACTTCCATATCCTCTATTTACACCAGAAATGACGTGGGAACTCACGGGATATGTCAACAACGTGGTGTTCCCAACAGGCACGTCGCTCTTTGATGGTGTTCTATATATCTATTATGGAGCTGCTGACAAACGAATTGCCGTTGCATCGGTAAAGTTAGAAGAGCTGATTGCAGAACTCTTGCGCTTCCGGATCTAAGTATGCAAACAAATGAGATCCTCGTAATAACCTCCTTCCCACCTCGTAAATGCGGAATAGCAACCTATAGTCAAGATCTAATTGAGGCGATAAAGGACAAATACAGCGATAGTGTTAGCATCAAGGTATGTGCGTTGCAAAAGCAAGACATCAGCCTAGAGTATCCACATGAAGTAAAATATTTCCTAAAAACATGGTCGAGAGAAGACTACAAGCGCTTGGCTCAAGAGATAAATAGCGATGAAGATGTAAAGATCATCTACTTACAGCATGAGTTTGGCCTGTACGATGGCAACATGGGTGACTATGTCGTCGACTTCCTTGAGTGTAGTAAAAAGCCAGTTATCACCACTTTCCATACCGTTCTGTCCAGTCCTACTGAAGAACGTATGGCAGTGGTCCGAGCAATTGCAGAATTGTCTCGGCAGGTGATTGTTATGACGAACTTATCAGCCGAAATACTCAAACGTGATTATCTCATTGCTGCAGATAAAATCGTGGTTGTTCCGCACGGCACGCACCTCATCAAACCAATAAAAATAGTTTCTGAAGAAGATGCCCCCTATAAAGGCAAGATTGTTATCTCTACTTTTGGTTTGATAAGCCAAGGGAAGGGAATTGAGACAGCACTTGAAGCACTACCCAACATCATCGCCTATTTCCCCAACGTCCTGTATTTGATCATCGGGAAAACGCACCCTGAGGTAATAAAGAACGAAGGCGAGAAGTATCGGCAATTTCTGCATGATAAAGTGAGGGAGTTGGGAATAGAGAGTAATGTTCTGTTCATCAATAAGTACCTTTCCTTAGACGTGTTGTTAGAATATTTACAGCGTACCGATATCTACTTCTTTACCTCCAAGGACCCTCAGCAAGCCGTAAGTGGTACCTTGGTTTATGCCATGTCTGCAGCCTGCCCGGTTATATCCACTCCCATTCCTCATTCACTTGAGTTGTTGGACGGTGCGGGTACCAACTTTGACTTTGGAAATGCTGGACAGTTGGCCGATGCCACCATTCGCGTGCTCTCGAACCCCAAAACCATGGAAGAAATGCGGCTAAATGCGCTGCATAAGATTTGTCCAACTGCCTGGCAGAACTCGGCCATCGCCCATATCAACATTGCAAAGAGTCACCTAGATGAGAGTAGTCTCGCCCTGACGTTTACGATTCCCGAGATCAGTTTGCAGCATATCAAACGAATGACCTCGGACTTTGGAATGATTCAGTTTGCCAAAGTATCAGACCCCGACCTAACATCCGGATACACAATTGATGATAACGCGAGGGCGCTTATCGCCGTAGCGAAACACTTTGAGCTGTCGGGTAAGTTTAGCGATCTACCGTTGATCAATATCTACTTGAACTACATATTGTATTGTCAACAAGATGATGGCACGTTCCTCAACTACGTAACAGCCAACAAGCAATTCGATGATAAGAACAACAACGAGAATCTCGAAGATGCCAACGGCCGAGCCATTTGGGCATTGGGTGAGTTTCTATCATTGGAACAACTGTTAGACTTTACCTTGCAAGCAAGAGTAGAAGCGGCATTTCGGAAGGCCATCCCTGCCATATCAAAACTACAATCTCCGCGTGCCATCGCCTTCTGTATTAAGGGGCTGTACTTCTACTATCACTTCTGCAAAGATGAAACCGTTTTGCAACTCATCACAAGATTAGCAGATAACCTGGTTTCTAAATATCGAGGAGTATCCAACGATGCATGGCAGTGGTACGAAGAGTATCTTACATACGCCAATGCCTTGTTGCCCGAAGCAATGTTATTGGCCGGAGAGTGCACACATAATCAGTTGTTCACAGAAATTGCACATAAGACATTTGACTTTCTGTTAGGGATTACATTCTCCAAAGACAGAATAATGGTGATCTCCAACAGAGGATGGCATCACAAGGGAAAAGACAAGAACGAATTTGGTGAGCAGCCGATAGAGATAGCATATACCATCATGGCTCTCAAGCGATTCTACATTGAAACAGACAATGAAGAGTATCGACAGAAAATGAAAATCGCTTTTGATTGGTTTATGGGAGAGAATCACCTTCATCAAATCATGTATAACCCTAGCACAGGCGGCTGTTACGATGGTTTAGAACACGATCAGGTGAACCTCAATCAGGGTGCAGAAAGTACAGTGAGCTATCTGCTGGCACGGCTGGTAGTGGGGAAATATTTGCACGAGTAGCGACGCCTGCTTCGCTCGTAGAGGCATTTTTGGCTGCCCCTTTCTAGCGAAGCGTGAGAGAGGGGGCTGTGGGGTGGTTGAATAGACGATTAGATAGAAGCTCCATTTTTCTACCTAGCCATGAGCTGATAGCTACCGAGCCAAGTAACCGCCGTCGACGGGATAATATCCACCGGTCATATAGGACGCCTTTTCACTTGCGAGGAAGCAAACCAATTCGGCCACTTCGTTCGGCTCTCCAAGTCGTCCAAGTGGATGAAGCGCAACAAGTGCCTCATGCACTGCAACATCGTCGTTCATTGCACTTAGCATCGGCGTTCGGATAAACCCAGGTCCAACTGCGTTCACGCGAATTCCTTGCGGTGCATGATCTAGTGCAGCCGATTGTGTAAGTCCCACGATTCCGTGTTTCGCTGTTACATAGGCGGGCGCGCCGGCAAATCCAACGGATCCAAGAATTGACGAAATGTTTACGATCGAACCACCACCGGTCTTGAGCATGGCTGTGATCTGCGCGCGCATTCCATAGAAGACGCTATTCAGATTCACGTCCATCACGCGCTTCCACGAATCGATTGGATAGTCGGCTAAAGGTGCAGCGTCGCCTGCAATACCTGCATTGTTCACCGCTACGTCGATCCTTCCAAATGTTTGCACTGCAACATCAACGGCATGTGCGTGTGCATCTGGACTTGTTACATCACAGTGCACGTAAACGGCTGTGCCCCCTTTGGCCTTTAAGGACTCCACCACGGCCTGGCCTTCTGCATCTGCAACATCAGCAACCACTACCGCAACTCCGTCACGAACAAAACACTCAACTACGGCCTTGCCAATGCCGGACGACGCACCCGTAACAAGGGCAACGCGAAGAGAGGAGGACATAGTGCAACCTAGAAATGTAGCAGGAGAACCAAGGCCACGGCGGGCCTAAGAATCGTTTGCCACTATACCATGCAGGACCACAATAGGTTCCATCAAGCCCCCTCCAGCCAGTAGGTCTGCATCATGCCTTTGCCTTTGATTCCGATTTCTCCGCGTTCCACAACAATATAGAATTCCCTTTCGCCCTTTCGCCCTTTCGCCCTTTCGCCCTTTCGCCCTTTCGCCCTTTCGCCCTTTCGCCCTTTCGCCCTTTCGCCCTT
>Ga0105046_10011533_pt1 | contig 13736 bp, 11 predicted proteins | sample MAT03_FD_78385 | JGI IMG/M metagenome (GOLD analysis project Ga0105046, IMG submission 78385) | Freshwater microbial communities from Lake Fryxell liftoff mats and glacier meltwater in Antarctica - MAT-03 (megahit assembly) | ecosystem: Environmental > Aquatic > Freshwater > Ice > Liftoff... | reverse complement strand
GTGGCTGGGTGTCGGCATCGCGTCATTTTGCGCCCTCCCGTCAGCCGCCGCCAGCGGCCGTCAGACCGCAGGCGCTGCCGTTTCTGCGGCGGCCTGCAGCGGCAAGCTGACGATAAACACCGAGCCCTGGCCGGGCTGGCTGTCCACCGTGATGCTGCCGCCATGTGCTTGCACCAGCTGGCGGGTAATGTACAGGCCCAGGCCGAGGCCACCGGTGCCGTCATTGCCCGCGACACGCTCAAATTGTTCAAAAATGCGTTGCTGGTCGGTCGGGGAGATGCCGCGGCCCTGGTCGCGCACGGCGATGCGCACGCCGTCGGGCTGCCGCGTCAGGCTGATGTCCACCGGTTTGCCTTGACCGTAGCGAAGCGCATTGGTCGTCAGGTTGATCACCACCTGCTCGATGCGGAACTCGTCCCACCGCCCGGTAATCGGCTCGGCGGCATGCAGTGTGACGCTGCTGCCGGCGGCTGCGGCCTGGTTGGACAGGGTGCCCACCACGCGGGCCAGCAGTGCCGACAGCTCGACCTCGCCGGTGCGGATGGACAGCCGGTTGCTGTGTATGCGCGCCACGTCCATCATGTCGTCGATCAGGCGCATCATGGCTTCGATCTGCCGCTTGTCGCGCGCCACCATGGCCTGCAGGTAGGTGGTATTGAAAATATCCTCACGCCCCCGGTCGAGCTGCATTTTGCGCAGCTGCGCGTCGAGAAACAGCGTGTTGAGCGGTGTGCGAAGTTCATGCGCAACCAGGGACATGAAATCATCACGCATGCAAATGGCTTCCTTCAACTCCCCCTGGGTAGCCTGCAATTTTTGCAGCAGCACTTCCTGCTCCTTCCGGCTTTGCTCCAGCGCCTGGACCTGGCGGCGCGTTTCAATGCGCTGGTCATGCAGCTCCACAAACACATTGACCTTGCTTTTGACGGCCTGCATGTCGAGCGGTTTGTACAAAAAATCCACTGCGCCGGTTTCGTAACCCCTGAAAGCGTAGTTCGATTCCTTGCCGGCAGCGGTGACGAACACGATGGGGATGTGACGGGTTTTTTCGGTGCCGCGCATCAGCTCGGCCAGCTCGAAGCCGTTCATGCCCGGCATCTGCACATCCAGGATGGCGAGCGCGAACTCATGCTCCAGCAGCAGGTTCAGCGCCTCTTCGCCGCGCGAGGCGTGGACAATGTTGCGGCCGTCCTCGCGAATCAGGGCGTTCAAGGCCAGCAGGTTTTCCGGCAGGTCATCGACGATCAGGATGTTGGCGGTGTGGTCGTTCATGGTGCGGGCTTGTCCAGTGTGTGGAGCAGGCTGCGAATGCCGTCCAGCGGAAGAATGAAGTCGGGATGCATGTCGCGGATCGCCGCCTGCGGCATGGTGGCTGCCTCGGCTTCGGCCGGGTCCTGCACCACCGTCAGGCCGCCTTGCTGCCTGATGTGGCCCATCCCGGCGGCGCCATCCGCGCTGGCGCCGGTGAGCAATATGCCTGCCAGCCCCGTGCCGTAGGCATCGGCGGCAGACACCATCAGCACGTCGATCGAAGGACGCGAGTAATGCACAGGCGCTTCGCAGCTCAGGGAAAAAGTCCGGTCCATTTCCACCGACAGGTGGTAATCCGGCCCGGCGAAATACAGCGTGCCAGGCGCAATGGGCTGCTTGTCGGTCGCCTCGCGCACGTCCATCGGCAAGCGGCGCTGGAAGATCGCGGTGAGCAGGCTGTCCTGGCCTTCCGGCAGGTGCAGCACGGCGATGATGGGCAGGCGAAAACCGGACGGCAGGTCGGACAGCACCGCCAGCAGGGCATGCACGCCGCCAGCGGAAGCGCCTATGGCCACCGCTTCGATGACTTGCCTGCCGGTCGCTTGGTTGCCTGGCATCAGCTTCATGCCCGCTGAATTTTCCGGAACAGCCGCATCGGCTTGTTCAGGACTTCAAAATGCCGGGTGTAGCCGGAAAATTCGATGCTTTCCTTGCTGCCCAGGCCGAGGAAACCACGGTGGCTCAAGGATTCATGAAACAGGCCCAGCGCGCGGTCCTGCAGTGGCCGGTTGAAATAGATCAACACGTTGCGGCACAGCACCAGCTGGGTCTCGGAAAACACGCTGTCAGTGGCCAGGCTGTGATCGGCAAAGGTGACGTTCTCGCGCAGCGACTGGTCAAACACCGCAGCCTCATAAGCGGCGATGTAATAGTCGGAAAATGCCCGTTTGCCGCCGGACTTCTGGTAATTGATGGTGTGGTTCTGAATGCTGGTCAGCGGAAAAATCCCCTGCCGGGCCTTGTCCAGCGATTCCGGGTTGATGTCGGTGGCATAAATCAGCGAACGCTCCAGCAGGCCTTCCTCGCGCAGCAGGATAGCCAGCGAATACGCCTCTTCGCCGGTGCTGCAGCCGGCTATCCAGATCTTCAGCGAGGCATAGGTTTGCAAAACTGGCACGACCTGCTGGCGCAGTGCCAGAAAAAACGCCGGGTCGCGAAACATCTCGCTGACGGGGATGGTCAGGTACTGCAGCAACTGGGTGAACAGGGTTGCGTCTTTAAGCACAGCGGCCTGCAGCGCCGGGACCGTGGGGCACGCAAAGTGCGCCAGGGCGTGCAGGATGCGGCGCTTCTGCGAGGCGCCCGAGTAGTCGCGAAAGTCGTAGCTGTACTTGAGGTAAATCGCCTCCATGAGCTCGCGCAGATCGGTTTCACTGACGCTGGCCTTTGCATGGGGGGGTGCGCTCTGAGGCAGGCCCGTGGTGCCGACTTTTTTGGGCATGGTTCAGACGCGTTCCAGGCCGGGCATCCAGACGCGGAGCAGCGAGAACAGGCGGTCCAGGTCAATCGGCTTGGCCAGGTAGTCGTTGCTGCCGGCCTGCAGGCACTGCTCCTGGTCGTCCTTCATGGCTTTGGCGGTGACGGCGATGATGGGCAGCTTGGCAAAGCGCGGGTCCTGGCGGATGCGGCGTGTGGCCTCCAGCCCGTCCATGCCCGGCATCATGATGTCCATCAGCACCATGTCGATGTCCGGGACCTCGTCGAGCTTGCTGATGGCTTCAAAACCGTTGCGGCCAATCTCGACCAGCAGGCCGCGTTGCTCCAGCGCACTGGTCAGTGCAAAAATGTTGCGCACGTCATCATCGACCAGCAGGACCTTGCGGCCTTCAAAGGCCTTGTCCCGGCTGCGCGCGGCCTTGAGCATGACCTGCCGCTCCGCCGACAGGTCGGCCTCGACCTTGTGTAGAAACAGCGTCACCTCATCGAGCAGGCGCTCGGGCGAACGTGCGCCCTTGATGATGATGGACCGCGAATACTTCAGAAGATCGGCTTCTTCCTGGCGGCTCAGGCTGCGGCCGGTGTACACAATCACCGGCGGAAAGGAGGTAATCTCCCCGGCGGACATGCGTTGCAGCAGCTCGTAGCCCTGGATGTCGGGCAACTTCAGGTCGATGATCATGCAGTCGTAAATCGTGCTGGCCAGCAATGCCAGGGCCTCCTCGCCGGTCTCTACCGCCGTGATTTCCACATCGTCGTCGCCGATCAGGCGGGTCACGCTGTCACGCTGCAGCGCATCGTCTTCGACCAGCAGCACACGTTTGACTTTTTGCGTCAGCTTGTCTTCCAGCTTCTTGAAGACCGCCTGGAGCTGCGCGCGGGTGGTCGGCTTGAGGGCGTAGCCAATGGCCCCCATTTGCAGCGCTGTTTCGCGGCTCTCCTTGCCAGAGACCACGTGCACCGGGATGTGCCGTGTCAGCGGGTTGTCCTTGAGCCGCTGCAGCACCGACAGGCCGGAGCCGTCGGGCAGGCCGATGTCCAGCAAGATCGCCGCCGGCAGGAACTGGCCAGCGAGCGTGATGCCTTCTTCGGCGCCCTGCGCCACCAGGCAGTTGTATTTAAGCTCATGCGCCAGGTCGTACAGGATTTGCGCAAAAGCGGCGTCGTCCTCGATCACCAGGGCCAGGCGTGGCCCTGGCGTTTTGTGCCGGTCGTCAGGAAAAGCCGGTGTGGGCATGGTCGGCGCGCGGGCTGGCGCAGCCGCCGCAAGGACACGGGCGGGTGCGGCAGGCAGTTGCGCGCGCTGGCTGGTCGCTCCTTGTGCCGGCTGCCAATCGCGGGGCAGCAGCAGGGTGAAACAGCTGCCTTTGCCTTCGTGGCTTTCCAGCACGATGGAGCCGCCCAGCAAGCCGCCGAGGTCGCGCGAGATCGACAGGCCCAGGCCAGTGCCGCCGTAGCGCCGGCTGGTGGTCCCGTCGGCTTGGTGAAAGGCATCGAAAATAAGCTGTTGCTGGTCAGGCGCAATGCCTATGCCCGAGTCCTGCACGGAAAAGGCGACCTGCCCGCCGGGCTGGGTGGACACCGTGAGGCTGACTTCGCCTGTCTCGGTGAACTTGATGGCGTTGGAGAGCAGGTTCTTGAGGATTTGCTCGACACGCTGCCGGTCGGTCACCAGCGTGGCCGGTGTGCCGGGGTCGATGCTGACTTCAAAGCGCAGCTGCTTTTGGCTGGCCATGGGCTCAAAGGTGTTTTTCAGGCTGCCCACCAGTTCGCCCAGAACGATCTCCTCGGGCGAGAGCTCCAGTTTCCCGGCTTCGACCTTGGAGATGTCGAGAATGTCGTTGATCAGGTCCAGCAGGTCGTTGCCGGCGGCATAAATCGAATGCGCAAACTTGACCTGTTCTTTGCTCAGATTGCCCTGGGGGTTGTCGCTGAGCAGCTTGGCCAGGATCAGCGAGCTGTTGAGCGGCGTACGCAACTCGTGCGACATGTTGGTCAGAAACTCGGTCTTGTAGCGGCTGGCCCGGCTCAGTTCCTCGGCGCGGTCTTCCAGCTGGGTTTGCGCCAGATTGAGCGCGCCGTTTTTCTGGTCCAGCCACAAGGCCTGCTCGGCCAGTTGTTTATTGGTCTGCTCCAGTTCAGCCTGCTGGTTCTCCAGGTTGGTCTGTGACTCCTGAAGTACGCGTGACTGTTCTTCGAGTTCCTCGTTGGAGGTGCGCAGCTCTTCCTGCTGGACCTGCAGTTCTTCGTTGAGCTGCTGTGTTTCCGCCAGCAGGTTCTGCACCCGTTGGCGCACCAGCGCGCCGTGGAGGGCTGTGCCCAGGCTGTCGGCGACCAGCTTGACGAACTCCAGATCGCGTTTGCCCAGCTCGCGCAGGAAAGCCAGTTCGGCCACGCCGGTGACCTCACCGTCATGCGCTACCGGAACAATCAACACATGACGTGGCGCTGTCTGGCCCAGGCCGGAGCTGATGGTCAGGTAGCTGTCAGGCAGGTCGTCGAGCTGCAGCACGCGGTTTTCGAGCGCGGCCTGGCCGATCAGGCCTTCGGCGCTGTAAAACGACTGCGGCCTGTCTTCGTTGTTCTTGCTAAAGCCATAGGCCGCGATGCGCCGCAGGCTGCCAGTGTCTTCGCGCACGTACAGGGCGGCGACCGCGACGCCCAGGTAATGCGCGAGGAAGTCCAGCGAGCTGCGGCCCAGCGGCGCCAGGGCCTGCTGGCCAATCATCTGCTCGGCCAGCCGGGTCTGGCCGCTGCGCAGCCAGGCCACTTCCTGCAGCACTTCGGCATCGTCGGCCTGCCGCTTGAGCGCCAGGTCGTAGGTCTCCGACAGCCGCAGCAGATCGCGGCGGCCAAAAAAGGCCAGCAAGCCGCTGACGCCCAGCGTAAAGACGAGATAGCCGACGATGACCCACAAGGTGGTGCTTCGCGCGTCTTCGTTGCGCTCGTGCAGCAGCGACTGTTCGGTGTTGATGAAGCCGAGGAATTCTCGGCGCGTTTCATCGGAGAGCCTATTGCCCAAGCCGGCACCGATGGCCTCCTGGAAATCCTGCTTGTTGCGGCGTGCCTCAATGACCGTTCGCGCAAATTCGTTCCACCGGGACTGCAGGTCGCCAATGCGCTTGAGGCGGTCAACCTGGGCCGGGTTGTCGCTGACCAGTGCGATCAGGGAGTCCAGCTCGCCGTCCAGCCTTGCCTTGGCGATGTCATAAGGCTGCAGAAAGCTTTCATCGCCGGTGATCAGGAAGCCGCGCATGCCGGCCGACATTTCGACCGGCAGCTTGGATACTTCGCTGGCCTTGTTGATGACCTGCTGGGTGCGGTCCACCCAGTTCAGTGTCGACAGGAGAAAGAAGATGAGGCCGACAAAAAGTGCGGCGCTGAGCGCGCCCATGCCGAGCGGCAGGCTGACGTTGCGCGTCAGAATACGGCGAAAGTTGTCCTGCGGGTTATCGACTGACTCGGTCATGTTGGCTCCGCCGCGTAGGCGCAAAAAGCCTTAGTGTGGCGTAGAAGCGGCACTTTTCATGTAGGCCGTCATCCCGTCAGGAAGTTTTCAATCAGGGTGGCCAGCGCCTCGGGCTGGTCGTGGTGCAGCATGTGGCCGGCGTCCTGAACGACGGCAGTACTGACCTGCGGCACGGATTTGAGCCGCTCGTGGTACTCGGCCAGGGTGTATTTGCCCTGCCACCATTTCCCCAGCGAGTCGTCCGAGGCTTCAATGGCCAGCGTGGGCGCGCTGATGCGCTGGTAGATCTCCAGCACTTCATCAACGCGGTAAAGCTGCGCGTTGACGATTTTGTGGGCCGCATCGCCCAGAATGTTCCATTGCCCCTGGGCATCGGGGGCGGCCCAATGCCGCGCCAGCCAGTCGGCCTTGTCTTGTGACAGCCGGGGGTTGGTGCGCATCAGCCGCCGGGCCACGCCGTCGACATCTTTATAAGGCTTAAGCGCCAGTTCGCCCCTGTGCAGGCTTTTGAGCTCGTCCATCCATTTGGCAAAGCGCCCGGCTGCCTGGCTGGGCCGGGTCGCGGGCATGCCGAAGCCTTCCAGGTTGATGAGCTTGCGAATGCGTTCCGGCCGCACGCCGGCGTACAACATGGCCACATTGCCGCCCATGCTGTGGCCCACCAGGTCCACCGCCCGGCCGGGGGCGTAGTGGTCCAGCAGGAAATCCAGGTCCGCCAGATAGTCGGGGTACCAGAAGTTGTCAGCCCCGTTGGCGCCGGTTTTTCCGTAGCCGCGCCAGTCGGGTGCGATGATGCTGCGACCCTGCACAAACGCATCCAGCAATTCATCCACCACAAACTGATAAGACGCTGCCACGTCCATCCAGCCGTGCACCAGCACCAGGGGTGGCAGGCTGCCTGGCACCTCGCCCCAGTGAAGGACGTGGTAATTGATGCCGCGTATAGGGACAAACTCGCTGCGGGGAGGGCGCTTTTCTTTGTACATTGAGGCCCATCATAAGGAGACGTGATTTGAAACGCAGTCAAGACAGGGACATGCGGTCGACGCAGCCACAGGACCACTACGCGGCCATGCACAGTGGCTTTCGCTGGCAGGTGGACGAGTATTTCAACATTGCCGAGGTTTGCTGCCACCGCTGGGCAAAGGGCGGCGGTGCCAAAAATGCTATCGAAAGAGTAGCTGTCCGCGCCCACCAGGTGGGGGCTGAGACCATATTTTATTCTTATCGTGAGCTCAAGCAGGCGGCTGACGCCCTGAGCCATGTGCTGGCTGGCCTCGGCGTGCAGCGGGGTGACCGTGTGGCCATTGTGATGCCGCAGCGTTTTGAAACAGCGGTGGCCTATATGGCGGTGTTCCAGATGGGCGCGGTGGCCATGCCGCTGTCCATGCTGTTCGGCCCCGAGGCGCTGGCGTACCGCTTGCAGGACAGCGACGCGGTACTGGCGATTTGCGATGAAAGCGCCATAAGCAGCCTCAAAGCCATTCGCACCAGCTGCCCGGCGCTGCGCACGGTGATCGCTGCGGGCGAGGCCGCAGGCCAGGGGGACATCGACTACGAATCGGCGCTGGCCAGTCACCAGCGGGCCTTTACCGCCGTGAAGACAAAAGCCGATGAGGCAGCGATTCTGATCTACACCAGTGGTACCACCGGACCGCCCAAGGGCGCGTTGCTGGCGCACCGCGCGCTGATTGGCAACCTGCCGGGTTTTGTCTGCAGCCAGAACTGGTTTGGTTTTGACGGCAAGACCAATGCCCGCTCCGACGCGGTGTTCTGGAGCCCGGCGGACTGGGCATGGACGGGCGGTTTGATGGATGCGCTGCTGCCGACGCTTTACTTCGGCCGTCCCATCGTCGCCTTCAACGGTCGCTTCAGCCCCGAGCTGGCATTTAGCCTGATGCAGGAGCAGGGGGTGACCCATAGCTTCCTCTTCCCGACCGCGCTCAAGGCCATGATGAAGGCCTTTCCGCAGCCGCGACGCCAGTTCAAGCTCAAGCTGCAGGCCATGATGAGTGCGGGCGAAGCGGTTGGTGACGCGGTGTTTGCGTACTGCCGTGACGAACTGGGTGTGCTTGTCAACGAGATGTTCGGGCAAACCGAGATCAATTACGTGGTGGGCAACTGTTCGATGAATGTGGCCCCCACGCGCGGCACTGGCGTGTCGTCGCTGCCCCCCGGGGGGGCGCGACCCGCCTTGGGGCGGCCCGGCGGCTGGGTCGGTTGGCCGGCCAAGCCCGGCAGCATGGGCAAGGGCTACCCGGGCCACCGCGTGGCAGTGATCGATGATGAGGGCAGGGAGTCCGCTATCGGTGTGCCGGGCGACGTTGCGGTCAATCGTTATGACATCCACGGTGACCCTGATCCCATCTTTTTTCTCGGCTACTGGAAAAAGGAAGCCGCTACCCAAGCCAAGTTCACCGGCGACTGGTGCCGCACTGGTGACCTGGCCACGCGCGATGCAGACGGCTACCTCTGGTACCAGGGCCGTGCGGACGATGTGTTCAAAGCCGCCGGTTACCGCATCGGCCCGGGTGAAATCGAGAACTGCCTGGTCAAGCACCCGGCCGTTGCGAACGCCGCCGTGGTGCCCAAGCCGGACCGCGAGCGCGGCGCACTGGTCAAGGCTTACGTTGTGCTTGCTCCTGATTTTATAGCTGCTCGCGCCCGTCAGACGGGGGCTGGGAGCCAGTTTGACCAGAAACTGGTAGCGGCGCTGCAAGACCACGTCAAGGCGCTGCTGGCACCTTATGAGTACCCGAAAGAAATCGAGTTCATCGACGCCTTGCCCATGACCACCACCGGCAAGGTGCAGCGGCGCGTGCTCAGGCTGCAGGAAGAGGAGCGCTTCCGGCGGGCTTCAGGCCAGGCCTGACCGCCGAGACTGTAGAGCCCGCCGTGCGCGGCAGGCTGACGATGAAGGAGGTGCCAGTGGAGGCATCTGATTCGACGCTTATGCTGCCGGCATGGGCGTGCACGATTTCCTGGCAGATAAAAAGTCCGAGTCCCAGCCCGCTGGGCTCTCTGCGCTCGGCCTGCTCAGACACCACTCCCCTCACAAGGGGCTTGAATATCTGCTCCCGCTCCTTGACCGGAATCGCTTTCCCGTGGTTGTGGACCGAGAAAAATACCTGGTCCTTGCGTTCCCACATCCGCACGGTCACCGGCTCGCCGCCCGCGCCGTAGGAAATGGCGTTGGCTAGCAGGTTGGACAGCAGTTGTCCCATGCGGCCTTCGTCCCAGCTGCCATGAAAATCGCCCTGGCTGTCCAGGCACAAGACCGCCTTGGGATTGCGCACCCGTGTTTCCTCCAGAATCTTGCCGAACTGGGTGACGAGGTCACCGGGTTGGCGGTGAATGGGCATGATGCCCTCGGATTGCGCCCGTGTGAAGTCGACCACATGCTCGATCACCTGTTTGATCCGGACCACGCTGTTGATGATGGGCTCTGCCGCATGCGCCGGTAATTGGCCCGAGCGCACCAGCAAATGCGCGGACATGAAAATGGTGCCCAGCGGATTGCGGATGTCGTGCCCCAGGATGCCGATAAAGAGGTCGGTCGATTTTTTCGTTTGATCTGTGTAGCGCGCCACCGACTCTGCAATCGCCTGGTCCATGGCCTCGTTGAAGCGGATCAGGTCGCGCATGTCATTGTCGTGATCGCGCCCCCCGCCAGCGCTGGCCCAGAGACGGATCACGCTCGCCCGCAGGGCGCGATACTCGGTGATCATCGCATCGATGGCAAATCCGGACACCATGCGTGTGTCGGCGTGCGTTTCTGCAGCTGTGTCTGGGTCACTGGCGCTGCGCGGGCCTTCCCCGCGGGATTTTTCTTCCTGTTCGGCGTCGCTTTGCGGCGTTTCCATATCGCCCGCGATCGAAGTAAGTATCTGGCCCGCATGGTCCCGCAGGGCCTTCTGGTCCAGGCTGCGCCCTTCATGGACAACGGTGGCGGCGAACTCGTCCCAGGCGATCAGGATTTGCTCCGAATGGGTCCGCAGGAAGGTGGAAAGTCGCATGGTGAACCTTGGTTGGGAGGGGAGGGAGCGCGCGGGAAGCGTCAGCACCAGTCCCGACCCTAGTACTGCAACTCAGAAATAAAGAAACATGAAAACGCGTCTTTTCCCGCCTGGCGTTGTTGTTCGTCGTTGCCATAGCTACGGCTATGTCGCCTCGTCTCGCCTGGCCAGACAGAAAAATCCATCATTTTCATTTTGTTCCTCTATTTCTGAGTCGCAGTACTAGACCCGACCAAAAAAAACCTCCGCTTGGCGGAGGGTTGGAACTTGTGGTTGCTGAGCACAAGGCCCTGTCGGTCAGCGGGCAGCGGCCTGCACCGGCTCGGCCACGTAAATTTCCACGCGGCGATTTTGGTCACGGCCCTGCGCGGTGTTGTTGTCGGCAACCGGCTGGCGCGAACCGGCGCCGTCGGTGCCGATGCGCGCTGCGGCCACGCCGCGGCCCACCAGGTAGTTGCGTGTGCTGTTGGCACGGTCCATCGACAACGGGTTGTTGATGGCGTCGTTGCCGGTGCTGTCGGTGTGGCCGATGATGGTCACGGCGGTCACCGGGTTCTGGTTCAGGCTGGCGGAGAACTGGTTGAGAATGGGCGCGAAGCTGGCGTTGATGTCCGAGCGGCCCGTGGCGAACGAGATGTCCGAAGGAATGTCGAGCTTGAGGCGGTTGTCGGCGGTCTGGCTGACGGCGACGCCGGTGCCAACGGTGGCGCGTTCCATGGCGGCCTTTTGCTCCTGCATGCGTTGCGACCAGAGGTAACCACCACCCGCGCCGACAGCACCGCCGAGCACAGCACCCGTTGCCGCACCTTTGGAGCCGCCAGTGGCGGCACCGAGGACCGCGCCAGCCACAGCGCCTATGCCGGCGCCCTTGGCCGTGCCTTGCTGGGTTTCGCTCATGTTGGCGCAGCCGGTCAGGACGAAGGCGGCGAGGGCGAGGGATGTGAGGGCTAGTTTCATGGAGAGGCTCCTGGGGAAGTTTTTTGAAAAGCGCGCGGACTGCGGCTTGCTGAACGGATGTTAGCGGCGGCCGCTTGTCTGGTTTGTAAGTCAATTGCCCGAGCGGCTGAGCGCCAAGGGAGGGTGCGCAGAGCCTTTAAACTAGCAGTGATCCCTTTTTCTCTCTCATCTGTAGTTAACCCATGAACAAAGTCCAGCTCGGCAGCAGCGACCTGCAGGTCACCCCCATTTGCCTCGGCACCATGACCTTTGGCGAGCAGGTCCATGAAGCTGTGGCCCATGCCATTCTCGACCGCTCGCTTGAGCGGGGTGTTCATTTTCTCGACGCGGCGGAAATGTATTCGGTGCCGGCGCGCGCCGAAACCTTTGGCGCGACCGAAACCATCATCGGCAACTGGTTTGCGAATCGCCCCGGCGCCAGGGACAAGATGGTGCTGGCCACCAAGGTCTCCGGCCCCGCGCGCGGCATGGACTGGATACGCAAGGGCAGCCCCGATCTGACTGCGCAGGACATCGTGCAGGCCTGCAACGACAGCCTCAAGCGGCTGCGGACCGATGTGATTGACCTGTACCAGATCCATTGGCCGGCGCGCAACGTGCCGGCTTTCGGCATGGTGTACTTTGATCCGGTCAAGGACAGGCCCGTCAGCAGCATCCACCAGCAGCTTGAAGCGCTGACGGGACTTGTCAAGGCCGGCAAGGTGCGGGCCATCGGGCTGTCCAACGAGACGCCTTACGGCGTACACGAGTTTGTGCGCCTGGCGGACCAGCACGGCCTGGCCAAGGTGGCAACGGTGCAAAACCCTTTCTGCCTGGTCAACCGCACGGTGGAGAACGGGCTGGACGAAACCATGCACCGCCTCGGTGTGTCCCTGCTGGCGTACTCGCCGCTGGGTTTTGGCCTGCTGACCGGCAAATACGACAGCAGCGGAACCAGCGGGGCAGACGCGCCGGCGGAAGCACGCATTGCCAGGTACGAGTCGGTGCGCAAGCAGCGCTGGGGCCGGCCCGAGGCGCTGGCCGCCGCGCGCCGCTACAACGCGCTGGCGCGCGAGCACGGCCTGACGCCCACCCAGATGGCGCTGGCCTTTTGTTACGGCAAGTGGCAGGTCGCCAGCACCATCATCGGCGTGACGTCGGTGGCGCAGCTTGACGACAACATCGATGCCTGGGGAACCAAGCTGTCGGCCGAACTGCTGGCCGCGATAGACGCCATCCGCTGGGAACTGCGCGACCCGGCGCTCTGAACAGCCGCAGGACATGACGCTGGACATCCCCGAATTGCAAGCTCAAGCCGTGGAACCGGCTTTGCCGGGCCGCAGGCGGGAGGCCCCGTTTCTGGTGCAAGGGGCAGGGCGCTGCCGCAGGCTCGAAGGGAGCAACCGTGGGGGCTAAAGTCAGTCAGACGCCTGCGACGCAATTCTTGAAGGCAAACAAAGTCGCCTTCACCGAACACCTTTACGAGTACGTCGAGCATGGCGGTGCCCAGCACAGCGCCGAGGTGCTGGGGCTGGACCCCTCCAGCGTCGTCAAGACCCTCATCATGGAAGACGACAAGGCCAGGCCGCTGGTGGTGCTGATGCACGGCAATCGCAAGGTGTCGACCAAAAACCTGGCGCGCCAGATCGGCTCGAAATCGGTGGAGCCCTGCAAACCCGAGGTGGCCCAGCGTCACAGCGGTTATCAGGTCGGTGGCACCTCGCCTTTCGGAACGCGCAAGGTCATGCCGGTGTTCATCGAGGAAAGCATCCTGGGCCTGCCTAAAATTGCTATCAACGGCGGCAGGCGCGGTTACCTGGTCGGCCTGGCGCCGCAGGTCTGCGTCGAGCTGCTCGATGCGAAATCAGTCAACTGCGCGCTGATCGATCAAAACTAAAAATACTGGAGAACAACATGGACTACGTTTACCCCCTGGTCGCCGTGCTGGCGGCCTACCTGATCGGCTCGCTGTCGTTTGCGGTGATTGTCAGCAGGCTGATGGGCCTGAACGATCCGCGCAACTACGGCAGTAAAAACCCCGGCGCCACCAATGTGCTGCGCTCCGGCAACAAGGCCGCCGCAGTGGCTACGCTGCTGCTCGATGGGCTCAAGGGCTGGCTGCCGATGGCGCTGGTCACCTGGTTCGGCAGGGACTACGGCCTGCGTGAAGGCACGCTGGCGGCCGTCGGCCTGGCGGCCTTTATCGGCCATCTGTACCCGGTGTTTTTCAGATTTCAGGGTGGCAAGGGCGTGGCCACCGCCGCCGGCGTGTTGTTCGGCGTGCACTGGGTGCTCGGGCTGGCCACGCTGGCCACCTGGGTCATCGTGGCGTTTTTCTCGCGCTACTCGTCACTGGCCTCACTCGCCTGCGCGCTGTTTGCGCCCTGGTATTACCTGCTCGGCGACCGCGCCTTCTGGCACGTGGACAAAACCATGACGCTGGCGATTGCGGTGATGAGTGCTTTCCTGGCGTTCCGGCACCGGGAGAACATCGGCAAGTTGCTCAAGGGCACGGAGTCCAGGCTTGGCGGCAAGTCAAAGGGCTGAGCCTGGCCAGGGCCACGGCC
>Ga0105046_10011530_pt1 | contig 13738 bp, 13 predicted proteins | sample MAT03_FD_78385 | JGI IMG/M metagenome (GOLD analysis project Ga0105046, IMG submission 78385) | Freshwater microbial communities from Lake Fryxell liftoff mats and glacier meltwater in Antarctica - MAT-03 (megahit assembly) | ecosystem: Environmental > Aquatic > Freshwater > Ice > Liftoff... | reverse complement strand
GTCGGGCGGCGACACTGGCAGCACGCTCACCCCCCCGGCACACCAGAACCTCGCCGGTCCGTGGCTGAACGGCAAAGACCCTGCATGAAATGCAATCGGCGACCTCACGGTCGCCGATTGCATTTCGTTTCTATCAATGTCTTCGACGATTCACTCAGTTGCTCAGCGTGCTTGGTGGGGGTGGGCTGGCGGGGCTGGCCGGGTTCACGGAACCGGCGGGGGTGTTCAGCGTATTTTCGGCCTGACCGAGCAGGCTCTTGATGTTCTTGCGGAACGCTTCGTACTGAATGGCGAGGTTGTCGCGCTCGGTCGTGCGGGCCTTCAGATCGGCCTTGAGCGAGTCGCGTTCCGCGCTCAATGTCGCGCGTGCTTCATCGAGTTGTGCCTGGAGTTGTGCCCCACGATTCTCCGCGGCTGCCAGCTTTTCCTCGGCAGCCTGCAATCTCAGCCGAAACTGATCGCGAGCGGATGCCGCTGCCCGGAAGTCTTCGTCCAGTCGCTTGGTCTTTGCTTCCGTTGAGGCGTTCTTGTCGCCCTGTGCGGTCGTCGTCGGTGCCTTGGAGCATCCCCAGGCCCCGAAGAGCAGCACCAACACGAAGCCCAGCGCCTTGTGAGAACGATTCATCGTTGTAGTCTCCATCGAGCCGGGCAAGTTCGGCGGTCCCGCCGGTGGTGGGGCCCGGTAATATTGGGAAAGGAACTCCCGATCTCCGTCGGTCACGCATCTTCTCTCGACACTCGCAAAACCCCCACTTAACCCGAAGTGTCGAAATTATGGAGACGGAACAGACCACCACGCTTCCCAACCCTTCCTGACGGGAACTGTCCCCTCAGTCCCTGTCAAATACCATCGCGAGCCACGGAGTACACTTCCGTTGGTACTAACATCGCCAAACACCACGGGGGTAAATCCCGTGGCTCGCCAATCCGGCAGGGTCGTTTAATTCTCTTTGGAGAGTAGGTCACTCTCTCCGAGAGTGACCACTTCTGAATGCAGTAAGAATTGGCGGCTCTCGGAGTGAGTCGCCTACTTTCTCCAAGCCCGAGAATTCAACGACCCTGGCCAATCCGGTTCTCCGCTTGCCGAGGTTGCCCAGCCACGTTATGGTCCCCGTTGCTAGTCGGAGAACCGTCCCGGCACGGACCCACGCCATGAACCGCTCCATCGCATTCCTCGCCCTGACACTCTTACTCGTCGGCTGTACCCGATACAGCAGCCGCGCAAACGGTCCGTTCGCCCGCAAATTCAAGTCGGACCCCTCCGCGCTCATTCCACCGGGGCCAGCCGCGACCAACTCGCCACTCGCAATGGGGGGCAGTGGGCAACCCGAGCCGCCACAACCGCCGGGTAAGGATCTCGTTATTCCCGAGCGAACGTCTACGCCAACAACCTCTACGCCACCGTTAACAGGCGACATCATCCCAGCAGGGGGATACATTCCCGACGACGCGGCTGCGTTTCCGCCAAAGCGTCGGCTGGAACCGCAACCGGGGCAACTTCCCTCGCCGTTCGCGCCCAAGGATGCTCCGCCGGTGCTCCAGCCACCGCAGCGACCAGCGCCACAACTGCCACAACAACAGCAGCCGACGCAACAGCCAGCACAACAGCCGATGCAACAGCCGGCGGCTCCCGTAGCCGAGTCGCCCCAGGCCGCGGCCGCACGACACATTGCGGAGGTCAAGAAGCTGACTGCCGCTGCAAATGCGAAGTGGAACACGGTAGATACGTACGAGTCAGTGGTCACACGACGCGAATTGTCGCCCACGAAAGTGATGACCGAGGACGTGGTGTTCTACCAGTTCCGGAAAGACCCGATGGCGGTGTACATCCGCAACGTCAGCGAGTCGGGGAAAGGCCGCGAGATTCTGTACAACCCGTCGAAGCACGGAGACAAGATTTATGCCGTCGTCGGGCAGGGCGATGAGAACTTCCTGTTCAAGGTTGGTGCCCGAGCACCCGCTGTATCCCCCGATATGCCACTTGTTAAGGATAAGAGCCGGTACAGCATCCGCGAAGCCGGGTATGCCACACCGATCAACCGCGTCGCCGCCTACACCGCAAAGGTGGAATCGGGGAAGCTCCCCGCCGACGCGCTCACGTACCTCGGAGTTGGCTCACGTCAGGAGTTTTCGCGTCCGGTGGCGGGCGTGCAACTGAAACTGCGGCCCGGCGACGACCCCTTGCTGCCCAACGGCGGCACGCGGCAATGGTTCTACGACCGCGATCCGGATTCGCCATCTTACGGGCTACCGCTGCTCATCATTGCCACGGAACCGAACGGCAAGGAAGTGGAGTATTATCTGTTCGAGAAGCTGAAGTTTAACATCAACTACCCGGAATCGGACTTCTCCCCGGATCGCATCGGCCCGAAGAAGAAGTGAACGCCTCGTTTCTCTCGACCTGCCAGCCTGTCAGCCGGATTTGACCGTCTGACAGGTTGTGTCCTCCAATTCCCCTGGCAGGCGCACTTGATTTCCACCTCGCATCTGGCGTATCTTTCATAAGTTACCGCCGAGAACTGTCTCTCCCCAACGGTCCGGCATTCCCTTTGCTATTTCCAATTTCCTGAAGCCTCCGCTTGGCTAGCGGATCGGTCGGTTTCACCGATCAACCCCGCATTGCGGGAGGGCGTTATGGTCACCGAAACCTCACAAACCGGGTCAGGCAACGCTTCCGAATTCAACCATCGGTTCTCGATCCTCATTGCGGACGATGACCGTGGCAACCGTGAAGCGCTCGGCGAAGTGCTCGAAAACCAGGGCTTCCGAACCGTTCTCGCCGAGGACGGTGGGCAGGCTGTCGAACTCGTTCAGGTGGATCTGTTCCATCTCATCCTGTTTGACATGAACATGCCCCGGCTCACTGGCCTGGAAGCGATGGCAGTGATCCGTCAAACGCTCGACCGGATTCTCCCGGCCGTGCTCATGACGGCCGACGCGAACAACGACCTGATTCGCCGCGCGTTCCAGGCTCAGGTGTTCAGCGTGATCCCGAAACCGGTGAACACGAATATCGTGTTGAACACGCTGTCACGGGTGCTGACCAAGGTTTACGGCGTACAGTGGCCAACCCCGACATCCGACGACCACGGGGATAAACCCCGTGGTTCACCCGGAATGCAACCTTCGTAAGTAATGACCTCTCAGGAGATTGGACCGATGAAGATTGTCCCGCTGAACGAAAAGATTCTCGTGGAACGTCTCGAAGCCGACGACAAGACCGCTGGCGGGATCATTCTCCCGGACGCCGCGAAGGAAAAGCCGAAGCAAGGCAAGGTGCTGGCTGTCGGCGAAGGGAAGCCGCTCGAAGGCGGCAAGCGCGCTTCGTTCCAGGTGAAGGTCGGTGACCGCGTGCTGTTCACCTCCTACGCAGGAAACGAAGTCGTTCACGAAGGTAAAGAGTTCCTCATCATGACCGAAGACGACATCCTCGCCGTTGTCGACTGATCCGTGAATCGCGCGAGTGGAAGCGAGCGGGGAACCGTTCGCTTCCATCTGCGAAGTACCTCTCGTCAATCGCGGATCGAGCTGATAAGCTACCCGTGGGTTCCACCTGGAGCCGCTCGATTCAGTCAACTCAATTGCAATCACACGAACACTTTACGGTGTTCCCGTCCGAATTCCGTGCCAATCGCAAGGAAAACTCTTGCGATAACAATTACTCCGCTTATAGTGACATGCACTTTTCCGTGTTGAAAGACGCGGTTAGCAGTGCTCGGTCAATCCCGCGGTGAGTACCCGTTCGAGTGGTCGGACAGGGCCTGGGACGTCGCCAGCACACGGCACGACGATTTCGGTTCTCGCATGCCTACGAACATTTACGTTGGTAATCTCCCCTGGTCCACCACGACGGATGAGTTGTACGCGATGTTTCAGCAGTATGGTGCTGTCACACGTGCGCAGGTCGTCACGGATCGTGAGACCGGTCGGTCGCGTGGTTTCGGGTTTGTCGAAATGCCCAACGAAGCCGAGGCGAACGCGGCGATCGCGGCTTTGAATGAACAGCCGATGAACGGCCGCCCTCTTACGGTGAATGTCGCCAAGCCGCGCGAAGGTGGTGTTGGCGGAGGGGGTGGTGTTGGCGGAGGCGGTGGCTACGGCGGGAGTCGTCGTAGTGGCGGCGGCCCACGCGGCGGAGGTGGCGGATACGGTGGTGGCGGCGGTGGGGGTGGTGGAGGCTACGGCGGCGGATATGGCGGGGGCTACGGTGGCGGCGGCGATCGCTACTGAGTCCACTCCGATGATCGAGCCTGATTGGAACTCCGTCATTCTTGTGGAAACTTGGTATTGGTGAGGCAGGCTTGCCTGCCCAAGCTCTAACAGGCAGGCACGCCTGCCTGCTCCACCAGCAAACCTTTAGCGCCCGGAGCCGGTTCGCGGACCCTCTGGGCGTATTTTCGTTTCCCGATTTCTCCAGAGACACTCAGCGAACATGGCGAAGGCAGAGGCGATTGAGGTCGAAGAATGTGTGAACGAAGCCCTGAAGCGATTTTTGCCATATGACCTGTCCTGCGGCCAAATTACCTGCGGTGGCCGGCGCGGAACTTGAGTCAATCTTGACGGATTCGATGGATTTTTCTTGACGAACGACCTCCTCCCCGGCAATCTATCTATCAATCGCCACATGGATGGGCGATGCACAAATCTCACATGGCCAGGGAGGGTCACAACAATGCTCGTCCAAACAGAATCTCGGGCACAAGGCTGGCGTGCGGTTGCGGTCTTCGATGATCGCCCAGATGCACTCATCTTCGTCGGTCGATCCTCTACCCATGTTCGCCAGGAATACCTCGAAGCCTACACCGAACTCCTCGATGACGAAGAACGCGAACACGTCACCGCGATTCAGCTTCAACAATGGAGTGGCGCTCCGGATGCCGGCCGCTGGGTTCTGAAGAACCCACTCAAGGTGCCAGCCCCGGCCAAGGTTCGACTCGTAGCATAATTCTCCCTCTCCCGAATTCGGACCGACCGCCGAATGATTCACCGTTGGCAAGACAGGGGCAACTGTCGAACCTTCGAGGAGTCATTCGGCGGTCGGTCTGCTCCCACAGGCCACCATTTCCGCATCTCGTCCAAACCACCGGCCTTGCAACTCACCTCTCAGAACCGAACAATGATCAATTGGGCCGTGTCCCTCCCTCTGCCCGTGTCCGGGGGCACCGGTTCCACACTAGCAGCGCTGACGACCACGAGGAAATGACAATGAACTCCTACGCCTCGCTATGCGATGATTTCGGCGTCTCAACATATGTCCATAGCAAGCTCGAGATGCCAACAGGGCGAGAAACCGTCCTTCATTTCTTCGAGGCGATCCAGAAGGCATTCCCGAAGATGACCGACTTCGAGAAGCGGACGGACGAGGAGTACCTGCTTGAAGAAGATCGCGACTCCGGGAGCTATCGCTGGTCCTCGCTCGACAAGCGCCGGCTCTGCTCCGGGTTTGTGAACCCTCCGTCCGTTGAGGACGCCGACGCACACAACGAACGGATCCTCGAACTTGCACCGTTCCACCTGGATCTCTCCGGGATGCAAACCGAATCGATGGATGTGCTGTACTACTTCGACTTCCTCTATCAGGGGAACCACGACGAAGTTGTCGCGGAAGCGCTCGCAACTGGCACCCCGCTCGAGGGCCTGGCCCAGATGCCAGCGTCCCGCGTGCTGCACTATCAGCCCACCCTCATGATGTCGCTCGACGATGCGTGCCAGCTCCAGTGCCGCCTCAGCGTCGAGACCCGCACGACGGCGTATCAGGTCCGAACGGGAACCTTCTCGGAGTCGCCGATCTCGGTGTACTTCACGATCCGCCAGTTCTGGGGAAAGCAGCCGTTCAAGACGTTCGCGGAGTCGTACCACAACCAGCGCCGCATCCTCGACGAACTCGTGAACAGCTACGTGATCCCGAACGTCATCAACCCACTGGCAAAGACGATTAGCGCGAAGTGAGGGAGAACCACCGCTTGCGGCGTATCGACCTTCTGGCGCTACGTCGCAAGTGATGATACGAGGTCGAGGCAATGGGTGTGCGCCCACAAATCTATGCTGCCGAATGACTCGGAGTGACGTGCCACACGTGATGCCACCAACTGAGGCATGGACATGGCGAGCACTGACGAACCCGACCCGGACACTGATCCGTTCCATCCGCCCGCCATTGCGACGACGGTCGGGTGCTTGCATTGCCAGCAAGTTTACGACAGCTCCCAGATTGAGTGGTGAGTCAAGACCGACACCTCGGGCAAAGTGTTGGGTTTCTGGTGCTGCCCGATTCCTGGGTGCGATGGGATCGGTTTTGGGTTCGACATCCTGCCCGTCGATCCAAACTACCGTGACGAACGTGGCGGCTGGATACACTCCGACGAGGAATCAGAAAACGAGGACGACTGGGAGGAAGTCAGCGGAGATGTTGACCCGGAAACAGTCACTGGCAATGGCCGTGATCCGGACGACAATGATCCCCTACCTTGGTGAACAATCAACGGGATGTGACGATTTCCGCAACGGTCTTCCGTGATGCCTGTGGGTGGCCGCCCGCGGGCGTTGTTCGTTTCATGACACTTCCTCTCCGCATCCCGCACACTGAAGGTTTCGCACCCATGAGTTCCCCAACGCTGTCCGCATTTGCTCGCGGGCTGACGGCTGAAACCGCATTCGATGTCCTCGCCGTTGCCAAGAAACTCCAGGCAGCCGGCAAGGATGTGATCTCACTCCAGATTGGAGATAGCCCGTTCCCCACCACCGCCTCCGCAATCAAGGCGGGGAAGGCGGCCATCGATGCTGGCAACACGCGATACGCTCCGTCGCTGGGAGTCCCCGAGTTCCGGGCGACCATCGCGGCCACGGTGAAGTCCGAGTTCGGCATTCCCGCAGCGGCCGAGAATGTGGTCGTGGCTCCAGGTGCGAAGCCGTTCGAGCAGTTCTTCTGCGAGCTGTTCCTCGAACCCGGCGACGCGGTGCTCGTCTTCCAGCCCGCGTTCCCGACCTACGAGCCGAACATCCTCCGTCGCGGCGCGGTCCCCGTGTATCGCCCACTTCGCCAGGAACAGGACTTCCGCCCAGATGTCGCGGAGGTCGAAAAGTTCGTGAAGAGCACGCCACGTGCGAAAGCCATCTTCCTGAACTCACCTCATAACCCGACCGGTGGCGTTGCCACCAAGGAAGACCTGAAGGCGATCGCGGACATTGTTCGCGGAACGAACATCGCGATCCTCAGCGACGAGCCGTATTGCCACATGGTCTGGGAAGGCAAGCACCACAGCATCCTGGCCGAGCCCGACATGCTCAACCATGTGGTGAGTGCGTTCACCTTCTCAAAGAGTTACAGCATGAGTGGCTGGCGCTGTGGCTACGCGATCGCGTCGGTTCCGCACGTCGATCTGATTGGCAAGATGATCAACACGTCGCTTTCGTGTGCGCCACCGTTCGTGCAACTCGCGGGGAAGGCCGCACTGGAACACGATGCCGCCGAGCGTGACAAGACGATGCAGAACTTCCACGGGAAAGTGAAGCTGCTCGTGGACGAACTCCGAAAGGTTCCCGATGTGACAGTGCTGATGCCGAAGGGGACCTTCTACGTGTTCCCGAAGGTGGAACCGATCTGCAAGCGCCTGGGGATCACGTCGCACGGCCTCGCAATGTATCTGCTGGAAGGCGCTGACGACCAGCGGGGCGTGGGATGTCTGGGCGGCGAATGCTTTGGCGCCGCCGGGCAAGGCTTCCTGCGCTTCAGTTGTGCCGAGCCGGACGAGCGATTGGTGCAGGCCGTCGCGTTCTTCGCCGACGCCGTTACTCGAACTGACCGTGTGCGAGCGTATCTGGAGACACATCCGAAATACCGTATGTGACACCAGACCCAGTTCAGTCCACGAATTCGAGATCCTGCGGATTGATCAGTTCAAGCTGCGGGATGTCCTTGTTCAGTTTGATCACGCCCGTCGCCCGGATGGTCTTGCCCACGAACATCTCGTTGGTTGGCTTGGTCCACTTCCCAACCTGAGTCTTCGGGGTCAGCAGCACGGCGAAGTTGTCCTTCGCCGTGAAATCCTTGCTCGAGTTCAGATACACATTCACCTTCCCTCCGAAGGAACCGACTGTGTACTGAACCGTCACTTTCTCACCGACCCTGTTCGTGGCTTCCGCCAGCGAGATGATACCGCCTGGAGCCACGGGCTTCTGTGGAGTTGGCTTGGGGTTCGCCTTCCCATCTGGATCTACTGGGACGACCGCCACGGGAGGTGTTCCACCCGGCCAGAAGACAACTGCAACGATCACCGCTGCTACCAAAGTGATCGCTCCCGCCACCAGCCAAATCCCCGAATGTGATCGCGACTTTGGATCGATCTCCTCTTCTTCCACCTCGATTGGAGCACGGACCGTCTCCATTTCGTCGGATGGAGTATCACGAGAGCTATCCGAGAGGGAGCCTGATGAACCCGCGCCAAGTCCCCTCTTGGGAGTGATCTGCGGGGAGCCATGACCGGGCGTCGAGGCCATCGCGGCCACCTGGCTGCTGGACGACCGAGTCTGCGTCGGTGCGGGACACAAGCCAAGACGGAACGAGCGGGCTGATACCTTTGGCATCCGGGCTGTGTCGGGCAACCCCGGGGCAGGCATTGCGAACTCCCGAAGTGCTTCGGCGACTTCGCCCGGAGTCTGGATTCGATTCTCGGGCTTCTTCGCCATCATCAATTTCGCGATTGCATCCAAACCAGCGGGGACTTCAGGGCGGCGTTCCCGAATGGGGATCGGGTCACGCATCTGGTGTGCGAGCATCTTCTGAGCAAACGCCTCCGACTCGAACACGACTTTGCCGGTGAGTAGGTAGTACAGCGTGCAGCCCAGGCTATAAATGTCTGCCCGGATATCGACCTGGCTACTGTCGATCGCTTGCTCCGGAGCCATGTAATCCACGGTGCCGAGAATCACGTTGGCGTCGTATTGCTCCGTCACTCCCTGGTTCCGGCGCGAGTCCACGAGAAAGCGGGCCAGCCCCAGATCAAGCAACCGGATTCCTCCCATGCGATCGAGAAGGAAGTTCGAAGGCTTGATATCTCTGTGGATCAGCCCTGCCTGATGGGCGTGTTCCAACCCCTCGGCCGCCTGACGAATGTACTCCGCGGCTCGATTACTCTCCAGTGGACCGTGTAGGGCCACGTACTTGTCCAGGTCGATCCCGTCGATGTACTCCATCACCATGAAGGGCGCACCTCGGGTCTGCTCGACATCGAACACACGAATGATGTTCCTGTGGTCGAGTGCCGCGACCGCTCGTGCCTCACGATAGAACCGCTCGATCAGCCCCTGACCGGTCGTGGCCCCTCCAGCTGTTGAACCATTCGTTGTAAGGATCTTGACTGCGACGAGTCGTTCCAGAATCAGGTGCTCACACAGATACACCCGACCCATCCCACCAGTACCCAGGTGATCGAGGATCTTGTATTTCGACGTAAGGAAGAAGTTCTGCTGCTTCCCCTTGAGTAGCACCTTCGCCTGAAATGGGGTCAGCAATTGATCGCGGACTAACTGACTCGCAATTTCATTCGCGGGCGTATCCTCTGCCTGATCCATCCGGTACCTGGCAAGCTGCTCGGCGGAGAGCAACTGAGCGTCTTCGATCAGTGTCAGGAAATCGCTACTCGTTGACGTGGTCTTCATGACAGCGGTGGTGGTGATGAGGAATCGGGGCGATCCGCTGCAAACGACACTTCACTCTAGACCCGGGAATGCGGATTCGCTCGTGAAGAGTTCGCGAAGAGATTGGGGAGAGTTGGCGCTGGTCGAGAATTGTTCAGGTGTGCGGGGGGCGTCGGTCTTCCGATGAATCGAGAGGGTTCTACCGGAGGACCGACGTCCCCCGCTCACCAAGACCGTAGACCTCATTTGCAGCTCGTGCGCAGCTACTTCGCTTTCCGGCGATGCAGTTCCTTCATCACATCCTTCAGCGATCGGGTGTTGAACACGTCGTCTTTCGTGAGCCAGCCGCGGCGAGCGACATCCACCCCGAAGCGGTACAAATCCAGTTCACCCGGGCTGTGGGCATCCGGGTTAATCACAATCGGAATCCCCATCGCCTTGGCCCGTTTCACGTGAACCCAGTCCAGATCGAGCCGCGACGGTTGAGCGTTGATCTCGATCATCTTCCCGTGCTGGGCCGCGCACTTCAGAACGGTATCGAGGTTGATTTTGTACCCGTCGCGCTTCAGGAGCAATCGCCCCGTGCTGTGCCCGAGCATCGTGACTGCGGGATGTGCGAGCGCCTTGCAGACACGAGCGGTCATCACTTCTTCGGGCATGTTAAACAGTGAGTGCACGCTCGCCACGACGTAGTCGAACCCCGCGAGCAATTCATCGTCGTAGTCGAGCGAGCCATCCTCAAGGATGTCCACCTCGGTCCCCTTGATGATGGTGACGCCTTTCAACTTCGCATTCACGCGATCGATCTCGGCCCACTGCTTCCGAACGACACTGGGTGGCAGGCCGCGTGCAATCGTCAGCGATTGCGAGTGATCCGCGACCCCGAAGTACTCGAAGCCGAGTGCCTTCGAGGCCAGCGCCATTTCTTCGAGGCTCGCCGTGCCATCGCTGTAGGTCGTGTGATTGTGGAAGACACCCCGGATGTCGGCATCCACGACGAGTGCGGGAATCTTCTTCGCCTCGGCCGCTTCAAGCTCGCCTGTGTCTTCCCGCAGTTCCGGTGGGATGAGACTCAGCCCGAGCGCCGCGAAGATGTCTTCCTCGTTCTTCGCTGCAACGCGGTGGGAGTCGGAGCCAAGCCCATACTCGTTGAGCAACCAACCCTTGTCGATCGCCCGTTGCCGCATCCGGATGTTGTGCTCCTTGCTTCCCGTGAAGTAGAGGAGCGCGAACGGGAACTGCTCGTCGGTCACGACCCGCAGGTCGGCGTTGAGCGTGACCTTCACCCCATCCAGGTGCATCGCGGCGACGATGCTCGACTTCGTTGGTCCCTGTCCCACGATCTGCAACACCTCGGGCAACTTCACGAACGCTTCCATGATGGGCTGTGCGTTCGCGCTGCTCACGAGGATGTCAATATCCTTGGATGTTTCGCGGCGACGGCGAAGGCTGCCGCACAGTTCCGCCCGGACGACCCCCGGCATCGTCTTGATCTGTTCGAGGAGTGCTCGGCCCAACGGCAGAACCAGGTCGATCCGAACGCGGTTGCCGACTGTTCCCAGGAACGCGATCCCTTCCAGGATCTTCTGCTGTGTCTTTTCTCCGAACCCCTTCTGACTCGCAACCACGCCCGAGTCGCACGCGGCCTTCAGCTTCTCGATCGTGTCGATGCCGAGTGTGTCATAAAGCGCCTTCACCTTCTTCGGGCCAATCCCCGGAAGGCGAAGCATCTGCACCAGCCCCTCGGGAACCGACGCACGCAACTCATCGAGGAACTTGTGGCGGCCCGTCTTCACGAGCGTGGTGATCTTCTCCTGAAGCGTGTCGCCGATGCCGCGAACCTCGCTGAGTTTCCCCTCCGCGACGAGTTGCTTCAAATCGCCGTCGAGTTGCTGAACCGTACGAGAGGCGTTGTGGTACGCATTGCACCGGAAGGCGTTCTCGCCCTTGAGCGCTAGCAGCGTTCCCATTTCATCGAGTGCTGCCGCAACTTCGTCCTTCGTCATGGTGAGTCTCCGGGAAGATGTGTTCAGGATACCCGAGGAGACGGGCCGGAGAAATGTCCGGAGCACCAACGTTTAGCGGCCGCCCCGCTGGGGCGGCCGAGTTGACGTGGCCCCGTTGGGGCCACTGCTAAACACTGGTCACGCCGCGACGCGGAATGGGAGTGTCGCAGGCATGGCCTCGATGCCCCGAGTTCGTGCTGGCGAATGGAGCATGATCTCCATTCCGTTCACGATGCGATCCGGGCCGCGGCCATCAAACATATTGCGGGCACAACGGGTCATACCCTTCCGCTCCAGCGGGTCGTCGAGCACAGCCGAGACGGCCTCGTTGAGTTGATCGAACGAGACGTTGGCGGCATCGCCCAGGAACGTGGCCACGCCCTCGTCGTCCATCTTCTTCCCGTTCATGCCGTGGCGTTGTGTCTGGCTGATGATGAGTTGCGGAATGCCGACAACCGAGAGTTCTGGAGACCACATATCCCCGGCCGTCACCGCGAAGTGAACCCGCACGAGCCGCGTCATCAGTTCCTTGACTTCGGTGATGACCTCGATCTTCCCCTTCGAGTCGTCTGCCAGATCCAGCAGTTCGTCGTATCGGGGGTGATGCGTTCGCAGTGCGACCGAGACCTTCGAGACCTTCCCGGTTTCCAGAAGTTGCTGCGTGCGCGTGATCGCTTCGTCTGTATCGTCGTCACCCATTGCGACGAGCGCCCGGAACGGGGCCGGTGGCTCGGTCGCACGAATCGTTCGTTGGCGGCGGAAGATGCCACGGCAAAGTGCGAATCGACTGCCGAGCAATCGCTGGCAACCAGGCCCGACGCGGTACGGCTTCTTCCCCGGTGCGAGCAGCGGATTCACTACGAGATCACAAGGGAACTGCATCGCCGCAGTCGAGTCGAACGCCACCACCAGCGTGCCGGTCTCCTTCAGTGCCGCGAGGTAATCCGGCGTCATCCCTTCGCCAGCAACCACCACTGCGGCGGCGTTCAGTTTGCGGACCTGGGCCAGAGTCGCGTGGAGATCCTCGTCCGATCCGAGTTGATGCTCCGCGGGAGCCCAGTCGTTATTCCCACGGTTGATGACCGTGGCGAGCGACAGCGGATCGAGGTAGCTCAGGAAGTGAGTTCCCCGACGCCGACGCTGGAGAGCAGCAGCGAGTGCCAGACTCTGGTAGAGCGGCTCCCAGCCGCGCTCCAGGGTGCCATCGCAACGAAACAGAATGGGACCGCGAATCGCATCCATGCGCAACGCTCCTGCACAACCACTGGTCGTGAATATCGCGACTGCACGGAACGGTTTAGCATTGACCCCAACGGGGTCATGGTTGCGTCGCCAACGACGACACCGCTAAACGTGTTCCGACATCAGTCGTGTAAACCGGTTGGTGCAAGGGGTTGGACACCGCAAGACAGCCCACGCGGGCAGCCGCGCTGGCAGACGGGTCCGAGCCAAGACACCTCTTCTCCGGTGGGCCATTTCAATGGCCCGTTTCCGATTCGCCCGTGGGTTCCGGTCCTCGGGAGAATCGTGCTCAGCTCGTGGGTTCCGGTCCGCGACTGAGCGGGGCGGATCGTAAGCCAAGCCTCACGAATCGAACAAGGGCACTTTCTCGCGCGGCCCACACAAACCGCTTCATCGTGTCGTGAGTGAGCAGGACCACGGACTGAAAAAATGCGCAGGCTGCGGACTGTTCCGTATGGAACGAATCTTCCCAAGAAGCACGACTGAGCAAGAGTTACGCTGGTTCCATGTGGAACGACTGGCGTGAGCAAACCCGGCTTCCCTGCCACGGCCATCGTGGTATGAATCCGACCGCACAAACGCCCGGGCAACCGGACTCACCGAAGCCGAAAAAGGGGATCTGGCATGGAAGCCACAATCAACAAACCGCGTCTGGGTCGCGGACTCAATGCACTGCTCAACGGCATGGGAAACAGTCACGAGGGAGCAGAAGCTCACGAGGGACCCGTCTGCAAGTTGTCGCTCAACGAAATCCAGCACAACCCCCACCAGCCCCGCAAGCGATTCGATGACGACGAACTGAAGGGGCTGATCGAGAGCATCAAGTCCCACGGCGTGCTGCAACCGCTCGTGGT
>Ga0105046_10011525_pt1 | contig 13741 bp, 6 predicted proteins | sample MAT03_FD_78385 | JGI IMG/M metagenome (GOLD analysis project Ga0105046, IMG submission 78385) | Freshwater microbial communities from Lake Fryxell liftoff mats and glacier meltwater in Antarctica - MAT-03 (megahit assembly) | ecosystem: Environmental > Aquatic > Freshwater > Ice > Liftoff... | reverse complement strand
CAGAGAATTAGCGCAGCAGCAAACCCAATCGGAACGAAAACGCCATTTTGAATCGGCGTTTCGGCGGCAGTTGGCTGGAAATCCAATGCAGGGTTCTCGTTGATGGAGACAATCGGCGAAAGACGCTGTTGGCTCAAAAGGACGCTGTCGTCGCAAGAGCGACGAGCGTCTCTTAACAGTGCGGAGATTCCGCGGTCAAGAGAAACAGGGAAAAGGCGGGCGAGCGAGGTCATGATCGTGAGACCAGGACCTCGCTCGCTCTCGCGCCTGCAATGTCCACGTCGTGGGAGGGGTACGACGCGTGATTGCTGGCACCATTCGCCCTTGGTCGAAACGGCTCAGGCTCAGGAAAACCTGGGGGATTCCGTTTCGTCCGACGGTGTTTTTGGGTGAAAAGGGGAGTGCAATCTAACTTTACGACTAGGCATTTTGTCGGGCATGGTCGAATTCTAGGTTTTACTTCGATGGGAGCCGCTTGGCATAAGCCTGCGGCCCCCCTGATATCAACGATTAGTTCGCCCACCTAATCAAGGTGGGTCACAGACCAATGCCCGCACGTTTACGCGAGGCGGCTCACAGACATCGTTTCAAAATAGACAACTAGCTGGCCACTCGCGAGGCTTCTACCGCATCGGGGGAAGCGGCTCGCGAGCGGCTTCGTCGTCGCGGCTTATTGATTCCCCATTCCTTGGTCAACATTTCGAATACTTCGGGCGTTTCGTACCGAACCACGTTTTTTCCTTCCGGCATCGGACCTACCAAACCTCGAAAAACCGGAAGCCCGCGAAGCATCAGATCGGTGCTGCAATCGTCGATACCGATCTGCTGATACGCTTGCAGTAGCGGATCAGAGTTAGGGTAGTCGCGGATCAACAGGGAACCGTCGGCGGCACGGGCTACAACGCGAAAAGTATCTTTCTTGGCCATGGATAATCACATTCGCTGAAGATAGGAATTTGGGGGGAGGCAGCAATCGCTTCTGCTCGACTGCGGTAACCTATGCATCGAACCAATGAACGCGAAGAAAAGAGCTTTCCGCGAGATGGCGTCACTGCGGGAATAGACGTCGCCACACCACCCGAAGGCTTTTCGTGCAACAACGGAAGGACCGACGTCACGGCTCCGGTATTCGGGTGATTATGGTCAACAATGGCTTGACCCGCCTCCGCGCCCTCACGTTCGATTTGCCATTAAGCTAGACTTACCCAATTGTTTCGCCTTCGCACTTAAACGGATTTGCATGTCTCGGTCGACTACGGAAATAACGGTCAAGGGCGCTCGAGAGCACAACCTTCGCGATGTAAATCTGACTCTTCCTCGCGGGCAACTGATCTGTTTCAGCGGGGTGTCGGGCAGCGGCAAGAGTTCCCTCGCGTTTGATACACTTTATGCCGAAGGCCAACGCCGATACGTCGAAAGTCTGAGCAACTACGCTCGCCAGTTCATGGGCCAAATGCCCAAGCCAGATGTTGACTTTGTTTCTGGCTTGAGCCCTTCGATCTCGATCAGCCAAAAATCAACCGGACACAATCCGCGCAGTACCGTTGGAACGATTACGGAGATATATGACTTCTTGCGAGTCGTCTTCGCACGGGTCGGCACCGGCTATTGTCCGAAATGCAAAACGCCGATCACCGCGCAAACTCGCGATTCGATTTTGGCTCGCGTGATGGCGCTCGACTCCGAAGCGACGCTCTGGCTGATGGCACCATTGATCCGTGGCCAAAAGGGTGAGTTTCGGGACCTGTTTGAAGACCTTCGTCGACAAGGTTTTGCACGAGCGCGAGTGAACGGCGAGACGATTCAGTTGTCCGATCCTCCGGCTCTCGATCGACAACATCGACACCATGTCGAAGTGGTCATCGAACGTCTTGATCCGGATGCTCGCGATCGCGGCCGCGTTATCGAAGCGATCGACATGGCGCTCAAGCTGGGCGAGGGCTCGCTGATCGTTTCGCAAACCGAACCGAATCGCGAATCGACCGACGTGGTCGCACATGACCTTCTGTTCTCGTCTAAATATGCCTGTGGGTCGTGTGGCCAAAGTTTCCAACCGCCATCTCCGCAATTGTTCAGCTTCAACAGTCCGCAAGGCATGTGCCCAGGATGCGATGGGTTGGGTCAGCTTTACTCGTTCGTACCCTCGATGCTTGTCACCGATGAAAAGCAATCGTTCAAGAACGGTGCGATCGGCTTGCTGGGCAAGTGGGCCGACATGGGACGGTACCGACGCCACATCTACCAGAACGTTGCCGGCGCGATCGAAACGCAACTTGAACTAAAATCTGGCACGATGCTAACCACGCCGTGGCAAGAGCTTCCCGACGAGGTCAAACGCATTTGGCTGTGGGGCGTTGATGAAGCGTTGTCGTTCACTTGGCGAGGAGGAAAGAGCGCAAAGAAGTATGAAGGTGAATTCAGCGGCATCATTCCGGAACTACTTGATCGGTACCGGAACACCAAGAACAAGTTGCAACTGCGGCAATTCGAAAAGCTAATGCAGACGCTTCCCTGCGTCGATTGCAACGGCCATCGGCTTAACGCGCAAGCATCCGCCGTGCGGATGCGTAGCGGTGCGGCCGCGTTTGCCGGCGTTCCCGAGCGATCGCTGCCGGAGTTATGTGACCTTTCGGTCTCGGCCCTCGCAGATTTCTTCAGCGACATTCGCCTCGGTGAAACCGATCAATTCATTGCATCCGAAGCATTGAAAGAAATCCGCGCGAGACTCGGTTTCCTTCGCGGCGTCGGACTTGAGTACCTAACGCTCGCTCGAACCGCGCCGACGCTTTCCGGTGGCGAGTCTCAGCGCATTCGACTTGCAGGACAAATCGGCAGCGGGCTTGTCGGAGTGCTTTACATTCTTGATGAGCCCTCGATCGGACTGCATCCTCACGACAACGAGCGCTTGATAAAAACGTTATTAAAACTTCGAGACGCGGGCAACACGTTGATCGTTGTTGAACATGACGAAGACACGATGCGAGCGTCCGACTTGATCGTTGACTTCGGCCCTGGACCAGGCATCAAAGGCGGACGCGTAGTGGCATCCGGCAATATCGATGACATCAGTGCGAATCCGAAAAGCGTCACGGGACAGTTTCTCTCCGGCGCACGCGAGATCGAGATCCCAACGAAACTTCGAGCCGCGAAAGATGGTAATTGGCTTACCATTCGCGGTGCGTCCCACAACAACCTGAAGGACATCGACGTGTCGCTTCCGTTGGGAACCCTGTGCTGTGTCACGGGCATGTCCGGCAGCGGCAAGAGTTCGTTCGTCGGCGACATTCTGGAACCGCTGTTACGCAATCGACTCAATGGTGCGGAATGCGAAGTTGGTGCGTTCACGTCGGTCGAAGGCCTCGAGTTTCTCGACAAGACCATCGCGATCGATCAATCCCCGATCGGACGGACTCCGCGAAGCAACCCGGCAACGTACGTCAAAGTGTTTGATGAGATTCGCGAGCTGTTCGCCAAGATGACCGATGCCAAAACGCGAGGCTACACCGCCAGCCGGTTTAGCTTCAACGTCGATGGCGGAAGGTGCTCGGCGTGTGAAGGCAACGGCGCGAACAAGCTTGAGATGGATTTCCTTGCCGACGTGTGGGTCACCTGTACGGTTTGTGCTGGCAAACGATACAACCGCGAAACGTTGGCTGTGAAATTTAAAGATCACTCCATCGCCGACGTGCTCGAACTCGACATCTCGCAAGCTTTAAAGTTATTTAAGAATATCCCGAAGATTGCCGAGACGTTGCAGACTTTGGTCGACGTCGGTCTTGAATATCTGAAGCTCGGTCAACCCTCGCCAACGCTTTCCGGTGGCGAGGCCCAGCGCATCAAGTTGTCACGCGAACTGAGCAAACGAGCGACCGGACGAACGTTGTACGTGCTCGACGAGCCGACAACGGGATTGCACTTTGCCGACATTCAAATGCTTTTGAAAGTGCTGCATGGGCTCGCTGATCGCGGCAATACGCTCATCGTCGTCGAACACAATCTGGATGTCATCAAAACGTGTGACTGGGTCGTCGACCTTGGGCCCGATGGTGGTGATGGTGGCGGTCGCATCGTTGCCGAAGGTGTCCCCAAAGATATCGCGAAAGTGAAAAACAGCTACACCGGCATCGCGCTGGCGAAAGTACTCAATCGGTCGCACGGCAAGTCTACTGGCAAACAAGTCACGATCGGAAGCACACGGCAGCCCTCTCGGTCGCACATCACTGTCGAAGGGGCTTCCCAGCACAATCTTAAGTCGGTCAACGTTGAGATCCCACGCGATGCGATGACCGTGTTCTGCGGCCCAAGCGGCAGCGGCAAGTCGTCACTCGCGATGCACACGATTTATGCCGAAGGCCAACGACGCTACGTCGAATCGCTTTCGTCTTACGCTCGCCAATTCATCGGGAACGTACAAAAACCAAAAGCGGAAAGGATCGAAGGACTATCGCCGGCGATCGCGCTGGAGCAGAAGAACCTCGGGCATTCGCCACGCAGCACCGTGGGCACGGTCACGGAGGTCTACGATTACCTCCGCATTCTCATGGCACGGCTTGGGGTGATGCATTGCCCGCGATGCCAGACGCCCGTCGGCACCCAAACGTCGGACCAGATCGTTGAGAAGGTGCTTGGGATGCCCGAGGATAGCAAGGTTCTGCTGCTCGCACCGATCGAGTTCGAGGCCAGCGATGACCCCGCAGATCGTTGGAAGAACCTTCGCGCTGGTGGATACCAACGAGTTCGCATCGATGGCAAGACTTATCCGATCGACAACGTGCCGCCTTGGGACGCACGAATCAAACATCGCGTTCAAATCGTCGTTGACCGGAGCGTGATCCGCGAAAGTGAACGCAGCCGAATCAACGATAGCGTTGAACAAGCGTTATCGTTGTCATCCGGCGTGCTCGATGTAGCGATTGCGGATGAAGAGCGTGAAGAACAGCACTGGACCGAGATCAGCCATAGCCAGCATCTTGTCTGTGGCAGTTGTTCTCGCTCTTTCCAGCCGCTCACGCCGCACCATTTCTCGTTCAACAGCGCCGTCGGTTGGTGCTCGTCGTGCGAAGGTCTAGGAACGCAAACGGGAACCAATCCAACCGCGCTTTTGAGTTCGCCTTCGGCAACCCTCGCGGAAGGCGCTTCACTGCTCTGGCCAAGCGTCGCGAATGCGGTTTCGATGTGGATGCTTCGCGCACTCTCGCGACAAACCGGCGTGCCACTCAACGTGCCAATCGAAGAGATGACCGTCTCTCAACGCCGAACGCTCTTTCACGGCTGTGGCGAGCAGTGGATCGAAGTCCGCAAAGGCGACACGCAAGAAAAGCAAACCAGCGACAAGTCATCTCATGACATCGTGTTCCGCTACCAATTCAAGGGCTTTTATCCCGCGCTCGATGACGCATCAAAGCTAACGCCTTCGCTTCGTGGGAAGCTTGAACTATTCACGGATGAAATCGCTTGCTCTGCGTGTGACGGGGCGAGACTTCGTGACGATGCGTCCGCCGTGCGTTTTCGTGAAATGACGATCGCCGATTTGGTTCAAATGCCGTTGGGACGCTTGCATGAGATCATCGGCGGCTGGAAGCTGGATGCTCGCGAGCGAAAGATCGCTGGCGAATTGGTCCGCGAAATCGAATCCCGAACGCGATTTTTACTCGATGTTGGCTTGGAGTACCTAACGCTCGCTCGCGGTGCAGCAACGTTGTCGGGTGGAGAATCACAGCGGATCCGTTTGGCGGCGCAGCTTGGCAGCGGCCTTTGTGGCGTGCTGTATGTGCTGGATGAGCCGACCATCGGACTGCATCCGCGAGACAATGACCGGTTGATCGGAGCGATGCATCGGTTGCGTGATCTCGGCAACACGCTGCTTGTCGTTGAGCATGACAAAGATGTGATTGCAAGCAGTGACTACTTGTGTGACTTTGGCCCCGAAGCTGGACGCGGCGGTGGACGGGTCGTAGCGCAAGGGCCACCGTCGAAAATCGAACCCTATGCTGACTCTGTCACTGCAGGCTTCCTCGACAACAGCAAGCAGATCCAGATTCCACTTCCTCGTCGCGAGATCGTCGACGAACTTGCGGTCAAGCATGGCCTCGCGACCGAAGCCACCAAGTACCTCAGTATCGTCGGTGCTCGGGAAAACAACCTCAAGTCAGTGAACGTAAAATTCCCGCTGGGAATGTTCGTGGCCGTCACCGGCCCGAGCGGCAGCGGCAAAAGTTCGCTGGTCAATGGCATTCTTTACCCCGCGCTCGCAAGAAAACTGCATCGTGCAAAGGTGCGTCCCGGGCGTCATTTGAGGCTCGACGGCACTCGCTTCATCGACAAAGTGATCCGCGTTGATCAATCGCCACTAGGCAACACGCCAAGCAGCAACCCGGCGACCTATACGGGCGTGTTCGATTTGATCCGCAATCTTTTCGCCCGTATTCCTGAAGCGGGCGAACGCGGATTTACAGCACGAACATTTAGCTTTAATGTCGCCGGCGGTCGCTGTGATACATGTGAAGGCACCGGTAAACGCCGTATCGAAATGCACTTCTTGCCCGACGTGTGGGTCGAGTGTGAGGAGTGTCAAGGAAAACGTTACGGCGAAGATGTCTTGGGCGTAAAGTATCACGGTTGTTCAATCAGTGATGTGCTCGACATGCCGATCGGAGAAGCCGTTTCGCTGTTTTCGGATCATCCGAAGATCGTTCATATCTTGCAGACCATCTGTGACGTCGGACTCGACTACATCACGCTCGGCCAAAGCGCACCGACGCTTTCTGGCGGTGAAGCCCAGCGCATCAAGTTGTCAGCTGAATTGGCGCGGCCCGACACGGGGCGAACTTTGTATCTGCTCGATGAGCCGACCACGGGACTGCACTTTAACGACATCCAGCGGTTGCTCAACGTGCTCCAGCGGTTGGTTGAACTCGGCAACACCGTCGTAACGATCGAACACAACCTTGATGTGATCAAGTGTGCCGACTGGGTGATTGATGTCGGCCCTGACGCGGGAAGTCGCGGTGGTACGATTGTGATCGAAGGAACTCCGGAACAGGTCGCTTCGTATGCGATCGCAGCGAAGAGAAATGCCGAGTCGAAGAAACCGTCGTCGGATCCGATGCCAAGAAGTTTCACCGGTGAGTATCTTGTGGCCGTTTTGGAAGCAAGCTTGACAACCGAAAGGGTCAAACCGGTTTCGAACGATCAGGTAACGAATCCGGGGAAGCCGAAAGCACTGCCACTTGGACTTCCTAAAGTGTTGCAAGTAGCTGAACCGGAGCAAACCTGGGAAGAGGTTCAGCCATGGAAGCTTCTGGGTCGTAAATGGCATTCGCTCGGAAAAGGATTCGCGGGTAATCAAACGCCCCAGTGGCCACTGGAACTTGTGGATCAAGCATTGTCGTTGCTGGAACAGATCGCTGGCATTGATACGCTGAGGTTTGATTCGCCTGACCGTGTCGCCGTTCGCGACAGTCGATCGGAGAACATTTGGGCCGAGGTTGAGACCAAAACGCCCGAGAGTTTAAGGTTAACGCTTGCGGGGCCCGTGGATGCAATCGACCTTGGTATTCTGGAAAAGCTCGGAATCGATGGGCCGGTTGACATCGCGGATTTGGAGCGAACGACGGTGACGCTGAATATCACCGACCTAAAGCATATTCGCAGTCGGAATTTGAAGACATTTTTGAAGACACATTGGGAACGCACCGGCACCGGGTCATAAAATTGCCTTATCACTTCGTCGTCCTAGGCTGGGCCGCTAAAAAGTTGTTATTGACATTGGTTTTCAGGGAGCGGCAGCATCTTGTTTTTTTGCGAGCAGGTACAACGAAGTCGTTACAGTCCGTAACCGGTGGTAAGCGCAGCGCAACCACCAGCCACGATCTTAAATCCCTACGGGATAACAGTTGCGCAAGTCCATTTCGGCCACAACCCCAAACTTTTGGCAGGCCAGCGTTATCCCTTCACCCATCACCTTCCCTTCGTACTGCGGTGCCACAATGCAAGTTTTCGAGTCGTCGGTCGATTTGCCGGTCACCATTCAAGAAGCATTTGCGTACCATGAACGCGAAGGCGCGCTCAAGCGATTGACGCCACCGTGGGAGAGCGTCGAGATTGAGTCCTCCGATGGCTCGCTCAAGCCGGGGTCAAGGGTCGTCCTTAAAACAAAAATTGCGGGCGTGCCGTTGCGTTGGATTGCAGAACACCGCGACTACGATCCGCCAAATCGTTTTGAGGACGTTGCACTCTCAGGACCTTTCTCGTCATGGCATCACAAGCATTTGTTCCGATCGGTGACACCGATTTCGTCACAGTTAACCGACCACATCGATTATGAAGTTCCGCTGGGACCGATCGGGTCAACCCTTGGAGGGTCATTCGTTGCAAACAAACTCAAAGCGATGTTTGCTTACCGTCATCGAGTCACTCATGATGACCTCGCAACCAAGGCGCGCTACTCGCTTTCGCCGATGACGATCGGTATCACGGGTTCCAGCGGACTGGTTGGCAAAGACTTAGTGCCGTTTCTGTCGTTGCTTGGCCACAAGCCTCTTCGGGCGAAACGACAAGGCGACGGGGCAGCAACAACGTTTTTGTTAACCAACGGTTCGACCTGGGGTGATTGCGACGCAGTTGTCCATTTGGCCGGGAAGTCGATCGCAGAGAATCGCTGGACTTCAAGAGTAAAGCAGGACCTTCGCAATTCACGAGTCGGTCCTACGCGAGTTTTATGTGAGCAACTGGCATCGCTTCCCAAACCCCCGAAGGTCTTGATATGTGCGTCTGCCATTGGAATCTATGGCAATCGTGGTGATGAGATTTTGGATGAAGATTCCTCAATCGCGAATGATTTCCTTGCAGGAATTGCAAGTGAATGGGAGGATGCCTGTGAGCCGGCAAGGCAAGCAGGGATAAGGGTCGTCAATCTGCGTTTTGGAATCATTCTTTCACCGCGCGGCGGTGCGATCAGAAAGATGTTAATGCCCGCGAAATTGGGTTCCGGGGGTCCGCTGGGAAGCGGAAATCAATGGTGGAGTTGGGTTGCGATCGATGATGTATTGGGTGCGATCTATCATGCGATTGCGAGAGAACAAGTGATTGGACCTATGAATGTCACGGCACCGAATCCTGTTACTCAAATTGAGTTTGCGAAGACACTTGGAAAGGTACTTGGACGACCAGCGTTGATACCTATGCCTGCATTTGTGCTTCGTCTTACGCTTGGCGAAATGGCCGACGGATTGTTGCTCGCAAGTGCGCGAGTGCAGCCGTCAAAACTTCAGTCTACGTCGTATCCATTTCGCTTTTCTAACCTGGAAGTGGCGCTGCGTCATATGCTTGGGCGATGGCGTTAGAGCGAAGAATGACGCGAGGCATTGATTTGAAGCAACACGTAAATGTCAAGATAGTTACGAAAAATAGCGAAAAAACACGGCTTTTTTGCCCTCTACCGGGTTGCGTGCATTGCACGAAAGGTTTTTATTATGGGCCTGAAGCGGATCGGATCACGAAGTGGCCGAGTCAATCGCCTGATTCGCTTTTCTAATTAACCACGGTACACCGCAGAAAGGACTACGTTCATGGCAAAAGTTGCACCCAAGGCGCTTACGAAAACTCAAATCATTTCGAACATTTCGGATGGAACAGAACTCAGCAAAAAGGATGTTGCAGCCGTATTCGACGCTTTGTTCGTCGAGATCCAAACGCAACTGAAGAAAGGTGGCGCTGGCGTGTTCACCATTCCTGGACTGTGCAAAATCACTCTCAAGGACGTTCCTGCCAAGCCAAAGCGCAAGGGACGCAATCCTGCTGACGGCTCGGAAATTTGGCTGAATCCAAAGCCAGCAAGCAAGAAACTGTCGATCCGCCCGCTCAAGGCTCTCAAAGAAATCGTCTGATCTGACGAACCGCTAAGCGATCAACTTGAAGACGTCGTTGCACTTCTAGATGTCAACGACGTTTTTCATTTGTTGTCGCTCTTCTCCGCCGTAAAGCAAACGGCTCACCGGCTGATCTTCAAACGACCTTTACTTTCTCGAGTCGTCTAGATGATAAAGCGGCGAGGCGATTCCTTGCTCATCAATTTGCCATGGCATCCACAGTAGCATGATCGGCTTTGTTTTAAGGTCGGCCTTCCGCGGTGTAACGATCGTCTCCTTAAGTACGATTTTCGTAACTTCGTACTTGGCTGCGATGTCGTCCAGTGAAATTTTAATTTCGTGGTTGAGGTCCTCGAGGTCAATCTGCAGTTGATTCATTGTTTCTTCGGCACGCCCCACTTCGGCTCGGGCCTGCGTCGCTTTCGTAGCGCCACGCATCGCGGTCGATGTTTTCGAAACGTTTGATCGACTGCCGAGTTTCTTTCCAAAGAATGCTCCGAGAATCGTAGAGCCGATCGTAATGGCGGAATTCATTGTCGCGTCCTTATACTCCGCCTGTTCTTTCATCAGTCGATCGCCAGCGTCACGGATTTTCTTTTCCAACGCTTGAGCGCGCGTTGTAAACTTCGATCTCACTTTCTCGCTTTCTAAGTCCCGCAATTCTCGAATACCTTGTGAGAAGAAAATGCGTGCCTCTCCTTCTGTCGCTCCCGAGGGCGCGAACTTACCTAAAGCGACGCACTTGTAGAGTGAGAGAGGATGATGACGGTACACATAATCCTTGAATCGCTTATCCAATTCGCCAAACATCGCTTTGCCGCGAAGTTCATCGGGCAAGTCTGCGAAAGGGTAATCGTCATCGTATTCTTCAGTCATGTCGAGGTCGTCCTCGACCGCAACGCTTGAATCCCATAACTGCGCCGGCAATCCGCCGCCCGAAGGGATTAGTCGCTTGACGTCGATCCACTGATCCAAGTCCGCTGAGGCACGAACGTAGTGCGCTGACGCGATACCAAACACCGCCGGTCGATAGACCGTTTTTGCGTTCGCATGTTGACGAATCGACGCCATGACAAAACGTTCGATGATTCCGCTTGGGACGACGGGGCGACTTGGCGTCGAAATGGCAGCCGCGTTAGGAGAGATATTCTCTTGGCCAGTGGTTTGTTGTTCGGCTTGCTTCTTGTTTGCGCTGTTTTTGCGATCGGCCATCAGCATCGCAATCTTGTCGCGAGCGAGTGGCCCTGCCAAGAACGACATTGCCCAGCGAGATTGAAAGACAGACGGCCCGTCATCGTGAACGTTGTTCATCAAGAACACGCGATTACCCAGCGACGCAAGCAATTGTTCCATCTTTCCACGATCAAACGGAGCTCCCGACTGCATTGCGGCGCCTTCCAGTCCCTCCAAGACGCGAGCCTTGTCACGCTCCGTTTGCAATCGGCCCAAGAACCAAGTGCCGATGTTCGACAAGCCTTTGTAGTCAAGGTCGACCGGGTTTTGAGTCGCCAGCGTAATGCCAAGCCCGAACGCACGAGCTTGCTTGAGCAACGTCAGCATCGGCGGTTTCGTCGGTGGTTTAGCCGAAGGCGGAAAATAGCCAGCGATTTCGTCCATGTAGAACATCGCGCGAAGTGAGCTGGTTCCGCTTTGCGTTCGCATCCAAGCGAGTAACTCGTTGAGCAGAATGGTTACAAAGAACATTCGCTCGGTGTCGCTTAAATGTGCGATCGAAAGAATCGTCAGTCGCGGTTTGCCTTCGGGCGTGTAAAGCAACCGCTGGATCGATAGCGATTCGCCTTCGAGCCACGTTGAAAACGCGGGTGAAGCAAGCAGATTGTTCAGTTGCATCGCAAGTTTGCCGCGATCCGCCGCTGGCATAAAACTGTCTAAATCCAAGACGCCGACGCGAGTGATCGGTGGCCGCTGAATCAACCCAATTAAGTCGGCAATGGTGACGTTCTTTCCTTGACGCCAAGCGTGATCCAAGATCGATGAAATGAGAATGTGTTCGGGCGACAACAGCGGATCGGCGTTGATGCCCATCAGCGTTAGCAGTCCTGACGCCGAACCCGTGATCCGCTCTCGCATCGCGTCGGCATCGTCGAGCACCTGCTTCGGTGGAGCGTCGAAACTTTTTAGGACCGTGAGCTGCAGGCCTGCATTGCTGCCCGGCGTGTAAATGGCGATGTCGACTGCGTCGCGAAAGCGTTGAATGCGATCCGGTGTTTGGCCCCATAATTCCAGTCCCGCTTTCCACTTGCTTGCCGTATCGGCTGCCAACGCTTCAAGCGTCATCCCTTTGCGAGTCGCATCGCCCTGTTCCAGCCATGGCAAAAAATCTTCCGGGCGAAGCTGAGGGAAGGCGAGCATCAAGTTTGCGAGGTCGCCCTTCGGGTCGACACAAATCGCAGGGATCCCATCGAGCGCGGCTTCTTCCAAAAGGGCCAAACAAAGACCTGTCTTGCCGCTGCCCGTCATCCCAACGCACATCGCGTGAGTACAAAGGTCTTTCGCGTCGTACATCAGCAGATCGTCTTTCAACTGACGCTCTGCCAGATCGTAGTGCCGACCGAGATAAAACGATGCGAGTTTTTCAAACTGCTCGACGGAGGGAACGCTCATGGATGATTTGTCGGAGAGAAGGAATGACTTTTGGGTCAGACAGTTGTCTCAACAGTCGACCGGTTTGAACAGTTGGGGGAGTCCCCGGTCGGCGGCGTTAACAATCGTTGTTATATTCTTTGCCGACAATCCGCTCAGCAACCCGAAAAGAAAATGCAACATGCTTGACCTCTACGACAAGATTGAAGAAGCCAAATCCGCGATCCTCGCCAAATGGAACCACAAGCCCAAAGTCGCGATTGTACTTGGCACTGGTTTGGGTGGACTTGTCGGCGATATCGAGATTGAAGCCGCGATCGAATATGCTGATATCCCGCACTTCCCAACGTCGACCGCGACAAGCCACCGGGGACGACTGGTTTGCGGTCGACTCAGTGGCCAACCCGTCGTTGCCATGGAAGGCCGCTTCCACATGTACGAAGGCTATCCGCTGAAGCAGATCACGTTGCCGATTCGTGTCTTCAAAGCGTTAGGAGCAGAATTGCTTGTCTTGTCGAACGCTTGCGGAGGCTTGAATCCCTACTTCAGATCCGGCGACATCATGGTGATCGAGGACCAAATCAATCTTCTCGGCGACAATCCTCTCATCGGGATCAATGACGACCGATTGGGCCCACGATTTCCGGACATGTGCGAGCCGTATGACCAACAATGGGTCGATCGCACGATTCAAATTGCGAGAGACGCGAAAATTGAAGTCCACAAAGGCGTTTTCGTGGCTGTCGCCGGCCCGAACCTGGAGACTCGAGCCGAGTACCGATTTCTGCGAACGATCGGTGCCGATGTGGTCGGAATGAGCACCGTTCCTGAAGCGATCGTGGCGGTCCACTGCGGTCTGAAAGCGGTTGGCTTATCGGTCATCACCGACATGTGCCTTCCCGATGCTCTTCATCCGGCTAACGTTCAGGAAATCATCCGAACGGCAAATGAAGCGGAACCAAAACTTCGCCACATCGTTCGCGGGATCGTTTCCGAGGCCGGAATGGTGCGAATGGCTTAGTGGTTCGTCGAGATCGTGAATAAGGATTGACCGTAGTGGATGAGGATATGAGTCCTCGGGCTTGATGGAGCGTGAGGACTCGTGGCCTCGTCCACTACCTAAATCCAGCGATTGACGAACCACAAGAGCAGAATCAGGTCTCGCAGGCCAGCAAAGTCGGCCCAATCGTCAAAATTTGCCAAATCGATTCAATCCTTACAGTCAAAACACCCGAAGTGATCTCTGAGTAGATCTGTGTTTTCGTAAT
>Ga0105046_10011522_pt1 | contig 13743 bp, 10 predicted proteins | sample MAT03_FD_78385 | JGI IMG/M metagenome (GOLD analysis project Ga0105046, IMG submission 78385) | Freshwater microbial communities from Lake Fryxell liftoff mats and glacier meltwater in Antarctica - MAT-03 (megahit assembly) | ecosystem: Environmental > Aquatic > Freshwater > Ice > Liftoff... | reverse complement strand
CGGCCGGCATCACGCACGTGCTGACGATGGACTCCGACGGCCAGCACCCGGCCGAACTGATCCCCGCCTTCATGCAGGCCTCGCAACGGCACCCCGAGGCCATGGTGCTCGGCCGCCCGGTGTTCGACGCCAGCGCGCCGCTGCTGCGGGTGCGCGGCCGGCGGGTGTCGAACTGGTGGACCAACCTGGAGACGCTGGGCGCCGGCATCGACGATTCACTGTTCGGGTTTCGTGTCTATCCGGCTGCAGACCTGGCCGCCGTGATGCACGGCCAGCGCTGGATGCGCCGCTTCGACTTCGACACCGAGGCCGTGGTGCGCCTGGCCTGGCGCGGCGTGAAACCGCTGAACCTGGACGCCCCGGTGAAATACCTGACGGCGGCAGACGGTGGTGTCTCGCACTTCAAGTACGGCCGCGACAACCTGCTGCTGAGCTGGATGCACACGCGGCTGATGATCGGCTTTGTGTTGCGCCTGCCCATGCTGTGCTGGCGGCGCGCCACGCAGCGGCCACCTTTTCAGGTGCTGGACGGACGCCGGTAGGTCGCCGGTTGGACGCCAGCAGAGCGCCAGCAGAGCGCCAGCACGACGCCTGGCCGGCGCTCCGGATATCAGCGCATGAGACTTGAAGGTGGCCCGCTCAGCCGTCCCGCCGGGTGAGCCAGCACCCAGCTTGGGCAGGAACAGGGCCGAGCAGCGGGCGACGTCTTGCGCCCCCATCCAGCCATCACAATCTGCGGCCATGCTTGACCCATTTGTCGTTGCCTTCGTTTCCCGTGCCTCCTGTTTCGTGGTGGCGCCGCTGTTCCCGATCACCGACGCAGCCGTGCGCATTGCGCCGGCGCAGCACGCGTGAGCGCGGCGCTGGTGGCTGTCCTGCTGCTGCTGGCGCTGCTGGCCGGTTGGCTATGGACGCCTGACCTGAAGTCGGCGGCGCTGGCGCAGCGCTACCTGCGTTCGCCGGCCGATTTCGTCGCGGTCGACGGCGTGCAGCTGCACCTGCGCGACGACGGCCCGAAGGACGCGCCGGCGTTGCTGCTGATCCACGGCCTGGGCAGCAGCCTGCACACCTGGGAGCCCTGGGCGCAGGGGCTGGCCGGCCCGTACCGCGTGATCCGCCTGGACCTGCCGGGCAGCGGCCTGAGCCCGCCCGATGCGGCCGGCGACTACAGCGACGCGCGCAGCCTGCGCCTGCTGCTGGCGCTGCTGGACCACCTGCAGTTGCCGCGCGCCACCCTGGTCGGGCATTCGATGGGCGGACGGCTGGCCTGGTCGTTCGCCGCAGCGTACCCGCAGCGCGTGGCGCGGCTGGTGTTGGTCGCGCCCGACGGTTTTGCCAGCCCCGGCTTTGAATACGACAAGCCGGCCGCGGTGCCCGCCGTGCTGGGCCTGATGCGCCAGGTGCTGCCGCGGCCGCTGCTGCGCATGAACCTGGCGCCGGCCTACGCCGACCAGGCCCAGCTGACCGATGCGCTGCTGGACCGCTACTTCGACCTGATCCGTGCCCCCGGCGCGCGCCAGGCGATGCTGCAGCGCATGCGCCAGACGGTGCTGACCGACCCGCTGCCGAAGCTCGCGCGCATCAGCGCGCCGACGCTGCTGCTGTGGGGCGCGCAGGACGCGATGATCCCCCTGGCCAACGCGCAGGACTACCTGCGCGCCATTCCCGACAGCCGCCTGGTGCAGATCGACGGCGTGGGCCACCTGCCGCAGGAAGAGGACCCGCAGCGCGGGCTGGACGCGCTGCGGGTCTTCCTCAGTGCGCCGCCCACTCGATGATCGTCTTCCGGGTGGGCGGGTCGCCCTGACCGTTCAGGCTTGCCCGGGGCCGATGGCTGATGGCCGGTGGCTGGTGGCAGATGGCTGATGGCTGATGGCCGATGGCCGGTGGCAGATGGCTGATGGCTGATGACAGATGGCACAGGAAGCAACGGGCGCGCCACGGCGCGCGCCGTGCGCCACCGCACAGACCGAAGTGGCTGGCGCAGCAACAGTGGATGCCATCCCCAGCCACCCCGAAAGGACAAGCTCCATGCTGCGCAACCTCAAAGACATGGACGACTTCGAGATCAAGGCCACTGACGGCACCATTGGCCAGATCAAGGACTTCTACTTCGATGACGACACCTGGACGGTGCGCTACCTGGTGGTGGAAACCGGCAGCTGGCTCGACACCCGCATGGTGCTGATTTCGCCCATTGCCGTGCGCCGCCCCGACTGGTCGGCACGCACGCTGCCGGTGTCACTGACCCTGCAACAGGTGCAGAACAGCCCCGACATCGAAACCGACAAACCCGTGTCGCGGCAGAACGAGGAAAGCTACCTCGGCTACTACGGCTACCCCACTTACTGGGGCGGCGACGCGCTGTGGGGTGCCGGCATGGTCCCCTACGCCATGGACCCGACGGTGGGCGTCTACACCGGCTACGGCAAAGACAGCGCCGAGCGCGAGCGCGACCTGCAAGACTTCTTGCGCGACGAGCGCGCACGCCACCGCAACGACGACCCGCACCTGCGCAGCTGCGCTGCCGTCTCCGGCTATCACATCCATGCCACCGACGGTGACATCGGCCATGTGGCGGGCTACCTGGCAGACGACGACAGCTGGGCTTTGCGCTACCTGATCGTCAACACCAGCAATTGGTGGATGGGCCACCAGGTGCTGGTGGCGCCACGGTGGATCACCGGCGTGCACTGGACGGACCACACGGTGTCGGTGGACCTCACGCGCGAAGCGATCAAGTCCGCGCCGGCTTACGACGCCACCCAGGAATGGACCCCTGACCTGGACGTGAACCTGCAGCGCCACTACGCCAGCACGGCGCACCGGGGCGCTGCAGCGCCGCCGGAACGAGAGATCTGAAAGACGGACGGACCGGCGGACGGCGGACCGGCGCACGGCAGGACGGCAGGACGGCAGGACGATCAGAGGGCCGAACGCCAGGCGTGCGCGCCCTCATGCATCAGAACTGGTACTGCGCCTTGACGTAGAAGAAGCGCCCGCGCGGGTCGGTGTAGGTGGGGTCGTACGAGGCCAGGAAGTAGTAGGCCTGGTTCGAGAACGGCGGATTCTTGTCGTGCAGGTTCAGGACACCGCCGCGCAGCGTGAGGCTTTTGTTGAAGCGGTAGCTGCCCGTCAGGTCCATCAATGAATAGGCGCTGACGCGGTTGTCAGGAATGCGCGCGCCGGTGTCGAGGTTGATGGCGGTGTTCTGGTCGTTGTAGCCGCTGTAGTAGGTGTTGGTCAGCGACAAGCCCCAGTCACCGCGGTCGAAGTCGACCGATGCCTTGTGGCGCCAACGTTGCACCACGCCGTCGTTGACGAACTGCGCCAGATTGCTGAAGTAGGCGTCGCCAGGCCCGGTCTGCTTCTTCGACGCCATCACGTAGGTGCCGTTCAGGCGGCCACTGATGCGGCCCAGTTCGGTCTTCACGCCGCGCCAGTCGACGTTCAGGTCCAGACCCGAGGTCTTTTGCTTGCCCTGGTTGCGCTTGATGAGGTCGATGTTGGTGATGACGCTGCCGCTGTCGCGGGTGATGAGGCCGGCGTACTTCACCGGGTCGCGCAGGATGATGTCTTCTCCGATGTCGCTGATGACGTCGCGCTTGGCGATGTTCCAGTAGTCGATGCCCAGGCTCAGATCGGGCACCGGCTCGAACACGGCACCCAGGCTGAACTGGCGGCTGCGCTCGGGCTTCAGGTCGGGGTTGGACAGGCGCGTCACTGGCCACTGATCGGCGCAGAAGCTCAGGTTGTCTTTCTCGATCTTGCACAGCACCGGGTCGGGCAGCACGCTGGAGGCGCTGCCCAGGATGCGCGGCCGGTACAGCTCGCTGAAGCTGGGAGCGCGAAAGCCGGTGCCGAAGGAGCCGCGGAGCAGCATTTCCTTGCTTGGCGTCCAGCGCAGGCCCACCTTGGGATTGGTGGTGTTGCCGACGCTGGAGTAGCGGTCGTGGCGCAACGCGAACTGGCCTTCAAGCGTTTTGCTGAACGGCGCCAGCACCTCGACATAAGCCGCCGTCACGTTGCGAGTATTGGAGGTGGCCACGGGCGGCGGGCCGCCACTGGCTGAACGGTCACCGGCAATGTCGTTGCTGATCAACAGCGCCGAAGGCGTGAAGCTGGCTTCTTCGCGCCGCAGTTCCGCACCCAGCGCCAGGCCGATGTCGCCCCCGGCCAGTTTGCCCAGGGAGGTGGTGGCCTTGACGTCCAGCGCGTCCATCGTGCCCTTGGATTTGCGCGCTTCATCGTCGACGCGGGCAGCGGCGATGATGGCCTTGCCGGCGGCACCCGAGGTGCCGCTCAGGCTGATGGCCCCACTCTTGATGCCATTGGCAACTGCGCGGTAGCTGAAGTAGCCGTCGACGTAGCGGTCGGTGGCTTTGTTCACGCTGTGGTTGAGCGCCGCGTCGAGGTCCCAGCTGCCCAAGCTGCCTTGCAGGCCCAACACGATGCGGGTGGCTTCGCTGGTGACCTCGTTGGTGCGGTTGCCCATTTCCTTGGCCCGCAACCGCACGCTGGTGATCGGGCCGGTGATGCCGGCGGCAACGAACTGCGGCACCACCGAGGCGGGCACGCGGTCGTCGACACCGCCCGTGTTGCGCAGCCGCAAGGGCACCGGCGACAGCACGTAACGGGTCTGCGCCTGGCTTTGCAACAGTTCGGCAAAGGCCGACCAGTCGTTGTTGATCTGCACCGCACCGCGGCCGAGGAAACCGACCTTTTGCGACTCGGGGTAAATCTCGGTGTCGGCCATGTAGTTGTAGGTGCAGCCGCTGCGCCCGCCGGGCCCGGTGGGCGTGTAGACGCTGGCCGGCGGGTTGCAGCCCGGGCGCGTGAGGTTGACGCGGTTGCCGACGAAGCCGTAATTGCCTGCCGTGTTGAGCGCGTTGCGCTGGGCGGTGCTGACGTCGAAGTTGGCCGGCACCGGAAAGCTCGACAGCAGGTTGCCCAGGTTGTTGGGGATGTCGTTGTTGGCTATCCAGTCGCGCTGGTTGGAGCGCAGGCCGTCGAGGTTCTGGAAGTCGAGCACGCCCATGACATTGAAGCGGTCGCGCGCCAGGTCACCGAAGCCGCCGGCCAGGGACACCGTCTGCTTGCCGGCGCCGCCATGCTGCGAGTCGCCGTAGTGAATCGCCAGTTCCGCGCCGGTGTAGTCGCGCCGCGTGATGAAGTTGATGACGCCGCCGATGGCGTCGGTGCCGTAGATGGCACTGGCACCGTCCTTGAGCACCTCGACACGCTGGATGGCGCCGGCCGGGATGTTGTTCAGGTCCACGCCCGAGCTGTCACCCGGGCTGGCGTAGTTGGCCAGCCGGCGGCCGTTCAGCAGCACCAGCGTGCTGCTGGTGCCGATGCCCCGCAGGTTGGCCGAGTTGAAGCCGCGCTGGCCGCTGGTGGCGTCGCTGATGCTGGCGCCGTCGGTAAGGCTGTTGTTGTTGGCGCTGAGTTTGCTCATCAGCTCGGCCGCGGTGGTGACACCGCTTTTCTCGATCTCTTCGCGCGACACCACCTGCACCGGCAGCGCGGTCTCGGCGTCGATGCGCTTGATGCTGGAGCCGGTGATTTCCACGCGCTGGGGCTGCTGCGCCATGGCGCCGGTGGCGATCATGGCGGCCACGGCCAGCGCGACTGGACGCAAGGTGTGAAGTGCGCCGCGGCGCGGCAGAGTCATCTTGGTGCTCATGGAGGTGGCCGTTCTGTGGGGTTGCTGAAAAGGAGTGGCGCCTTTCTGGATCGATGGCGCCCTGCGCTCCACTCTAGGCAAGTGCCGGGTCAGCCACCATGGGGTCGGCACCAGCCGGTCGCGTGGCGGCAAATGCGCGTCGCTGGGCGTGAAGTCGGGCGTCGCTTTTGCCGCCCGGTCAGTGCCAATATCGGTGTGCCGCCCCTCACCGCCCGCTGCCGCGTCTCGCCGCCTCATCCATGCACCATCTTCGCGCCTGGCGCCTCGTTGTCTTGCTCACCGCCACACTGTGGTGCGCGGCCTGGGCCCATGCGCAAGGCGTGGTGGTGGCGATGGGCGGTGCGGTCAAGGACGACAGCCCGATGTGGGCCGAAGTGGTCAGGCTGGCTGGCGGACCGGGCGCCCGTTTTGTGGTCTTCACGATGTCCTCGGAAGATCCGGACGCTTCAGCGGCTGCGCTGCTGCGGCAGGTGGCGCGCCACGGCGCCAAAGCCGAGCACGTGCGGGTGGGGCCACGCTTCAACGCTGCCGGGCTGGCGGCCTCAGAGCGCGATGCGCCGTGGCTGCAGGCAGTGCGCTCTGCCCAAGGGGCGCTGTTTTCGGGCGGTGACCAGTCGCTGATCACGCAGACGCTGGCGCCGGGCGGTGAGCCCACCCCACTGCTGCTGGCGCTGCGCGAGATGCTGCAGCGTGGCGGCGTGGTGGCCGGCAGCAGCGCGGGCGCGGCGGTGATGAGCCGGCGCATGTTCACCGGCGGCAACCCGCTGGAGGTGATGAAGGGCACGCAGGCCGGCGAGACGGTGGCCGCCGGCCTGGGTTTCATCGGCGCCGATGTGCTGGTCGACCAGCATTTCCTAAAGCGTGGCCGCATCGGGCGGCTGCTGCCCACGCTGCAGCGCGAAGGGCTGGTGCTGGGCCTGGGCGTGGACGAAGACAGCGGCATCGTGGTGCGCGGTGAGGACGTCGAGGTCATCGGCTCGCGCGGCGCCTTGCTGGTGGACCTGCGCTCGGCGCAGCACGACCGCTCGTTGAGCGAATTCAACATCCGCGGCGCCGTGCTCAGCTATCTGGAAGCCGGCGACCGCTTGAACCTGGCCAGCCTGGCCGTGACGCCAGCGCCTGCCAAAGCCGCGGGCCGTGCCGTCGCGCCGCCACCGGCCAACTTCCGCCCGTACTGGAGCGGCCCCGTCTTCTTCGCCGACATGCTGTCGGACTTCACGATCGTCAGCGCGATGCAGCAGCTGGTCGACAGCCGACGCACCGAAGTGACTGGGCTGGCCTTCCATGCGCTGGCCGGCGCTGGCGAGCGCAAAGCCGATCTGGGCTTCGAGTGGATACTGTCGCGTGGCCCCGATACCGCGGCCTGGAACGTGGGCGACCGCTACAGCATCGCCCAGGTTCAGCTCGAAGTGCGGCCGGTGCGCGTGGCACGGCCGCTGTTCACACCCTGGCGCTGATGGCGCCGCATGGAGGCTTGCATGACAGGGGCCATGTCCAAGCCCGCGCTCGCAGACAGCCACCCGCCGGCTTTGGCGGACTGCACGGGCGGGCGCAGCTGCCGTGGCGCCGAGCCGATGCGGGCTATCGGGGTGAACGCCTGGTGCCGCTGACATCAGCGTTGTCACCGCCCTTGTCGCCGCTGTTGACGCCGCTGTTGACGGCGCCGCAGCGCCACGCCTTCGTGCTGTTGCCGGGCTTTTCGCTGCTGGCGCTGGCCGGAGCCACCGAGACGCTGGCCCAGGCCAACGGCAGCCTGGGCCACAAGGCCTACGACACGCTGCTGCTGTCACTGGATGCGTTGCCGGTGGCTGCAGCCTGCGGCACACGCGTGGCGGTGGCCGGCGCGGTGCCCCTGGCGCCGTTGCTGCAAGCCGTGTTCGTGGTCAGCGATCTGCCGCTGCCTGATACACAGCGCGACGGCCACGCCACGCTGCTGCACCCCTGGCTGCGCGAACGCGCTGCTGCTGGCGTGTGGATGGGAGGCGTGGGCACAGGTGCAGCCGTGCTGGCGCAGGCCGGGCTGCTGGCGGGCCACCGCGCGACGCTGAACTACACCCTGGTGCCGCAGCTTGCACAAAACCACCCCGACGTGGTGTTCTCGTCGAACCTGTACGAAATCGACCGCCAGCGCCTGAGCTGCGCCTCAGGCCACGCCAGCCAGGACCTGATGCTGGCCTGGCTGGGCCGCCAACATGGGCCGCAGCTGGTGCAGACGCTGTTGGTGCAATGCGGCCTGGAGCGGCTGCGCGCCATGGACGAGCGCCAGCGCGCGCCCGTGGCCGCACGCATCGGCGCCAGCAACGCCAAGCTGGCCGAGGCGGTGGCGCTGATGGAAGCCAACTTGGGCGAGCCGCTGCCCACCGACGACATCGCGCGGCTGGTGGGCGTATCGCGCCGCCAGCTCGAACGCCTGTTCAAACAGCACCTGGACGAACTGCCCAGCCGCTATTACGCCGAGTTGCGCCTGAGCCGTGCGCAGCGCCTGTTGCAGCAGACCTCGCAGTCCATCCTGCAAGTGGCGCTGGCCTGCGGCTTCACCAGTGGCTCGCATTTCAGCAACGCCTACCGCGCCCGTTTCGGCCGCACACCCCGAGATGAGCGCAGCCAGCGCGCACTGCAATGGCGCAGTGAGCGCAATACCGCCAGCGCAGCACTGCCAGCGCAGGAGACAGCCCGTGAACCTTGAACGATTTGTGTTGCGTGCCGCCACGCCGAAAGACCTGGACGCCTATGAACGCATGGCCCACGCCAGCGCGGTGGGCATCACCACGCTGCCGGCCAACCGCAGCGCACTGGCCGAGCGGCTCGAGCAGTCCGCGCAGGCCTTCGCTTCCGGCGACGACGCCAGCGGCGAAGAGGTCTATGTCTTCGTGCTGGAAGACCTGGAGGCCGACCGCCTGGTGGGCACCAGCGCCATCACCGCCAGCGCCGGCTTTGCGGACCGCTTCTTCAGCTATCGCAACGAGATGCTGGTGCACGCCAGCACGGCCCTGGAAGCCAGCCAGCGCATCCACACGCTGCACCTGTGCCACGACCTGTCGGGCCACACCCTGCTGAGCGCGTTCTACATCGAGCCGGGCTACGAGCACACGCTGGCGCCCCAGCTGATGTCGCGCGCGCGGCTGCTGTTCATTGCCGAATTCGCGCAGCGCTTCTCGGACCGCATCGCTGCAGAGAGCCCGGGGCTGGCCGACGACAGCGGCCGCTGCCCGTTCTGGGACGCCGTGGGCCGGCGCTTCTTCGAGATGGACTACCCCGCTGCGGAACGCCTGGCTGCGGGTCGCAACAAGGCCTTCATCGCCGAGCTGATGCCGCAGGCGCCGATCTACGTGTCGCTGTTGCCCGAAGAAGCGCAGTGGGCGATCGGGCAACTGCACCCGGTGGCCGAACTGCCCTTTTCGATTCTCATCGACGAGGGTTTCGATACCGAGACCTATGTCGACATCTTCGACGGCGGGCCCACGGTGGATGCGCGTGTGGCCATGCTCGCCACCGTGGCCGGCTCGCGGCGGTGCATGTGGGGTCTTGGCACGGCAGTGACCCCCACGATGCACCTGGTGGCCAACACCCGGCGCGCTGATTTCCGCGCCGTGCTGGCGCTGGCTGAGCGCTGTGACGGCAGTGACGGCAGTGACGGCAAGGAACTCGGTGAAGGCGGCGCCATCGCGCTGCGGCTGGACGCTGCCGCAGCAGCGCGTCTGCGCTGCACCAGCGGCGACATGCTGCGTGCCGCGCCGCTGCGTCTGTCGCCTCTGTCTGTGGCGCCTCAGTCTGTGGCGCCGCTGTCTGTGGCGCCTCCGTCTGTGGCGCCTCTGTCTGTGGCGCCGCTGCGTGTGGTGCAGGAGAAACCATGAACAGCCACCGCTTCGACGTGCGCGCCGAGACCATCGATGCGCAGCTCACCCGGCTGGTGGCGCACGGTGCCCACAGGCAGCCTTGCGCCAGTGCGCTGCTGCGGCCCCGCATCGGCTTGGCCATGCCGCGTTACTGGTACCACGTTGGCCAGGTGGTGCACGCGGCACCCGCCTTGAACCTGTTCCGTGCCCAGCGCACCCTGCTGCTGGGCAACGACCTCACCGGCATGGCCGAACTGCTTGACTTCCAGGACCTCGGGGCTGGTGATGGAGACCTGCGCCCGGCCTGGACCCGCATCGCGCGGGCAGCGTTGGCGCTGGTGGCCGCAGACCCCATGCGCTGGGGCGGCGGTGTGTTGGTTGAACTGCAAGGCGAGCGCGACGCCACGGGCGCCTCGCCTTTCTGGCAAGGCCTGACGCGCCACTTCTACCGGGGCGACGCCCAAGACACTGCCGCGCGCGTGGGCCCGGACTGGCGCAGCCACCTCGCGGCGCTGCTGCCGCGCCAGCCGGTCTACGTGTCGTTTCTGCCCGAAGCAGCGCAGCGGGCCATCGGTGCACACGGGCCTGCGGCGCGGACCCTGCACGCTGCGCTGCGCGATGCCGGCCTGCAGTGGCGCCACCACGTCACCATCGACGACGGCGCGGTGGTGCTGGAGTGGTCGGATGGGGCAGCGACGGAACCGTCGCCGCCCTGAGCAGAAACACCTTCGGCCCGCAAAGCGACATTCCCTTGCCAATCTCCGACATCGGCGGGCCTGCCCTCTCACGCGCTGCCGGGCCGGGCTGGTACAACCCGGATCGAACCGCAGACTTGCCCTGACCGAACCGGATGGCCCTGATGAACAACCTGCCTACTCTCTTTCGTTTCACCCGTCGTTTCACCCGTCGTTTCAGCCTCGCTGCTGCAGTGACTGCCGCGCTGGCCACCGCCCTGCTGCTGGCACCCCTGGCGGCCACGGCCCAGGCGGCTGCCGCCAGCAAGATCCGCGTCGGCGTCGAAGGCAACTACCCGCCGTTTTCCAAGATGGGCGCCGACGGCAAGCTGGCTGGTTTCGACATCGACATCGCGCTGGCCCTGTGTGCGCAGATGAAGGCCGAGTGCACGCTGGTGCAGCAGGAATGGGACGGCATGATGCCGGCGCTGAACGCCAAGAAGTTCGACATGATCGTGGCCTCGATGACGATCACCGAAGAACGCAAGAAGGCCGCCGACTTCAGCGACCCGTACTACACCGTGCCTTCGCGCTTTCTGGCCAAGACCGGTGCTTTCAAGGACCACACCCCGGCCACCCTGAAAGGCAAGAAGATCATCACGCTGCGCAACAGCCCGCGCGCCAAGTTCATCGCCGACAACTACAAGGACAGCGAGGTGCTGCTGGTCAACAAGGAGACCGACGTCTACCTGGAGCTGCAGGCCGGCCGCGGCGACATCGGCTTCGGTTCGTCGGTGGTGTCGGGCGAGGCCTTGCTGAAAAGACCCGAGGGCAAGGCCTACGGCCAGATCGGGCCGGACGTGAACCTGGACGGCGGCAGCGGCGTGGGCATTGCCTTCCGCAAGGGCGATGAAGGCTTGCGCGAGCGCGTCAACGCGGCGCTGAAAGTGGTGCGCGCCAACGGCACGTACAAGAAGCTGGCCGACCAGTACTTCGACTTCAACGTCGCGCCGAACTGAGACCTGGACACCGGCCTCGACTGAGACCTCGCCAGCCGAGCCTACCGGCATCGCCACCCCCGCGGTGGCCATCGTCTGCGCCCCACCATGCTGCTGCAAGGCTACCTTCCCGCCATCCTGCAAGGCCTGGCCTCGACCTTGACGGTGGCGGCCGTGTCCCTGGCCATTGCCTGCGTGTTCGGCCTGCTCGGCGCGGTGGCCAAGCTGAGCAAGTCGCGGCCGGCGCGCTGGGCCGCCGAGACCTACACCACGCTGATCCGCGGCCTGCCCGAACTGGTGTTGATGCTGCTCATCTTCTACGGCGGCCAGATCCTGCTCAACCAGCTGGCCGAGGCGCAAGGCTGGGGCTACATCGACGTGCCGCCCTTTGCCGCCGGCACGCTGACGATCGGTTTCGTGTTCGGTGCCTACCTGACCGAGACCTTCCGCGGCGCCATTCTGGCCATCCCAGCCGGGCAGAGTGAAGCGGCGCTGGCCTTCGGCATGACGCGCGGCCAGGTGCTGCGGCGCATCGTCGTGCCGCAAATGATCCGCCACGCGATACCGGGGTTCTCGAACAACTGGCTCGTCATGGTCAAGGCCACGGCGCTGGTGTCCATCATCGGGCTGGACGACATGGTGCACCGGGCCAACCTGGCCTCGGCCGCCACGCGCGAGCCCTTCACCTTCTACGCCGCCATCGCCTTGCTGTACCTGGCGGTGACGACGGTGTCCATCTTCCTGCTGTCGCGCCTGGAGAAGCGGTTTTCGCTCGGCGTCAAGCAGGTGCAGTTCTAAGGAGCTAACGATGGATTGGGACGTCGTTCGCGCCGCCATACCCGAATTCGGCAAAGGCCTGAAGGTCTGCCTGCTGTTGCTGGCGCTCAGCGTGGGCACGGGCTTCCTGGTGTCGATTCCGCTGTCCATTGCCCGTGTCTCGGCCAACCCGTGGTTGGCGCGGCCGGTGTGGCTCTTCACCTACGTCGTCCGTGGCACGCCGCTGCTGGTGCAGATGTTTCTCGTCTACTACGGCCTGGCGCAGTTTGAAGCGGTGCGCGAAAGCGCAGCCTGGCCGCTGCTGCGCGAAGCCTGGTTCTGCGCCTGGCTGGCGTTTGCCGTCAACACCACCGCGTACACGACCGAAATCTTTGCCGGCGCCTTGCGCGCCACGCCAGCGGGCGAGGTCGAAGCGGCACGCGCCTACGGGCTGTCGGGCGCCAAGTTGTACACCCGCATCCTGCTGCCTTCGGCGCTGCGGCGCGCGCTGCCCCAGTACAGCAACGAGGTCGTGGGCATGATGCACGCCACCTCCATCGCCAGCACGGTGACGCTGGTCGACGTCACGCGCGTGGCGCGCGACGTCTATGCCAACCACCTGTTGCCGGTGGAAGCTTTCGGCATGGCCGCCGTCATCTACTTCACGCTCACCTTCACGCTGGTGGGCGCGTTCAAGCTGTTGGAACGGCGCTTCCTGCGCCACCTGGCCACCGAGAGAACCGGGGCGGCGGCGGCGGCGGCGCCACGCGCCGCCTGAAAACCTTATGCAATCCATTGCCATTGACCTGATGCCGGGTGCCCCCGGCACCACGCACCGCCTGCAGGTGTTGCGCTTCGGCGCTGCCGATGCGCGCCCCAAAGCCACCGTGCAGGCCGCGCTGCACGCCGACGAAGTGCCGGCCATGCTGGTGGCCTTGCACCTGCGCACCCTGCTCACGGAACTGGAAGCTGCGGGCCAGATTCGCGGCTGCGTGCAACTGGTGCCCTGCGCCAACGTGCTGGGCTTGAACCAGCATGTGCTGGGCCGCCACGAAGGCCGCTTCGACCTGCGCGACGGCGTCAACTACAACCGCATGCACCCCGACCTGTCGGCAGCCACCGCCGCTGCCGTGGCCGGCCGCCTGGTGGGTGACCCCGACCGGGACGTGCCGCTGGTGCGCCAGGCCTTGCGCGATGCCGCAGCGGCGCTGACCGCCACGACACCGGCACAAGACCTGAAGAACCGGCTCGTGCAACTGGCCATCGACAGCGACACCGTGCTCGACCTGCATTGCGATAGCGATGCCGCCATGCACCTGTACGCGCTGACGCCACACACGGGGCTGGCTGAAGAGCTGGGCAGCTTGCTCGGCGCGCAAGCGGTGCTGGTGGCCGAAGACTCCGGCGACAGCCCGTTCGACGAGAGCTGCAGCCGGCCCTGGCTGGTGTTGCGCCAACAGCACCCCAGCCTGCCGCTGGCCTGTTTTTCAAGCACGGTGGAATTGCGCGGCGAAGCCGACACCAACCATGAACTGGCGCGCCACGACGCGTTGGCGATCATCGAGTTCCTGCGCCGCCGCGGCGTCGTGCACGGCACGCCCGCAGCGTTGCCTGCCGCCAGCTGCCGCGCCACGCCTTTGGCTGGCAGCGAGCCCGTCACATCGCCGCGTGCCGGCATCGTCGTGTTCCACCAGGCGCCGGGCACGCGGGTGGCGGCCGGCACCTTGATTGCCGAGGTCATCGACCCCGAAACCGGCACTGTGGTGCCGCTGCGCTGCCAAAGCGAAGGCATG
>Ga0105046_10011521_pt1 | contig 13744 bp, 12 predicted proteins | sample MAT03_FD_78385 | JGI IMG/M metagenome (GOLD analysis project Ga0105046, IMG submission 78385) | Freshwater microbial communities from Lake Fryxell liftoff mats and glacier meltwater in Antarctica - MAT-03 (megahit assembly) | ecosystem: Environmental > Aquatic > Freshwater > Ice > Liftoff... | reverse complement strand
TACCCCTACGGCCCCGCCTTCAACATTGTGGGGTAAGGCGCGCCCGGACAAGGGTCCGGTAGACGCTTGTCAGCGCCGAACGCCCGAGCAAGCCTGCGAGGGCCGGGGCGCGCCCGGACAAGGGTCCGGTAGACGCTTGTCAGCGCCGAACGCCCGAGCAAGCCTGCGAGGGCCGGGGCGCGCCCGGTCAAGGGTCCGGTAGACGCTTGTCAGCGCCGAACGCCCGAGCAAGCCTGCGAGGGCCGGGGCGCGCCAGTGCGTTAGGCCTCAACAGCGCGATCTGACACCGAAATGTCATTTGTATGTCGCAGAGGTATTACATCCATGGGCCATTTCGCGGGGAGGATCCTCCCCCGAAAGGACTGGCCCAGATGCTCTTGCGTCCACTCTGCCTCACCTCTGCCCTTGCTCTCGCCACCACCCTGCCTGTGCAGGCGGATATGATGTTCAACCGCACGGCGTCCTTCGCCACACCGGCCAACATGGCCGCGGGCGAAGACACTGCGCGCGAAACCAGTGCCGAGATTGTGACTGCGTCTGAAGACGGCATGACCATCGTCTATACCGACAGCCCGCTTGGCGTGATCGGCATGGTGGACATCACCGACCCTGCGGCGCCGAAGCCTCTGGGCAACATCGACATGGGCGGCGAACCGACAACGGCGCAGATCATCGGCGGCAAGGCGTACGTTGGCGTCAACACCTCGGAAAGCTTCGTCGCGCCCTCGGGAAAGCTGGTCACGGTTGACCTCGCGACCAAGGCCGTCACCGCCGAATGCGACATCGGCGGTCAGCCCGACGCCGTCGCAAGGGCGCCTGATGGCAGCTTTGTCGCCATCGCCGTCGAGAATGAGCGCGATGAAGACGTGAACGAAGGCGCGCTGCCGCAGATGCCTGCGGGCTTTGTGGTCAAGCTGCCGGTCAAGGACGGCGTCGTCGACTGCGCCGCCCTGCAAAAGATCGAGATGACTGGTCTTGCCGATGTGGCAGGCGACGACCCCGAGCCGGAATACCTCGACATCAACGCGGCGGGCGAGATCGTCGTGACCCTGCAGGAAAACAACCACATTGCGGTGATCGGGGCCAACGGCACCGTGTCCGCCGATTTCAGCGCCGGGGCGGTGGACCTTGCGGGCATCGACGTAAAACGCAACGGCAGGCTCGACTTCACCGCCACGAAAGAGGGCGTCCTGCGCGAACCCGATGCGGTGAAATGGATCGACCCCGACCATTTTGTCGTGGCCAACGAAGGTGATTACGAAGGCGGCTCGCGCAGCTTTACCATCTTCAAGAAGGACGGCACCGTCGTCTTCGAATCCGGCGCCAGCCTTGAACGCGCCATCGCCGCCATCGGCCATTACCCCGAGGGCCGCTCCGGCTCCAAAGGCACGGAACTCGAATCGGTCGCGGTTGCGAACTTCGGCGGCACCCGCCTGCTCTTCGTCTCGTCTGAACGCGGCTCGGTCGTTGCGGTCTATGACCTGACCGACCTCGCGGCTCCGGTGCTGGAGCAGCTCCTCCCCTCGGGCATCAGTCCCGAAGGTCTGGCCGCCATCCCGGCGCGCAATCTCCTTGTCACCGCCAACGAGGTGGACTTGCGCGAAGACGGCCTCGCCCCCGCCCATGTCATGGTCTACCAGCGCGCCGAGGGCACGGCGGCCTATCCGATGATCACCAGCGAAGGCTCTGATCCGCTGATTGGCTGGGGCGCCCTTTCGGGCCTCGCCGCGGACCCTGCGGCGGCAGGTACGCTCTACGCCGTCTCGGACAGCGCCTATACGGCCGAAGCCGCGATCTATACCATCGACACGACGGTCAGCCCCGCCCGCATCACCGCAAAAACCGTGGTCACCCGCGGCGGCGACGCGGCGCAGAAGCTTGACCTCGAAGGCATCGCCTCCGATGGCGAGGGCGGCTTCTGGCTCGCCTCGGAAGGCCGCAGCGAACGGCTGATCCCGCATGCAGTCTACCATGTGGACGCCGAAGGCGCGATCGACCAGGAAATTGCCATGCCCGAGGCCCTGCTGCCGAGCGAGGTCCGCTTCGGCCTCGAAGGCCTCACTGTGGCGGGCGACTGGCTCTGGATGGCTGTCCAGCGCGAGTGGAGGGACGATCCGGCGGGCCTGGTGAAACTGCTGGCCTTTGACACCGCCGAGAAAACCTGGGGCGCTGTCCACTACCCGCTCGACGCCGCGGGAGAAGGCGCCTGGGTCGGGCTGTCGGAAATCACCCTCCACGGCGATTGGGTCTATGTGATCGAGCGGGACAACCAGATCGCAGGCGCTGCCATCACCAAGAAGCTCTACCGCGTCAAGGTGGCCGACATGGTTCCCGCCGAACTCGGAGGCCCGCTGCCTGTCGTGACAAAAGAGCTGGTGCGTGACCTGCTGCCCGATCTTGCCGTGCTCGACGGCTACACTGCCGAAAAGGTCGAAGGCTTTGCCATCGACGCCGCAGGCGCAGGCTGGCTCGTGACCGACAACGACGGCCTTTCGGACAACTCGGGAGAGACGCTGTTCTGGTCTGTGGGCACGCTGCCCTGATAGCAACGCGCCGGGCCCGGTCATGCGGGCCCGGCCCTCTTCATCTATTCAGAAATATCCCGGGGTAAGCGCGGAACGCGCGAGGGGCAGCGCCCCTTGCCTTTCCGCGCTCCCCCTCTCGTAAACGCCGCCTCCTGTCGGATTCCGCATAGCCAAGCCCCGCGTTTGTGCGCGAGGCTGGTTGCCATGAAAATCCGCGCGCTCCGGGCCACGCCCGTCAACATCCCCTTCGTCGCCCCTTACCGGTTCAGCTACGGCTCCATCGCCTCGCTGACCAAAACGATTATCGAGGTGGAAACCGAAGATGGCGTCGTGGGCCTCGGGGAATGCGCCGACGGCGACCGCGCGGCCGATGTGCTCGCGATGGCGGAAAAGGTCATCGGCCATGACGTCCGCGCCACCACCCCGATGCGCCAGCGGTTAGAGCCCGGGATGGGCTACACCCCCTGGGGCAATGTCATCGCCGCCCGCCGGGTCTTTGCCGGCATCGAGATGGCCTGCTGGGACGCCCGCGGCAAGACCGAGGGCGCGCCCCTCCATCTTCTCCTCGGGGGCGTGGTCCGCGACCGGATCGCCCTGACCGAATACTTCAGCTACCGTCTCCCCGGGCCCCGCCACCCCGGCGAAGCCACTCCCCTTGCGGTGGCGCGCAGTTGCGCTGCGATGATCGAGGCGTATGGATCGACGATCTTCGAAGGCAAGGTCGCAACCGTCGCGATGGACGAGGAAGTCACCCTGCTGCGCGAGGTTCGTGCAGCAATCGGCGACCGCGAACTGCGGCTGGACGCCAATGGCGGCTACACCGTCCCCACCGCGCGCGAGGCGCTGCGCCGCTTTGCCCCGTTCCGGCCCACCTGGTTCGAGGAGCCGGTCGAAACCTACGAGGAGATGGCGGCGCTGCGCCCCCATACCGACATCAGCTTTTCGGCCCACCGGGTCGATCTGCCCCGCGCCGTCGAACTTCGCGCGCCCGATTGCATCGTGACCAACGTGAACGAGCTGGGCGGTATCGCTGGCGCCCAGTCCTTCATCCGCGCCTGCGAGGCGATGGGGGTGGGATTCCGTTTTCATTCGGGCGAGACGGGAGTGGGCAGTGCGGCCTGCCTCCATCTCTCCGCTGCCCTTGAGCATGTGCGCGGCGCGAGCCAGACGCTGTTTCACTGGTACGCCGACGATGTCATCGACGGTGGTCCCCACCGGCTCGACGGCGGATTTACTCCGGTTCCGCAGGGGCCCGGCCTTGGCGTGACCCTTGACCCCGTTGCGCTCAGCCGTTGTCACCAGCGCTATTGTGACGAAGGCGCCTTCCCCAGTGGGCGGCAGGGCGAAAGCTACGGAGGTCGCTTCCGCAAGATCTGACCCCGACCTTTCATTTCGGCCGAACTATCCCGGGGAGGCGCCCGGTACGGGTGGGTGGGCAGCGCTCCCTGCGACAGCTTTTTCAGGTCCGCCGCTCATAAAGCACAAACGGCGCCAGTACCGCAACCCGGTCGTAAAGCTGCCGTGCCGTCCGGTTGAACTCCTGCGTGATCCAGTAGACGTCCGGCGCGCCTTCGGCGTCCGCTGCCGCATAGACCGCCTCGATCAGCCGCAGCCCCAGCCCGGTGCCGCGCGCGGCGGGGTCCACGAACAGGTCCTGCAGATAGCAGACGTCGGCAAGGCTCCAGCAGGTCCGATGGAAATGATAATGCGCAAGCCCCACCGGCTGCCCATCCACCTCGGCAATCAGGCAGCGGAACTCCCGCCGTTCGCTGCCAAGCATCCGCGCAAAATTGCTCGCGTAGACCGCCTCGGGCTGGGAGGTTTCATAAAACGCGAGGTAGTCTGTCCAAAGGGTCCGCCAGGCAGGCTCATCTGCGGCGGTCAGCGGGCGGATGCGAATGTCCGGCATGGCGTTCCTTTCAAGGGCTCGGCAGGCGAGAATCATTTTCGCAGGCAGCTGCTGCCATCCGTCTGCAGCGTGCCTGTCTTGCCATAGTTGGCAACGGCCGTCCGGGCCGCCAGCCGCGTCAGACAGTCAAGCTCGTCCGTCCGGTCGGCATTCGGGGTTCGTAGCCGCGCACGGACTCCAAGGACAGGTGTTCCGTCCAGCGGGATCATGTAGGTTTCTGGCGAGATGCCGACCGTTATATCCACAGTATAGATCCACTCCTTCGCGTCGCCTTCCCCCAGCCACTGCCCGACATCGGACGCTGTGATGATGTTCACGACGACGTCCGCCCCGGGCCCGTTGTGCGGACGCAGCCCCGCGCGGTCCAGTGCCGAAGCCAGCGAAGGGATGAGATATTCGCCGTAGCCGCTGGTAAACTGTGTGCTCGACAGCTCGAGGATGTAGCTTTTGCCATCCAGTGGCCCAGCCAGGGCGCCGGTGGCAAAGCCTTGCAGCACAATCAAAGGGAGCATGCGGATCGGAAGACTCAGGACTGGGGCCATGGATGAACCTTTTCGACAAAAACCGTTCTTGCACCGAGGCTACGCCCATTGCCGAGCCCCGGACGAGTGCAAAATGCGCGGGCCAGGACTTCGCCTGGCGCATCGGGACGGATTCTGGACCACTTGCGCCACTCCCGCCGCCTTTTCGGTGGTAACGGGCCGACAGAGGGCTTGACGCAACGGCACAGGCGTGTCCGAAGACTGGTATAGATATAAATTGAGAGTCTGCCAGTGATCTTCAGCGTTTCCCGACTCGCAGCCGTTGCCGCCCTGTGCCTTCTTGCCGCTTGCGGTGCCCCGCCAGAGACGGACACATCTCCGCCCTCGGCTGGCACGACGTTGCGAGGCTACGAGGGCGTGCAAGACGGCGCGTTCTTCATAGAGCCGGTGGACCGCAAGCATCTGGTCGAGCAGAACGTGCGGCGCGAGGTGGAGTACGCGGGCGACGAGGCGCCGGGCACCATCGTGGTCGATATATTCTCGCGCAAGCTGTACTACGTGCTCGAAGGCAACCGGGCCATCCGCTACGGTATCGCCGTTGGACGTGAGGGGCTGTCGTTCAAGGGCAGCGGTCGTATCGGACGCAAGGCAGAATGGCCCGCGTGGCAGCCCACCGCCAACATGCTTCGCACCCGGCCCGATCTGTACGGGCCCTATGCCGACGGACGGGTCGGCGGGCTCGACAATCCGCTCGGCGCGCGAGCGCTTTACCTTTATCGCGGTGGCCGTGATTCCCTTTTCCGTATCCATGGCACGATCGACAATAGCTCGGTCGGACGGGCCACCAGCGCAGGCTGCATCCGTCTGTTCAATCAAGATGCGATCGACCTTTACAACCGTGCCGATGTAGATACCCGGGTCAAGGTGAGGACGGCAGAAGAAAGCCTTGCGATCGAAGGCCAATTTATTGACGACGCCTTTGGCCGGGTTGTTCCGCTGACCGATGCCAACGTGGCCAGGAAGATCCGCGACTCCGAAGCCATCGCCGCCGCGCATGACGCCGAGGGCCGTCTTGCCGCTGCGACCGCAGTGAAAGATCGCATCGCGGCCGAGAAAGCCGAGCGCAAACGCGCATCGGCCTGCAAACGTCAGGGCATCGCCGAGGCAGATTGCCCGCCACTGCCCATCATCATTCGCGGATGACGTAATCCTTGAGCGTGGTCTCAACCACCTCCCACGTTCCCTGAAAGCCCGGGCGCAGGATATGGCTGTCGCCTGGTCTCAGATTGGTCACGACACCGTTCCGATCGGTCAGGACCGAATGACCTTCCAGGATATGGAGATACTCCCATTCGTCATAGGCTACGCGCCACTTTCCGGGGGTGGATTGCCACAAACCGCAGTGCAGGCCCCCGCGGCTCTCACAGTGCCAGGTCGTGTGGACAGGGTCACCCGCGACCACCTTCTCAGGCGCGGGACGGCTGGTCTCCGGCTGCAGGCCGTCACGGGACAGGCGTTGGGATTGGCTGGGCATCGGAAGCTCCCTTTTGCGGCTCTGGCGGGAAGTGAAGCCGCGCCCGGCGTCTTGGTCAAGCCCGGGTCGCGGCGCCGCGCTGCAGCGCAAAATTGTTGCAGCCTGCGCGGGGCTGTGCCCATATGCAGGGCAGGAATGATATCTCCCGCCTCATGAGGCCCCCGATGAGCGCCACAAGCCCCGCCCGCCCGGTGCTGCCGCCCGACATCCGCGCCCGCAAAGGCCTGGCGCCGCTGGTGGTGCTGACGGCCTATACCACGCCGGTCGCCCGGCTGGTCGATCCGCATTGCGATGTGGTGCTGGTGGGAGATTCGCTCGGCATGGTGTTACACGGCCTGCCATCGACCATTGGCGTGACGATGGAGATGATGATCCTGCATGGCCGGTCGGTCGTGCGCGGGGTAAAATCAGCGATGCCGGTGATTGACATGCCCTTCGGCAGCTATGAGGAAAGCCCGCAGCAGGCTTACCGCAACGCGGCCCGTTTAATGGCAGAAACCGGGGCGCCTGCGGTGAAGTTGGAAGGCGCGCGGCACATGGCCGAGACGATTGCCTTCCTCTGTGCACGAGGCGTGCCGGTGATGGCGCATGTGGGACTGACCCCGCAGGCAGTAAACACCATTGGCGGCTACAAGGTCGTGGGACGCGATGGCGAAGCCGAGGCCGTGATGGCCGACGCGCGGGCGGTCGAGGCGGCAGGGGCGTTCTCGGTCGTGCTGGAGAAAGTGCCTGCGGGCCTTGCGGGCCGCATCACCGCCGCGCTGAAAATCCCCACTATCGGCATCGGCGCAGGGGTCGATTGCGATGGCCAGGTGCTGGTGATCGACGATATGCTGGGGATGTTCACCGAGTTCCGTCCGAAATTCGTGAAGCGCTATGCCGAGTTGGGTGCCCTAGCTTCAGACGCGATCGCCACCTACGCGGCGGACGTGCGGGCGCGGCAGTTTCCGGGGCCGGAACACGGCTTTGCCGATGTGCTGCCCGAGGGCAAGACCCCGTGACCGACTGCAAGGCCCTTCCGGAAATCATCCGCAGCGTCGCGGCCCTGCGCTCGCGCGTCCGCGACTGGCGCGCGGCTGGCAAGATGGTAGGCGTGGTTCCGACCATGGGCGCGCTGCATGACGGTCACCTGAGCCTCACCCGCACGGCCAAGTTGGACTGCGAGCGGGTGATCGTGACGATTTTCGTCAACCCGCGACAGTTCACCAACCCCGAGGATCTGGCCAAGTACCCCCGGCACGAGGCGGCGGACGTGGCGTTGCTCTCGGGTGCAGGGGTCGATGTGGTCTTCGTGCCCCCGGTCGAAGAGGTCTACCCACCCGGCTGTTCCACGAGCGTGGTGGTGGCCAGCCTATCCGAGCCATTGGAAGGCGTCATGCGTCCCGGCCATTTCGAAGGTGTGGCGACCGTGGTCACCAAGCTTTTCGGGATGACAATGGCCGACCGCGCCTATTTCGGCCGGAAGGACTGGCAGCAGCTGCAGGTCGTGCGAAAACTGGCGCGCGACCTCGACCTGCCGGTGCATGTGGTGGGCTGCGAGACGATCCGCGAAGCGGATGGCCTCGCGATGAGCTCGCGCAATGCCCGCCTCAACCCCGAAGAGAGAGCGCTTGCACCGATGCTCCATGAGGCAATGCGGGCGGCGGTCTCAGCTCTCCATCGTGGTGCCCCGGCAGAGGAAACCCTTGCCATTTGCAAGGTTCGTCTCGAAGCTGCAGGCTTTACCCAAATCGACTACATCGCGCTGCGCGACGCGGAAACACTCGCCGAAGGGACAGACCCCACCCGCCCCAGGCGCCTGCTGGCCGCAGCCTGGCTTGGCGGTGTGCGCCTCATCGACAATCTCCCCGCCTGAGCTGGCAGAGCGGCCTGCGCTGCACGCCTTTTGCCTCGTCGCAGCGCCTGCGCCCCGCTCCTCAGGCAGGGGGCCTCCTGCCCCCTGACCCCCTGGGGATGTTTTGCCCAAGGTGAAAAGGGAATTCATCTATTCATAAGTATCCCGGGGGGTGTGGGGGCAGCGCCCCCATCTTGAGGAGCAGCGCGCAAGCGCTGTGACGAGGACCGCTGATTGCGGCGCAAGCCGCTCCGCTGGATTGGCCGCTGGAAGGGGCTTGGCCCGCCGATTGATTTCGGCAAGACTGCGAGCACGCAGCCGCGGGTCCGGGAATTTTTCCGACCCCCGATGTAATTTGAATTTACATTCTTATGTCACTGAAAACGGAGGATCCCCGATGGCCGATTTCGACACTCAGATCAAGGAAAGCCAGGCACAGGTGGCAGAGGCGCAAATCAGGATCAGCGCAGTCACGTCACAGATCGAGGCGGCGCGCAGCAAGCTTGACGCAGGCGAGGTGGCCATTGATGTAGAGAATGCGACGCTTGAGGATGTGCACAAGCACACCGACCTCATGAACGCGAACATTGCCGAGCTGATCATGGGGCTCGACGATGTCACGGCGGGGTTTTCGAAGGACTTCGACGAGATGCGGTCAAAGACGGGGATGGAAAGCTTCATCGGCATCTTTTCCGGCGCACGGTCCGAGGCGATGCGGCAAGAGCGGCTGCGATCGGCAAGCATCGACGACAAGCTGCAGGATCTGATCGCGAAATCCGATGTGATCGTGAGGTTGCTGCAGAACCAGCTTGACCTGTTGAACGTTCAGAAGACTCGGGTAGAGGCGAACCTCGGCCAGACATTGACCGAGCGGGAAGCAGCGGTGGCAGCCCTTGATACGGTCCGTGCCGAGATTGCGGCGATGGATCCGAAGATCATCGAGCTGGAGAACAGGATCAGCGTCGAGCAGGACGCGAGCAACCGCACAAAGCTCGAATCCGAACTTGCGTTGTTGAACGGACGCTACAACGCGCTGGTGCAGGATGAGCAGGTACAGCTGGCGAAATCGCAGACGCTGGAGCGTTACATCGAAAAGGGCAAGACCTGGGTGGACAGCCTGACGAACCAGGCCGCCACGCAGCTTGTTCTCATCAACAAGCTGCAGACGGATACCAAGCAGCGGGTCGTGCTTTATGATGCGCTGACGTCGAGCCTGAAGACCGCGCAGCAACAGGACGTGGCGCACCGGATCAACGAAATCGGGGTGAAGACCGATCAGGAGGCGCAGGCTGCCATGGCCGCGATCGGCGCTGCCACAAATGACAAGATGGCCGATATGCTGGAGCGGCACGAGGAACACATGGTCTTCGCCCGCAAGATCCTTGAGCAGAAGGCTAAAGCCGACGAACGCTTTGCCCGCCGCTTTGCCGCCATCGTCGAGAAGCACGACAAGAACGCTTACGGGGAATAAGTGGGAAACGAAGTCAAGGAAGCGCTGTCGCAGGATCACGCCGAGCTTTATGACACCCTCGTGGCGCGGCGCTACTTTACCAAGTTCGGGCGGATCACCGGCTATATGGCGCGCGTCGCAACGGAGCTGGAAAGCGAGGGGCGCCTGACCCGGGGCGATACGCGCGTGCTCGGTGTCTATCTTGCGGCGGTGGCTGCGACCTTTCGCGCGCTCAGCCACAAGTACCTGATGACGGGGCGCGCCGAAGGTGCCCCGCGCCTGACCATCGACCGCCACGAGAGCGGCTTTCCGGTGGCGCAGGAGCTGATGGTCATGGCGCTGGACGCGAGCCAGGCCGACAAGCACCTGTCGGGGATGGCGTCTGAGACCGAGCTCAAGGACCGGATGGTGCGACGGATCGTAGGCGAGCTTGCAGTGCCGACCGCTTTGCAATTCGCGCTGAGCCAGCGGCTCTATTTCGAGGCGCTGAAGGCGGGCGGCATCTTCTGGGCTCGCAACGATCCGGATGCGCAATGGACTGGCAGTGTCGGCGAGCGGCGAGGCTACCTGGTGCATTGGGCGGTCTGGGACAGCCAGATCAATCTGCCCGTCGTCTATCTGATGGATCTGGAGGACAGCGGCAAGACCGCGCTGCCCAATGATGATGATCGCTGGCCCCGCGCGCAGGCGGCGCTGATGGCGCAGAGCCTGGGGGGATTGAAGCTTCTCACCATTGCACAGGGCTTCGATGTGGATTTCGACACGCTGCACCCGAAGCGTCTCAGACGCATTACGCTCGGCCCGATGTACAGCCATGATTTCACGCTGCAATCCGGGCCGATCTCCAAGGTCCTGTCGGATGCGAAAGCCGCTGACGAGGAGGATTGGGCGCTGGTCTGGACGGTTGAGGAGTTGGTGTCGGGCCGGGTCGATGTCGTGAAGGACGGCTGGTTTTCTTCTGTCGAGCGGCAGATCTGGACGCTAGATCCGGTGCAGGGGACCGATACCGGGGCCACGCGGCTGGAGCGGATGGTCATACTGCCGGAGCGGCCCTATCAGGTGCTGGTCGAGCAGGACCCGCCGGGTTTGCGCGAGGTGCGCAAGTTCGTGGTGGGGGCGGGTGGGCGGATCATCCCGGCGCGGTAGGGGGCGCTGCCCCCGTCTCTCCTTGCGGAAAGACCCCCCCCGGGGGATATTTAGGAATAGATGAAAGGGCTTGGCCGTGAGTACGCGCGACACGATGGAGCTGAGGGAAGAGGCGATCCGGGCGCAGTATCAGGCGGCGCTGGACCTGATTCTCGGGTTTGACCATGCGCCTCGGCTGGGGCGGGCGGTGGAGGCGGCGGGCATCGAACGCTCCGCGGGAATAGGGACGCGGCCGCGGTTCCGGTCCACCGTGCCCGGGATGGTGACGCGCAGCACCGTGCGGCCGGGCGGCGTGCGGCTGGCCGAGCGGGTGGAGGGATTGGGCGACGGGCTGATAAGCCCCGTTCAGGCGGCAGTGCTGACGGCGCTGCGACGGGGGTTGGCAATTGCGCTCGCGATGGGAGAGACGCTGGCGGCGCAATCCGGGCTGGCCGAATTGAAGCGTGCGAACCTCGAGGCGCGGCTGCCGGAGGGAAAGCGGGCCGAGTTTGCCGAAGCGTTGCAGGGGGAGGCGCTGGCCGTTCTTTACACCTTCGCCAATGCCACGGCCTATATGCTGGCGCCGCATCTCGGCTCTGCCACGGTTGAGGTCGGCGAAGTGGAGGAGGTGCTGACGGACAATGCGCCGCTCGCGCTGCAGGGCGTGCTGTGGGAACTGGATCAGGACATCGGTACGCTGGCCAGTGACGGGGTGCGGCTGGTGGCGACGGTCGCGGCCTTTGCCGAAGCGCTGATGAAGAAAGTGGCGCTGCGGGCAGAGGGGGCTGCGCGGGTGGGGGCCTTTACCGGTGGCAGCTGGAAGGTGGAGGCGGATCAGCTGACCATCGCGGGCTTCAAGCCTGCACGCGCGGCCAAGGGCGGCGCGCTTGCCATGCAGTTCAAGAAGCCTGCGGAGGTCGTGGGCAATCACATCGCCAAGTACCAGTCCTTGCGGCTTGCAAAGATGCTGATGGCCTATGACTTCGAGCGGCGGCTGAACCCGTTTGCGGAACTGGGTGGGTTCATCTTTACCTTCATGGGGGATGGCAAACCCGGGACGGGCAAGACCACGCTGATCCAGATGATGGCAGGCCTTTTGAACGATTACTGCAAGGCGGCGGGTTATCCGTTCCGCTATCAGAACTTTTCAATTGATCAGATCGACAGCTATCAAGGCAAGTCGGGGCAGAATGCCAAGGCGTTCATCGACACGGTGATCGACCCATCGGTCATCGCCTTTGGCACCATCGACGATATTGATCAGGTGGCGGGCAAGCGCGGCGACCGGCAGTCGAGCGCGGGCCAGCAGGAGGTGACGGCAGTGTTCATGGGGGCGTTCGCCGGGGCGAACACCGTCGTGCGGGGGAACTGCACCTTCGGGATGTTTTCGAACTTCCCCGAAAACGTCGATGACGCGCTGCGCCAGCGGGCCGGGGCGCGGTTTCTGGTGGACGGGCCGCAGACGCGCGAAGATTACATAGACATCCTGAGCCTGCTTCTGGGCAAGAATCACGCGATCCCGGTGGGGGCGCATGAGCTTTTTGCCGCGCAGGAAATCCGCAAGGCGGTAGAGGCAAGCTTTGAAGGCCATTCCCGCCCGCATGAGGCGGGGCTGATTGCGGTCTGGGAAAGGGTGGCGCGCGATATCGGCGCGTTGGATACGCTGGCGAAGATCGGGGCGTATCTGAAGGCTATTCAGGTGGCCGATGACCGGTTTACCGGGCGTGCGATCAAGAACATCACCGATGCCGTGAAGGTGCGGGCGATGGATTTCGAGCTGCCGGACGCGTGGATGGAAAACCCGGACCTGTTCCTCTTCAAGGCTTATGACGAGAAGAAGGAGATGATCCGCAGCCTGATGACGCCGATCACGGTGGAGATGGTGATCCAGGAGATCAACCGCTATGCGGATAGCGAGTTCCGCTATGCGGACAAGTCGGACGAGGTGGCGATTGCAGGGATGGTGCGGGATTATCAGCGGACAGAAGAGGCGAAGCGGCGGTTTCTGGAGGGGAAGGGTTGAGCAAATATATTCCGATAAAGCTCAAACGCGTTTCATTTGAATGGCAGGAGCTTGGTCAACACTCCGTCGATGATCGTTCGATATTTGCGTTCGCTTGTTTAGTGCAAAGTGAAATAATCGCACTTCGGAACATTCTGCTTCTAGCCCTCCACAAGGTTGAAGAAAATTCAACTGTTGATTGCTTTGTGTCAGTGCAAAGAAACATGTTGATTCGGCTGCTCACAGGTAAGTTATGGGAATTTACAAAGGCGCTTGGAAGTAAAGCATCCTCGCGCCCGGGCATCTCGCCACCAGTGCGAGCAGCAATTGAAGAGGCTAGGGCCGGTGTTAAACTTCTTAAAAGTCTTCCTGGATGGATAATCGCAGCGACATTACGTGACAAACTTGCGTTTCATTACGATATGGGAGCGCTCCGAAAGAACGTTCAATCAGGAATAGACAATTTTGCGGCGGATTTTCTTATTGCGGAGACAGACGGGAACTGTGTTTTCAGACTTGGCGAAGTTGTTGCAAATGGAGGACGCCAAGAAGGAGATTTCGACGATTTGTTGGACTGGAACCAAAAGATGTCGCGCGTATCCTTTAATTTTCACGTTGCCGTCACCAACATTTTAATACCTTCAGAACTTTACTTGGAGAGGGAGCGGATTGAAGAAGTCAATTTTCCGCTCGATCTTGTGTGTGACCAGACTTCCAGACTGCCTGTTATTTGGTCCACCCCATGAAACGCCTCATCGAAAAAGGTCTGATGTTCGGCAACCTCATCGAAGTCTCGTCGCCGCAGCTTGTGGAACGCTACAACCGCGCGCTGAAACACCTGACCGGCAAGACCACCAAGCTGACGGATTTCCACATCGACCTG
>Ga0105046_10011519_pt1 | contig 13746 bp, 7 predicted proteins | sample MAT03_FD_78385 | JGI IMG/M metagenome (GOLD analysis project Ga0105046, IMG submission 78385) | Freshwater microbial communities from Lake Fryxell liftoff mats and glacier meltwater in Antarctica - MAT-03 (megahit assembly) | ecosystem: Environmental > Aquatic > Freshwater > Ice > Liftoff... | reverse complement strand
TTTCCTGCGGGTAATTTTCTCGCAGCGTCATTGCTTGATGCAGGAAAATTACCCTTAAAAAATTACTTTTAAAAAATTACCCGCAGGAAATTACCCGCAGGAAATTACCCGCAGGAAATTACCCGCAGGAAAATTACCCGCAGGAAAATTACCCGCCAGGAAAATCAATCACCCACGGGGCATTTTTCATTTCATAGTTTTCGTCCAGCACGGAAGCATTCAGGAACAGCGTGCTGTCTATCTCCCGGCGCCCGCAGGCTTCGTGGATATGTCCGAATGCATGGATTTTTATGGAAGGTAAATTCTGGATGCGGTGCAACAGATCGCGACAGCCGACGGGTCGCGGGTCGCGGACCACTTTGTCCAGAATACCGTAAGGCGGACCATGCGTGAGCAAAATATCGGTATCTTCCGGAATCAAATCCCAATGGCGGCGGATATCCGCGCCCCGCTGGCGGTTGAAGGCCCAATCAAAAAACCACGGCTGGATCGGGCTGCCCCAGATGCGAATCCCTGCTATTTCACAACCCGAATCGTTGAGATAAATGATGTTGTCAGGAATCATGCTCAGGAAGAGCGATGCTGCACGCTCGGCCAGAAAGTCATGATTGCCTGCGATCAACACCTTGTGCGGGTGCGGTTGCGCCGCAAACCAATCGAGAAAAACCTGGACTTCCCCCACTTCCCCGCGTTTAGAAAAATCGCCGCAATGGAGCAGCACGTCCCCTTCAGGGAGATCCAACAGATTGTGTCTGGAGTGAGTGTCGGATATAAAAACGAGTCGCAAAATAGAAAAGGCTTGTCCGGTGAGCGCTGTTAATGTTGTACGATGATACGCCCGACAGCTCGCTGTCCGCCCGACACCGCTTCCAGTACATACACGCCCGGCAGCCAGTTGGTCACCTGAATATTGAGCACACCATTCGGTGCTTCTCCTTCGGCTACTTTCCGGCCAAGTGCGTCCAGCGCCAGCCAGCGCGTGGGTTCCTGGCCGGGCATTTCGGCCCGAGTCCAGTGACGTGCGGGGTTGGGACTGATGCGCAGTGGTTGCAGGTTGGCATTTGTGGTATGTGTCGGCACGGTACAATCCATCATTTCGGTCTTGAAAAAACTGAGACCACCGCGCTGGTTGCCCAACACCATCTCCAGGATGCCGTCTTCGTCGAAATCGGCGAAAACAGGATGTGAGCGATAACCTTCCATTACATTGCCAAAGGCATTGTCTATTTTGGGGAAGGCCGTGGCCGTGGCAGATAAGTTGTTGTAAACCATCAAATTGCCGTTATTGGTCCCCGTAACAAGGACGTTGCCGGTGGGCGTGGCAACAATAGCGGGAGCACTCCAACCAAAACTGTTGCCAGTCTGAACGGTGTTAATCGCTCCCAGGTTTTTGACGGTGGCCGTGGATGCGAATTTCGGCTCAGTGACCGATGGGCCGATATTTTTCAGGAAACTGATGTTGCCCTTGCGCGCACCGGAGACGATGTCATTCAGGCCGTCGCCATCCAGGTCGAAGATGACTGGCGAGGAAGCAATGCCGATCTCGATGGCCTGCCACATCACATTGAAGTCGCGCTCCAATACCATCGGATTGCCCGGTCCGCCAGAGTTGGTATAACAGTACACCCAGCCGAGGTTGCTTCCTACGATAAGGTCAAGGTCATTGTCGCCGTCAATGTCACCGAAGGCGGGCGCAAAATCGTAATCATTGTCGGGTGCAAACTCCCCCATATTGAGCCAGTTTTTGTCGGCCAGCATAAACTGCGGCGCATTGGGCGAACCCACATTGAGGTAGAGATAGAGCCGGGCGTTGGTGCCTTTGGAGGAGGCAAAAAAACCATAAGTACCCACGACCAGGTCGAGCAGGCCGTCGCCGTTCACGTCCGCCACAGCTGGATGTGTAGCAGAGCCCAGGTCAATCATATCGTTGACCAGCAGCGATTTAGTCTGAAATTCAAAATGCGGACCAGCACTCCCGACGGCTGTGTTTTTATACCACCAGAGGCAGTTCTGGTCCTCGGCGAGTGTTTTTACATTGGGCGCGGCAAGGAGGTCTTTTTTTCCGTCGTTGTCCACATCGGTGTAGAATGCTGCGGGAAATACCGGGATCTCGACCGGCACATCATACTTGGGGAAAGCCGTGTCTTGTGCAATCATCCAGGCCTGTTTGGGTGTTCCGCCATTGGTCATCATATTGAAACAATTGAACGAAAGGTCGCCCAATATCACTTCCATGTCGCCGTCGCCATCTTGGTCGTAGGGCAGCACGGTAGATCCTGCATGCCGCACCGGGTCGCCGCCCCGGTCTTCCACGATAGGCGGCCCCGCAAAACAACTCACGCATTGCGTCGCGTCGCCGCTGAGGCAGTTGCTGCACAAAGCGAGGCCAGTCTCATAAAATTTTCCCCAGCAATCATCGTCGAGTACGAATCGCAGGCTGTCGCGCCCGAATCCCTGCTCGACCGAAGTATTGCGCAGCAGCCAGACGTGTCCATTGACATTGGCGGCAAAGGTCAGTATGTCCAGGTCTCCGTCGCCGTCCATATCTTCTACCGCCGGGTAGTCGTAGGTGTTGATCGGCATGTTGTTCCAGAAGCCGGGCATGTCGTCGGGATAATAAATCTGGGTGGTTTCACAAGTAGTGCAACCGGGGTACTGAAAATAAAACTGTTTGAATTTCAATATTTTATTTTCAAAATAACCTTGAAAAACGGTCATTTCCTGCGAGCCGGGGATGGTAGACGCCGTGAAAATGTCCATCGCGCCGTCGCCGTTGAAATCGCGGAGCAGGGTCCAATATAGCATCCTGGGGAAATAACAAGCGTACTCCGGGGCGAAGTTGTAATCCACTTCGTTGGCCTGACCACCGTTGAGAAAAGTCAGGGTCACATCACCTGACCGGTCGAATACCACAAGGTCCTGAATGCCATCCTGATTGAGGTCAGCCGCAGAAAGTTGGGCTGTATTCAGTCCGCCGGCGAAAGGGTAGCGCAGCAATTTTCCGTCTTGAAAAACCGGGGCGGTCAAGCGCTGGAACATTTGAACTTGCGCCGTAATTTTTTGCGAAAAAGTAAGAAAAACCAATAAGGAAAGGAGGCAGAATCGCATAGGAAGGTCGAATGGTGAATGACAAAACATCCACAAACGTAGGCCGAATCTGGTTTTGGCGTTGCGATTACTTCAAATCCGGCTATTCTGTTGCAAAAAACGCTTTACCGTTTCAACACCTTCAACCGTTCAATGCCGCCTTCCTGGGCAATTTCCACAAAATACATCCCTGTAGCGCAGCCTGACAGGTCAATGGGTGCCGAAGCCGCTGTCCCGGTCGCCAGTCGGACCAGATTGCCCAGCGCATCGAACACCCGGACTTGCGTCGTACGCTCCGTCACGCCCTGAATACGGATACGATCGGTCGTCGGGTTGGGGACGATGTAGAACGAGGTCGTGACGATCTCCACATTTGCTACATCCGAATACATGGCTGCTCCATCCAGGTCTACTTGCTGTAACCGGTAATAATTCACACCGGCAACTGGTTTTTTGTCCAGAAAACCGAACTGACGTGCTTCATCTGTAGAGCCGTTCCCTTTCACCTTGCCAATCGGAGTGAAATCAATCCCGTTTCCACTGCGCTCCACCGTAAAGTAGTCGTTATCATGCTCGGAGGCGGTTTCCCAGGTCAGTTGAACTTCGTTTTGAGTCGTTTTTTGCGCATCGAATCGTGTCATCTCTACGGGTGCAGCACCTGTGACCGTGAAATTGTGGGTGACAGTCGTGCTCTGGTACGACACTTCCCAAGTCCAGGTGCCATTGGGCCCTGCACTCGGTATCGTCCAGGTCCAGTACCACCACGAACCGTCGTAGGTGTCCGGCGATGTGTGCGTCCAGGTAGAGGCGATCGTTCCGTTGGGTCTGCGGATGGTATAGGTGCTGACGTGGCCGCTCGTCTGGTCGTGATAGTAGGCGGCGAAATACCCGGTGGTACTGATCGAGAAAGAGTTGGAAAAATTCGGCACTTCGTTGGCTGTCGGGCAGCCCTGTACAGGGGCGGCGCTGTGTGTGAGCAGGGCATTTACCGTTGGTTCCCGGTAAGGTTTCTGGGCATCCCACCACGTTGTGCTGTTCAATAGATTGCACGAACCGGTGTAAGGATCAATCAGGTTAGCGGTCGAATAAGGCATATCCTTGTACACCTCGAAATGTAGATGCGGCCCCGTGGAGCAACCCGAACTGGCCACAATACCCAGATATTCGCCTGCTACGACGGTCTGACCCACCGTTTTGGTGGTCAGGGAATTCTCCTTCATGTGGCCATACCACGCAACGGAACCATCTGAATGTTCTACATAGATGGCGTTCCACGCACCGGAGCAGGCGCAGTGGTCATCATCGTTGCCATCGTCTTTGAGGACGATCGTGCCCGCCTCCGCCGCGATCACTTCCACATAGTCGTTTGTCACCAGGTACCAGGGGAAGGGCCAAGTGAAGATGTCAGTGCCCCGGTGGCCATTGTAGGAGCGGGTACCGCAGTTGTAGTCTCCAATGCCACTGGATGTGACCTGGTCCACATAATTGCTGATCCCGTAGTAGCTGTTGAATGTCAGGCCAGTGGCGGCTTTTAAGGGCCAGTCGAACGCCACTATCTCTCGATTGCTGACATGCGGCAAGCGGCCTTCTCGCCGCAGTTGCTCGGAGCTGGCCGCCAGCGCAGTTTCGATGCGGGCCCGTTCTTCGGGCGTAAGGCAGGATGTTTTTTCTGGAAATGCCGCTGCTCCGCCACTATCAGGTGTACGCTCTGGTGGAGGGGTTTGACAAAAAGTCGCAGCAGCAAAAAGGGAAAGAAATGTGAAGAGGAGCGTTGATTTCATTGCCAAAACAGGTTGTGGCTTCGCAGGTTCGGCTTCAAAGATAGCAACCCCCCCTTTCCCCAAAAGAATTATTTTATCAAAGCCGAAAACTCTTTGATCCGCCCCAGATAATGCGCCGCCACCACGCTGCCGGGATAAATCCCCGAACGGTTAGCCTGTGGTTGAATACGTTGTCTTTCAACAATCTTTGCAACCATCCGCCGCTTTCGCATCACCTCCGTCCACTGGCGGTACATGGAGAAATGGCCGCGCAGGATCGCCCAGATCGCCCTGAACTGGCCCTTGGCGGCAAAGCGAAAAGCAGCCACGCCATCGAGCAGCAAGCGGGCCGGTATCAGCCAGAGCAATTTACCCGCCGACTCGTTTTTGAGCAGCGTGAACAGGCTGTTGCGGAAGTTGAGATAGACTTTGCGCGGACTTTCGTATTCCAGTGTACCGCCGCCCAGATGATACACCACCGATTGCGGGATACACCATACCGAATAGCCCGCCCGCTTCACCCGCCAGCAAAGATCAATTTCTTCATTGTGCGCAAAGTAATCGCCGTCGAATCCACCGAAGGCATGGTAGACTTCGGCGCGGATAAAGAACGCCGCACCTGCCGCCCAGAAGCATTCCTGCGGTTGGTTGTACTGGCCTTTATCTTCTTCCTGGTGGTTAAAAAGGCGGCCCCGGCAGAATGGATAACCCAGCGCATCAATCCAGCCGCCGGCCGCACCGGCATACTCGAAGCGCGACTTTTCCCGCCAGGCCAGAATCTTTGGCTGTGCAATCCCCATAGTCGGGTCGGCTGCCATGGCGGTCAAAACAGGCTCCATCCAACCCGATGTGACTTCCACATCCGAGTTCAAAATGACATACAAATCGGCTGGAGCGGTCGCGCGGAGCCGCTGCAAGGCTTCGTTATAACCCTGCGCAAAGCCATAGTTGCGGTGCAGATCAATAATCTCTACCTGCGGATAAGTACGGCGCAGAAAATCCAGCGAGTCGTCGGGCGAGCCGTTGTCGGCCACGATCACCCGTGCGCCAGAACGGTACGCCAGAACAGAAGGCAGGTATTGCTCCAGGTGGCGGCGGGTGTTGTAGTTCAGGATGACGATCGCAACGCCCGTTGTTGGTTGTTGGTTGGTGGTTGTTAGTTCTTGGTTCTTAGTGGTTAGTCCAACGTCCAACGTCCTTCGTCCAACGTCCTTCGTCCAACGTCCAGCATCCTCCCCGAGTCGCTTCAGGATCTCTTTCTTATCTGCTTCGATCTGCGATTTGAGCGCTTCCAGACCGTCCAGTTTTTTGTCGGGCCGGATGAAATCCATCACTTCCACCGTCAGGTTTTTGCCATACAGGTCGCCTTCAAAGTCGAGGATGTTGACCTCCATCACCCGATGACCATCGTTTTCAATCGTAGGGCGGGTACCGATGTACAGCAGTCCTATCGTACGCAAACCGGCGTCCATTCGCACCCAGGAAGCATAAATTCCTTCCGGAAGCACCAGTTTGTGCGGATCGCTCAGGCGGATATTGGCGGTTGGAAAGCCGATGGTACGGCCTATACGATTGCCTTCGACGACCGTGCCATTGAACGAAAACGGGTGATCCAGCAGGCGGTTAGCCAGAATGACATCGCTGTGTTCCAGTGCTGTCCGAATCTTGGAAGAGCTGACAGCGATGTCGTCCACTTCCTGCGCAGGGATTTCCACCACCTGAAAACTAGTGGGCGCTTCATACTTTTTCAGAAAATCCAGATTGCCTTCGCGGTCGTGGCCGAAACGGTGGTCGTAGCCGATGACGATATAGCGCGGGTGGAATTGTTCGATCAAAAAATCCTCCACGTATTCGCGGGCCGACTGTTGAGAAAACGCTTCGGTAAACGGCACGACCACGACATTGTCTATTCCGATCGCCTCGAACAGGGCGATTTTTTCAGGCGTAGTCGTGATGAGTTTGAACGCTGCCGCCTGATGGTTCGGCAGCACGTGGCGCGGGTGCGGATCGAAGGTGATGACCACACTTTCGCCGCCACATTCCGCAGCGAGCGCCTGCACCTGTTCCAGAATGCGCCGGTGGCCGCTGTGTACGCCGTCGAACGAACCAATCGTGACGACAGCATTTTGAAAATCAGGTAGTTGTGATAGGTCGAAAAAAACGCGCATGAACCGGTACGGGATAATTGGGTAACTGGCGGGCAAATGTAGTGGTTTAGGCGGTTTGAAAAGTCAGAAGGGTTTAGGCGGTCCGGAAAGTTTGAAACAAACCTTCCGAACTACCTAAACCCTTTACTTGAAGATTGTATCAAAAGCCACTAGTGCCGAATCCGTCAACTACCGGACGTGGCACTAGCAAGGAGAACCAATCTTTGCTCGCCAAATGATCGTCGCCAAACACAGAGTGAAAATTTGACAACTTTTTTAAAGGTGTCAAATTTGGCACGTCTGCCAAATCATATTCGGTTCATTTTTTCAAACTTTCCGAATACCGGTTTTTGACAACCCCTGGACAATCAGTTGTACAATTTTCCATTACTTCTTATTTGTTCACATACGGGAAACGGCGGGCGATGCGGCGGTTGATTTGCTCGACAGCTTCATTGGCCGGTCGGCTCCAGTCCACCGAAACCTCGTCGCGACCGGAGAACAGGTTGTCGCCATCCGACGCATCAATAATGTTGGTCATCACTTCCACGTCGTTGGTGCGACCCGCCCAGCCAAAATAGCCCAGGCCTAATACGGAGTTGAGGATGGTGGTGCCTACTTGTACACCGATGGATTCCAGATTGGACAAGTAGCGTTGCTTGATCGCCTTGCAGCGCACCACCGCATCCACGCCCAGCAATTCGGCCAGTTTCTGCGGATCTTGGTCCCAACTTTCGACTGTACCGATGCCGTTGTCGGTTAGAATCTGGTTGGTTTTCTCCGTTGGCTGCACAATGACAGAGAGTTGGCGAGTGCCCCGTGCTCCTACGATGTGAATTTGCGAATAAAACGAACGTTGGAAAGCCACACTTTCAGCCTCTTCGATTTTTTTACGGTTTTCCGGGGTCAAATCCTTGGGAAGCCGGCCCGTGATCATAATCTGGAAAGGCAAAAGCGCGATGGTACGGTGGTCCTGAGTCTTCGCTTCAAAATCAGGGTTTTTGTAGAAGCGGTTACAGGCAGTAAACAGAAGGGCTGCAAAAAGCAGCGAGGCGGAAATAAAAAGGTGTTTAGTCATAGCGGTTATATTTTGACACAAATCAACATCCTTTCATCGTCTGCCTATCTTAATAATTTTAGAAATTTATTTTGTGCAAATGTTAAAATTAAAAAATCTACCAAATGATCGTCTGAATCAGGCGCCCAAATCCAATTGATCCTTCACCAGGTTGTAATAGGCACCGCGCCGTTCTGTGAGCACTGCATGGGTACCTTGTTCCACGATCTCGCCTCTTTCAAGCACGATGATGTGGTCGGCATTTCGGACGGTGCTGAGTCGGTGGGCCACTACGACAACGGTTTTGTTTCGGAATACCTGTTCGAGGTTTTGCATGATCACGCGTTCGTTGTGCGCATCGAGGGCGTTGGTCGCTTCATCAAAAAACAGGTAGGCCGGGTCTTTGTAAATCGCCCGGGCGATCAGCAGCCGCTGGCGCTGGCCCTGGCTCAATCCGGTGCCGTCCTGTCCGATCTTGGTATTGAACCCAAGCGGCAGCGATTCGATGAACGACTGAATATTCGCCACTTTGGCGGCATGCAGCAATTGAGGACGGTCAATGATCTCTTCTCCAAGGGCAATATTGCGAGCGATGGTATCGGAAAAGATATAACCGTCCTGCATCACCACGCCACAATGTGCGCGCCACACGGCGTGGTTCAGGTTGATCAAATTAAGGTCGCCGACCCGGATGTTGCCCTCCGTAGGCGGATAAAAATGAAGCAATAGTTTAAGCAGCGTCGTTTTGCCGCTGCCGCTGGTGCCGACGATGGCTGTGGTATGGCCCGCACGGAGAGTGAAGTGCAGGTTGTGAAGCACCCAGGGGGATTGCGGACTTCCGTAGCGAAACGATACATTTTCAAGCAAAAGGTCGCGATTATCGGGCAAGGAGGTGATTTTCGAATGGTCGTTCGGTTCTTCATCGGGGCGCTGGTGGATTTCGTTCATCCGCTCCAGACTGATTTTAGCCTCCTGCGCAGCGAGCATGAACTGCACCAGCGACTCCAGCGGCGCATTCATGTGGCCGATCATGTACTGCACGGCGAGCATCATACCGAGACTCATGTCGTGGTGTACGACGCTGGCAGCAGCAATGATGGTGATGGCAATGTTCTTGCCTTCGTTGATAAATGCCGCACCCGCCCGTTGATACTGGTCGGTCGCCAGATACGATACGTTCAGCCGAAACAACTTCGCCTGGATGCGTTCCCAGGCCCAGCGTTTTTGCCGCTCGGCGTTATGGAGTTTGATTTCCTGCATCCCGTTGACCAGTTGGATGAGGGTGTTCTGGTTTTCAGCCATTTGCTCAAAACGGCGGTAGTCGAGGGCGCGGCGGCGTTTCATAAAAATAGTGATCCAGCCAAAATAGAACAAGGCCCCGCCAAAGAACACCCCGAAAATCAAGGGATTGTAAAAAACCAGCACGGTACCGAACACCACCAGGCTGAACAGCGAAAACAAGGTGTTGAGCGAGGAGGAAGTAAGAAAACGCTCCACCCGTTCATTGTCATAAATGCGTTGCAGCAGGTCGCCCGTCATTTTCGAATCGAAAAACGACACCGGTAGCCGCATCAGTTTGATCAGAAAATCAGACACCAGGTTGATGTTGACCCGGGTGCCGATGTGGAGCAAAATCCAGCCCCGAATAAATTCCACCGCCACTTGGCCGACGAACAACATGCCCTGCGCAATCAGGATGAGGTAGACAAAATTAAGGTCGCCGAGTTGTACGCCTTTGTCCACCAACGCCTGCATCAGGAAGGGGAAGACCAACTGGATCAAACTGCCGAGCAACAGCCCGGCGCTGAGTTGCCAGAGCAGGCGGCGGTGCTGGATCAGGTAGGTCCACAAAAAGCCAAAGCCGGCGCGATTTTGTTTTTCGCCTTCCCGATGTAAAAATTCGGGGGTCGTTTCCAGCAGCAGCAATACGCCCTGCGGCTTCGAATTCACCACATCGCTGATCCAACCATCCAGGAATTCCTGCTCCGGCAGCATCTGGATCCCCACCGCAGGATCGGCGATGTGCACATAGCCATCCGCAATTTTGAAAAGTACCACGAAGTGCTGCTGCCGCCAGTGCGCCACACAAGGCAGCGGAATATCGGCCTGCAAGCGCTCTAAATCGGTTTTTACCCCCAGGGTGCGAAAACCGATTTTTTCTGCCGCGTCGGAAATCCCCATCAGCGACGTGCCTTCGCGGTCAAGGTGCGAGAGTTCGCGCAGCGATTCCAGCGTATAGTGCCGCCCGTGGTGCTTGGCAATCATACGCAGGCAAGCCGCACCGCAGTCGGAGGAATCGTGCTGTTTATAAAATTGAAAATTTTTGGCCATGTGATGTGCCGAATGGGTAGTTTACCGTCCGGCAAACCGCCGCCGATTTTTGGGCAAAATTAGGTGATTCAAACCTCCCGCGCTCCATTCTCAATTTTCCATTCTCCATTCTCAATTGCCCTTCACAGCTCCCGCACCCAAATATTCCGATAACTCACCAGATCGCCGTGGTCTTGCAACTTGAGCGGCGCCTTGCCATGGGCCTGGTTTTTCGGCAAGCCGATGTATTCCGTGGTGCCTTTGATCTCCGTGTTCAACTGCACGACGATCCCGTTGTGCAGCACGGTGACAAAGCCCGGTGCAATCCGGATGCTGTCGGAGTTGAAGCGGGGCGCGGTGAAGAGGATGTCGTAGGTCTGCCATTCGCCGGGTTTGCGGCAGGCATTGGCGAGCGGAATAGTCTGTTTGTAGACGGAGGCCGTCTGACCGTTGGAGTAGGTGCGGTTCTCATAACAATCCAGCACCTGCACCTCGTAGCGGGTTTGAATCAAAACACCGCTGTTGCCGCGCCCTTGTCCGCCCCCTTTCACCACCACCGGCTCTCTGAATTCGAGGTGCAGTTGAAAATCGCCAAACGAGCGTTTGGTCTGAATATCGCCCATGGTGGGCTTCACGGTGACGCTGCCATCGGCAGCATTCACGTCCCATTTGGCAGCCGTCGAATCCTTGGCGCTCATCCACTCGTTCAGGTTTTTGCCGTCGAAGAGCACGATGGCATCCGACGGTGGCAGCGTCCCAACGCCGGGCGTGACGACCCGCACTACGGGCTGCCATACCTCTGTGGCTTTCGGGTCGGTGATCTGCGCGTAGAGGCACGTCCCGGCAGCGAAGAGCAATGCGGCAGTTCGAAGCGTTGACATCAAGATGCGACGGAATCTATTGGAAGCAAGGGGCGAGGTAGGCAGGTATATCATGTGTAGAAAAATTTGGCGCAAAGTAGGAGGTTTTGGGGTTTTTCGGTGGTTTCTGGTGAATCTTCGTTGGCATGTGCCCGGATCGTCCCGACCGGGGAGCGCCCCCCGGTCGGGACGATCCGGGCACATACCCGTCCACATCGCTTTTGTCATTCCCGACAAAGCGGCGTGGGCTGAAACAGAGACTTGAATTTGGGGAGGGGCCGTCCGACTCTATTTCGCCTTTGTTGGCCCAAGTAGGATGTGCCCAGGTCGTGGAGGATCGTGCGCTGGCGTGGCATCCCCGGTCGGGACGACCGGGGCACATGCTTTTGTCGGGAAGGGCAAAAACGGGGCGGGAGATCGTTCGGCTCCGCACATCCATGCTTTCCTACCAGAACTACCGCCCCTGAACACGGACCCGAAGATCCGCCCTTTTTGTCTCGCCTCGTCTGAGGAGGCAAGAGCAGGACAAACGCCTGTTCAACGGATGCCATCCAGCCTTCCTGTGAGCTGCAAGGAAAAGGAACAGAGGCGGAAGCCAACATAGTTGTTGCGATTGGCGGCCTCATTGTTGTTGCGGTTGGCGGCACGGCAGTTGTCAGCATTGTTGCTCCAGCTGCCGCCGCGGTTCACGCGGTTCCGACCTTATGGCGTTTGACCTTGAGGCTCAAAAGTCGTTAAAAACAATCCTTTTTTTCAAAAAAAATTCGGCTGCGCCGAAATGAGTCCCCTCACGACATACGCGGGTACCGCTCCTTCACTTCGCAGTCGGGTCGTCCCTCCCCCTCCTCGCTCGTTTCGCTGCGGTACCCGCGTTTTTTTGCTCACAGGAAGGCGGGATGGGCAAGCCGTCTCACTGCAAGGAAAAGGAACAGAGGCGGAAGCCAACATAGTTGTAGCGATAGGCGGCCCCACCGTCGTCGCGGTCGGCGGCACGGCAGTCGTCAGCATCGTTGCCCCAGCTGCCGCCGCAGCGCACGCGGCCCCGACCTCCTACGGGACCAGTTGGATTTGTGTTTGGTTCAGAAGGATAGTCGCCGTAGTAGTCCCAGCACCATTCCCAGACGTTGCCGCTCATGTCGTACAGCCCTAGGCGACTGGGCAGCAGGCTTTTGACCGGGGCAGTGTACTGCCAGCCGTCAGCCTCGCCCGTTATATTGGCAAAAAAGCGCAGAGAATCTTCCACAGCAGTCCCCGACCATTCCGTGCCGGGGTCAAAACCGCCGCCTGCGGCAAACTGCCATTCCGCTTCAGTGGGTAGCCGGAAGCCTTTGGCCCCTTCACGGGGGGTGACGGTGTAGCTTTCGCTGTAACCGTCATCGTCTGTATCTTCTCTGTCTGTCATCGTATACACGGTATCACGTCCAAACTGCTTGCTCAGCCAGTTGGCATAAAGGCAGGCTTCGTACCACGATACCTGCACCGCTGCATGGGCACCATCCAAACCCCAGGAGGGGCGGTGCGGCTTGAGGGGGCGGCCTGTGGCAGCGCAAAACAGGGCGTACTGAAAAAAGGAGGCTTCGCTTTCCGCCAATTGGTAGTCAGAGAGTTGTACACGGTATTGCTCAGCCATCTGGAAAGAGCCGCCCGGTATGAGAAGCATTTTTGGGTAGTAGCGATACTTCATCTCAGCATATTTTGCGGGGCTGAGCGCAGCCAGCACTTCGCGCCCGGTTTCCAGGTTGACGATCCGGGTGATTTTGCTTTTTTTCAGGAGTTTGGCGACCCGGTTAGCGGCCAAGTCGGCTTTTTCAAAACGCCCGCCCTCCATCGTCCAGTAGGCAATCTCCAACATAGCCATGCCCACGCTATCCGGCAGAACGCCCAACTCCTCAGCGTTGAGCAGGGTGCGGTAGGCGGCAGCATGGTCCAATTCTTTCACCTCTTTGCGGGCATCTTTAAGCCGGTTGAACAGTACCATCAGAGAGGCCCGATGGGCCAGCCGCTGTTGTTCTGCGGCTTTCAGTTGAGCCAATTCTGCCTCCTCTTCTTTGGTTCTGGCGTTTTTTTGTTCCAATTCGGCACGTCTCTTTTGTTCTTCAGCTTCCACCTGGGCCGTTTTTGCGTCGGCTTTTGCGGCTTCTGCTTCTTGTTTTGCCGCTTGGGCTTTTTGCTCAGCGGCTTGGGCATCTTCATTGCGCTTTCCCGCCTGCCAAGTCTGCCACAAGGCCCAGCACAACAGCAGCAATGCGCCAATCGTAAAGGCGATGTTACGCTGCCGAGCTTTGCTGATTTTCTCCCGCTCAGCGCGTTGTCGCATGGCTTCTGCCTGCAGCCGTTCTTTTTCGGCGGCTTCCTCTTCCATACGGCGGCGTTCGGTTTCTTCGGCCTCGCGTTGTTTCTTGGCCGCCACAATCGGCGCCAGCAGCGTATCATGGCTCAGTTCATAGTTGTAACCGCCCAGCGTATTCGGCTCGCGGCGCACCAGGAAGGTACTTTCGAGCAAACGCAGCAGTTCGGGTGTAAGC
>Ga0105046_10011517_pt1 | contig 13749 bp, 12 predicted proteins | sample MAT03_FD_78385 | JGI IMG/M metagenome (GOLD analysis project Ga0105046, IMG submission 78385) | Freshwater microbial communities from Lake Fryxell liftoff mats and glacier meltwater in Antarctica - MAT-03 (megahit assembly) | ecosystem: Environmental > Aquatic > Freshwater > Ice > Liftoff... | reverse complement strand
TTACAATCTTTTTTACCATTTACATGAATAAAACCCAGCCGACCATGCCATGGAAACCGTTGTTTCTTGTTCTTGGACTTGTGTTTTCAACACTTCCGGGCCTTGCCAACATGGCTTCACCCATCGACGACGGCACGCTTGGCGCTTCGCCGTTCATCAGCAAACATGTCGACATCCTGCGAGAATCCATCCGCATCGTGCCGGATGCGCGTTTCGAAACGGCCCGGTTTACCATCGAATACCAACTGAAAGCGCACCAAAGCGGGAAACAAATTCCGTTGTTGTTTTATGCACCTGAGTATAAGGATGGCTTCATCGTTTTACTCGACGGCATGCCGGTAAAACTCCAAAAAGTTTCGGAGGTGTACCCGAACCTGGCAAATAACCAACTGTCCGATTTTCGCAGCCTGTTTGAAATGCCACAAGGCAACGACATGCTTCTTCTCTCGGATTCGCCGATAACAGGGTTTTCTTTTGAATTAACCGAACTGAAGTTTTTCGAAATCGACTTGTCGGAAGGACAGCACACCGTTCAAATTGAATACACCGCCAACAGATGGGTTGATCACAGCGGTTGGGTAAAGGAGTTCAGTTTTCGGTACGCCTTGTCGCCGGCGAAACTTTGGAAATCGTTTGGGACCCTTGAAGTAACCTTTGAAAACAACCGTTCCGAAGCAACGCCGTCGACAAACCTAGGTAATCCGACCCAAGGCGACCTGAATGCCACGGCTACCTGGAGATTCGATTCCCTGCCCGCGGATGTGATGATTTTCGGATTCAAGCCGGGAATTTCTTTCATGGCAAAGGCATTGATCGCAATTTCTCCAGAATACTTGGGGGTCGCACTTTTCCTGCTGCTCGCCGCTCTGCATGCCTGGTTTGTTTACCTTTTTCGGAAAAAACATACAGACCGCCGTTTTTCTTGGGTGGTGCTTTTGGGCAGTTTCGTCGTTCCGTTCATCACCTTGTTCGTTTACATGTATTTTTTCGATCTAATCGATGCGGTAATCGGACCGGCGGCAGGCAGCACACATGGGTATACTTTTCTGGTTTTGGGGTTGTATCCATTCCTGATGCCTGTTTATTGGCTGGTGATGTGGTGGTACGACAGGATTTTAAAAAACCGACAGCAGGAACCGAGGTGACTTGTAAAGTGTTGCACGAACTCCAAGCTCCCATGACCCTTTACGACTTTCGCGTCCCTGGCCTTATCCTTTCCGGAAACAGTGGAACTGCCCCATTTCGACATCACGTCCTTCCGGGTGGCCAAAAAAATATTCGCTACGATGAATACGAAGGAAAACCGAGCAACGCTGCGGTTCTCAGAAATTGACCAATCGGTGTTTACAGCCATGGTGCCAGGAATTATTCAGGCGGTTCCGAACAAATGGGGGAAGTGTGGCTGGACCAACGTGGACTTAGCGAATGTCGACCCGGAATTGCTCTAAGATGCACTGATTACGGCATATTGTGAGGTGGCGCCGAAATGGTTGTCGGATCAGTTTACTGGCGCAGATGATATGTTAGTGCGTGTTAGGATAAAAATAGCAACCCGTTGCTCTTAAATTCGCTCTATTTTTGCACCTTTCCTTTACGCCGCTTGCGGTGTTCCAAACAATACACTGAAAACAAACGCATGAAAAAACACAATTTCTCGTCCGGACCGGCCATTCTGCCCGCTCAGGTTTTGAAAGAAGCCGCACGTGCCGTGGCCAATTATGAAGGCTCGGGTTTGAGCCTGCTTGAGATGAGCCACCGCGGACCGGAGTTTACAGCCGTCATCGAAGAAGCTACCCAACTGGTGAAAGACATCCTCGGCCTGCCGGAGGGTTACCATCCGCTCTGGTTGTCGGGCGGCGCCAGTACCCAGTTTTTCATGGCGCCCATGAACCTGCTCAACGAAGGCGAAACCGCTGCATACACCGACACGGGTACCTGGGCAGACAAAGCCATCAAAGAAGCCAAACTGTTCGGGAACGTGGAAGTGGTTGCATCTTCAAAAGAAGCCAACTACAATTATATTCCGAAAAAATTGAAAGTGCCGGCAAACGCTAGATACCTGCACGTTACCAGCAACAACACCATTTTCGGAACGCAATTGCATAAGTTTCCCAAAGTAAACGTGCCGCTGGTGTGCGACATGTCGTCGGATTTTATGAGCCGTCCGTTCGATCCCACATTGTTTGGTTTGATTTACGCTGGCGCTCAGAAAAACCTCGGTCCGGCAGGTACCACCCTTGTCATCGTGCGCGAAGACATGCTTGGCCACGTGCAACGCACCTTGCCGAGTATGGCGGATTACCGCACGTTCATCAAGGAAGATTCCATGTACAATACCCCGCCTGTTTTTCCAATCTATGTAAGCATGCTTACGATGCGTTGGATCAAAAAAAACGGCGGACTGGCCTGGATGCATCGCCGCAACAAAGCCAAAGCGGCACTGCTGTACAAAGAGGTTGACGACAATCCGATGTTTCGTGGTACCACGGCACGTGAAGACCGTTCGCTGATGAACGCTACCTTTGTGATGGAAGAAAAATTCGTCGCACTGGAAAAAGAATTCCTGTCAACCTGCGAAGCCAACGGCATTGTAGGTTTGAAAGGCCACCGTTCGGTGGGTGGTTTCCGTGCCAGCATGTACAATGCGATGCCCAAAAGCAGCGTGAAAGTTTTGGTGGACGTCATGCAGGATTTTGCAAAAAAGAAAGGCTGATCAGGCTCTTAGGGATGATACGAATAACATCAAATGGGATTTTTTCAATGGTTGTTTCCATCCAGTGGATCAAGTAAAAAGAGCATGCAACGCAAGCTTTTGAAATACCGCAACATGCTAACCGTAGGGGGCATCGAAGTGCCGGTCGACATCGTGTTCGAGCGGCGCTTCGATACCCGTTATGGCATTACCGGAAGACGCATTACCTTACGCGTGCCCCTTGGCGCTCCCAACGAGTTTGTGCACCAGCAACTCGGGCAATTGCAGGCGTGGGTGCAGCAGCAGTTTGAACAGAGGCCTGAGCTGCGCGATCCTTTTGTGCTGAAAAGATACAGCACTGGTGACCTTCTGCAGGTCGGTAAACGGCGGTATTTCCTGGAAGTTAATCTAGAAGACCGTGGAAGCCACAGCGCCAAACTGGTGGGCGACACCATTTGCTTGTCACTGGCCCAAAGCTCCAACGATCTGCACCGCAACAAAAGCATCAAAACCCTGCTTTCCCGCGTGGTTGCGGGCGATTTTTATCCCGAAGTGAGCCGACGGGTGCTCGACATCAACGACCGAACCGTGCAGCGGAAAATTCAGAACATATTCCTAAAATACAACCACAGCAACTGGGGCAGTTGTTCCTCGCACGGCAACGTGAACCTGTCCACCCGGTTGTTGTTTGCCCCCGACGACGTGCAGGACTATGTCATCCTGCACGAGCTCGCCCACCTCGTGGAGCTCAACCATTCGGACCGTTTTTGGGACATTGTGGAAGGTTTTGTGCCCGATTACCAGGATAAAGAGAAGTGGCTGAAAGTGCATAGGGCGAAGTGTGATTTTTGACCAGGATTTTTGACCAGGATTTTTAGGATTTTGAGATTGGGATTTTACTTGGATTTTTGACCAGGATTTTTAGGATTTTGAGATTGGGATTTTACTTGGATTTTTTGGATTGGGATGATTGGATTGGATTTTTGGGGATTGGATTTTTGACCAGGATTTTTAGGATTTTGAGATTGGGATTTTACTTGGATTTTTTGGATTGGGATGATTGGATTGGAATTGCAGGTGTTAAATCGGTAAAACTGGTCGCCACATGGTTATCGGGAAAACAGGCCAATGTGCATGTCCCAAAAAAAACTTGCAACAAAATGCAATTGCCGGGAACTTTGCGCCTCTTAAGCGCTGTTTACCCGTTTTTGAAAACAACCCAACCCATGGCAACCATACACCTGACAGCAAACGAAGTCGCGCAAACGCGCTACGACCGCATCTTCGAGCTGGAATTCCAGCCCCTATTGGATGCTGTCTACACGTTTGCCTACCGGCTGACCAGCGACGCCAGCCAGGCGGATGATTTGACACAGGATACCTACCTCAAGGCCTGGCGTTTCATTCACCGTTACGACGAAAACACGAATGCCAAAGCTTGGTTGTTCCGTATCTGCCGCAATGCCTTCATCAATGACTACCGCTCCAAAGTGCGTCAGCCGTACAAAGTGAATTACGAAGACATTGTGGTGTACCACAACGAGGATGAGCCAGTGGCTCAAAATTACTTTGGTTTACACGAAGAATTGGGTGGCAAACTGATCGGCGATGAAGTGACGATGGCGCTCAACACGCTGCGTCCGGAATTCCGACTGGTGGTGCTGCTCGACCTGGAGGACTTTACCTACGAGGAAATCGCCGCCATCGCGTCGATCCCCATAGGCACCGTGCGTTCGCGGTTGCACCGCGCACGCAACATCCTTGCCCAAACACTGCGTGATTACGCTCGCGGACAAGGATACCGTGCCCAGGATGAGGAAATTTACAACGTCACTGCGCCTTCCATGGCGTAAACCTTGGGGTTTGTCGATGTCGTCTCAAAAGAGGACGCGCGGCAAACCTCTTTTTTTTGCACAACAATAAACAGCCAACAAAATTTTTTCACCCGTCACACCAGTAACCGGAGAAGCGCAGGCCATAAAAAGCCTGCTCCTACGCCGGATCCTTCCGATGAAACAGTTCGCAAAACAAGACGTCCCTTCTTATAGCAACAACCCGCTTGGCAAGCGAGGACTGCAGGAGTGTGCGCCCGGCTGTCTTTCCTCAGGATCCTGCGTCGGCAGCAACCCTTCGCGAAAGTGTTGACGACAAATGCTTTCATGTACCATGAAAAATCTGATTCAACAACAGGATAAACCCCAGGCCACCGACCTCCCTTTTGTGACCGAACAACCAGGCGGCACTCCGGCCCGCCAATCCAATCCCTCCGAAGAACTCGCCTTCCGTGCTTTGCTCCAAAGCAGGTTGCCCAAACTGAAACCCTCCTCTGATTTGTGGCAACGCATCCGATCGGATGTTCAGAAAAAAGGATAACCCCATCCGCTGTCAAACCATCAAACGTAATGGTAATTTCATAATGGCTTAACACCCCTGTCGGTGTGCGGGCATAACTTTGCATCAACAATTTTTTGTAAAGTATGTTATTGTTCCCGCGCCTTCTCTCCTCCATCCGTTCGGTATTCGATCGATTTTCCAGTACGCTTCGGCGCTCACCTTTTTCTGCTTCAGGTTTCTTCACCAATAGGATGCATCATGAGGCGCGGGTTTTAGACTTTTTTGATCCCAATCATACGCCCGACCACCCATTGCATCAGGTTTCCCGGCGGGCAACAGCCATTCAACTGCTCATTGCCATTGTCAGCGGTATTGGGTTGGTTTGGTTTTTCAACCTCATCCACAACCTTTCCGCACACTGAGCCCATGAAACGCGAACTCGATATCGTCGTCATTTCCGACATCCATTTGGGCGCCTACGGTTGCCATGCCCACGAGCTGCACAATTACCTAAAAAGTATTCAACCTAAAACACTCGTCCTCAACGGCGACATTTTCGACATCTGGAATTTTAAAAAGAGCTACTTCCCCCGAGATCACATGGAAGTGGTTCGCCGAATCCTAAAAATGGCCGTCAACGGCACCAAAGTATACTACCTCACCGGCAACCACGACGACATGTTGCGCAAATTCGGCGAACTGTCGCTCGGACTCATCCACCTGCGCAACAAACTTGTATTCCAGGTTGATGGTCACACCCATTGGGTTTTTCACGGCGACGTGTTCGACGCCAGCATCCATAGGGCACGCTGGCTGGCACGACTCGGCGGCAAAGGTTACGACTTACTCATCCGAATCAACCGCATGATCAACAACACACGCCGTTTGTTTGGTTTTGCACCAGTTTCGTTTGCAGCGAAAATCAAAAAAAGCGTTAAAGGCGCCGTTAAATACATCAGCGATTTTGAAAATACCGCCATCGAACTGGCAGGCGAAGAAGGTTACGACCGCGTGATCTGCGGCCACATCCATCGTCCACAAATGCGTGATGTAACCACATCCAACGGACATGTGGTGACTTACATGAACAGTGGTGACTGGGTGGAGCACCTTACTTCCCTTGAAATGCTGAACGGTAAATGGTCGATTTACCAATACGATGAAACTGAATTTGAGGTGCTGAACCCGCGTTTGCAGGTGAAGGAACAGGAGACAAATACCTACATCTTGCGCCGTGACGAAGTTTTGCCTTCCATGCCGGGCATTGCAGCGTTCGACACCCTTTAAAAAAGTATTGTACCCGCAACCGGGGAGGACAGGATACAGAATCATTGCGCTCCGGTTGTCTTTTGAATTTCATACGCTATCCTATATTATTTTCAAGGTGTTCTCTTCCGGGCCATCCTGCAAACCGCAGTGATGGCCCTGTTGTTTGAGAATAGTTCGAAGTTTGGAGTTCGAAGTTTGGAGTACCTTTGCCTTACTTTCCAAAATGAACTTTTCAAATTTGAAAAGTCAGCAAACACTACGCAACGACTTGATCGCCCCTCCGCAAATTCCCCTGACTGCCGCCGACGAGCAAAAATTTGTGAAATCCATGCGGCTCTCGCGTATTGTTCTTCCCATGTTGTTGGGAATGGCGGCCATAGGATATTTGTTTTACCGCAAATTTGACCCTGATCAATTTAAAACCATTCAATGGACCGGACAGGCCTACCTGTGGCTGGTTGCAGCGTTTGTTTTGCTTGTTTTGCGCCATTTTCTTTATGCTTTCCGCCTCTACAGCCTCACACGCGGATTTTTCTCCTATTGGAAATGCATGCAACTGATGGTCATTTGGGAGTTCAGTTCGGCGCTTACACCCACCAGTAAAGGAGGTCCTTTTGTGATGTTGTTTGTGCTTACCAGCGAAAAACTCGCAGCAGGACGAACAGCAGCAGCCGTTTTTTACACCATGGTGCTCGATACAGGCTTTTTTGTGCTGCTTTTGCCCGTCATGTTGTGGATTTACGGCCCACCCATGCTTTATCCAGGCATGCAAACCTACGCCGACGTTGGATTGGCTTCCGGTACTTTTTTCTTTACGTTCGCCACCTTTGCCACCTATTGGTTGTTTCTTATCTTTTTTGTTTTTATTCGTCCACAATACGCAAGCAAAGCCATGCATTGGCTGGCCGATCGGCCCCTGCTGCACCGCTGGTCGGCGAAACTCAACAAACTGGGCGAAGAATTTGAACTTGCTGCAACCGAGATCAAACAACAGGACTGGCGTTACCACCTTCGTGTGATCGCAAGTACGCTGGGTGCATGGACGTGTAAGTTTGCCATGATCAATTGCATCATCATCGCGATTGTGCCCGATACGCCTGTTGACGGCAATACCCAGGCGTTTATTTACGCGCGTCTGCTGGCCATGTTTGTCATCATGGCCTTCAGTCCAACACCCGGCGGGGCAGGTTTGGCGGAGATGGCGCTGGTGGGTTTCATCAGCGACTACGTGCCGGAAGGCATCGGCATGGTGGTGGCGTTGCTGTGGCGCGGCATGGCCTATTACGGCTACCTTTTGCTCGGCGCCATCGTGGTGCCTGCATGGATTGCCTCCAAACTTAACCGCAGTAAAAAGCAAAACGAACCACCGATCGTTTCATCCATTACCTGATCCCCTCTGTGGAAATTTACTTGCTCTGCCTGTTCGCTTTTTTGGCTGGCTTCATCGACAGTATTGTCGGCGGCGGCGGACTGGTGCAGGTACCCGCGTTTTTTATTTTGTATCCACAACTTACGGTGCCCAACATCATCGGTACCAACAGATTGGCCTCTGCGGTGGGCACCTCGGTAGCAGCGATCAACTATGCCCGGCACATCAGCATTCCTTGGAAAACGGTATTTTTTGCTGCTGCGGGAGCCATACCACTCTCTTACCTCGGCGCTACGGTACAAAGCATGATTTCATCGGAAGTGCTGAAACCCATCATTTTGGTACTGATTGTTTTGATCGGCATTTATACGTTTAAAAAAAAGGATTTTGGTACTGAAGAGCGTGAAACACCCGCATTGAAACACCTTGGTGTGTGGTCGATGGCGCTCGGCGGGCTGCTGGGTTTTTACAACGGAATGATAGGACCAGGAACCGGAAGTTTGTTGGTGTTTGGGTTTGTGCGGGTGATGGGTTACAACTTCCTGCGGGCATCGGCGGTTTCGAAGGTGGTTAACGTCATCGCCGACGTGTCATCGCTGGTTTTTTTCTTTATCAACAAACACATTCTTTTCAACCTCGCGCTTCCCATGATGGTTTGCAATGTTGCAGGCTCGTATATCGGCAGCCGAATGGCCGTTTTGCGCGGAAACACGTTTGTACGCAAGGTGTTTCTGGTGGTTGTTGCGGGGATAGTGCTTAGGTTTGCCTGGGATATCATGAAACCCTTATTTGTCTTATGAAAAAAATATCCGCCGACTGGGTTTATCCCATCGCCTCCGAACCCATCCAACATGGTGTCGTGGTAACCAACAACGCCGGTGTCATTCTTGCTGTCGGCAGGCGTGAAGACCACGACCCGGCAAGTCTGGATGTGCGTTCGGGCATATTGGTCCCGGGTTTTGTGAATGCCCATTGCCACCTGGAGCTGTCGCACATGCTTGGCAAGGTGGATACTGGCACCGGGCTCATACCATTCATTACCGGTGTGGTGACCCAACGCAACGCTACGGCGGAGATGATTGATGAAGCCATTCAAAAGGCGTATGCCGACATGCTGGAAGGCGGTATCGTAGGCCTGGGCGATATTTCCAACGTAACCGACAGTTTTGCCGTCAAACAAAGCGGTCGCATGCGTTCCCATACGTTTGTGGAGTTGTTCGATTTTTTGCAAAACGACCGCGCCAAAACGGTATTTGCCGATGGCAAAAAAGTGTACGATGCGTTGGATCCTGTAGCGGGAAGTGCCAAATCGTTTGTGCCGCATGCGCCGTATACGGTAAGTAAAAATTTGTTCGACCTGGTGAACGCCGCCAACCGCGGCCGCAAAACCACCGTGAGCATCCACAATCAGGAAACGCCGCCTGAAAACCAGCTATTCGAGCATGGAACGGGTAGTTTTTATGGTTTTTATGAAAAATTCGGCATCTCGCTGGAGGAGTTTAGGCACACCGGACAAACGTCCATCCACCATGCCCTGAAACACCTCGACCCATCGCAACGCACCCTTTTTGTGCACAATACCTTGAGCACGCGCGCCGATATTTTGGCCGCACAGGCATGGAGCGATGGGGTGTTTTGGGCCACTTGTCCGAACGCCAACCTGTACATTGAAAACCGTTTGCCCGACTACAGCGCTTTCATCGACTGCGGTGCGCGGGTGTGCATCGGTACCGACAGTCTGACCTCCAACTGGCAGCTCAGCATCCTGGAGGAAATGAAAACCATCGCGCGTTTCCAGAGCTATGTGCCGTTCGAAACCATCCTGCGCTGGGCTACGCTAAACGGCGCGCAGGCATTGGGTTTTGACGATACGCTGGGAAGTTTGGAAGTAGGGAAGACACCGGGGGTGCTTCTTTTGTCGGATCGGGAATTGGGGATGGGAACGAGGGTGGCGAGGTTGGTTTGATTGACGAGATACGAAATTTCAAATTTCTTATCTCGTTAATCAAATTCCACGCAACTTCCCCTTTCGGGACGTTTAAAAAACATGCTTCTCCGCGTGGTACGACGACCGTACCAGCGGTCCGCTTTCCACGTACAGCAGTCCTTTTTGCAGACCCACTTCTTTGTATTCGGCGAACAGATCGGGGTGGATGTACTCGGCCACTGCGATGTGCATTTTGGTGGGTTGCAGGTACTGTCCGATGGTGAGGATGTCGCAACCGTGGGCGGCGAGGTCGTCCATGATTTTAAACACCTCTTGTTTTGTTTCGCCGAGGCCAACCATGATGCCGCTTTTGGTGCGTTTGCCGTAATCTTTGGTGCGTTGTATTTGTTCCAGACTGCGTTCATACCTGGCCTGGGGGCGCACTTTGCGGTAGAGACTTTGTACCGTTTCCATGTTGTGCGACACCACTTCCTGTCCGGCCGAGATCATACGTTCCAAGGCTTCCCAGGTGCCTTTGACGTCGGGGATGAGGGTTTCGATGGTGGTGTCCGGGCTGAGTTCCTTGACGGAGCGCACGGTTTGGTACCAAATTTCGGCGCCGCGGTCTTTGAGCTCGTCGCGGTTGACGGAGGTGATGACAGCGTGTTTGAGCTTCATGAGCCAAATGGCTTCAGCCACTCGGCGGGGTTCGTCTTCGTCATATTCGTTGGGTCGGCCGGTTTTAACGGCGCAGAACGAGCAGGAGCGGGTGCAAACGTTTCCTAGGATCATGAAAGTGGCTGTGCCAGCGCCCCAGCATTCGCCCATATTGGGGCAGTTGCCGCTTTGGCAAATGGTGTGCAGTTTAAAGTCGTCGACAATGCTGCGTACCTGGCGGTAATTTTCGCCCATGGGCAGGCGCACTTTAAGCCATTCAGGGCGTTTGGGTCGCATATCGTTCACCGGCTTGGCGTCGGCAATGGGAAGTTCGATCATGGATAGAAATTAGCGGCGTTTACCGAGCTGCAAATTTATGAAGAAGTTGAAGAAGAACGGAGTATTCTCTTCAGAAACCATGATGGGTATGTTTCTGGGGAAAACATCGAGCATCGCACCGATTTCAAAAGCTTTAACAACCTCGTCGAAAGCGCCCCAGTCCATGTGAAAAGCAATGGTAGCATTGCCTCCAGGCACCACTTTGATTTCGTTGAACCCTTTGGAGTACGGAGAAGCGCCCAGGATGCGGGTTTCGTTGAGAAAAACGTTGGCGTTTTCTTCAGAATATTTTTCGTGTACGATGCGGTTGTTGCCGGGCACGTCGCCCTGGTAGGTAAGGGCGAGGTAGTAGGGCTTTTGCAGACCGAGCGTTGGGCCGATGGAGTAGCTCATGCCCACGGCGACACCTTTGGTGCGTGCCTTTTCGGAGAAGTAACGTTTGGCCCCCCATCCGCTGCGCACCACGATGAAATTGTTTTGTTTGCCGAATACATAAGGGCGAAAAGAACGGCTTAAGGTAGGGTCGGCGCTTTGGCGCTGTTCTTTGACGTGTTTGATTTCGCCGATGCTCAGGTTGAACGTGGTAGTTTTGTAATACGTGCGCAGCCGTCCGAACTCAATACCGGGAATAATCCCCCTGTTGGTGCTTAATTTGATGTTGAATGTGGTTTCTCGGTTGTAGAGGATACCCACGCCAGTAGTGGGCGGCAACATACCCTGAGCATGAACCTCCGCGAGCATCCAACCAAGCATAAAAAAACTGAGCAGCACCGTCCTCAACATAAACGAGTATTTGGTTCCAAATATAGGCTTATTGAAGTAGTGCAACAAGTATACAGCTGCATAGTTTTCATTGTGTAAAACAACATGGGCAAAAAACCGACAAATGCACGTAACTTTGTGCCCTAAGGGGTCGCAAATTCTTTTTACACCCGTACTGCGACACAGCAACCATGGCCATTGACATTATTTGTTTAGCCGTCTTCGGTTTCGGATTTTTTAAGGGTTACAGGCTTGGGATCATCGGTACCATTTTCAACATCTTCGCCTACCTGTTCGGAGCCATAGTATCCTATAAAATGGCGCCGCTCACCGTGGTGGTCATCGAACGACTCTTCGAAGAAAACAACCCGCTGGTTTTTCCTGCCGCCTTTTTCATCAACCTGCTTTTCATTGTTTTTCTGCTGCGCACAGCCGCACGCAGCATCGAAGGCATGTTGTCGGCCATGTACATCAATGTGGTCAACCGTGTTGCCGGTGGGGTGTTGAGTGGATACCTTTCGGTGGTGGTTTTAAGCTTTTTGATCTGGTTTGTCGACCGCACGCAATTGCTCAGCCAAGAGGAGGTGTCTCGTTCGGCCACGTATGTCTACCTTGAACGGATGCCTGCGCAAGCACGTACGATGTTTGCCCGAGTGCGACCCCTGGCCGAGGATTTTTGGGGCTCCTCCATGGTTTGGATCGACAGGCTTGAAGCATACGGCAACGAAAAACAGAAGGACTCTAAAAGTAGGTTTTACGATCCCGATGCACCCAAAACGAAAGGCATCGAAGAAAATCCGGAAGACAGCGATCCGCGCCGCGCGGGTGATTCGGCGAATGAATATTGACCATGCGCGTTTTACTGCTCGACAATTACGATTCATTTACGTACAACCTGTACGATTACGTGTTGCAAACCGGCGCCACCTGTGAAGTGTTTCGCAACGACGCACTGCAAATCGCCGACTTTCCACACCTCGACTTTGATGCTTTGCTGTTGTCGCCCGGTCCGAAAAGACCCGCAGATGCCGGCTGCCTGATGTCGGCCATCGATTTTTTCCATCAAAAAAAACCCATTTTGGGTATTTGTCTGGGACACCAGGCCTTGGGCGAATATTTCGGCGCGCCGCTCCAGCGTGCCGAATTGCCGATGCACGGCAAAACATCTGTGATACGGCACAACGGTTCAGCTCTTTTCGCCGGTTTGCCCGCCGAATTTGAAGTTATGCGCTACCATTCGCTGTTGCTAAGCACACTCAACGGCACACCACTGCGCACCACGGCATGGAGCCCCATCGAAGAGATTATGGCGCTTGAACATCCGGATTTACCCCTTTGGGGCGTTCAGTTTCACCCGGAGTCGGTACTGAGCCAGCATGGATTGGATTTAATCCACAATTGGCTGAAAGCTGCTGAATGCCATTGATTTTGAGCAAATTTCTTGCATAATTTGTGTGTTCGGGTTACTTTGGCGTCCATATAACCTAACCAACCCCTTTAAGTGATGCATGAACGCGCAAACCGTTGGCATTATGCCTTTTGGATATTTGCCTGCGCAGAAATACTGGGTGAAATAACCCGAATACAACCGCTCATTTACGCCTCTAAGCCATTGATGATGCCGTTGCTGGCCGTTTGGTTTGCCAAAGAAACAGCCGATGAGAACTTTCATAAAAAGGCGAGAACATTCATCATCGTTGGGTTGATACTTTCATCCTTCGGCGATACCTTGCTGATGCTCGACCGCGAATACCAAGGAAAAGGTTGGTTTTTGTTTGGACTGGGAGCTTTCCTGTGTACCCACATTTGCTATGCAGCCGCTTTGTTTTCCATGGCAGGCGCCCGGGCAGAGTATTTGCGCCGCAACTGGTGGCTCGTTTTTCCATTTGCTTTGTACCTCGCCTTCTTCCTTTACATCCTTTGGCCAGGCATCCCCAACGGCATTCACATCCCTGTTATATTTTACGGCTTGATGATCACGGTAATGGCCATTGCCGCAGTGAACCTGCGCGACCATGTACCCCTTCGAGGCTACCGCATGGTGGTAGCAGGAGCTTTTCTTTTTGTTTTGTCCGATAGCCTGATCGGCATCGCCCGATTCGTTACCCCTTTCTGGGGTGCCAGCATCGCAATAATGGTCACCTACATCGCAGGGCAGTACGGGATCACAAGGGGCGTGAAGGAGATTTTCTGGGAATAAAATGATTGACGAATGATGATTACATGATTTTTGATTTTTTTGGGCTGTGGTGTTATTGGAATGGTATTTCACCGCAGAGTATCGCAGAGTTACACAGAGGAAGGCGCAGAGTTAATCCGTTAGCTGGACAAAACTCTGTGCCTTCCTCTGTGTAACTCTGCGATACTCTGCGGTGAAATGCCATTCCAATAACACCACAG
>Ga0105046_10011516_pt1 | contig 13749 bp, 12 predicted proteins | sample MAT03_FD_78385 | JGI IMG/M metagenome (GOLD analysis project Ga0105046, IMG submission 78385) | Freshwater microbial communities from Lake Fryxell liftoff mats and glacier meltwater in Antarctica - MAT-03 (megahit assembly) | ecosystem: Environmental > Aquatic > Freshwater > Ice > Liftoff... | reverse complement strand
TGCTTGCTCATCAAATTACTGTCTTCTGAATTCTGCATTCTGCATTCTGCATTCTGCCCGCTGTCTTCTGCCTTCTGCCTTCTATCTTCTACATACAAGTGCCTAACCCATGGACAGAACTTCGCATCGAAGGCCCGAGCGCGGTGGGCGTGGCGACCTATCCCCCCGGGGCGACGTTCGGACCTCGTCGCGGGGTGGACTTTGAATTCGTCTGGCTCATCGCCGGTGATGCGGAGTATCGATTCGAAGGCACGACCGTCACCGCGCCCGAATCGTCCATCGTCCTTTGTCGACCCGGCGAGGACTACTTTCGGTGGGATCCGGACCAGCGCACCCGCCACGCGTACTTCCACTTTAACGTCGTCGGTATTCCCTCTGATTGGCCGCGTATTTCACAATGGCCCCTCGTGCGCGTGCCCCCGGAAGGCGACGTGCTGCGACCGATGTTTCGGCACATGCTCACCTGGCAGATGCGCGGGGACCAGTTGATCCGACAACTCACGGCCGGGCACATGCTGGCAGCGTTTTTGACGGGGCAAATTGCGACGCAGGAAGTTTCGCACGACAAACTCCCCGACGCGGTGGAGATGGCATTGCATCATCTGTACAAATCGCTCGACGAAGACCCCGCCAAAGCGATCGGTCTCGACGATCTCGCCGACGCCGGCGCGGTCACGCCCGAACACCTGTGCAGATTGTTCAAGGCATCGACCGGCCTGTCCCCCGCCGAAACCGTGCGCCTGGCGCGGCTCGACCGCGCGGCCGTGCTGCTGGCGCGCAGCAACTACGCGGTCGGTCAAATCGCCGAGTTTTGCGGGTTCGCGTCGCAGTTTCATTTCTCCCGCAGGTTCAAAGAGGCATTCGGCATGAGCCCGCGCGACCTGCGAAAAAAACTCGCCGAAGGCATGACCCCCCCGCTGCCCAAACTGATCCGCCGATTCCAGTAAATCGCCCGCATTTTCGCGGCGAAAATCGGCGGCGAATATGGTAGGATTCTCATTGATGTCCCAACTCGCGACCATCATCGGACCAGAGATGCACGGGCAGCGAATGCGCCTCGAAGAGTTCGAGCACGCTGTAGTGCGCGAAGGGTGTCTTTACGAACTTTCCAGAGGGGTTATCCAAGTGTCAGAGGTTCCTCATGATCGTCACGGGGCCCAGATAGACGAAGCACGCGCGCAGTTTTATGCTCACCGTCGCGCGAGGCCGGGCAAGGTTCATCGAATTGCCAGCGGTGATGCGTGCAAGATCCCCGTCCCGAACACTGACTCCGAACGCCATCCCGATATCGCCATCTATTTGACGCCTCGACCCGACGTGAAAAATTACTGGCGCGTCTGGATCCCGGCCGTCGTGATTGAGGTCGTCTCCGCTTCATCCGATTACCACGATTACGTCGAAAAGCGGGAAGATTATCTCGCCTTCGGGGTGAGCGAATACTGGATCATCGACCACGCCAAGCAACAGATGCTCGCTTTGCAACGCACCGGCGGGCAGTGGGTCGAAAAGATCGTCGAGCCCGGCGAAACCTGCACAACCCACGTCCTCCAAGACCTCAGCTTCGACCTCGCGGCGGTGTTCGCGGCGGTGGTGTAGTGGGTAATCGAATCGAACAAATTTCTCCGGCCAGCCTCAATTACAGCAGTGCCTTTCGGCAATAACTGCGACATTCTGCCGCTGAGATTACGGAATCAAATATTGTGAAGATTCGATCGTCGTCCCCGGACCAGCCGCTCGGATTGGACTGAAACTTGGACGCGCGCCATTGACGGGACTAAGATCGAGTTATCGCGGAAGGAGTAACGCCTGTCGGACGGAGTTGCGGATATTGAGATCGCAAAAGACGAAGATCGCCGCCTCATGCGGCGTGTCGTCGAGCGCGACGCTGCTGCGCTAACTTCACTGTTCGACAAGCACAACGGGGCGGTGTTCGGGCTGCTCCTCCGGATTCTGCGGAATCGCGCCGACGCCGAAGAAGTAATGATCGAGGTGTTTCAGGAACTGTGGCATCGTGCGGATCGGTTTGATGCGGATCGATCGAACGTATTGAGTTATCTTGCATTAGTGGCGCGCAGCCGCGGGGTGGATCGGCTCCGCGCAGATCGATCACGATCCGCGGCGCCGCTCGACGCGCGGTACGACGTGGTCGCCCCCAATCAAATTGCACCCGCCGACGCGATGGATCTCGACGAGCAGTCGGGCAAAGTGCGCGGCGCGCTGCGAACCCTGCCCGTGGCGGAGCGGGAGGCGATTGAATCTGCCTATTTTGACGGACTGAGTCAGACCGAAATCGCGAGGAAGCTAAACCGCCCACTCGGCACGGTGAAGACGCAAATCCGTCAGGGGCTCATCCGATTGAGGTCGATGCTTCGTATATCTGAGGATCGAGGAGAGATCCGAACGTGACGCGAGACGAACTTTTAGACCTGATCCCCCTCTTCGCCGCCGGTGCCCTTGAGCCCGCGGAGGCAGACGCGTTGCGCGCCCGGCTCGCCACCGGCGACCCCGAACTCGCCGCAGCACTCGCCGAGGCCGAGGCGACTTTCACGATGCTCGGGCGGGCGGTGGAGCCCGTCGCTCCCCCGCCGGCTGCGCGAAACAAGCTGCTGGCGACGCTCGGGAATCGCCCGGCCGATCTCCCCATCCGACTGCACCGGCGGAACCCGATTATTCCGATTCTTGCCGGCGCGGTTGCGTCGATTGTCGTGGGCATCATCTGCTGGATGGCGTCGTCGACGGTTGCATCAACCCCGCTTAAACAGCAGATGGTTATTCTGGAAAAAGACATCGAAGCCCGCGACCGCGAACTGGAACGCCGGGAGATCCGCCTGCGGACGTTGGAATCGCTCGTGCAGGCGCGCAGTCTTGAGATGTATCGACTGGCGTCGGAGCTTCAGCCGCAGGCCGGCGGGCGCGTGTTCGTCACGCCCGCGACCGGCAAATGGCACGTCGTATTCTTCGACCTGCACCCGCCTGGCGAGGGCAAGCAGTACCAGCTCTGGTTCCTCACCGCCGACTCCAAAGCGATTCCCTCGACGGCGTTCGACGTCGATAAAAACGGTGTCGCGACGGTTATCGTTACCGTCCCGAAAGACGCCGGTTCAATCACCGCCGCCGCCATTACTGACGAGCCGACGGGCGGGAGCCCCACTCCGTCCGGCAAGATTCAACTCGTCGGCAATCTCCAATAGTGCGGCCCTTCCAACCCACCGGCCTGTGCTACGCAAATCTCTGAGCAATGCTTATCGATGTTTCGGAAATTTTCATTTTATCTGAAACCTAGAAAAAGGCCATCCAAGCCGCCTCGCGCTGCGTACTGTTGGACGTTCGATGCGGTAGCGTTTTGAACGGTTCAGACGCTGCCATGCGTCGGCGAAGGAGATTTCTCTATGCAACGCGCTCAGAAAGTTATTGCGGCGTCTCTGGTGGCTGCCCTCGGTTTCGGTACCGTCGCGGCTGTCGTTTCTTTACCGTCGGTCGCCTATGCCGAAGCGATGAAACACGAAAAGGACATCATCGAAGTGGCCACCGGGGAGGGCATGCAGGAAGTGACAACCCTCGTCGCCGCCATCAAGGCTGCCGGGCTCGTCGATACGCTTAAGGGCGAAGGCCCGTTCACCGTTTTCGCTCCCACGAACGCGGCGTTCGAGAAGCTGCCCGAGGGTACGGTCGCTGACCTGCTCAAGCCAGAAAACAAGGAAAAGCTGACCGCCATCCTGCTTTACCACGTCCACGTCGGCGCCGCCGTAAAGGCCGCGGACGTCAAGACGATGAAGCTTTCCACCGCCAACGGCAAAGACCTTGATGTCAAGGTCGACGGCGCAACCGTCACCGTTAACGGCGCGAAGGTCATCAAGACTGACGTGATGGCAAAGAACGGCGTGATCCACTGGATCGATACCGTCGTGCTTCCGTAACGAATCTCCTCGATGAAGAGGATTAAATCTGTTGTGCGGCCGCGGCGGTTCCGGAGTGGCACCGCCGCGGCCGTTTTATTTGCCCGGACAAATGCCGAAATACGCAACGTTCAGTGTGATAAAATTTTTAACAACTATCGGTTGCGAAGATACACTTCACCCGAAAAACTACCCGTGTGATTCGCCTGTAGACTCGTCGGTGTCGTTCATTCGGACGATCGGCCCGATCACCGCCGCTGCAAGAAACAATCCGGCGATGAGGATGAGCATCACCATCACCCAGTCCGGCGAACCTGACATCACAGGCAAATTCACTTCCACGCGAGATGCCGCCAGGGGCAAAATCATGCGATCTCCAGCTTCAACTGCGGAATCTTTTTCTTGACCTGATCCACCTGCAAAGACTGCACCGCCCAGTTGGCATCGCCGAGACGCTCGATCGAATAGCTCGTAGCCACCGCGAGCACACTGAACCCGACCTGCCGCGCGTTTTTTGCGACCTTCGGGGCGTCTTCTATCACGAGGCAATCGCTCGGCTTCAGCGTTTTCTTGATCTTCTGACCGACCAGCCTGGCGGTGTGCAGGTAGCACGCCGGGTCGGGCTTGCCGACGGTCACGTCTTCGGCAGAGACGATTACCCCGAAACAGTCCCGCAGGGCAACGCCTTCGAGCATCACTTCGATCTCTTCCCGCAGCGCCCCCGAGCAGATCGCCAGCGGGTAGTTTCTCCACAGCGCCCGGACAAACTCCTCAACCCCCGGCAGCGCCTTGTACCGACGTGCCCGGATCAATTCCATCATCACTTCGCTTTTGCGGGTCATCAGGCGGAGGAAAGTTTTGGGCTCCAGCGGTAGCCTGCGGGTGGTGTAGAGGTGCTTGATCGCGCCCTTGTCGTCGAAACCGATCAGCTCGTTGTAATAGTCTTGTTCGGTCAGCTCGATGCCCTCTTCCTCGAGCACGGTGTTGAATGCTAAGAAGTGCAGGGGTTCGGAGTTGACGATCACGCCGTCGAAGTCGAAGAGGATCGCCGAAGGCCATTGCGGCATGTCGGGAAGATAATCCAGCGCCGCCCGGTTGTCACTTTAGACGTCGGGGGTGTTGGATTCGGACGGCGCGGCTGCTGTCAGGAAGAAATTCGAGATTCGTGAAACATTGAGCGTCGGCCGACGTCTAATAACTAGAGGCCGGCGCGTCGGCCTCCGGCTTGGCAAGGTTGCGAGGATTTAGGGTCTGGGTAGGCGTCGATTTCTTGCCCGATCTGTCGTCGAAGCAGAAGTTCGTTGACTTCGATCTGACAGAGAGTTAAAAGCGTTAACGATAGTTCAGGATCGGCCCGGATCTATCGTCGCAGTCTTCGGTTTGTGAGGGATCTTTAAGAAGGCTGTGGCGGATAAAAATCGGACTAGTTGGCGAACGGACATCCTGCACGCGGAGAAGGACCTCGCACCGTTTCGCCCCCATTGCTTTTATTGCAGCCACGATCTTTACACCCGTGTTCGCAACGTCTGGGGCAAAACCTCGTGGCTGAGGAGAGTTGTATGTCCTTTCGTCGGTCGTCCCGCCCGTCCTTTCCCCAATCCCATGCCGTCCGCGAAGCCTGCGGCCCGGTAGTCGAAGCCTTGGAACAGCGCCGGCTGCTCACCACCCTGTTCGGGGGCGAGCGCGCGCACTATCAGGATCAAGCCGGAAATGCGATTGAGATCGCCCTGAACGGCTCGGTGACTGCCGAGTTCGTCGGGTCAAACGTCAACGACCTGAATCAGATCGGGCTGAACGATCTGCCCATGACGATCGTCAGCAGCAGCAACCCTGCCCGGGTGGGACTTCGCCTCAATGGCGGATTTGCGGGTCGATACGGCCTGCAGGTCATCGGCACGACGCCGGTGAACGATTCGGTCAACGGCCTGGGCAACATCACCGGCGATGCGGTGAATCTCAGCGGGCTGGCGTCCAATGCCGCCGGTGCCACTTTCGCACTGAACGTCACCACCCGAGTCGTCGACGTGCTGATCCGGAATCCGGATTCCACGACTCCGCCCGCAGAAGACACCCGCGTGGTCAACATTGTCCAACTCGTGCAGATCAACAACGCAACGGGCGCCGGCACGGTTGTGTTCTCCATCGAAGCCGGCCTGCCTTCGGCGCCGGTTGTCTCCGCGGACGAGGAGGTTCTTAACAGCGCCGGTACGGCATTGCTGCGCGCCAGTCGGGTCAGCTCAATCCAGGCGGCCGATTTCGACGCCGCGGGGAACCTGTACTTTGTCGCCACCGTCGAAGGCGGCCCCATTATCGACGGGGCGGTTGTCGAAGGTGCAGACACCGACGTGGCCGTGCCTCAGCTGTTTCGTGTGAACGTGACCACGGGCGTGGTGACCGCAATTCCCGGCACGTTTAACCTTAACATCGCAGGCACGACCGAAGAAGAAACGCTCGAGATCCGCTCGATCGCGTTCGACAACAATAACAACCTGATCGGATACGGACTGGTCGGCGGGTCGGGTCAGTTCTTTTCGATTCCCACCAACAACACCAACGGCGTGGGCGGGTTTACTGAAGTCCGATACGACCGCGACGGCGACGGCGAACTCGATAACATTACCGACATCACGGGCATTGAAATCGTTCCCGGTGATAACACTTTCATCTATGCCGTCAGCCTTAACGGCGAGACCGGGCTGCCCGTTCTACTGCGCATCCGGCGCGGCACGGGTGGGGCGATCGAGCTCGGCGGACTTGAACCGACCACCGGCGACAGCGGCGTCCCGGGCAATGACCTCCAGGGCCTAGCCTGGAACGCCACCCTCACCGATCCGTTTACCGGCGAGACCGGCGTACTCATCGCCACCGACGCGACGACCGACCAGCTTGTTTACATCGACTCGCGCAACCGCGTTCCCAAGAGCGATCTCTGGAACGTCTACGTCGCCAGCGGCGGACCCAGCTCCGGCATCGCGATTGCAGAAATCCCCTTCGGAAGTGCTGAAGACGCCGACGCGGTGATGACACCCTACACCGGGGACAGCGGGACTTGGCGCGTCACCAACAATCAATCCGACTACGACCTCATCGACATCTCCGCGCCTCTGGAAACGGGCTCTGCGGTTCTTGGAACCCGGTCCATTGTCACTGTTCAGGAAACGGTTGACCCGTTCGTCCCCTTTATTGCCGCTCCGCTCATTGATGACATCGGACTCGTCACCGATAACCAGTTCGGCAACAGCCTGCGTCCGGGCCTGACCACCGCAGCAAATGCCGGCGTGGATAATTTCTTCTTCGGCGGGACTGTCACCGGCGTCGTCAATCAAGACGCGGGCATGACCACGTTCTACGGCGGATGGATCATCACCGGCCAGACCACCGGGCAGACCGAATTCCAGCCCGATCCTCTCATCACCGACAATTTCCGCATCCGCGGGACGCTCCGTAACCTCATCACTCCCGCGACCGTGGGCAGCAATTCAGTGCAGGCGCTGGACGGGCTTTCCTACCGCAGCGGCTTCGACATGGAAGTCCTCGGCAACGTCGGCTGGGCCGACGTCGGCGGAGGCTTCGCCGGCACGATCAACGTCCAGAACCGCGGCGACGTACCCACCTTCGCGGGCACGCGTCAGCGGGAATTGGAAGTTCGCGCTTCTTCAAGCAGTCCGGGGCTTCAGTTCCGAGGCAACCAATTCCTCAACGGCACGGAATTCCATAATGACAGCTTCGACACCGCGCAGCGCGTAGGTGTGATGACCAGCACCGATTTGGAAGGCCAGCCCGGCGTGCAATTGCTCGGTACGCTCGTTAGCAGCCCGACGGAGCTCGATTTCCGCGACTGGTACGCAGTCACCCTCGAGGCCGGCCAGACGATCCGCGTGAAGCTCACCTTCCTTGGCTTGGGCACTCCTCCGCAGGTCGGGTTGTTCCGTCCCGACGGTGTTCTCGTCGCTACGGATTATTCGAATCAACTTTCCGTCACCAATCAGGAATTCTAATACACCACCGACCGCGCCGGCGTTTGGCGCGTCGCTGTTACGATGGCGGAAGACCCTGACTTCGTGAACGGCGGGGAATTCGAAGAAGCCAACCCAGCTCTGCCCAAGCCGTACGAACTGCGCGTCCGCGACGTCGGCAACGTCGCGTTCGGCGTGCTCGATATCGCCGAAGATTATTGGGACGGTGGGGCCGAGACTTCGATCAACGTCGGCGTCGGGGATTGGGGCGCGATGATCGTCGGCGAGACGTATGTCTCCGGCTCTGCACAATCATTCGTCGTCGATCAAGACCTGCGCGTTCTCGAGGCCGAGAGCATCGGCAGACTTACCGCTAGCAGTTCAAATTCCACCGTCAACTTCGGGCTCGGCGTGGCACCGGTCGTCGGCGGCGACGTGCATCGCCTCCGCGCGACCGGGTCGGCCGGGTTGCTGTCGGTGAATGACATTTACATCGGTTCGCCTTTCCCCCCGCCGGCGATCGGCGGAAACTATGTGGAAATCGACGGCGAAGGGCAGGTCTTCGGTTACCTCTATGCCAACGAAGGCATCGGCGCGCTCCGCGCCGGCAGGATGACCACGTTCGCGCCGTCGAAGCTGGTTGTCAATCACGACGCATCAGGCTTTGACGGAATTATTGACCTGATCGATGTCGAAGGTGACTTCGGTTCGATCTCGGCAGGCGGGCCGCAGATCACCACCAACGCTGGCGGAAACGTGCGCTTCCTCCGCGTGGAAGGCGACGTGTACCGCGACGCGCTTTTCGGCGGCGGGTCGTCGGAAGAGACCAATTTTTCCGTCGGCGTCGCCGCAACGATCACCGACGATTCCGGTTCCGTCGTCACCCTCCAACCGGTCGGTACCCCCAACCCGCTCTACAATCCGGCCGACCCCCTGAGCGTCGAGCCCGAGTTCATTGGCGGGCTCTCGCCACAGATTATCAGCCTCCTCACCTATGGCATTCGCGGGTCAGGTGGCAGCGCGATCATCGATATTCAGACAACCGGTTCTGTCACCATTTCCGCTCGCGGATCGGCACGCAGCGCCCGCGCCGAAATCGGACGCATCGAGGTTCGCGGGCTCGGCGCTGAAGTTCTTGATATCGCGGATATCGAAACTGAAACCGACACTGCGGGAAACCCGACGACCGTGGTACCCCAGCCCGACGCGACCACCGGATCCACCCTCGTCCTGGACCCCGACGGCGAAACGCTCGAAGTCGTCATCAACGACGGCGGCGCGGATATAGACGTGCTCAATGTCGTCGTCGTGGCGAATGATGGTGATGGCAGTGTGCTGAGCAACTTGACGCGTCTCCGGAACAACACCAAAGGAAGCATCGCCAGTGTGATTGCAAAAACCATTGGCACGATCGACAGCGACGGGTCTGTCGGTGTCGTTGATGGGCACGTGCCGGGTACAATCCGTGCCCGCGAGGAGTTGCGACTCACCCCTTCGTTCCCCACCCCCCGCGATCCGCGACCGAACAATCCGGGCGTCACTACATTGGCTTACACGCCCGGCGACGGCGAGGCGATGAGCACCGGAGGCGCTGTGTTTGTCGGCGACATCTACCCGTTTGCGGGTCAGACGACAGGCATTGTTGCCAACGGAAACATCGGATCAATCCGCTCCAATCGCGCCATCGGCAACGTGATCGCCAATGGAAGCATCGGTGCCATCCGCGCCAATGCCGACGGTCGAGACGTCGCCAATCTGTTCGAAGGCATCAGCGGACCAATCGTCGCTGAAGACTATTCACCCGCGCGGTTCGGGCTCCAGGGATCTGAAACCGCGGGCAGAATGTTTTACGTCGATATCGGCGAGGGCATTCTCTCTGCGGGCACCGGCGGTACCGCATCGTCCGGTCTTTACGCTGCCGATCGAATTTCCACCGTCGTCAACCAAGGCGAAGGCTCGGACATCCGTGGGGAAGTCGTTTCCCGTTCGGCGATCGGCAACATTACCCTCACCAACGGTGCCCTGATCAATGCCGACGTCCTTGTCGCGGGGTCGTTCGACTTCGCACGCGAGTTCGTCGAGGGCAACGCCGCCGCCAGTCCGTCAGATCCGCTCGATGCACCGATCTATGAGATCGAAAAAGTTCTCACCACCGGCTCCGGCGGAATCATCGGAACGTACATCTCCGCGCCGGACATCGGCGACATCGTCAGCACCGGCTTCGGCATTCTCTCGACATCCATCGTCCCGGTCGGCGGGGCCAAGGTGGTCAACAGCGTTCGCGGAAGTGGGTACGGCATTCGCGCCGTTACCATCGAAGGCGGGGCAAGCCTCAACGAGCTTATCGCCTCGGGCAATGGGCAGAACATTTCCACCGCGGTTTACACACCCTCCGTCCGAATCAGCGAGACAAACCTGCGGTACGACCCGTTCACCGGCTTCGCTTCGAGCGCGGCGACTGATCTGCATGCCGTTCTTTCGACATCGGCAGCGACCCCCATCATCGAAGGCGTCACCAACTCCGGCGTGATCGAAGACGTCGTCGCGTCCGGTCAGCGCGACCTCGGACGGGTCGAAGGCTGGCAGATCCGGGCGACCAATCCCGTGTTCGTACCGACGACGTTCAACTTCGCAAATTCAATCGGCTCGATCGTCAGCAGATCATTGATCAACGGACTGGCGATCGTCACCGGCCGGTTCAAGAAGTTTGAACTCAACACCGACAGCTTCAACACCCGCATCACCATTGCCGGCCCGATCGACAAGGTGCGTGTCCGAGGCAATTTCTCAAACAGCTCTTCGATCAATGCCGTCGGCCCGAACGGAAAAATCAAAGACATCGACGTCACCGGCAACTTCGACGGCGCAATCTCGGCCACCGGATCAGTCGACAAGATCAATATCGGGCAGAACTTCACCGGCACGATTTTCATCAGCGGTCGTGGAAAGCAGGCGCTCCGCACGTTCAAGCTCGGCGGCTCACTCGACGGCTCGTTGGAAATTATCGGCAGCGTAGGCACGATCAATGCCGCCCAGAGTTTCGGCAACTCCGGCGATTCGTTCGTCATCACCGGCAACCTGAAGAAGCTTCTCGTCGGAACCAATACGAGCCTCAACGGCGCGAGCCTCGGGCTCAACCTCACCGTCACCAACAACGTCGATGAGATTACCGTCACCGGTAGCCTCGACGGCACGATCAACGTCGGCGGGCGATTGAAGAAACTGCGTGTCATCGCGGACGATGCAAGCCCCGCTTCGATCGTCAACGGTGCCATCAACGTCGGCGGGCGCATTGACTCCATCGACGTCCGCAACCGCAACGTCGGCGCTTCCATCGCTGCGGCGCAGGACATCAAGAAGGTTCGATTCCTCAATAGTTCGCTCCTCAGCGGGGCGCTGATTTCCTCCACCGGCGAGGACATCGACGATTTCAAGATCACCAACGGCAGCCTGCTGGGTTCCGTGAACGCTGCCGGTCGAATCAAGAAGCTCGATGTCGCGGGCAACCTCGGCGACGGGACCAGCTTCGCCTCGGTGGGCGCGTTCACCATCGGCACACTGAAGATCGGCGGGTCCATCCTCAACGGCTACACCGTCTCGGTGCCCAGCAAAATCGGCACGCTGCAAATCGGTGGAAACGTCGACGCGGGCGCTACCGTCTCCGCCGGCAGTATCAGCAAGAAGCAGATCAGCGGCGTGGTCAACGGAACGGTCACGCCGTAAGCTGCGGCCTCTCATTTGCGATTCCGAAGAACACCTGCCCGCGAGCACCATCAAATGCTCGCGGGCTTTTCTTTCGGTCGGTTGATATTCGAAAAGGGCTTGCGTGTAGATCCCGTTCCTACATTGTCAGCGTCGATTCAATTCGCTAATATTCCTGAACCTCCGACCGGGGAATATGTTGACAACGGAAGACGCGAGCGGCGAATCTGAAATTCTGCTTTCTACTGACGGGGCGTGCCTCGGAAATCCCGGGCCGGGCGGGTGGGCTTACATCCTCCGCCACACCGGCACGGGCAAATCGCTCGAAGCCAGCGGCGGCGAGCCCGACACGACCAACAACCGCATGGAGATTACTGCCGTGATCCGCGGGCTCGAAGCGCTCAAGCGACCGACGCGCGTGACACTCGTCAGCGACAGCCAGTACATCATCAATGCCATCACTTCGTGGATTGAAAAATGGAAAAAACAAAACTGGCGGAAGGGTCCGCGCGGCGGCGAAGCGGTGAAAAATATCGATCTCTGGAAAGAGCTCGACGCCCTGCTCTCCAAACACAAAGTCACCGCCAACTGGACCCGCGGGCATTCCGGTCATGAAGAAAACGAGCACTGCGACCAACTCGCTCAATCGGCCGCGCGAGCGATGAAGTGATCCACGAAACCGCTCGGGATTTTAGTTCGTCCAGATTCGTGGACAAATGCCCACAACCCTCGCCATCCTCGCCGGCGGCCGCGGTTCGCGGATGGGGTTTCCTAAATCGCACCTCGCCATCGACGGCCAGCCGATCCTCACGTATCTGCTCGACCGACTGAACTGGCCGGGCCCGACGCTGCTCGTCACCGCGCCCGCCTGCGCGCGCCCGCCGGGCTGGGACCGATTCGATTCTGAAATCTCCGACCCGCTTGATGATCAAGGCCCGCTCCAGGGCATCGCTACCGCGCTCCGCTCGGCGGCAACCGAATCAGTGCTCTTCATCCCCGTCGACATGCCGCGACTCAGGCGCGAGCCACTCGATTGGATGCTCAACGCGCTCGGCGACGCAGCGGGACTGATGTGCGCACGAGGCGGGAACATCGAGCCCCTGCCTTGCGTGCTGCGCGCTTCGCTGCTGCCGGCGATTGAGCTGCGACTCGTGGCGCGTCGCCGATCGATCTATTCACTTGCCGAAGAGCCGGGCATGAAAACCGTTCCCGCCCCGCTTCACTGGCGTGAGGATTTCTGGATGAATCTGAACACGCCAGAAGATCTGAAAGAGATCCCCTAGTCGCGCCGGCGCGGCGCGCGATTCCCGTTTCGTCAGACGAGTTCCCGCCGAAGCAGGTCCGCGCCGAGCGTGTAGCACGTCCGAGCCAGTTCCGGGTCGTACCGATGTCCTTCGTCTCGAATGAACGCGTGCTGGCCCTGAAATTCGTGCCACGTGAAGCGAGTTGTTGCTTTCACTAAAGCGTCATACACGATGCGTCGCCCTTCGAGTGGGATGTGCGGATCCTGCTGGCCCCAGATCATCAGGAGCTCTCCTTTGATTTCAGGAATGCGGTCGAGTGAGTCGTCGCTCAGGCCTTTTCCGAGCGATCGTTTGTGGATATCGGTCGCATAAAAGCAGACACCGGCCTTCACTTCGGGGTTCATCGCGCATCGAAACGCCAAATGTCCGCCGAGGCACATGCCCCAGCTGCCAACGTTTCCCGTGCAGTTCGGGTGCTGCTTCAGGAAATCGATGCACGCCCGCGCGTCGGCGTCGTAGCTGCTGAGTTCTTTTTGAATCTTGCACGCGTTGCCTTTGTCCGCGCCGGCGGTGTCATACGCGAGCACCACGCCGGGCGCGTCCATCAGCTCGTGATAGACTTCGGGAATTAATACGACAAACCCATGAGATGCAATCATCGCCGCCGTTCGACGGATTGGCGCGGTGACCTGAAAGATCTCCGAGAACAGTACGACGCCGGGAAACTTACGGTTGGCCACGTTGGGACGAACGACGTAAGTGCGCATCGGACCGGTGGGCGTGGGAAGATCGGCGTGTTCAGAATGTAAAATCGTCATGCCAGTAAGCCTAAGCCAATCCCCGCCCTGCGTCGATCTCTTCATAGAACAGGAAGGTAAGCCGAAGAAAAAAAGCGCCTCACGGCGCCCCATTGCGCCTCATTCCGTTTCTCCCAGCGCCTCACGGTGTCTC
>Ga0105046_10011515_pt1 | contig 13749 bp, 13 predicted proteins | sample MAT03_FD_78385 | JGI IMG/M metagenome (GOLD analysis project Ga0105046, IMG submission 78385) | Freshwater microbial communities from Lake Fryxell liftoff mats and glacier meltwater in Antarctica - MAT-03 (megahit assembly) | ecosystem: Environmental > Aquatic > Freshwater > Ice > Liftoff... | reverse complement strand
CAAAAAATCATCACTATTATCTTGAATTCTGCAGTCCGAGTCAAAGCTGACCTGGATCTGCAACGCTTCACAATAAAGAATAGACTGTGCGGGTCGCTAATCCAGGTCATCGACCCGTTTGCAACGCCGCTTCGTTTGGGGCTTAACAACCCACTCAACTTGGGATCTCAAATTTTCGAGCGAGGAATAAATCCGCATGATCGGCTCCTTCTGTCCAAACGATTGGGTAGTCTATACACGCGAAAAGCACAGTTTATCCCCTGGCAAAAGAGCAAAAAATATTTCGCCATCTCCTCACGGCGAAATGTACTCGTACGAAGTAGATAAGTACTGGATTGTTCGGCAAGTCAAAGATGGCCAACTCGTCTTGGAGACGCGTCGCGGAAAAGAACATACTTTGCCAGTCTCCGACTCTCGAGTGCGAAAGGCAAGCCTCTGGGAAAGAATTTTCTTTGCAAGTCGCTTTCCGAGCAAATCGCCAGCTAGCCCTACTGACTTTGCTAACGGAACGCCGACGGTTAGCCACTGATTGCAGCTTGCCTGAGCCCTGATCACCTGATCGCCGAGAAATGAAAACCAAGTATTTTTCGGTTTTGGAGCTGGACAGCGCTGCTCAGCTTCTTCGTTCCGCTGAGCTCGTTGCTTTTCCAACTGAGACGGTCTACGGTCTCGGGGCTAATGCAATGGATGCTACGGCCGTCCAGAAGATCTTTGTCGCCAAAGGGCGTCCTTCGGACAATCCTCTCATCGTACACATTGCTGACCGAAACCACATTTCGTTAATAGCACGTGACGTGCCGAAGATCGCCGAACAGTTGATGTCGCGATTTTGGCCGGGGCCGCTTACGATTGTGCTTCCCAAGCGACCTGAAGTACCCGATCTGGTAACCGCCGGGCTAGATACCGTTGCCGTTCGACTCCCCAACCATCCTGTAGCACTCGAGCTTCTTCGGCACGCTGCAGTTCCACTTGCTGCCCCCAGCGCGAATCGATCTGGGCGACCCAGCGCGACAACTTGGCAAGCCGTGGCGGAAGACCTCGATGGCCGAATCGCAGGCTTGGTTTGCGGTGAACCAACATTATTCGGTCTTGAAAGCACGGTGGTAGACGCCACTTCGCATCCTCCTCGGGTGTTGCGACCAGGTGGGGTCTCATTGGAGCAATTGCAGGAAGACTGTGCGTCCATCGAGCCCTATTCTTCCAATTCGATCGACCAAAAAGATTCTGCGTCAAACTCACCGGGCCTCAAATACAAACACTATCAACCTACAGCCAAAGTTATGGTCGTCACCGCGAAAACCGCAGATTCCGAGCTTCAAACTTTTCTGCCGGCGGTGTCCTTTGCGCATTATATTGGAGTTAGTCCACCATCAAATGCAGCACGATTTCGGTCGATCCTGGTTTGTTCCGACGCGTTTGACTACGCAGCAAAACTCTTCGACTTCTTTCGAAAAGCCGATTTATCTGGTGCGGATGTGATATGCTGCGAGGTAGTGGAAGAAGTTGGTATTGGCGTCGCCTTGTTGGACCGACTGAGGCGAGCAAGCCAATAAAGAATTGATTGGAAAAGTTGCAAATGGTTTGTCGAAAAACGTGCGTGCCTTTCCTTGTCGCCTGGACGCTTCTTGCATCCATGTTGATTTCTCAAGAAAAAACCACCCTCGAAAAGGGTGTTGGAAAGCAGGGAGCAGATGTCACTCTGGAGCAAATGGTCGTTGTAAACACAGGAAAATTGCCGATCATCATTTCGGCTCCCCACGGAGGACTATTCCGAATTCCGAATGTCGAAGCTCGTCAGGGCAAAGGAATGGAAACGGGGCCAAAAGGATTCTTTATCGGTCGAGACGGCGGCACGGAAGAGTTAGCTCACGATGTTGTCGATGCGATCGATGCGAAGTTCGGGCGTCGTCCCTATTCGGTCATTTCATCGGTAGATCGAAAATACCTCGATCCGAATCGTCCTGCCGAAATAGCCTATGAAGATTCCGACGCAAAGCCAGTCTATGATCGCTATCACGATGCACTCACGGAACAATGCCGCTCGATCGTAAATGAGTTTCGCGGTGGACTTCTGCTTGATATTCACGGCCAAGGCACAAAACGTGACACGGTCTTTCGAGGTACCAACAATGGAAAGACGGTGTCTCGATTGCGTGAAAAATTTGGTGAATCGGCACATATCGGAGACATGAGTATGTTCGGCTTGATGAAGGCTCAAGGCTGGACAGTGTTTCCGGATCCCTTCGATGAACGCGAGCAGTCGGGTTTTACTGGCGGGTACATTGTGAAGACGTACGGTAGTCATCAAGTCGTAGGGATCGATGCGATGCAACTGGAGTTTGGAGCAGACTATCGCACCAAGGGAAATCGAAAAAAGATAGCAGGGCAACTAGCCTCCGCGGTCGAAGAGTATGCCAAACTGTATTTGAATGTTGGCACGAATTAACTGTCGTTCGCTGATCGCCATTTCGATTGCGTTCGGGTGGCACGCTCAGAGCGATGGGCGCGATGGGCGTGGGCGATGGGCGATGGACGATGGGCGTGGGAACTGTGGCAAATGTCTCTGGCGATTCACCACGCCCTTCGTACCTCAGAGCGTGCCACCCAATATACAGAGCGCCGTGCCACACTACTCAGGATTCACTTCAACGACGGGTTCAAATAATCCGTCTTCACGAGAGAATCGTCCGGCATAGAATTCGGTATTGAGATGCAACCCCATCACGGTTCGTCGTGCGCATGGAGTGAGCGAGCGGTAAAATACCCACTGATCGCGATTCACTTGTACACGGTAGGCCTCGGCGATGTGCCGCGGTTGGTTTTGCAGTTCTTCCGCAATGGTAAGTTGACGCCATGTGTAAGCGGGCGTCGACTCGATCCCACGCAGCGACATTACCAAAGGATTGTAAAGGTTTTTGGCAGTAGAGTCGCATTGCAAAGAGAGTGTCTGTCCAGTGCATTCCAGTCGACTGTGGTTGGGTGACCTTCGCCACTCAGGCATGGCAACTGGCAAGAGCAGCGCTGTTGTTTGGTTTTCGTTTCCCGCGCGAACCAATTTCCCCTCGGTCGTCTTGGGCTCGGAACGAAGTTCTATATCATTCGAAAGGGTCCACGTCGATTTCACAGACCATTGATCCGGTGCTTGCGCGATGAGGGCGTCGGCGAAATACACAACTCCTTCGTCTCTCATCAGCATCACTTGTCGTTGGATTTTACAAACATTCTCGACTTCGCACTCCAGTTCGAGATAGTCCACATCGTCGTCGGTAAACCAGCAGACCTCTTGCCAAGACACGTCGGTCTGAAGCGGTTTTTGATTTTGAAAGATCTCGACATCCCAGTCACCACTCATGATGCGTTGTCCGTCGTTGCCGATCACATCCAGCCAAATCACATCGGCGGAGAAGTCCACGGCGACTCGACATCCGCGATCTCGCCACGAACGCCGCATGGTCGCAATCGAGTTCTTTTCCCAATAGTGACTATGGCTGGGCATCGAAACGTCAATCGTCACATCTTTGCGGAGCTTGGACGGCTTTTCTCCTAATGCCTTGCCGACACTGTCCGGAAGGGCGCAGGCTGTTGCCAGTTGAAGTTTTTTGTTTTCTCCAGCAAGTTCGTTTAGGTTGCACCAGAAATCTTCGTCGAGGCTCGTGTCATCTCGGTCAAAGAGCAACTGCCGCCCCTCCGCATCGCTCAATGCAAGTCCAGCGATCGCCAATTTGGAGATTGCTTTGCGCTGGGGCGGATACCACTTGCGAGCGCCCACCTCGTCCGCAGACCATCGGCATCGCATGATGCAAGCAAGCAACGCTCGAAGATCTTGTCCGCCTCGCGCCAGAAAACTCTGAGGATTGTCGGACGATTCCTCGAGCAGCAAGGCGATCCGGTTGAGGGTTTCACTTACGATGCGATCCTTACCGCCAAGATGAGAAAGTTGTTTTGCAAGTGCTAATGGGACTTCGCATGCCCATACCATCCAAGGAAACAATCCATCGGACGGTCCACTATCCCATGCACGATCGACTTGAGTTAAAGCGCATTGGAGCACTTCCAGCCAAAGGGCGGGTGAAATGCTGCGGCCAGCTTCAGGCAAGGCATGAATCCAACCTGCGCAGGTCAAGGCTACGTAAGGATCGTAACTCGCTTTTGGCAATTGCTGTGAAATCCACTTTCCAATCTTCGTTGCACTTGCCATTTGCAACGCATTGGCTTCGCGAGCGGTTACATTGGATGGTTTCGACTTGCCACTTCCCTTCGTACGCGGTGATTTTTTCGAATTGGCTAGCGGTGCGAATCCGCCGAACAACTCGACCAGGTCGCTGAGATATTCCTGGCGGCTACTATTTTCGACTTCCCAGACACCGGTACCCCACATGGTCGCTCGGAGGTATTCGGCAACCCCGACTTTAGTCGGCTTCTTTTTCGACAAGGGCTCACGAACCGGCAGCGAAGTCTGCAAAATAGCAACGTTTTCCTCGCAAAGCTGCTTGAGCCATGCACTCGCTGACACTTCTTCATCGGAAGTATCGGATTGCTTCAATTGCCTGGCGCGATGCTTGGGCTTTACCCAGTCCATAGGTCACTCGTCGACGTTAGCGAATAATGATAAGATTGGTAATAAGGAAGATGACGATGCACGCGCAAAGCGCCTTCCGTGTTGGAACGCCAATTGTTGTTCCAGAATTTTAAGATGCAAGCGTTCCAAGCCGGTTTCTTGGGAACAGTTATGGAATAAAAAAAATTTGAATTTTGACTATGGACTTTTGTCAGCCGAGTTCGTTCAAAAAAGTCTCTCAAACGTTGATACCTGCACAGGACTTGAAGACACATGTCCAAGATTACCCTAATGGGCTCCCACTCCAGACAATTCGTAGTTGCGGTGCTCTTGATTGCGTTTTGCTGCGAGCGTCCAACCTCGTGTTGCGAGGAGGATGAATGGAAGAGTCAGGCCGACTTACTAAAGCTGGTTGCGGATCGATTCGAAGAACCAAAAGACTGCAAATCACTGCATCGTGAGAATCGAATTTGGATCAATCGTGACGAACAAGTTGTGATTTTAGATGGATATATTGCTCAACGCGAAGTTCCCTTAGAGCTGTTCGCTTGCCCGGCTGGTACGAAAGATCACGAAGCCATTGTGGCTGTTTTCTCAAGAGCTCAACTCGTTCACGCGGGCTTGCTGGCAATCAGTGCACAGCCCGGAAGCACGGCGACGTTCGAACCATTCAAACCCGCGCACGGTACGACCATTCGAGTTTACGTTCTTTGGCCGGAACCCGACGGAAAAATCAAGGGAACCCTTGCGCAAAACTGGATTCGCAAGTCCGGAACCAAGAAACCCATGGAATGGGATTGGGTCTTCGCTGGCAGCAAGATCTACAAAGATGAAGAAGGCAAGGAACACTATTTAGGGGACAGTGGCGAATTGATATCCGTTTCCAATTTCACAACGTCCACGATGGATGTCGCCGTAAAGAGCGAACAATCCAACGCCAATCTGATTTTTGAGGCCTTTACCGAACGCATCCCGCCCAAGAATACGCCGGTTCGGCTCGTTTTGACATTGAGTGATGAGCCACCTTTTGGCGCTTCGGAATTGGGACCATCCAAGGAAAACAGGGAAGAACCTAAGCACTTGTCAGCGAAGGTTCCTGAGAACATCCTGAAGCTTTTGGTGGCAAAACCTGTCCCAGTGCCTGAATCCAAGTCAAAAGAAATCAAGCCCGCGAAAACCCAACCCACGACAACTAAGAAATAAGCTCTTCCGCATGCACCAACACGCTTTCGGTGATCGCCTGGCCAAGGCTGTTCAGAACAAGGGGAATCCGGTTTGTGTTGGACTCGATCCAAGACTGGAACAGCTTCCCATCGGAATTCGAGTCGATCGGGCTACTTCGCTTGAGGTTCAGGCAAGTGCCTATGAAAAATTTTGCTGCGAAGTGATCGATGCATCGTACTCATTGGTTCCGGTAGTGAAGCCACAAAGTGCGTTCTTCGAGGAACTGGGGCCGTACGGGGTGTTGGCGCTTGGACGCGTATGCAACTACGCGTCCAGCAAAGGGCTGATCGTCATCATGGATGCTAAACGCAACGATATTGGCTCCACAGCAACGGCGTATGCCAAAGCCTACTTAGGGACACACGGCCGAAGCGCTTGGGGGACCGATGCTCTGACCGTAAGTCCATATCTTGGTTCCGATACGTTGCAACCATTCATCGATCAATCCACTGCTGTTGGGGCTGGTATCTTTGTCCTAGTCAAGACATCCAACCCGGGGAGTGGTTTTTTGCAAGATCTTTCCATCGACTCTCGTACGATATCGGATCGTGTAGCTGACTTTGTTCAGGAACAGGCATTACTGACGGCCTCTGGACAAAGCGGATATGGATGCGTTGGGGCGGTGGTTGGAGCTACCTACCCCGAGCAGTTGCAGGCCATGCGCAAACGCATGCCAAACGCTTGGATACTGATACCTGGGTACGGCGCACAAGGTGGATCCGCATCGGACGTTGTTCACGGAATGGATGACCAGGGATTGGGCGCGATCATCAACAGCTCCCGCGGCATTATCTTTGCCTACGAGAACGCCAAGTACAGAAGCGCAAGCACATGGCAGTTGGCCGTGGAAAATGCGACGCAAGATATGATCGCTGCGTTGCGAGATGCAAACCGTAGTCAAATGGCTCCGTCGACTTGAGCGGCACGAGTTGGTTTTTGTGGCTGAGCGAGGCCCTCGCTCAAGTTTTGTACTCGTAATCGAAGGCCGGATATAAAATAGACGTTGTGTCGCGGTGGCGGATGTCGATCGAGGACATCGGTCGGCGGAGCGACCGACCTACGATTTTGCCAATCTAAATTTTGCTCGTGCCTGCGTTAGGCTTCGTTCTTTGAAGGCGGCCGATTCGGGCGAATTCGAGACCATCGTCATGGCCTTATCCAAATCCGCTTCCGCCTGCTTGCGATCAATCTGATCCGTTTTCATCAAACGGTCTGTCAGTACATATACCCCTTCTCGGGTTATTTGCACAAAACCGCCATCGACAAACCACTCGGTTGCGACATTATTCGACTTGATCCGCATGATTCCAAAGCCCAATCGGCCGACCATCGGTGCACGACCGTGCTGAATCCCCAGTTCGCCGTCGAACATGGGAACCACCATCGAATCACAGGTCGTGTCTAATTCCGTTTTTTCAGGCGTAACCACGACGCAATGTACTTTGTTGTCAGTGCTCATGCTTTACTTCTTACCCTGTTCGGCCATTCGCTTTGCTTGAGCTTCGACTTGATCGATTCCACCTACGTACATGAACGCAGATTCCGGTAGATGATCCCACTTGCCATCGCAAATCTCTTCGAAGCTGCGAATCGTTTCTGCCAAAGTCGTGATTTCACCTTTCTTGCCGGTGAACACTTCAGCCACCAAGAACGGCTGCGACAAGAAACGTTCGATACGACGAGCTCGCTTAACGACTGTCTTGTCGATTTCGCTGAGTTCATCCACACCGAGAATCGCAATGATGTCCTGTAGTTCTCGGTATCTTTGCAGAGTCTTTTGGACGCGTCGAGCGATCGCATAGTGCCGTTCACCGACGATTGCAGGGTCGAGAATACGGGAGTTGGATGCTAGCGGATCGATGGCGGGATAGATTCCTTTTTCCGAAATGGATCGTTCCAGATAGATGAACGCATCGAGCTGTCCGAACGCCGTTGCTGGTGCAGGGTCCGTCGGATCGTCAGCAGGAACATAAACCGCTTGCACGGAAGTGATAGCCCCGCGTTTGGTTGATGTAATACGCTCTTGCAAGGCACCCATTTCGGTGGCGAGGGTCGGCTGATATCCCACGGCGGATGGCATTCGTCCTAGCAGTGCGGATACTTCGGACCCAGCTTGTGAGAAACGGAAAATGTTGTCCACAAACAACAGCGTGTCCTTACCGGTCGAATCGCGAAAGTATTCAGCCATGGTCAAGGCGGAGAGAGCAACGCGGAGACGGGCTCCTGGTGGCTCGTTCATTTGGCCGAAGACCATGCATGTTTGCTCGATAACCTTGCGACCGGTCTGGCCGATTTCGGTTTCTTGCATTTCCAACCACAAGTCGGTCCCTTCGCGAGTACGCTCGCCCACACCTGCGAAGACCGAGTATCCACCGTGCGTACTGGCAACACGCGCGATCAACTCTTGAAGAATAACTGTCTTACCAAGTCCCGCGCCGCCGAATAGTCCAGCCTTACCACCTCGGACGAACGGGGTGAGCAAGTCGATAACTTTGATACCCGTCTCGAAAACTTCGGTGTTGGTCGATAGTTCCGACACCTTGGGTGCTTGTCGGTGGATGGTCCAATAATCATCAGCCTGAACCGGGCCACGTTGATCGATCGGCTCACCCAAAACGTTGAAGACGCGTCCCAGAGTTCCGATGCCAACAGGGACGGTAACCGGTTTTCCAAGATCGATACAGTCGAGACCACGCATCAATCCGTCGGTGCTACCGAGGGCGATGCATCGAACACGACCGCCACCAAGGTGCTGTTGCACTTCCGCGGTGAGGTTGATCTTGACCCCCTTCTTTTCGCTTTCGATTTTGACCGCGTTATAAATCGCGGGCAAATTGCCTTCCGAAAACTCTGCGTCAAACGTCGAGCCAATAACTTGACAGACTCGGCCTATGTTTTTTGCAGTTCCGACGCTCATTATGATTGCTCTCTTCTTGATAAACCGAATGTTTAACCGCTCGAGGCTGATGGGCTTCGAACGCTGGCGTACCAGTTCGTTAGTTGATGGGTGAATTGGCTGTAAAGTGGTCTTTAAGTGGTCTTTAAGTGGTCTTAACCGAGGGCTTAACCGAGGGCTTCTACACCACCGATGATTTCCATGATCTCTTGTGTAATCTTGCTTTGACGAGCGCGGTTGTACGTTCTCGACAAGGACTTGATGATGTCGCCTGCATTTTCGGTCGCACTTTTCATGGCGATCATTCGGGCGATCTGCTCGCTGACAGCCGCATCCAGGAAGCACTTGAACAACCGAGCTCGAAAACTCGCTGGCACGACCTCTTCCAGGATCCCACTTGCAGATGGCAAAAACTCGTAGTCATCTCGGATGCCACTCGTTTTCACAGGTTCATCGCTTACGCCTCCGGGCGTAGCGGGGGTCAAGCTCGCAAAAGGCAAGAGCGTCTCGACTACGACGGTTTGCTTCGATATGGTTAGGAACTTGGTGTACGCGACATCCACCCGATCAATTTTGCCGGTGATATAACGCTCGATCAGTTCATCGGCGATTTTTGCGACCGCGGCGAAGGACGGTTGGTCGTCGAAATCGGTGTAGGTCTTTTCGATGGGTACGCCAGCAAATCGCATGGCGGAAATACCCCGCTTTCCGCTGACTCGCATTTGGCCCGCCTCGATCTCCTTTTTGATCTCACTTCGTCGAAGGGTTGCCGCCCGTACCACAGAACCGTTGTACCCACCGCACAATCCTCGATTGCCGGTCAAAACCAGCATGTCCATCGAATCGACATGATCGTGTGCGGTAAGCAACGGATGCGACACGTCCGTTCCGCTCTTGGCGATGTCTTGAACGATCGACGTGATGCGTTTGGTGTAGTCCGTCGCAGCAGCAGCGCGGTCCATCGCCTTCTTGAAGCGCGCGGTCGCGATCAATTCCATCGTGCGCGTGATTTTGCGGACGTTTTTGACAGACTTGCGTCTTTTGTCGAGCTGACGAATATTGGCCATAGCTTACGAACCCTTCCCTAAGCGCTTAGCGGAACGAAGCCTTGAAAGTCGTGATCGCAGACTTGATCGCTTCTTCGATATCGGCGGTCAAATCGGCCACTTCACGGATCTTGATCAACAGGTCGGGTTTTCGATCTCGTACGAAACTCAACAAACCGATCTCGAATTCGCGAACTCGGTCGACGGCAATTTCGTCGAGATGACCTCGAGTGCCCGCGTAGATACTGATGATTTGTTCGGCCACGTCCATCGGTTGGTACTGCGATTGCTTGAGCAACTCGACCATTCGATAACCGCGATCCAGTTTTGACTGAGTTGCAGGATCGAGTTCGGTTCCCAACTGAGCGAACGCTTCCAACTCGCGGAAGGAAGCCAAGTCCAATCGGAGGCCGCCTGCGACCTTCTTCATGGCTTTGATCTGAGCGTTACCACCCACGCGTGAAACCGAGATACCAACGTTCATGGCAGGACGGATACCGGCAAAGAACAAGTCAGGTTGGAGGTAAATCTGACCGTCGGTGATGGAAATCACGTTGGTTGGAATGTACGCGGAAACTTCGCCTTCGAGCGTTTCGATAATGGGAAGACTAGTGATCGAACCACCGCCCAAGGCCTTAGAAAGTTTTGCCGATCGTTCTAGCAAGCGGCTGTGGCAGTAAAACACATCACCAGGGAACGCCTCACGTCCTGGAGGGCGACGCATCAAGAGGCTTAACTGACGATAGGCGACAGCTTGCTTGCTCAAGTCATCGTAGACGATCAATGCATGACCGCCATTGTACATAAAGTGTTCGGCCATCGCAGTTCCGGCGTACGGAGCGACGTATTGGAGCGGAGCTGGAGCACTCGCCCCGGCAACGATGACGGTTGTGAACTCCATCGCGCCGTTCTTTTCCAGCGCATCGATCACCAACGCTACTGAGGAGTCCTTTTGACCGATAGCAACATAGAAGCATTTTACGCCTTTGCCTTTCTGGTTCACGATTGCATCGATGGCTACGGCGGTCTTGCCAGTCTTTCGGTCACCGATGATCAGTTCGCGTTGTCCGCGTCCGATCGGGGTCATCGCGTCAATGGCTTTGATTCCGGTTTGCATTGGCTCATGTACGGGTTGTCGCTCAGCAACACCGGTGGCAATCAGTTCGACTGGCCTGGTGATGGTTGCGTTGACAGGCCCTTTGCCGTCGAGCGGGTTTCCGAGTGGATCGAGAACTCGACCGATGACAGCATCGCCAGCGGGAACCGACAGCAGTTTGCCAAGAGCGCGAACTTCGTCCCCTTCTTTGATGCTCAGGTAGTCACCGAGAATGATGACCCCGACGCTTTTTTCTTCGAGGTTGAAGGCCAAGCCGGTAACGCCGCTTGGGAACTCGACCATTTCCCCAGACATGACGTTCGAAAGACCATAGACACGGGCGATACCGTCTCCAACTTCGAGAACCGTGCCTACTTCTCGCACGTCGATCGTGCTACCGTATTGTTGAATTTCGGCCTGGATGACCGACGCGATTTCGTCCGAATTGAATTTCATGGTTTGTTGATCAACGACTTACAATGGATCAAAAAGGTTTGGTTATTCGCTTGAGAGCGATTTTGTAGTTTCGTTCAATTGTTTCTAGGAAGCTAAGCTGCTCAACTTCTCTCGAATAGCTATTTCGGCCTTAGCCAAGGTAGCCTTCTTGAGCAGGTTCAATTGTCCATCGACGCTGCCGTCGAAGACCATATCGCCGACTCTTACGATCAATCCGCCAAGAATCGTTGCATCTACTTTGGAGGTAATAGCAACATCTTTCTTGAACAGGTTTTGCAGTTTTTCCTTCAATGATTTGAGTGCAGCCTCATCGAGCGGTTGTGCCGTCGTAACGAGCACCCGAACTCGCCCCACCGCTTCGTCTCGAAGTGAAGCCGCAGCTCGGTAGATACCGCGAATTGCGTTTAATCTACCTCGACGCGAGACCACTTTTAAGAACGTCAAAAGGGTTGCATCCATTTTGCCAGCGAAGACTTTATCGAGTACCCGAATCTTTTCGTCCGACGCCAGCTTGGGATTGGCCAACGCCATTTCCAAAACCGGTTGCTTGTCAAAAACATCGTGAATGAGTGAATGGAACTGTTCCATCACCGAATCCACGTTTCCGGTCGAGCCAACCGCAGCCAGCAACGCTTTTGCGTAGATGGGTCCGACGTGCATCGACTCGTCATCGAAGGCTGAATCGCTTTTTTGTGTTTCCGACATCGTACTGCTTCGATTGGTGACTTGCGGGCTAGTGGACTAGTTTTGGCTTGGCATCTTGTTAAGCGAATCGGCGATCAACTGCTTGTGATCATCGGATCTTAATTCGCGACCAACAACTCGACGGGCCAATGAGAACGCAATCTCTGTGCTCTTGCCAGCGATATCGGACAATGCACTTTGTTTTGCGGATTCAATATCGGCCAAAGCCCGATCGCGCTGGCGACTCGCCTCAGCTTGTGCCTCGGCTACGATTCGCTGGCCAGCCGACTCCGCATCCTTCCGAGCCTGAGTAATCAGGTCTGCAGATTGCGCATGAGCCGTTTGCAGCTTAGCATCGTATTCCTTCAGCTTTGCCATGGCTTCATCCGCAGATCGTTTGGCCTCTGAGATTTGAGTGGCAATCGTCTGCTCCCGCATCGCAAGACCTTGGGAGATTGGCTTCCACGCCAACACGTACAAACCACCGACAAGCAGCAAAAAAACTACTGCTGACCAGATCGTTTTGTCGGTTTTTATGTCGATCAACGAATCCAAATTCGCACCTGCATAACCGGAGGTTGGATCCGGAGCATGATCATCGCTGCTTGCAATCGAGTTGCTGGCGAAAGCAAGACATACCGCAAGGCATAAAAGCCATTTCAACAAAGTAACACCGTTAAACATTGTCGTAACCACCGGGTAGATATTACTACTTGCCAAACTGTTGCGAGCCAACAAGAACTGCGTAGAACGCAACGCCTTCGATAAGAGCGGCGGCGATAATCATCGTAATACGAATCGTACCAGCTTGCTCTGGTTGACGAGCGATCGATTCAACAGCGCCCTTACCGAGCAAACCGATACCGATACCAGCACCAATAACAGCCAAACCGCCACCGATTGCGCCTGGCATGGAACCAGCACCTTGTGCGGAAGCAGGCATAGCCATCAACGCGACAGCACCCAGTGCATACAAACCAACTCGAACAGAATTAATCACTTTCAAAATCTCCTAGCTATTCTTAACGCTACAAAATACGCATGGAAGCAAAAATTTTGCGAAACACACATTGGATTCGCACCAACAAATCACCTAGTGGTGATGCATCGAACTACCGATGAACATCGCTGCCAGGAACGTGAACAAATAAGCCTGCAAAAAGGCCACAAGCAATTCCAGTAGACTAAGCACTGTCGTCCCGAGAACCGAAACGATGGCCACGGCACCCCACGCCGGAGTACTCATCATGGCGGCCGGTACGCTGATTCCAATTCCCAGGATCCCAAGTAGCACCAAGTGGCCAGCACCCATGTTCATCAACAAGCGAACTGCCAAAACCATGTGCTTAATGAACAAAGATGCAAACTCGATCACCCACATCAACGGCACGATCCAAAAGGCCAGATACCAGGGCAGACCAAGCTCTGGGCAAATATTTTTCAAGAACCCCACGGGGCCAAACGTTTTAATCCCCATCGTCACACCGATCACAAAAACGATTCCAGCCAAGGCTAGTGTCGTTCCAAAGGCTGCAGTCGGCGATCCCACCCACGGCAACATCCCCATCAGGTTGCAGCCTAAAATGAAAAAGAAAAACGTCCAAAGCAGCGGCATGAATTTGTCCGCATCATGTTCACCCATGGCTGGGACTGCAACGTCGCTACGAACCCACTGAACCATCGACTCAAGAGCATTCCACCGCTTGCCTTTCGGCGACTGTCCCGTAGCGACCCTTTTGGCCAACCAACCAAACATAGCCAGTGCAAGCACAGCAACGACCAACTCAAT
>Ga0105046_10011514_pt1 | contig 13750 bp, 6 predicted proteins | sample MAT03_FD_78385 | JGI IMG/M metagenome (GOLD analysis project Ga0105046, IMG submission 78385) | Freshwater microbial communities from Lake Fryxell liftoff mats and glacier meltwater in Antarctica - MAT-03 (megahit assembly) | ecosystem: Environmental > Aquatic > Freshwater > Ice > Liftoff... | reverse complement strand
CGCGGCCAACTTCGCTTCCAATTCGGCGACGGCATCTTTCGCGGCCGTCAACTCGCGCTGGCGCTTCGCCGGGTCGCCGGCCTTCGCCGCCCGCTCGCCGTGCTGCACCCCCGCGAACACGGCCTTCATCCGGTAGTAATCGACCTGCGAGATCGGGTCGAACTTGTGCGCGTGGCAGCGGGCACAACCGACGGTCAGGCCGAGGAACGCCGAACTGGTGGTACTCACGATGTCATGCAGTTCGTCGGCTCGCTGGTTCGCGGTCAGCACCGGGTCCAGGCTTTTCACCTGATCCCACGCGCCGGCCACCAGAAACCCAGTCGCGGCGTCGGCCCCTACGGTGTCGCCGGCGATCTGCTCGAACACGAAGCGGTCATACGGATTGTCGTCGTTGAAAGACTTGATGACCCAGTCGCGGTACGGCCAGGCGTTCGGCCGGGCGACGTTCGTCTCGAACCCGTGGCTCTCGGCGAACCGCACCACGTCCAGCCAGTGCCGCGCCCACCGCTCGCCGAACCGCGGGGACGCGAGGTACTTCTCCACCAGTTTCGCGTAAGCGTCGGGCGACGGGTCGGCTTCAAACGCGGCCACTTCCTCCGGCGTCGGCGGCAGACCGAGGAGGTCGAATTTCAGCCGGCGGAGCAGCGTTCGTTTGTCGGCGGGCGGGTTCGGCTTGATGCCAGCGGCGGCCAGCTTCTGGCGAAGGAAAGCGTCGATGGGATTCGCCGCACCCTTTGGCACGGTTGGCCGCTTCACCGGTTGAAACGCCAAGTGCGGCGCTTCATGCGCGGCGGTGTCGGGCCACTTCGCCCCGGCCGCGATCCAGTCCGAAAGTACCTTCACCTGCGCGGCGGGCAGGCGGTCGCCGGACGGCGGCATTTGTTCGGACTCGTCCCGGCTACGGATTTTCTGAAGCAGCAGGCTGTCGGCGGGTTTGCCGGGGACGATGGCCGCGCCGCTGTCGCCACCGCGCAGGGCGTCGGCCTTGCGGTCCAACCGCAGCCCGCCCTTCTGCTTGGCCGGGCCGTGGCACGAAACGCAGTGCTTGGCGAGGACGGGTCGCACGGCGTCGAAGGGGACGTCCGGCGCGGCCGGCCCGAACGCGAGGGCGGAGAGGAGTAGCGGTGTCATGCCGCTATTGGACCGCAAGCAGGGCGTGCGGTCCAGTAAAACTCGCCCCGTTCACTCCTCGCCATCCGCCGGCAAGCGCTTCGGCAGTTTCACCGTGAAGCTCGACCCCTTGCCGGCGACGCTCTCCACGCGGATGCGGCCGTGGTGCTGTTCGATGATTTGCCGGCAGACGCTCAGGCCGAGTCCGGTGCCGCCACGCCCGTGCTCGTCCGGCTGCTTGGTGGTGAAGAACGGCTCGAAGATCAGCCGTAGTTGGTCCGGCGGGATGCCGACGCCGTTGTCCGCGATCTTGATTTCCACCGTCTCGCCGTCGCCGCTGTCCCGCACTTCCACCCGCAGCCGCCCGCCGATGCCCATCGCCTGCCGCGCGTTGATGACGAGGTTCAGCAGGATTTGCTCGATCTGCCCCGGCACCACGACCGCCGTCGGCCGCCCGTGAAACCGCTTCTCCACCGTCACCCGGTGCTTGCTCATTTCCTTCTCGGTCAAGAGGAGTACCTCCTCGACCAGATGCACGATATCGGTTTGCTCGCGGGCGGTGGACGTGTTGCGTGCGAAGCCCAACATGCTGTTGACGATGGCCGCCGCCCGCTGGCCGCCGCGAAGGATTTTCTCGAACGCCTGCGACTGGGTCGCGCCGGGCTGGCCGCGAACGCCCATCTTCGCGTAGTTGATGATGGTGGTGAGGATGTTGTTGAACTCGTGCGCCACGCCGGACGCCAGCTCGCCGACGCTGCTCATCCGCTGGGCCTGGAGCAACTGCTGGCGGAGGCTGTCCACCTCGCCGGCGGTGGCCAGCATTTCGTCGTGATCGATCATGGGCTTCGATTTCCTACTGGTGGATGCCGACGGCGGGCGACGGTCGGTTGCTCCCCTGCCGAGAATCTGTATCGGATGTGCCGGGAATGCCACTTCATCCGAAGGGGGAAATGTGAAGGCCGCTCCGAGCCGGATTTGGACGCGCGTCAAGATGGGTTGGGGACCGGGGGAACTGGGCCGATGAGGTTCGCACGGCACATACAAAAAGCCGCACCCAAGTGGGCGCGGCTCGGTCGGATTCGGGCTATCCGTCGGACGTCACTTCACCGCCGGGCGAAGCACCAACAGGGCCGGCAGCGTGCCCGGCTTGCGCTCCCCACGGCCGGCGAGGAACGCCTGCGTTTCCTTGGACAGTTGCGGGGCCGTCCGAGCCGGAATCGGCCAGTAGGTGAGCAGCAACCCGGCCTTCGCGGGGTGCCGCCCGACGGCCTGCTTGAGTTTCCCAATCGTGCCGTCGGAAATCGGGCGGGCGGGGGACTTCGGGTCCACGCGCGGGGACCGGAACAGGCCGAGGTCGCGGCCGAAGAGGTCCTTCCATTCCCGCTGTTCGACGGCACCGGCGGAGTAGGCGTGAACGGTCCCGACGGCCGGTTGCGGGGCGTCGGCGACTTTCTTGGCGACGACGGCGAGTAGCCCGGCCAACTCGTCCGGCGTCAATCCTTCGACGAACAAAGCGTAAGCCGTCGGCACCTTCTTGTTGATCCGCTCGCGGGCGATGTGGTCCGTGGTGATGACGACACCGGCCGACTTGGCGGCGGCGGTCACGGCGTCGAGGGCGTGCGGCAGGTGGCCGGCGAACAGGTCGATCCGCACCGCCGGATGGTTGGCGAAGTCGGCCGCGAACCGCGCGCGGATGTCGTCGCGCTCGAACTCCCGAACGTCTTTCAAGAACGGTAGCGTCAGGTCCGCGCTTTGGAGCGGCTTAATGGGTTCGGCGATGCCCGCGCCAATGAGGTCGCCGGCGTGCGGGCGTGGCATTGGGGCGATGTCGCGGGGCGGCGGCGCGGCGGTGACAGCCACCTCGCGCGGCCACGGGAGTACGTCGCGCTCTGGGGGGGCGACGGCCACACCGGATTCCGGGAGCGGTTGGCGAGGCAGTGCGGTCGGGGCGGCGGAAATATTGGGGAGGGTTTGTCGGACGCGAGCAGTGCGGCTCCCCAGGCTCTCTTCGGCGGTGAAGAACCAGTACGAAGCGGCGGAGACGGTGAACAGCAACGACGCGGCGACCGCATAAGGCAGCCAGAGCGGGCTACGGGCGCGGCGCGGGCGAGCCGGGGTGGTTGGCGACAATCGGGACAGCACGGCGGCGACCATGCCGGCTGGCGCGCGGTGGATCGGCAACTGGCGCAGGCGGGCGGAGGTGCCGCGAAGTTGGTCGGCGACGACCTGAGCGGACGGGTTGGCGGCGATCAGCGCGACGAAGCGGCGCTCCTCGGCGAGGGACAATTCCCCATCGGTGGCGGCGGTGATCAGTTTCAGTTCGGCGTCGGTCAACATGGGTAATCCCCCCAGAGAGGGGTGTCATTCCTCGGGAAAAATCGGCGTCGATGGCTCTTCGACCCCCACCGATTGGGGAACGATCAACTGCCTGAGTTCCAACCGGGCGCGGTGCAGCCGACTGCGCACCGTGCCGATGGGGATGCCGAGAGTGGCGGCGATCTCCTCATACTTCGCCCCGTCAATGTCTTTCAACACCAGAACCGCCCGGTGTTCGTCGGACAACTTCGCGATCGCGGCGGTCAGCACCCGCTCGTCTTCCGCTCGTTCCAGGGTCGCGCCGGCGTCCGGAGTCCCGGCGGCGGGGTCGTACCCGGCCTCCCCGTCACGGGCAGCGTCCAAGCTGATGGTAGGTCGTTTCTTCCGCTTCTGGCTAATCGCCGTGTTGAACGCGATGCGGTACAGCCAGGTGAAAAATTCCGACTCACCCTTGAACGACGCGAGTGACTGGAACGCATTTACGAACGCATCTTGCACCACATCGGCGGCGTCCTCGGGGTTGCCGACCACGCGAAAGGCGATGTTGTACAGACGGTCTTGGTACCGTCGGACCAACTCGCCGAACGCGGTGGTGTCGCCGGCGGTGGCATCCCGGATCAGTCGCCGGTCGTCGTGGTTCACGTCTTCCCACCTTAATCCGACGAGCGCCGCGGGCGAAAAGTTCCCACCGAACCGGGAATCGTCGGGTGGGATCGGCAAGCGCGGTCACCCGTTCGGACGGTTATATGAGATCGGCCGGCGACGGTTCACGTTTCCGCCGGCCGACCGAGACGCTACACTATCCGTTCGTACCCTATCTTCCCCGGCCGTCGCAGGTTCGCCCGTCATGGAACAGACGATCGTCATTCGCGGTGCCCGCGAACACAACCTCCGCGACCTCAGCCTGGACCTGCCGCGGAACAAGCTGATCGTGTTCACCGGCGTCAGCGGGTCGGGCAAAAGTTCGCTCGCCTTCGACACCCTGTACGCCGAGGGGCAGCGGCGGTACGTCGAGAGCCTGTCCAACTACGCCCGCCAGTTCCTCGGTCAGATGCCGAAACCGGACGTGGACTTCATCGGCGGCCTCAGCCCCGCCATTAGCATTCAACAGAAATCGGCCAGCCGCAACCCGCGCAGCACCGTCGGCACCGTGACGGAGGTGTCGGACTACCTCCGCGTCCTGTACGCCCGCGCCGGGCAGGGGCACTGCCCGACGTGCGACCGGCCCATCACGGCCCAGACCCGCGAACAAATCGTCGGCCGTGTTCTGACGCTGCCGGACGGGGCGAAGTTCCTCGTCCTCGCCCCGGTGGTGCGCGGGCAAAAGGGCGAGTTCAAGGACTTCTTCGCCGACATGGTGAAGCGGGGGTTCGTGCGAGCGCGGGTGGACGGCCAACTCGTCAAAATGACCGACGACTTGAAACTCGACAAGAAGATCAAGCACGACATCGCCGTCGTCGTGGACCGGTTGGTGAAGAAGAGCGAAGGCACCTTCCGCACGCGGGTGGCCGAGAGCGTGGACCAAGCCTTGGCCCTCGCCGACGGCAACGTCATCCTGTCAGTGGAAGGGGAGGGCGAGGACGCGAATTCGGGTCGGGTCCGAGCCGGAAGCGTGAGCGACGGGCCGAAGAAAACCGTCGCTCACGCTTCCGGCTCGGACATTCTCCTCTCCGCCCATTACGCCTGCACCCACTGCGACCTCAGCTACCCGCCGCCGTCGCCGCAGTTGTTCAGCTTCAACAGCCCGCAGGGCATGTGCCCGACGTGCGACGGCCTCGGCAGCGTGTACGGCTTCGACTTGGCATTACTCATCCCGGACGACGGCAAGAGCTTCCACGACGGGGCGATTCCGCTGGTCGGCAGCCTGAAGAGCATGGGCAAGTGGCGGAGGCACATCTTCGAGGGCGTGGCCAAATCACTCGGGATCGACCTGAAAACGCCGTGGAAGGCGCTGTCGGAGGAACAAAAACGGCTGCTGCTGTTCGGCAGCGGCGAGACGCACATCGTCTGGGAGTGGAAGCAGAAGTTCGGCAAAATGTGGAAGCACGGCGGCAAATGGGAGGGCGTCGTCCCGCAACTGATGGCGCAGTTCAAGAAGGTCACGGCCGGGCCGAAGCGGATGCAGTTGGAAAAATATATGCGGGTGGTGAAGTGCGAAGCGTGCGGCGGACAGCGGTTGAACCCGCAGGCCCGACACGTTCGCGTCGGCGGGAAAACGCTGGTCGAAGTCGGGGGGCTGTCCATCGGCGAGTTGGTGCCGTGGTTCGACCAGCTCGAGACGACCCTAACGCCCGTGCGGAAGCAGATCGCGGGCGAGTTGTTGAAGGAAATCCGCGCCCGCCTCGGCTTCCTGCTGAATGTCGGGTTGCATTATCTCAGCCTGGACCGCTCCGCGCCGACGCTATCCGGCGGGGAGGCGCAGCGCATCCGATTGGCCGGGCAAATCGGCTCCGGGCTGGTCGGCGTGCTGTATATCCTGGACGAGCCGAGCATCGGGTTGCACCCGCGTGATAACATGCGGCTGTTGAATAGCATTTTGCGATTGCGCGACATGGGAAATACGGTCCTGGTCGTGGAACACGACGAAGACACCATGCGGGCGGCGGATTACCTGGTGGACTTCGGGCCGGGGCCGGGCGTGCGGGGCGGGGAGATCGTCGCGGCGGGCACCCCCGCCGAGGTGCTGGCCAACCCGAACAGCCCGACCGGGCAGTACCTGACCGGCGCGAAGTCCATCCCCATCCCGGCGAAGCGGCGGGCCGGGTCCGGCAAGGCGATCCGCGTCGTCGGGGCGAAACACAACAATTTGAAAGACGTGACCGTTGACATCCCGCTCGGCAAGTTCGTCGTCGTCACCGGCGTGAGTGGGTCCGGGAAGAGTTCGCTCGTCAACGACGTGTTGAAGGAAGCGCTGTCCGCGATCCAGAACAACGCCACCGGCCGCGACTACAGCACCGAGGAAGCCGAGGAACCGCGGCACGAAATCGGCGCGCACGACAAGATCACCGGCGTGGAACTGATTGATAAGGTCATCGACATTGATCAGACACCCATCGGCCGCACCCCGCGCAGTAACCCGGCGACGTATATCAAAGTTTGGGACGAGATTCGGCAGCTATTCGCGCAAATGTCGGATGCGAAACTGCGCGGGTACGATGCCGGGCGGTTCAGCTTCAACCGCGACGGCGGCCGGTGCGAGGCGTGCGAGGGGAACGGCGCGAACAAACTGGAAATGGACTTCCTGGCCGACGTGTGGGTGACGTGCCCGATCTGCGACGGCCGGCGGTTCAACCGCGAGACGTTGCAGGTCAAGTATCGCGGCAAGAACATCCATGAAGTGCTGGAAATGGAAGTCGGCGCGGCCGTGACCCACTTCGAGAACATGGCCAAGATTCACGACATGTTGCGCACCTTGCACGATGTCGGCCTGGATTACATCAAACTCGGTCAGCCGTCGCCCACCCTCAGCGGCGGCGAGGCGCAACGGGTCAAGTTGGCGAAAGAATTGTGCCGGCGGGGGACCGGACGGACGTTATACATTTTGGACGAGCCGACAACCGGGTTGCACTTCGAGGACATCCGCAAGTTGCTGGAGGTTCTGCATAACTTCGTGGAGCAGGGCAACACCGTCGTCGTGATCGAACACAATCTTGATGTCATGAAGACGGCCGACTGGGTCATCGACATGGGGCCGGAGGGCGGCAGCGGCGGCGGCCAGGTGGTGTGCGTCGGCACCCCGGAGCAAGTCGCGGCACATCCCATATCGTTCACGGGCGCAGCGCTGAGTCCGGTTTTGAAGCCGGTGCCAGTTCAACCCGCGAAGAAAGTGAAAGTCACCAAGAAACCCCCGCCGGGTATCGTGACGCAGCCATTCACCCACCTGGAAGTCGAGGGCGCGAGTCAGCACAACTTGAAGTCGGTGAACGCCAGCATCCCACGCGACAAGATGAGCGTGTTCAGCGGGCCGTCCGGGTCGGGCAAGTCGTCGCTGGCGATGGACACGATCTACGCCGAGGGGCAACGGCGGTACGTCGAGAGCCTGAGCAGTTACGCCCGGCAATTCTTGGGGCAGGTGCAGAAGCCGCGCGTCGAACACATCACGGGGTTAAGCCCGGCCATCGCCATCGAGCAGAAGACGACGAGTAAATCCCCGCGCAGCACGGTCGGCACCATCACCGAGGTGTACGACTACCTGCGCGTTCTATACGCGCGACTGGGGCAGCAGTATTGCCCGAAGTGCGACGTGCCCATCGGCACGCAAACGACGGACGAGATCATCGACAAGATCACGTCGCTGCCGGACGGCACGAAGTTGTACGTCATGGCCCCGCTGGAGCGAAAGGGGCAGGAGAAGTACGAGGACGTGTGGGACGAGATCCGCCGGGCCGGGTTCAGCCGGATGCGGGTGGACGGCAAGTCGTACAGCCTGGACGAACCGCCGGTCATCGACCACCGTCGCAAGCACAAAGTCGAAGTGGTGGTGGATCGCAACGTGGTGAAGCCGAACACGCGGGGCCGCATCGGCGAGGCGGTCGAGCAGGCGCTGAGCCTGGGCAACGGCGTCATGCACCTGGCGCATGTCAATCTGGATATCGACGAGACGAAATGGAAGGTCGAGAAGTTCTCGCAACACCTGGCGTGCGACGGTTGCGGTCGCAGTTATGAACTGTTGAACCCGCACAACTACTCATTCAACAGTCCGCTCGGCTGGTGCCCGACGTGCGAGGGACTGGGCGTCCAGAAGGGGGCGAACGTCAACCTGCTGATCGGCGACCCGGAAGCGAGCGTTCGGGGTGGCGCGATCGTCGCGTGGCCGGACTGCGCGGCCGGCGAGCCGTGGGCACCGTTCGCCGAGGTCATCGCCGCGCACGTCGGGTTCGACCTGAATACCGCCTGGCAAGACCTCGACCCGGCCCACCAACGTGCGGTGTTGCAGGGCACCGGCGAGGCGTGGCTGACGTTGGGGGCTGAACCCCGGAAGGCGAGCGGGGGGCGTAAGCCCTCTGTTAAATCCAAGACGACAGTGACCGCAAGCCCCCAGCTCGCCAAGTTCCAATACAAGGGCCTGTTCCCGGCCGTCGATGAGGCGTCGCGTGTGAGTTGGATTTACCGCTTCAAGCTGCAACACATTGTTGACGAGGTGCCGTGCAACAACTGCCACGGGGCGCGGCTCCGGGCGGACGCCGCCGCCACTCGGTTCCGCGATTCGACCCTGTTGCAACTGTGCGCCGCGCCGCTCGGCGACTTGTTAAAACGCATACAAGCTGTGGAGTTGAATCCGCGCGATCAAAAAGTGATCGGCGAAGTGTTGCGAGAGATTCTCAATCGCGTCAAGTTCCTCGTGGATGTAGGCCTGGACTATCTCAGTCTGGACCGCACCGGCCCGACCTTGAGCGGCGGTGAAGCGCAACGAATCCGGCTGGCATCGCAGATCGGCTCCGGGCTGACGGGAGTTCTGTATGTGTTGGATGAGCCGACCATCGGGCTGCACCCGCGTGATAACGCGCGACTGTTGAAGGCACTGCACCACCTCCGCGACCTGGGTAATACGCTGATCTTGGTCGAACACGACCGCGAAGTGATTGCCAGCGCGGATTGCCTGTTCGACTTCGGCCCCGGAGCCGGCGACCAGGGCGGCGAGATCACGGCGTTCGGCCCGCCCGCCAAGGTCTTGAAGGCGAAGGCGTCCTTGACCGGGCAGTACCTGTCCGGCGCGCTGGCCATCCCGGTGCCGACGAACCGCCGGGCGGTGACGGACGAAACGCCGTGCCTGCAAGTGGTCGGCGCACGACAACACAACCTGCGCAACATCGACGTGAAGATCCCACTCGGCTGCTTCGTCGCCGTCACGGGCGTCAGCGGGTCGGGCAAGTCGTCCCTCGTGAACGAGGTGCTGTATAACACGCTGGCGCGGCGGTTGAACCGCGCCAAGACCGCTGGCGCGGCGCACGATGATATCCTCGGTCTGGAACAAATCGATAAGGTCATCAACGTCGATCAAGACCCGCTCGGCAACTCGCCGTCTTCCAATCCGGCGACATACACCGGTGTGTTCGATCTCATCCGCGAGCTGTTCAGCCGGCTGCCGGAGTCGAAGGTGCGCGGCTACCACCCGCGACGGTTCAGTTTCAACCAGAAGGGCGGCCGGTGCGAGGCGTGCGAGGGCAACGGGCAGAAGGTCATTGAGATGCACTTCCTGCCGGACGTGTGGGTCGAGTGCGACACCTGCCACGGCAAGCGGTACAACCCCGAAACGCTATTGGTGCAATACCACGGCCACACGATATCCGATGTGTTGAACATGCGGATTGATGCTGCCCTGGAATTGTTCGGCAACATTCCCAAGATTCGCGTGATATTGCGGACGTTATCGGACGTCGGCCTCGGCTACATGCAACTCGGCCAACCGGCCCCGACCATGAGCGGCGGTGAGGCGCAACGGGTGAAACTCGCGGCCGAACTCGCCCGGCCTAGCACCGGCAAGACGTTATACCTGCTAGACGAACCCACCACCGGCCTGCACTTCGACGACGTGCGGAAGTTGTTGGAAGTATTGCATCGGCTCTCGGACCTCGGCAATACGGTCCTCGTGGTCGAGCATAATCTGGATGTCATCAAGACCGCCGACTGGGTCATTGACATGGGACCGGACGCGGGCATTCACGGCGGGCAAGTCGTTGCCGCCGGGCCGCCGGAGGTGGTGGCGAAGGTGAAGGAGTCCCACACCGGCCGCATCCTCGCCGACACGCTCGCCGCCGGGCCGTTCGTCGCGCGGGAGCGGTATGACGCTAAGAAGCAACTCGCCGAGAAACTCGGCGACATGGACATCACCGATGTCGGCAAGGACGCGAAACTGCCGTGGGAACTGGACGGCCCGAAGTGGCACACGCACGACCGCATCACCACCAAGGGGACCGCGTGCAAGTGGGACGGGGCGGCGCTGGCAGGCGTGATTGAACAAGTCGAAACGCTAGGCGACTTCGCCGAGACGAACTGGACCCACCGCAGCATTGTCGAAGTGACCGGCGCGAAGAAGTCTCTCGGCTGGTTCTTGCACGCCATGACCGGGCACGAGGCGTATTTAAAACTGGTCTTCCGCGTCAAGCGCAACACGTTTAAACAGGATGCATTGAAGGCGGCATTGGCATTGCGCCCGCTGTCGGATTATCCTGGACATGAAGGTTATTCCCGCGATCATCGGGTGGAAGTCAACAACCCGCGCGGGCCGGTGCAAGAGGTCGTCATCACCCTGGTGAAGCAGGAGGAGGCTGAACTCCCGCAAGTGCGAGAGTTCCTCAAGCAAGCCGTGGCGTCGTTCCAGACGATGACCGACGGCGGCACCGCCGGGGTGGAAGCGGCGATGCCGTGGAAGCAGGACGGCGAGAAGTGGCACCTTGGCGAGAAGGGGTTCCCGCCCGGCAAAGGGGTGAAGTGGGATCGGACCCTTCTGCCGAAACTGCTGAAACTGCTGGCAGAAGTCGCGCAGACGATCGTGATATCCTGGGGAACGCGCGACGCGATCACCGTTCGCGTGCCGGCGATTTCCCGCTTCTGGGTGCGGGTGAAGACGAAGGAAGCCGCCACGATGGAGGTCTGGTTGGTGGCGAAACTAGGGCAGTTCAATGCCGCTCGGTTCGAGGGGATCGGCCGCGCCGCGACGGTCGAAGGCGACCGGCATGAAGGCTTGGACCTCGTGACGTTGACGTTCGTCACCGTCGACGAGTTCGACCCGAAGAAACTGAAACCCCTGCTCGCCGAGGCACTGAAGGGCTTCCGCGAGACGTTCGCCGAGTAATACGCCGCCGCTTTCCCCCTCGCCGTGAGACCCGCCCATGTCCGCCGACTCTCTCTCTTGGGCGTCGCCCGCGCTCAAGTCGCGGATCGCCGCCGACCCGAAAGCCGTACTACTGGAGCGCGGGTTGACTCCGCCCGACGACCTGCCGGCGGATGTCCTCCGCGAGTTCGTCGCCGTCCTGTGCCGCGTGTGGGTGGACGGGACGGTCGTCGGGTTCGACCAGTTCCACATCGACCCGGCCGACGAGGGGCTGCTGTTCGGCCGTGGGCTGTGGGAATCGACCCGCACCGTGGATTGTGCGCCGTGGCTGTGGCCGTTGCACGTCGAGCGGTTGAAACTGTCGGCTGAAATCCTGTACATCGACTTGCCGCCGGAGCGCATCCCGACCGCCGATCAAGTGGAGAAATACGTCCGCGCCATGACATATCAGGATGTCGTTGTGCGGTTGAACGTGACCGCAGGGCGACCGGGACACGCCGGCATGGTGTGGATGACGGCGGCCCCTCTGCCGGTCGTTGCTCCGACTCTCACGTTGAAATCGGCTTATACTCCGGTGGCGAAGGGACTTTCGCACCTGACGTTGAAGACGTTCCAATACGCCAGCCGGTTGAACATCTCGCAACAGGCGCGGGAAGCGGGATACGATTCGGCGCTCATGTTAGATGTTGATGGGAACGTGATGGAGGCGGCGCACGCCAACATTTTCTTCTTCAGTAATGACGGGTGGATTACACCGAAAGCCGACGGCGGGTTCCTGCCCGGCACCGTCCGCCGGCACCTGATGGAGCACTCGCCCAACCCGATCCGCGAGGCCATTATCCCCCGCCCGGCGGTGGCTCAGTTGGCCGAGGCGTTCGTCACCAATAGCAACGTCGGCATCGTCCCGGTGACGCGGATCGATGACATCGAATTCGCCGTCGGCCCGGAGACCCTAAAGCTGCTGCGGTGGATCACCCCCGCCGCGCCCGTCGCCACGCAATACCGGTTCAAGGAGATGACCGGGGTGCGGCGGTGAAGGGCGAACGGCGCGACGTAAGACCGCCGGTTCCGAATCACCGGCGGTCTTACGTCGCGCCGTTCACCTTCTGGATGGCGGCTTTCCACACGGCCGGGACGGTCTGGCGGTGGTCGCCTTGGACGTAGAAGCTCTCGCCGCCGTCGGCGACGGTGCGGACCAGGATCGTCTTCCACGGGCGGTAATAATAGCGCGGGTCGGTCTTCGGGGCCTGCTTGTGGTAGTCGTCGTCGAGCGGGATCAGGTCGAACACGGCGGTGGTGAAATTCGTTAGGGTCTTCCCTTCTTGATGCGCGACGTTGCGCGCCATCGCTAATGCCTTTAAGTACACTTCCGGACCCATGACGGCGGTGCCGAAGTTCAATACGACGCCGCCTTCCAGATTCCGAACGTGTTCGGCGAATGTTAGGAAATCCGTATAGCTCGTCTGGCCGAGGGCCGCGCCGTCGGCGTTCGGGTGCTCGTGGAGGATGTCGTAGCCGATGCCGATATGGACCGTCACCGGGATGTTTCGCCGGTAGGCCGCCGCCAAGACGCTGACGTCTTTGTGTGGGAAATCGCCCTCCGCGATGGTCTTGCCGAGGCACTCGCCGAGGCCAAGACCCGCTTTCGCCCCGGCGTTGATGGCGTCATTCATGCGGCCGGTTTCGGTCCACAGGCCGAACTCACCCGTGCGGACGTACCGGGCCACGCTCTCGGTACTCGCGCCGATCAGGGCGAACTCGTAATCGTGGATCGGCCCGGCCCCGTTCATGGCGATGAGCGAGATGAGCCCGCGGTCCATCAGGTCGATGAGGTGTCGTTGCGTGCCGGCCCGGACGACGTGCCCGCCCATCATCCACATGCGCGCCGCGCCGGCCGCCTTCGCGGATCGCAACCGTGCGCCGAGGGTGGGGATCGACGGGTGAGTGAAATCGACGGTCGCGTCCAGCGGTTGCACCACGTCGAGGGTGAGGTCGTGCTGCCGCGCGGCCAACGGCTGGATGAGCAACCGGGAGCGGTCGAACTGCGGGAACGGCATGGGCGGTCCGCCTTGTAAAATTGTGGCTTCTCGTGCTACACCACTCGGCATGACCGCCGACGATACCCGACCGCCGACCGGCCCGACAACCCCGCTCCGCCGGCGAGAACTGGCGTGGTTTACTCTCGTGCTGGTCACGTCGTCAGTCCTGGTCGTTTACACGTCCCGAAGCATCGGCCCCACCTTCGACGAGCCGTTTTACATCGCGAAGGGGCTGGACCATTGGCACACCGGTTCACCGAAGGAGCTCATGCGAGCGGGGACGATGCCGCTGCCGGTGGACGATCAAACGCTGCCGCCGTACCTGTGGGAGCGATACCGGGGCGAACGGTTTAACGCGGTCGAAAAGATGGACTTGCTGCTGCCGATCGCGCGTGGGATGAACCTGCCGTTCTGGTGGCTGCTGCTGGCGTCCGCGTTCCGGCTGGCGCGGCGGTGGGGCGGGCCGGCGGCGGCCGGCATCGCCGTCGGGCTGCTCGCTTTCGAGCCGAGT
>Ga0105046_10011513_pt1 | contig 13750 bp, 15 predicted proteins | sample MAT03_FD_78385 | JGI IMG/M metagenome (GOLD analysis project Ga0105046, IMG submission 78385) | Freshwater microbial communities from Lake Fryxell liftoff mats and glacier meltwater in Antarctica - MAT-03 (megahit assembly) | ecosystem: Environmental > Aquatic > Freshwater > Ice > Liftoff... | reverse complement strand
CTCCTCCCTGGTGTCAGGGTTCCTAAAGTGACCACAAGAACCTGCCCCCGGGTGGGCGCGCAATGCGACCCTAGGATGTTCCGGGAATTTCGACGCAGCCGTTGAGGCACGCCGAAAAGAGATTACGATGGCAAACAGCCATGACGTGACCTGTGCGATCAGGTTGCGGGTGGTTGAGGGCCGGCAGATGCTAGACACATCTGCCGGCCCGCTTGTTTGATCACCCTACGATAACAGCGGCTTTTTTTCAACCAGAATTTTGCCCGCTACCCTGCCAGCCTGGTCAAGATTCGCACAACGCCCGAGATTTTAAGGCGTTTCACGATCAAAAAATCTCCGGGCGTGACGTGGAATTTCTCCAGGCCTTCCCCGGCGATCGCCACTGAGTCCGCTTCCGCGAACAAGTGCGACAGGTCGATGTCAGCCAGACTCTGGATTGCTTCAATCAGTCCGCCGGCCGAGACGCGTCCCACGATCCGTAGGCCGCGGTCCGGTGTGTCGGTCAACTTCAAGGCGCGGGCGCCCCGGCGGACCTTCTCGAGATAGCCTTTCTTCACCAGCGCCCGGATGTGGCCGCTGACACTGTTGAGGCTCGCGAACTTGAACTTCTTGGCCATCTGCCGCACGGTCGGCGGATAGCCTTGCTGCTCTGTGGCCTCACGAATGTAGGCCAAAATCTCTGATTGCTTAGGGGTCAACGATGGGCGCGCAGCGATGTCCAGCATGTTGCACCTTGAATGAGAGTAACCGCAGAATCGGCCCCGTCTGTGGGCGCGATTTCTCTAGGCCACACTCGACGGTGTGTGGCGACCGGCAGCTCCCTGGCTGGCTTGGTGGAAAGGCTTCTTGCCCGTACGACTCACTTTTCCCTTGGTGATAGCACTTTAACTGAGAAAATGGCCGGAGCAATACTGGACAAAAGATTTCGCAAGCAGACCGAAGCGGAAAGCAAATCGGCCTTTGCTGGATAACCCCGATGAAATCCCTATGATGAAGGTGGTCCTGGCCCTCCCACTTCTGAAGGCACGGTAGCTATGATCGGCCCCGACGAACTCGAAGCGAGCGACAAGACGCCGCGATGGCTAATGAACCTCGGCTACTATGCGTTTTTTGGCATTACTATCGGCCAAGCGATCTTTTTCGTAGTTTGGCTACTCGGATATTGGCCCGAGGACCTCAAGTGAGCCCGCCAGTCCCACTAACGCCGCCGCCGCCTTGGTTCGTTCGATACTTCGACCTGATTGCTGTGATCGTGGGGACATGCGTCATCTTGCTCGCCTATGTGCTCAATCACATCTACGGGTAGGACGCATCCTCTACTTCTTGGCGACATCTGCTTCGCTGTCAGAATCACGGTTTTTGCGAATGACCGAAAAGCATTCGTGAAGGATCGAAACACTGTAGGCGAAGAACAACGCACCGAGGACCATCAAGGCCCAATCGAAATCAGGGGGCGGCAAGTCGTCAAATATTGGCTGCATTCGTGGGCTAGACATCTCAGAATTGTCCTTGCACTCGGTCTGGAAAGCAAGTTGTGAGCACATTCGCAGCAACATTCGCTCCGAGAACTGCCAGCACCCAGGTCGACCGGCTTCCTCCCTGGGGGTACCTTGAGTGGTTTCTCATCATCCAAACCGCAGCGGGAGCGCTATCGTTCGTCCCAGGCATCGGGTCCGTGCGACTCGTGTTTCGCATTCTTCCGTATGCCGCGGCCCTGCTGCCGTTTTTCTTGCCCAAGCCGTTTCGCAAGACGCCAATTCGCGCGGAAGGTCCGTTGACTGGTGTCTTGCTGATTTATTCACTCGCCTTCTTCCACCCTCAGACGAACAACATTCTGTCGGGCGTCGCCACTATCGTGATGACGTTGGCAATCATGGCACCCGTCTTCTGGGCACCTCAGATGATCTACGGGCCACGACAGATCCGGCGGCTACTGGTAATCCTGCTCGTCATTTGTGGACTTGATTCGGGACTTGGCATCCTCCAGGTCTACAATCCCCAGCGATGGATTCCGCCCGACATGCTCGCCCAAATGGAGGACATGAAGACCTTTGGCGGCGTTTACACTGGCGCTGAGGGGCAGGACATCATGCGTCCCCCAGGCCTCTCTAACACCATCGGTGGTGCATGTGCTTCAGGGATGATCGGGGGCGTGCTGGGAGTGGCGTTCTTGCTGGGGAGAACCTCCATGCTTTTGCGGCTCTATTCCATAGCCGCAATTTTCCTTGGTGCCGCGGTGATTTACGTCTCTATGGTCCGGACATCCCTTCTCGTAATGTGCGGGATGTGCGTTGTGCTATGCCTGCTGAACGTCATGCAGAGGCGCGTCGGCAAGGCGGTGCTGGTCCTTGTTGTCGCCGGGGGGGGGCTTGCGGCCGGGCTGGTCTACGCAATCTCGATCGGCGGAGATGCGGTCGAGAAGCGATATTCGACCATCGTCGAGCAGAACCCTGCGACGTTTTACTACGAGAATCGCGGCGAGGGAGTCGCGTCCACCTTTAGTACGAGCATATTTGAATACCCGATCGGCGGAGGGCTGGCCCGGTGGGGGCAAATGCGAGGATACTTCGGAGATGAATCAAACCCCAACTCTCCCGGGATTTTTTCGGAGGTGATGTTCCATTCCTGGGTGATTGATGGCGGTGTGATCCTGTTGCTGCTTTATGTATCTGCGATCGTGATTACCATTCGATCCCAGGTCCATCTGGCTCTCTCCCAGCGCAATTCGGAACTAGGATCATTGACCGCCACGATTTGCGCCATAAGCTGCGGCATCACCGCAATGTGCTTCAGCTATGTTCCGTTCGTTTCGCAGTTCGGGATTCTGTTCTGGCTCTTTGCCGGTGCCTTGTCTGGTGCGGCAAATCGAGCTATCTCGCGACCCGGTTACGCCAGCCGTAGGCCCGTGTAATAGTAGCTCCGCCGGCCGGTGGGGCTCGTGACCCGGAACCGCTTGAGATACGGTACTGCAGCTCGCAGATCGCGGCCAAATCGCATGCGATCGCGAGCCTCTTTCCCCTCACCCTCGCACCACTTTTGAAAACGTTCCCAGAGGGCGTCGGCGTCTTCCTGGTGAGCCCGGGCAAGCAGGCAGCAGTCGGACACGAACGCGCTGACGGGGCTTGTCATGCGGCGGTATTCATCAATAACGTCGTCGCTTTCGCTGGAGCCCGTAAAACTTCCGACGCGTGACAGTCGCTCGTAGCCCAGGGCTGCCCAATTGAGGATGCCGGGCATCTCGCGTGTGAGCCTGGTCTCCAGTGTCTTGTCCTCGCGGCCGAGGAAGCTCTCTGTGGTCTGTAGTATCACAAGGCGACTGGCCAATGCCCCCGAGGCGTCCTTCAAGCTGGGGAGCTCGTTCGAGAGGATCATGAAGCGAGTGCGGAGCCGCGTCGTCACGCTCGACAGGAATTTACGGTCGATCGTCTGTGCGTCCTCGCCGCTAATGGACAGCAGCCGCTCCACGATGCGAGCTTCGTCAGACCGGCCGCCGAGACGCGCATCAGTGATGATCGCGACCGACTTGCCCACCAACGGCGCTAGACCGAAGGACTCTTCAAAACTTCCGAGCGTGGGATTCACCACGTTGGCATCTCCCACTAGCTTCGTGAGAATACGACTAATTGTGCCTTTGCCTGATCGCGGCGGGCCAATGAGAACGAAGATCTTGTGGTGCTTAGTATCGGGTAGCAGGCAGTAGCCAAACCACTCTTGCAGCGTGTCCACCGCCTGGGGATCTTGGGGCCAAAGACCGTCGAGAAACTCATGCCAAGCAGGGCATTCGCGTCGCGCGTCGTAGTGATAGTCGACTGCGTTGGCTGTGAAAAACTGCGGCGAGTGAGGTGACTCAAAAGAGTCGCCGGCTTTGCCCACCAGCATAGTTGGCACGTGCAGCAGTCCGCCGACGTGAGCCAGAATCTCCTCGGCCGGCCACTGGAGGTGCATATCCTGAGCGCCTTGCTTGTCGAGCCAAGCCGGCATCTCGATCAAGCCGTCGACCAGTCGCATACCAGCCAGGGCGCCGACGACGTTATGCACCAGGCTCCGGCAAACCTTGCGGGCCCGCAGCGGCTTGTTGTCTTCGGGCGCCGCGAGCAACTTCTCGTCGGCATAGAGCCTGTCGAACTCCGCCTTGATGGAAGCGGTGATGGCTGCGTCGAGCTCGGTGGGAAGCACCCGCCGATAGCAGCGGCCGGTCCATCGCCACCATTCCTCTCGCCAGAATCGCCACTGATCGTGAGCCTTGAGGAAGACGCGCGCCAGGCGGTGCGGATCGTCTTCCCATTCTTCGGCCTCAGCGCAATCTGCCGGCGCGATGGGGGTCGCGTGGCCGGCCAAGTCGACCAGCTCGGCATAGGTGTGGCCGTCGTTGAAGAAGTCGCGGAGATCTTTGCCGTGGTTGAGAGCCGTCTCATAAGGCAGCTTCACCAGCGACGCGGTACCGGCCACGCGGGCGAGCTGTTCGGAACGTTTGAGGGCGCCGAGCTGGCCGGGCTGGTCGCAATCGCCGACGACATTGACGAAGTGCCCTTTAAACAGGTCGACCACTGCCGGACGGAGCTGCTCGCCAGCCCCCTGGCTGTTGGCCAGCACGATCTCGCGAGCCCGGGCCTCAGATGGCATCGCGGACCAAAGGGCCAGCATGTCTGTCGGACCTTCGACCAGCCAGACGCGATCGGGGGGCGGATCCGCAGTCAGCCGGCGCAGCGCGTCGAGGCCTCCAAGCAGGCCGCCCATGCTGCCGCGCGTCGTCTTGACCTTCTTCCAGCGGGGCGTCTTGTCCCCCTTCGAGAACACCGGCAGATCGCCGCCGGTGGTGTTGAACAGGGTGAAGCCGACGGGCTGCGGATCTGCGTCGCGAATCGTGCCGCCAAACACCGGCAGGGCGATCACGTGGTAGTCTTTGCGGTAACGGGCCAGGCGGCCGCCGGCGGCATGCACTGATTCGGCTGTCACGGGGGCTTTGCGGCGGGCCCAGAGGCCCACGTGCATCGCCACCCAGTCCCCAAATACCAGGTGGTCATCGGGCTTGGGGTCGCGTTTCTTCGTTTCTAGCGAGATCCCCAGGCGATCGGCGAAGTGCATCCGCGCGGCACGCCAATCGGGAAACTTGCCGATGTGGGCACAGAAGTCCCAGAAGCCAAGATTCTGCCCTTCGCCCCCGTGATCCTTGTAGCGGCCGCTTTTGACGTTGATGCTTGCGCTGGGATCTTTGTCCTCCCGGCCCCAGGCTCGCGCTACCAGCCAGCCTTTGGCGTCGGCGTGCTGCCCCAAAACCTCGAGCCCGAGGGAGCGATACTCCGCCTGGAAATCGAGGCGGCCCAAGATCTCTTCGTCTTGCTGGGATCGCATGGGGCCAATCTTCCGTGACACGTTAACCAAGGCCTTGCTGCAGATCGCCGGGAATCCTTCGCCGGCGACGCATCTCTTCGTCCTGAGACCACGTTGCGCGGATGGCGGCCGCGGCCGCCCTGATGTCCTGGGGCGAGGGTTCGTAGTCCCTGCACTCCAGCGAACAGAAGCTGACGTTATACCCACCTTGCAACGGCCCCCCGCATCGCATGCAGGTGCTACGCGGCTTCTTCGGCTTGGGCTTCTTCGCTTCCGTGCTCATCGGAATCTCCCTCAGTACCAGGCGATTCCTCCGCCCGGCAAAACTCAGGATGGGCTTTCCAGAAAGACTCGAAGGCATCGGCGATTTTCTCCCTCTTGGCTGGTCCGATGGATTTGTACGTGCGCTGGTGATCGAACTCGCCCAGCGTCGTAACGCCGTTCTCGATCAGCTTCCCGACGATGGCCGGCGACAGGCCGTGCGATTTGAGCGATTCGATTACGAGCGTTTTCCAGTCCGACGGCGCCTCGGCGGATTCGGTGAGTGGGGCCGGCGGATCCACCTCGGTCTCCGGCGCCGGGGTATTGGGGGTCGTCGGCTCTCTGTCAAACAGCGGCAGATGCTCGGGTCCGTGGGCCTGCAAGCGAATGAGCTCGTTGGCCGCGGCCGCGTGATGCTTGCGGGCCACCTTGAGCTCGCTGGCCAGGGCGGCCACTTGCAGGCCGGTGCGACAGAATTCGTCCTGGGCGGCCTGTACGGCTTCGGCGTGGAACCTGGCGGCGTGGGCGGCCACCAGCTGCCGCTTGACGTGATTCACAAAGGGCGGCGGGGCATCCGAGCCCCCTTTGGAAATGGCTTCCGTGGCCTTCGCCGCCGACTCTCCCGCGGCCGTCGCTTCCTGTGCCGTGTCGAGCGCGGGAGTGGGGTTTTCATGGCCATTGATTAAAAGGCCCTCCGTGGCCGGCGGCGCTTCCGTGCTGGATTCAGAGGGAAAACCTTCGTCGGGGTCGATCTCGAAGTGGTCGTTCGATGCAGTGAGCCAGCCTCGGAGGAAGTCGGCCGGTTCCGCGGCGATCATGGGGGATGAGTCGGCAAGCCTCGCAATCGTCTCCGTGTCTCGATACCCCTTGATCCACGCCGTGTGCCCCATCTCCCAGGCAAGTTTGGAGCTGCGGTGTGTCATGTCTCCTTCGAGTTCGATGTCGAATAGCAGATTGTCTAGTATTTCCAGCAGGCTTTTGGGCGATGCGGATTCAGGCTGGGTGTCGAGCGAAACGTCGGTGGCATCGAGCGTGATGGGTGGCATGGTGGCCTCCGGTGCCTCGTATTGGTTCTTGTGTTCGTAAAGACGCGTGATGACTTTGCGGAGCTGGACACCGTGCCGGGCGGAACCCGTCGTGGCTCGCTCTGCTTGTTGAATACAGGCGGACAAAGCGAGCATGATCGCCCCGCGCTTCGTCTTAGATGACATGCTGTGCCGGTCGCTTTTCGGCGGGACCGTCATGCTCTCCGCGGTGAGATTGAACAGGTCGAACGTGTAGCCCACGTGCCAGTGGCCTTTGTGGGCGGCAACTTCGATCACAAGCCGGGCGTCGCCTGTCTTGGGAAGATCGATCTCGATCTCCTCAGGCTGTTCGAAGACGCCGAACTCATTCAGTTTGTAAGGGCCTTTGCGGTTCATTCGGGCTCCGATCTGATCGACAGGCACTCGGTTTCGATGTAGATCCCAATGCCGTGGAGCTGCTCGTTCGTGCCACTCATGCAGGGCGTGTAATACCGGCCGCCGAACTCGATAAGGCCGGTCGGTTGGCAGTGGATCTTCATCGTCGCCCTGATGCTGCGGTCTTGGTTCAGCAGCGTGACGGACCATTCGCGGCTCATGACATCCCCCAGTTCGCACGGTACGGCTGGCCGCCACAGCGGGCCGTGGCCCAGGCATGGCGATCAGCAAGGGCGCGACGGACTTCGGCGTCCGGCAATCGCGTGTAGCGGGAGCAGCTCTGGACGAATCTCGCCAGCTCCACCCAGGAATGGCGGAGATTGGCTTCGATCACTTGCTTTGTGTAGGCTTCGAACTCGGTCATGCTGCCTCCTGTTTGTGTCGCCAGAACGTGTCGAGCGTGCGGAACGTCCAGGCCTCGGCCAGGCCGCGCGAGCTGAGCGCCAGCCAGGCCACGCCGTACTTCTGATGCCAACTGATCGCCGTCCGCGAGATCGTCTTGGGGCAGAGTTTTGAACGCTCCGGCGGACTGCGAAGGATCGTGGGCCAGTCGGCCTCAATTACCACGAGGGCGAGCTCCATCTCCGCCAGACGTTGGTGTTCGGCCTCGAACCGATCGCGGTGCTGGCCGAGGGTGCTGTACAGGTCTTCGAGGCTCTTCCGCTCGATCGCGGCTTGCGTCTCGTAGCCTTTGATCGAGTAGTCGCCCGATTTCAGGTGTCCCCACTCCCACTGGACGACGATCGGCCGATGGTTCTTGTTGGCGTCGGCGCGCAGGTTGGCGAACTGGTACGCCAGTTTTTCGCGGCCGTCGACAATAGGTGTCCACGGGCAAACGATCGGTGAGTTGGGATCAGTCTTCGGCATTGGCCTGCATCCTGTGAACGCGGTCGCTGGCGATGTAGCGTGCGAGCGACACGTTGAATTCGGAGCGACGAAGCCAATCCCAGTAGGCGATGGGGACCTGGCCCACGCACTTGCCGCGGTGAACGCCGAAAGTCACCGGCTCGGATTCGAACTCGATGGCCTCCGCCTCGGACATCGGCTGATCGGTCTTTCGCGTCGACAGCTTGGCTTTCACGCGATCTAGGACGATCTCCCAGAATCGCTGGCGGATTTCGTCCTTATGCGGCTCAAGCATCGCGAGCGCGTCTTCGCGGGCCCGTTTATTGGCGAGGATCTCTTCGGTGTTCATCATTCCCCCTTTCGCAGTTCAGTGATTTGCTCCGCCAGGAACGTCTTGCGATGGGCCAGGGCGGTCCGCCGGCACATCGCTTCGGCCACATGCAGCTTGCCGACCAGGAAGCAGATCTGTCGAAAGCGGCTGATCGCTGTCATGAGCCACTCGCGCGAACAGACTCGGCGGGCTCCGGGGTATTCGTCGAGCGCGACAATCACGATCGGCCACTGGCTCCCTTGGCTCTTGTGGCAGCTGATCGCATAGGCCAGATCAAAGTTGCCAACTCCGCCGGACTTGGCCCCTTCTTCCCCCTCATCGGCCTGCTTGCCGTGCGGAATTTTTAAAAGCCGCTTGGGGGCTGAGAACTCGACGATCGTGATCTTCGACTGCACGGAGAGAACGCGGGCCTGCTCGCCGTTGGCGACGTAGTAGTTACCGTCGTCGCTGCGGCGGGCCGTCGGCTCGGGAGTCGGTGCACCGTCGGCCAGGGGAAGGAAGGTCCCCTTCGAACAGACGATCTTGTCGCCGGATCGAAACGGATTCCCCGAGGCCGTGGCGCCGCTGGGGTTGAGTTCGGCCTGCAGTCGCTTGTTGAGCTCTTTGCGAGCGAGAGGGCTCTTCTCGTTGACGGCAACGATGACTTGCACATCCCAGATGGGGTCGACCTTCCCCTTGGCCTTGATGGCAGCGCAGCCCTCGACGATCCGCTCGAACGACTTTTCGCCGTTGGCGGTCTCCCACAACACCAGGTTGTCGCCCGTCTCGAGGCTAATCCGCGGGGCGGGCTTCCAAGCCTCACCCTTGCGGATCGCGTGGCAGACGCGGACGCCGAGACCGGCGTTGCGTTGGATCTCCGTAAGCTCGCCACTGGGCAGACCAGCACGCAGGAAGTCCCGCAGCGGGGCGCCATGCCCCACCGGCGGCAATTGGTTGATGTCCCCCAGGATCAGCACATGCGTGCCGACGGCTCGGGCCCGAAAGACAGCCGCCATGAGGTCGGTGTCGATCATCGAGCCTTCGTCGAGCACGATGTAGCGGAAGGGAAGGGGTTTGTCGGGCCCGTGATCGAACGTCCAACCTTCCCCCTCGGTCTGTCCGCCGGCCCCGAGCATGCTGTGGATCGTGGTCGCCTTGAGCTTTACCCCGTAGCCGTCCATGGCCTCGGTGATCACCTGGGCCGCTTTGCCGGCCAAGGCCGCCACGGCGATCTGCCCAGCGCCGGCCTGCTCAATGATGGCCGCCAAGATGCGGGCCGCAGTGTAGGTTTTGCCGGTTCCTGGGCTGCCAACCAGAAGGGCGATCATGCCGCGGGAAACGAAGGCCTTGGCCGCCTCTTGCTTCTGGTGGTCGGAGATCTCCAGCTTCGAGACGTCGGGCCACTGGGTCGGGCCTTCGTCCATCGCTTCGGCGACACAACGGGCCAGGTCCGCCTCGTTGCGAGCTCGTCGCCCCTCGGCCAACCAAAGAGTGTTCGCCGCGTCGCGATAGGCGGCGACAGCGCGGGCCCGCTTGGCCAGCTTCACGGCCGCGGGCGCGTTGACCAGGGCACCGGTGACTTGCGATCGCAGGCCCGCCTGTACGAAATCGCGAGGCTTCCAGGTGTCCCCTTCGCTGTCGCGAGCTAGGGCATACCACGCGCAGAGGGCTTGGCACTTGAGTCGACCGGGATCGCCCCCCTGTTCGAGATACATCTGATGGCAACGGGGGAAGCCGCAGCCGCGGAAGCGCATCAGGTTGTACGGGTTTCGGCGGATGACGTCGGCCGCACGATTGCCCCACAAGCCGACGGCTTTCTTGCCCGTTTCGCGAGGGAAGCCGCGGCCGCCGAGTAGATTCACCATCTCGATCGTGCACGACTCCATGGCCCGCTCGCCCACCAGGTAGGCGGCGGCCGCGGCGGCATGCTCGGGGGTCAGTGAGCAGGCCGCGGCCGCTACGTCGGGGCTTTCGCGCAGGATGCGGACCGCGTCGCCGGCAAACTTGTCCCAGAGCTGGCGGGCGATCGCGGGCCCGACCTTGGGCGCCTGCTGCAGGTAGCGGAGCACGCCGGCTTGGCCGTGCGGCGCGACCCGCACGAACGTCTTGGCGAGGAACTGCTTTTCCGGACCGCGGCGGCCTTGGTAGGTCGACCAGTGGCCGTAGAACAGGTAGCTCAGCTGGGGAACGAGCTCGCCTTCCTTGGCCTGCGCCTTGATGGTGACCCCTTCCACCAGATCATCGAACAGCTGACCCTCGGTGGCCTTAGGCGGGACCGCTTCGATGATGACGGTGGAATCGTCGAAGCGATGCCGCTCGTTCCGGAAAATGGCGGTGAGTTCTTCCATCAGCCGGCCTCCTTTGTGCGTGCACGGAAGGCGGCTTCTTCAGCTTGCTCCGCGGCAAGTTCGGCGGCGACGCGTTCCCGGTGGGCGCAGACGCGGCACGCGCCGGCGAACATGGGGAAGTTGCAAACGGGACAAGCAGGGCTGCTCTCCGAAGGCTGCAGAGTCTTGATGCCGTTCTTCGGCTTGTCGCGAGTTGCCGGGAGTGAGCCGACACCCGTGGAGGCCGGAGAGGGGAGTTGCGAGGTGGGAACGACGATTCGGCCGGAGGTTCGCGGATCGAGGATGACGCTCAGGTCTTCGCCGGACCATCGCGGCCGGGAAGCGACTCGCGGGCGCGGGCACGTATCGCGTCGATGGCTTTCTTGCCGAGCTCCTCCCACCCCTTCTTGTTCGTCCTGAAGCTGCCTGGCTGTGTCGTCTCGAACGTCGTTGTGCGGGATTTGCATCTCGGGCAGCGTCGCTGCCGCCGAATCGTTGTCGGCAGGTATTGAGTCTTGAGGACGTAGGTTCTCTTGCCGCACAGAAGGCATTTCATGGCACGGGCCTCTCTGGAGTTGCTCTAAAGCGTCGAACGCCCGCAACGCCTGGGTGAACGAACCGGCACGCCCGACGAAAGCCCGGGCGGCCAGCAGATGTTCGACGTTGATGGGTGTTCGACGCATGGAATGGTTCTTGAAGGAAGAAAACGAAGCCTGCGCCGTCGATAGGATGCCGGCAGGCGCGACATGAAAGGACAGCCAGTGATCCGGTCAAAGATCTAGGCTGCCGCAAGGCTCGAACGGCTCACACACCGACACGTCTACACGTCGTTCCAGTCGTCTCCACCCGCCGGCGGCGGTGTCTGCGGCGGATGTGTCTGCGGCGGCTGCTGCTGCCCTGCCGGGGGCTGCGTAGCCAGCGGAGCCTGAGTCTGCTGGGCTTGCCCACCGTTGGGCCACTTCGCCAGCGCGTCGAGATCTTTGGGCACGTCCTTCACGTCGGCGTGGTCGCACGCCCAGAAGCCCATGTAGGTGATCTTGTTCCGCTTCTTGCCCTGGTATTCGTCCGTGTCAACTTCAATCACCAGGTGGCAGAACCGCCCATCCGCGAACGTCAGGCTCTTGCGCTCGCCCGGCTTCAAGCGGCCGGTGATCATAGCCAACCGCTTGAGGCGATCGAGCGACTTCGACGAAACGGGCCAGAACTCCTTCTGGATCTTGCCGGCCTGGCCGGGCGTCGTGCCGGCCAACACTTCGTACTCGGCAACGATCGCGTCGCTGTCCTTGAATGATTCGTCGTAAGACTTTTCCACAACGTGGTACCGGCCGGGAAGCGGTCCCTGTTGGCCAAGTTGATCGGGGCTTTCCACTCCAGAGGCATCGAGATCAATGGGCATACTTCACTCCTTAGGGTTGAGTGCCGATTCGAGTCGGCGGACTTCTAACGGTGTGTGGATCCAACCAGGTGGGTAGCCAAGCTCGGCGAGTCCCGCCTGGCCGAAACGTTGCAGGCCGTGACGGCCCACCAGGGCATATGCGGTAGCGAAGGCCTCGGCTCCCAACTGGTCGCGAAGGAACTCGCCCCGCCAATTCAGAAAGGGGCCGTCTTCGCGCCCTCCTTCGCGCGGAGCTTTTCGATGATTCCCTGGGCCTCGTCCCACGTGAGATCGGCGAGCTTCTGCTTGCCGCGCTTGGTGATCACGTCTTTGAGTGCCTGCTTGGGCCAGGCGAGCGATTTCGCCAGATCCTTGATTGCCGCCTGCTGATCGGGCGAGCAAGGATCTTTGACGTTCATCGTTGTGGCGGCATCGAGGTGAATCGTTGCGCCAGGAATGGAAAGGAGGTCATGCGGCCGTGACTGCGGGACAGCGCCCAGGCCCAGCCAGGTGCGATATGCGGCCAGCGAGTCGGGCCCAGGCCGATTGAACGTGCGGCCGTCGAGCTCCGGGCAGCGGCTCTTGGTGATCCGCAGGTTGTGATCCGTGTCGAGCTCGCCCACCAAGTCGAACTCGTACTCAACGCCCTGGCGCTGCACGGGAGCCAAGCCCACCTTTTCGATGCGGGCCTTGCCCTTCTCGTCCTTCTCGATCATGTATTCCATCTTCGATCGCATCGTGACGATGATGTGGCAGGGCGATGCCAGCAGCTCCTCGATCATGGCTCGCTGCTGGGGGGTGACATCCTTCCAGGCCGTGAAACTGTTCTTCTCTTTCGATCGGTCGATCTGGTCCAGCGCACCACCGAGGCCTTCCCAGGCGTGCGACAGGCTGTCGACGATCAGCACTTCATAGGCCAGGCGGCCCGCCTCCTTGATCACGTTTTGGTAAGTGGTGGGGGAAAAGTGGCTCAATTCACAAACGTCGAACTGCCAGGGAATGCCGTCCGGAGCCAAGTTCTGGTACTTGCGCAGCGACGCATGTTCGCTGTCGATGCCGGCGATCGAATGGCCGGTCTTGGACTTCGACCGCCGGCCCGTGATTAACGCGTGGGCGAATCGCAGGGCGGTGTAGCTCTTGCCGCCCCCTGTCGGCGAACAGAGGGCGATGCGAGCCTTGAGCTGCTCGCGCGTGGCTTCGATAAACATGCTCAAGAGACACCTCCTTCCTCGGCAGACGCGGGCGGCGTCTCCGCCTCCACCGGTAGCCCCAGGCTTTCGAGATGGGCGTGAACCTCGGCCGCCGAACTCGGAGCGGATTCGCCCACTTCGGCCGGCAGGGTCGGCAACGAATGCGAAAAGAAACGGCTGGTACCTTCGAGGTTCTCAGTGATCAGCGGCACGAGCGGAGGAAATTCCTCGACAACTACGATTTCCGGCTTCGGAATGAGCTTGGCGTCGAAGTACTGCACGAACTCTTCGATCCGCGGCCGCAGCAACTTCGGCCCTTCGGACGAATGCTTGATATTGAAAGCGGCGTGCATCGGGCAGTTCTGCCATTCATGGCAATCCCAGCAACCCGTGGCCAGGATTTGCTCCATCGTCTTGCCGCCGGCCACGAGCAAGGCAGGCAGCACCTCGGCGAGATAGGACTTCCAGCTCTCGCCACCAGGCATCGTGGTGTTCTCGCTGAGGTACGCGCCCCTGAGGTACGCGTACCTGAGGTTCGCGCCGATGAGGTACGCGCCCCTGAGGTACGCGTCGCTGAGGTTCGCGCCGCTCAGGTACGCGTCGCTGAGGTTCGCGCCGCTCAGGTACGCGTCGCTGAGGTTCGCGCCGCT
>Ga0105046_10011511_pt1 | contig 13751 bp, 12 predicted proteins | sample MAT03_FD_78385 | JGI IMG/M metagenome (GOLD analysis project Ga0105046, IMG submission 78385) | Freshwater microbial communities from Lake Fryxell liftoff mats and glacier meltwater in Antarctica - MAT-03 (megahit assembly) | ecosystem: Environmental > Aquatic > Freshwater > Ice > Liftoff... | reverse complement strand
CCGCCAGCGCTTCCAGATCGCCGCGCAAGTCGAGCATGAAGATTTGGAAGGGATTATTGGCACCTTGAGGGACAATGACATTTTCATCCTGGGCCATGCCCTGAATGAGCAGCAAGCTCACCAGCAGCAGCAGCCCGATTGCCTTGAGAACCCGTGTCATGGTTGTATCTTTCATCGCGTGTACGGCTTATGCATGCATTATAGCGCGTGTATGGGGATCGCACAGGCGGACGAAACGCCTAGATCGCTGCCCAATAGATAACACCTTATTACATATACCTCAAACGTATGCGCCCTTTTAGGAAAACATCTCATCGCGGGTAATCGCATACACCAGCGCAATATCGCCGTTATCATCCCATTCACGTTCAAAGCGCATCCCAAGCTTATCGGCCACATACTGAGAGGATTTGTTTTCCGGCGCGATGGTGGCATAGATCGTGTCGAGCGTTGACACCCGAAACACATAGGCGATCATGGCACGGGCGACCTCTGTCGCGTAGCCTTTTCCCCAAGCGATAGGCACAAACGCATAAATCACCTCGTCAAAATCCAGATCGGAGGCTCGTACCACACCGCAGTAGCCCACAAATGTGCCTGTGGCTTTTTCAATCACTGCCGACGTGCCGTAGCCGCGTGTGGCATATTTGGTGTGGCACACATCAATCCAATGGGCCACCGTCTCACGCGGAAGGGTATTCCCATCGCCCATTGAGCGCATTACATCAGGATTCGCACAGAGGGCCGCAAAGTCATCGAGATCATCATGGGTAAACTGACGGACAAGGAGACGTTCCGTTTCAAAGAGGGGAGTCATTAGGGAAGTCCTTGTCCTGACGAGAAAATGCACACCACAAAATGTATCACAGTGTCCCAGAAAGAAAGGTGATGTTTTGTGCAATTTAAATCTAACATCCAGGACGAAAGATATGACAAGATTGTCATAATATCTATTTAACATCGTTATAAAATGGAGTACTATGCCACTCTATCAAGAAAAGCCGAGGATATCGGATATGTCATATGCCATCAATCGCCTCACCCCGCGCTTGGTCATGATTGTCTGGATGCGTACCCCGATGCTTAATGAAGCCAAAGATTTTATCCGCACACTGGAAAACACACTTAACCAGGCTGATGAGCCGCAGTATTTCATCTCCGATTTGCGGAGGGGGCAAATTGTGGATGTGCGTATTATTCATCAGTTGGGTGCACTGACAACTCATAGAAATTGGGCCGGGAGCACGGCTTTTAGCCACAGCCCGATTTCCAAACTCTTCCTGGGCAGTTTTCGCAAGATGGTCACCGCATCAGAGAAAAATATGACCTTCGACCTCCCTGAAGATGCGATTGCCTTTCTGGAGGGTCTGTCGCCAGATCTGACATCAGAGGTCGATTGGCCCCACATTCTGAGTCCTGAATCGCGCGGAACGATTGAAATCGAGGAGTGATAAAACGGGTTCACAGGCTCTAAAAGCACCGCTTTGCCTGCGATTTCCGAAACAAGTCTTGTCTTTTGGCCCTGTGGTCGCCATCATGGAAGCATCGGAGTGCGCCTCGCGTAATCCACACACATGATGAGGACGTCATTTTTATGAGCCATTTCCCCGAACCGCCGATTCAACCTGACGACACGAGTCCTTCCCAGGTCATACAATCCATACACCGTTCCCAAACAGGCACGCCGATTCTGGCGTGGGCTGCTCTGCTAGGAGCCGCAGCATTCACTGTTGGGACGATTGCCCTGCTGCTTTTCCCATCTGATTCACCTGTTCCGGCTGTTCCCACCGCGACTCAATCGACCATCGCGCAGCAAAGCACCCCGATTGATGGTGTGCCCGCGACGGATGTGCCGACTTTGCCAACCAACGCGCCTATGATTGTGCAGGATGGCAGCGCCCCTCCTACCCTGGACGCCGCACGCATTGATGCGCTTCTGGCCGTGCCGATTGTGCCTGTCAACAGCGGCGCTGTGAGCCCGAATTATGATCCGTTCACCGTGATCAAGAAGGTTGGCCCGCGCAGTGAATTTGTGGAATACACCATCGTGCGTGGCGATACCATTGACGAGATTTCCAAACGGTATAACTTGAAATCGGAGAGCATTGCCTGGTGCAATAATCGAAAGATTGTGTTTGTGCTGCGCATTGGCGATCCGCTGATGATTCCGCCCGTCGATGGCGCATGCCATACCGTGCTGGGGACAAAAGAAGAAACTGCCGCGACGATTGCCCAGCAGTTTAAGATCACCGACCCCAATATCATCCTCGAATACCCGATCAATAATCTTTCAGATCGACAGGTTACGGACAAATTGCCCGGCGGCCTCAAGGTTTTCATTCCTGGCGGCGTGGCCGAGCCGATTACCTGGAATCCTGGGACCGATGTGGAGAAAAATGCTGACGGGACTGTCCGCACGCTTTCGTTTGCCCCTGGGCAAGCCGGGAGCTGTGGCAAAATCGCGCCCACAGGCGGCTCTGGTTGGACGAATCCGCTGCCAAATGCTCGTTGGGTGCGCGGCTTCTATGCCGGGCATACTGGTCTTGATCTCTCGGCCAATGCCGGGACGCCGATTTTTGCCGCCAATTCCGGCCCGGTGTTGTTCAGCGGCTTTAGCACATGGGGCTATGGCGAGACCATCGTAATCGCACACGGCATGTTCTCGTCGCTGTACGGCCACATGAGCCAGCGCAATCTGAGCTGCGGTGGTTTCGCGACTGCGGGGCAGGTGATCGGGCTGGTGGGCAGCACCGGCAATTCCAGCGGGCCACACCTGCATTTCGAGATTCGCTTTAGCGACGTGCCACAGAACCCATCTGGCACCGCTGGATTGGGGTGGTAGAGGCTGGAAATCAAGTAGGGGCGATCCGCTGGGTCGCCCTGACAAACCATAATATTGAACCTGAGTTTTGGATCGGTTTTCGTGCTTATCTTTGGCTTTTTACCCCTCACCTCCCGGCCTCCTCTCCCACAAGGGGCGAGGAGGTGCAGGACGGTTCAAAAAAGATCGCTCTCCTGTTCCGAAAAGGGAGGTATGCACGCGTGTTCAGGGGAAGATGACAATATGTCCTCTCGTCAGCCCCTTGTGAGAGAGCTGGTGCAGGACGACTTAAGAAAGCCCCTCGCCCCCTGTGGGAGAGGGGTTGGGGTGAGGGGTCAAAGAGCGCGAGCAATCCAAAACTCAGGTTATTTTCCCCATCATGATCGTGCGCAAAAATGACTAAACGCCTGCTTCTCTTCAATCTGCGCACAGATGCCGATGATGCTGTGCTCGGTTTTACGACTCAGTGGATCAATGCGCTGGCGGCACGTTATGACGCAGTGGATGTCATCACTATGCACGCGGGACGCATTGCTGTTGCGCCTAATGTGCGCGTCATGTCGGCGGGACGCGAGGCGGGCATTCCGCTGCCATTTCGTCTGCTGCGCTTCTATGGGCTGCTCATACGCTGCCTGATGCAGCATCGCTACACGGCCTGTTTTGCCCATATGCAGCCTTTGTTTGCCGCGATGGCCGGGCCGCTGCTCACGCTGCGAGGCATTCCTCTCACGACGTGGTACACCCATCGCCAGCGCACACACCAATTGGAAGCGGCTTTGTTTATGTCGCGGCGTGCCGTGACAGCCGTCCCCGACAGCTTCCCGATCCCGACGCCAAAACTGCGCGTCACAGGGCATGGCATCGATACGGATTTTTATATTCCCGCCGCGCCATCGTCTGAACGTCTCATTGTGCAGGTGGCGCGCCTGACAGCCATCAAAAATCAGGCGGCGCTTTTGCAGGCCGCTGTTACGCTCGATGCGCAGATTGTTCTGGTGGGGGATGTGCCGGACGGCTTTGCGGCGGATTATGAGCGCCAACTCAAGGCTTTAGTGTCAGAGCTTGGTTTGCAGCATCGTGTGATTTTTACGGGGGCGCAAACACCGGAGCAGGTGCGGGCGTGGTACCACCGGGCAATGGTGGCCGTGAATTTCAGTCCACCGGGGCTGTTTGATAAGGCCGCACTTGAAGGCATGGCCTGTGGCGTCCCGACGCTCACCAGCAATCCCGCCTTTGTGCCGCTGCTGGCGGATGATGAACGCCTGCAAACCATCTGGCCGCTGCACGTCTCTGAGATAACAGCCAAACTTCACACACTCCTCTCACTCTCCTCAGAGGAGCGTCAGGCTATCGGGGCCCGTCTGAGCACACAGATCATGGCACAGCACAGCCTCAACGCTCTCATGCAGCAGCTCACATCCATCCTTGAGACGGGCGAATCCTGAATTGACCGTGTTTTCTCATACTTTTTGAAAGTACCATCCTCAGGGATACGTTACCATCACACACGGATCGATTTTGTTTGCACCTGGGGAGAATAGCCATGCCTGATATTCCTGAAGAAGTATTTGTCGTGCGGTTTTTGCTGGATTCACAGGCCGAAGAATTGGCGTATGTCGATATTGAATTCAGTGAGGAGCGCCAGGCCAAAAAAGCTCTGAACGCTGTCATGTCGGCGAATGGGGGCCTGGTTGCGATTGACAATGGGTCGGGCGTGCCGACTCTGCTGCGCAGCAGCCATGTCGTCGCCGCCTATGTCATCGATGAAGATGATGCGTTAGAAGATAACGACGAGGATGACGAAGTCGAATAAAGCTGCTGGTTGATTAGGGTGCGGGGCACAAGCGATCATGTTGGGCGAGGCATGCCTCGCCCCTACAAGCCTGCATTGAGAAACACAGAGAAGAAATCGCGTCCCTCCTTTTATTCCACCCCGCGCAAATCGCGCACTTCCTGTTCCAGCCATGCGATTTTTGCCGCCATCGTCTTGATGAGAGCCGGGCTGTCCTCATAGTGTTTCTCATCCAGCGGCAGATAAGTGCGCTCCTGCTCAAGCCGACTCTGCCGCGCGGCCTGGGCTTCTTGCTTGGGCGTCATCTGGGCGGCATCGTGCTGGCGAGCCACGCGGGCGAGAGTCTTTTGCAAATCCAGGGGTGTGGAATCGTTCATATAGAGAACCACGCCCCCGCGCTGCGCACTCAAGCCGTAGAAGTTGCCTGCGCCAATTGCGCGTAACTGGGCATCGAGAAGCTCGACATTCATATCAGGACGTTCAATCCAGAGTTCAAGCATGATTATATCTCCCGTGACCAGAACATCGGATGAATATCCAGCGTTGTGCCCGCATACAGAGTGGCTGTGCCTGCCACAACCTTCCACATCATGCGAATCGTATGCGACCCGGCACTGACACTCGTTTTGAGGCACATGAGTGAGGCCAGGGAAAAGTTCGCTCCTGAGACGCGAACCAACCCATTATCTCCGCCCATCATGACCCCATCAAACTCAATGTCCAGATGTGTGTGAGAGGTGGCATGCGAGACATTCGCAAAGAACACAATCATCACATCGCCGCCTGTTGTGATCAGAGATAGAGTCAGGCGCGACGTGTCGATAGGCACAAAAACAGTGCTGGTTGTCGTGTAATCGCTGGCCTCATCCAATTTAACGAGGGCAGTCGGCGGCGATTTGAGCGCCAGCATGTTATCGCGCAGGTGGGCGTTGATGTCGGCGGCGGTCATGGCTTCGCCTACGACCCAGGTTTTGGGGGCTGTCCAGGCCATTGTGTGCTCCTCGCAAAATTAATTAGATGTGTCGAGCGTAGCATGGACAGCGCAGGAGATGGTGAACATTTGTTCGTAAATTTGTTAGGTTTTTTTCTTCTTACGAGTGGAACCTGGCAGTAGTGGTTTTTCAGTCACAAGATCATAGCCAAGCATCTCGCTCACCTGCTTTGCTTGCTGACCGATCACCTTTGCCACGTCATAAACAATACTGAGTGCTGTAGACAGATCAACAATCTCAGCATCACCGAGCCTATCTTTGGCAAGTGATTCAGCCAGTTGAGTATAGGTCAAAGCATACTTCCCGAAGTGGTCACGCGGATTATCCTTCGGCGTGATTTGCAGATCACCACGCAGTTGTGCCGTTGTACGTTCCCATAATCCTTTGTACAACTTTTCTGTCGCATCACCGAAGATAGTTGAAGGCGCATTGAGAACTGCTTTAACAAGTGCCTCGACAAACTGCTTGCGCGTGACAATCCCTTGTACGCGCACTTCAATCCAATCATTTTTGCGGCCCTGTAAGCGATACTGCTCAATCGTGCGATCAAATTGACGGAAAAGCCCTAACTCAGGATCAACTGTCTCATCAAGACGTTCCTTACCTATCTGGGCCAACCAGAGCTTCATCGGTTCAGCTTTAGGAGAGGGGATGGACTGAATAAGACGTAATACCTGTTCGGTATTAAGAACGTCTGTTGCGTAACGTTTACCATCACTAGCAGTCAACTTTAAACGGATACTTGCATCAAGAGTGCCATTACCTTCACGTCTTAAACGTGTTTTGAAAACGTTGTAATAGTTCTTTGCCACCTTGCCTTCTAAGTCAAGCAATTGACTGACAACGTCGATAGCAGAGTAATACCATTCATTTTCATGCCATTCTTTACGAATTCTGATCCCATCAAACGCTATGTCAATTTCAGTAGACATACTAACCTCTAGGTTATTTTTTAAAAGAGTCAGCTTATATTATAAGTAATCTTTAGTTTTGTCAAACTTTATTTGGCCCCTTATGACCCTTTATCAGTCGATTACATTTTGTAACCGACTGATAAAGGGTCATAAGAGATTTTTAAAGTTCAAAACCTTTATCTACTCACCTTCTAAAACGATGCTATAATTGGCATCATGAATACGACACCCTTCCCCGCCTCCCTGGATGCCTTGTAGCGTCCCATATCAAGCACATCCTCTCACCACGAGAGACTGTGTATTTGGCATTCGCGCCGCCCCATCCTGATTGAAACCTCTGAGAGAAAGTTCACCCACCATGCTAGAAAAACTGGCAGGCGTCGAAGCCCGTTATGATGAATTAGAGCGTCTGCTGTCTGATCCTGAGAGTGCCAAAGATCGCGGCAAAATGACCGAGTACGCCAAAGAGCGTTCCACCCTCGAAGAGATCGTCACGCAGTATCGCGAGTACAAAAAAGCGTTGGACGAGCTGGACAGCGCCAAACAGCTCTCCGACGAGGAAAGCGATCCCGAAATGCACGCGATGGCCCGCGAAGAAATGAAAGACCTCCAGTCCCAGATCGAAACGCTTGAGAAGTCCCTCACGCTGCTGCTGCTGCCCAAAGACCCGCGCGATGGTCGCAATGCCATCATCGAAATTCGGGCCGGGGCTGGCGGCGATGAGGCGGGCTTGTTCGCGGGAGATTTGTTCCGCATGTACACGCGTTATGCCGCCACCAAAAATTGGAAGCTCGATATTATGTCGATGAGTGAGGGCGGCGGCAGCATTATCAAGCAGGTCACGTTCATGGTCAAAGGCAATGATGTGTTCAGCCGCCTGCGCTTTGAGAGCGGCGTGCATCGCGTGCAGCGCGTCCCCACGACGGAGAGCCAGGGCCGCATTCACACCAGCACCGCGACTGTCGCGGTCATGGCCGAGATGGACCCTGTGGATGTGAAGTTGGATATGAAGGATGTGCGCATCGATATTTTCCGCAGTTCGGGCGCAGGCGGCCAATCCGTCAACACCGCCGACTCTGCTGTGCGCATGACGCATTTCCCGACGGGCATCGTGGTCGATATGCAGGATGAGCGCAGTCAGCTTCAAAATCGTGAACGCGCCATGCAGGTGTTGATCGCCCGTATGTATGAAATGGAAGCCGAGAAGCAGCGCCTGGCTGCCGAATCAGAGCGCCGCGATCAGGTGGGCACTGGGGATCGCTCGGAGAAGATTCGCACCTATAACTATCCCCAAAGCCGCGTCACAGATCATCGTATCAACCACAGCAATTACAATCTGCCTGTGGTGATGGATGGGGAGATTGACGAGTTCATTGATCTGCTCGCCACCCAGCGTCAGGCCGAACTTCTGTCGGGCGATCAACAGGGGGCGTAATTCGATTGCGTTGTGTATGCATACCTTCGGTGACTTCGTTCGTACCCCTACACATCCATAATTTCGTGAACTTGCAAAACTCGACTGCGATTGTCCCTTTACGTGTAGCAGAGGGTAAGTCAATCTATCCCTCTCCCACAGGCCCCGGCGATGTTTGCTCTACGACCACGCCATAATCCCCACGCGTTGTACCATCGCGCAAACCGAAGCGCGTCACAGCAATGGTATAGCGCCCGGAGGCAGGCAGCGTAAACATGAGTTCTGAATTGCTCGTGCTGGCATTCGCATCATCATTCGTGGCGAGATTGCGATCCGCCGCATCACGCAAAACAACAATCGGGTCAAGATCGCCCGTGAGCCGTTCGGCGCGAATCGTGATTGTCTCGCCCGCCTGTCCCTGGAATTGATAGAACTGAGCAAAAATCTCATCATTGAGCGTGCCTGTCAGGCGCTGCCCGTAGAAAATCGCTGTATCGCCGCCCTGGCTGGCCCGCTGCTGCGGCGAGGGCGACGAAACACTGCCCGTATTCACGAGTACGACATTTTCACGTCCCACGCGAAACACCGTCTCAAACCGTTGATCAGGCGTGAGGGCCGGGCTTTGTACAGGCGCGAGATCGAGACTCGGAACAGGGGGCAGGACGGGAATTTGATTGGGTGTGAGCGTCAAGAGGGCTTGATCGCGCACCCGAATATCAAGCGAGAAGCGCACAGGCTGGCGCGTGCCACACACATTTTGATACCACACCCAGACCGTATAGTCCCCTGTCAGCAGATCAGCACCTGGCCGCACAATATGCTCGACGGGCTGTGCGGTGGGCGTGGTACAGCCCGTATTGCTATCGATTTGCAGTTGGGCTCCATTCTCAACGGCGGGATTGCTCCATGAGATGATTTGACCATCCGGCAGGCGCACAAACAGATTCAAATCGGCCTCACCCTCCCAGCGCAGCGTTACACTAAACACACCCTGCTGCAAAGTAATCTCACCGACTGTGATATCCAGCATATACGCACCCTGAGTATCGCCGCGACTCAAGCCGCGCCGCGTCGCCAGGATGAAATATTCTCCGTCGGCAGGCAGCGCAAACTGCGTAATACGCGCATTACCGGACAGGCCCACATTGTCATTGAAGGTCAGTTCACTCAGCGAGGCATCGGCCAGAATCAGATAGGGATTGAGACCTTCACTTGTGATCATACTCAACGTAACAAGTTCACCCGCTTTGCCCACCAACCGATAGTAATCGACGGGCTTCTCATGAGAGATCGTGCCTGTATAGCGTTCGTTATAGGCCGCCGGAATCGCATTGAGTTTGGTCAGATCGACGGGGATACCGCGCACATCCAGCGTGACATTGGTCCGGAGGGCCGTGCCATTCTCGCGCACCTGGATGATATAGGGCCCACTGCGCGGGATCACCAGCGACGGAATGCGCACCCGATCCGATTCGGCCTGCCGCGATGACAGCGCATCTTGATTGAGATCGAAAATGGTCACTTCAAGCTGGGCATCGGGGGCATCAGCAGTGGCACTGGCAAAAATACGATCCCCGATGGTGGCCGTGAAGAGGAAGGAAAACACATTGCGATCTCGCGTGAAGGTGCGCTCAATCGGCGTGCCCAATTCCAGGATCGAATCGGCGAGACGGTTGGCAAAGGCGATAAAATCCCCACGTCCATTCTCGCGCCCCACTTCGATCAGATACCAACCTGTCTGGGGCAGGGCCGCATAGAGGGTCAGTTCACGCTCATTCTGCTGGGCAACACGGCTGATAATCGTGAGATTGCTGTCGAGGATGGCGGCTGTGGGCAGGAGATCGCCGCTTGTGACAGTAATCGTCAGGCGTACAAAATCGCCTTTTTGGCCCCCCAATGCAAAATAATAGGTCTGATTGACTTCATCAAAGCTGCCCGTACCGAACTGCTCATAATCCAGCAGGGTGTAATCAACAGTGAAGGGCGGGGCCACGCTCAGAGGATCATTCGGCTCAACCACATTGCCTTCCCCGGCCACAGCAATCGTCAGGAGATACGTGCCGCGTCCCGCATTGGCCTCTTGATTGAAGCGCGACGCCTCAACCAGATAACTGCCCTCGGCAGGAATCGTAAAGGCAATCTGCGCACGGCGATCTCCCACAGCAATATCATCATTGCTGGTCAAGAGTGTTTCACTCTCATCAAACAGCAGCAAAAATGGATCGAGATCGCCTGATGTGGTCTCCATCGTGAGCGTAATGATCTGACCGGCTTGCAGTGCGATGCGATAGCGTACCGCAGGCGTAGCGGCATCAATCTGGCCTTCATAGCGTCCGGACGGAACATCAAAAACCGTGACCGTCGAGGTGGCCTGCGCTCCTGGCTGTGTCGTCACCTGTAGGGTTGATTCGCTCGTCGCTTGTGCGGTGGGATCAGACGTGGTAGATGTTGTCGGGACTACAAATGTCGTCGGCGCACGCGGGGTGGAGGTTGTAGGCCCCGCAGGTGTTTCTGTCTGGGCCGAGAGCGACGGAATCACGATGAGAAGAAGTATCCACAACAGCCATCCTGTTTTCCGCACAACGTCCACCTTTATATCCTGTGTTGTAGGAGCCTGTTGTATAGGCTCCTAAGGATGATCTATGGTCACCGTTGATTATACCCTGTATCTTGTTTGGAACTTCTGACGACTCAGAGCGGTTATAGATTCTAAACCTTCGTGCGTCTATCCATAAATCAGGCATAATAAGAGCACGACATCACACATGAGATGAATCCGCCTATGGCAAACCTCATCGGCAAGCAAATTGGCCCGTACACCATCCTGGAAGAAATTGGGCGCGGCGGCATGGCCACCGTCTACAGTGCCATGCAAACGTCCATGAATCGCAAAATCGCGATAAAAGTTTTGCCACCGCACTTCATGCACGATCCTGGCTTCCTCGAACGCTTTGAACGTGAAGTCGATGTGATCGCGCATCTGGAGCACCCGCATATCCTCCCGATCTATGATTATGGTCAGGCCGAAGGTGTGCCCTATATCGCCATGCGTTATCTGGGCGGTGGCAGTCTGGCGCAGCGCATTCGGCGCGGCCTGCCTGAATTGGAAGAGATCGACAAGCCTTTTACACAGGTGTGTCAGGCGCTCGATTATGCGCATCAGCAGAGCGTCATTCACCGCGATCTCAAGCCGGGCAATATCATGCTCGATGAGACAGGCAATGCCTACCTGAGCGACTTTGGCATCGCCCGCGTCATGGGCAGTAATCTGACGGGCAGCGCCATCATCGGCACACCCGCCTATATGTCGCCTGAACAGGCGCACGGCCTCAATATTGATGGTCGCGCCGATATTTATTCGATGGGCATTGTTCTGTTTGAGCTGATCACGGGCCGCGAACCGTTCCAGGCGGAAACGCCGATGGGACTGCTGCTCATGCACATCAATGAGACGATGCCGCCCATCTACGAGTTTCGCCAGGATATCCCGATTGAAGTGCAGGATGTTGTCGATAAGGCCACATCCAAAAATCCTGATGATCGCTATTCGTCCGCTGGACAGATGGCCCGTGCCTTTAGTGCCGCTATTCACGGCCAAGCACCTGCGGGGCCGGGCATACGCAATGTTGGGGCTCCACTGGCCGTCAAACCGCGCCAGACACCGCGCCCCAATCCGACCAATATCCCCACGCAAAACGTCCGCGCCGAGATCGATGACAGCCGCACGATCATCGGCGATGTCACAACAGGCGGGACACCCATCCCCAGCCTGCCCAAAGTCGATACCTCTGAGAAGATCAATCAGGATGTGCCCAATCGTCCGCGCATGCTGTGGGGCGTGGTGGCCGCTGTGGTTGTCCTTCTTGTAGGGATTACAGTGCCGGTGGTGCTTCTTAATCCGCCCGCGCAGCAGGTGGTCACGGTCACGGTTGATCCCAATGCCGCCCCGACGCCGTTCCGCAGCGCCGTGCTGGTGGACCAGTCTAATTACAGCCTCTCCATCCCGCAAACCTGGATGCCACTCAACGCAAGCTTCGTCGATCAATCGGACGCCCAGCGCCAGTATCATCTCTGGAAGCCCGATGATGGCACAGTCTATGCGGCGCTGTCCATCACTGACCTCAGCCAGGAGGATTACATCGAGCAGTATTATGCGAATCAATCTGAGTACACACTGATTGATGAGGCCCCCGCCCCTGATGGCACGCTGCGCCGCAGTTATCGTGTCACAAATGCTGTCGGTGATGTGCAGCCAGGGCAGATTGATGTGTTCTTCCGCACACAGAGCAATGAGCTGTCGGTGTTGGAGCTGTACACGTCGGATAGTGATGCCACCAATCGCACCACGCTGACGGCACTGCAATTGATTCTTGATTCGTGGCGCGTGAAGACTGAGGCGTAACGCAATCAGGATATGACATAAAGAATGGAAACGGGCGATCAATGTGATCGCCCGTTTTGCATCAATGTTCTATACCGAGGTGAGCTCTATAAGACTCATGTTCAATAGGTAGTGTAGGGGAGACCCGCTGCGTCGCCCTACGACTCCAATGTTTTACATGGTATGAAGCAACAGTCCCCTTCTGTTTTAATAAGCAGAGGCGTAGGTTACAGGTGTGCTTCCAGCCAGTCTAGCTCGTGCAGGAGCTGAGGCACGAGCCGCGTGATCTCCTTTTCGTCTTGCGCCGCACCCTCCAGAAAATCGAGGTATAAGCCAATCCGGTAGAATGACACACGCTCCCAATGTCCGTCGGGCAGCGCACGGCGACTGGTGTACCCAGCGTAGAACGCCTCCCGACTGCCGGGGACTTCAGATTCAATCTGACCGTCGATGCGGAAATCCCAGGATGGGTCGCCGGACGACGCCCAATCGAAGTCAAGCACGGCGCTCACTTTGCCGTCCTGCTGCAAAAGGTTGAGAAAGTGATAATCGCCGTGAATGAAAACGCCCTGCTGCACGGCGGCCAACAGGGGCTGCATCCGCACCATGAGCGCATCAATCCGTGCCAACACGTCAGCAGACACGATGCCGAGCGCCTGAACCTGACCCTGATAATAATGGAAAAAGTCAGCAACATAAGCCGGCCAATCCGGTTGAGGCGTGCCCGCTACGATATTGTAGAGCAGCCCAAATTGAGGAAAGACATGGCTGTGGATTGTCGCCAGGTGCTGTCCCGCGCTGTAACCGATGGCGTAGCGGGAAGCAAGCGGCAGATCGGCGGCACTGGGGCTGATGGTTTGCCCCGGCATTTTCGTCAGGATCAGGTAGTCGTAGGGCACGAGGCGCTTGCTGGTATCGAGCGCGAGTACCCGCGAGACAGGCACATCACTCTTGCCGAGAATTTCGTAGGCCCATTTTTCGCCTACGTAGCGATTGGCTCCGCCCCAATCCAGTACGTCGAAGCGCAGCACGTAGGCGTCGTTGACCAGCAGGCAGCGGTTGATGTTGCCCTGTACGGGCTGCACCAAACTCTCGATTTTGCCCAGCCCATGCGCGGTGCAAATCGCTTGCAGGGTTTCGGGGGATAGCTGAGATGTCATTTCAAAATCCGATCAATACACCAAAGGATCATGGTAAGTAAACAAAACGTCTTGAGGATATGAAGATGACGATCATAGCGCACGACCAAACGATGGCAATTATCCCTCCAGGCAAAGCATCTCTGGCCTTGCTTTATTATTTGCCCTTTGAGGGCTCTTTTGTCAGTTGCATAAGAAGTGTGCTAAAAAGATTGACGTTTAAGATGCCTTATGCTATCCTACGGGAATGAAATTTAGCAGTCGCAGGGTGAGAGTGCCAAAACGTTAGAAAACGGTT
>Ga0105046_10011510_pt1 | contig 13751 bp, 3 predicted proteins | sample MAT03_FD_78385 | JGI IMG/M metagenome (GOLD analysis project Ga0105046, IMG submission 78385) | Freshwater microbial communities from Lake Fryxell liftoff mats and glacier meltwater in Antarctica - MAT-03 (megahit assembly) | ecosystem: Environmental > Aquatic > Freshwater > Ice > Liftoff... | reverse complement strand
TACGCCGGCGAACCGCTGCCGCATTTCAATGAAGTGGATGAATGTGCGGGGCTCGACGGGCTGATGACGTACCGCGTGCATAAATCGATGGGCCTGCCGGTGGAAAATACGCTGCACGATCTGCGCTGGGGCGACTGGGATCAGAGCGGCACGACCGACGAATACGTCTGGGTTTTTGAGATCAGCGGATCAGCCCCGCCGAGCCATTTCATTGGCGGCTGGGCAGGCGCGGTCGGCGAGCGTCAGCCGCCGATGTACTTCCGGCTCGGCGGGTCAACCATCAAGGGCATCAGCAAACCGGGCGAGATTGTCTGGAGCCGCATTTACATCGAAGACGGCCGGCTCAACATGGATCTGGGCCGCGCGAAGGTGGTCGAGCTGCCCGCCGAAGAGACCGAGCGGCGATGGAAAGCGACGACTTGGCAGTGGCCGATCATGCACGCGGTGACGTACGGCGTGACTCGCGACCAGATGATGGCGAAGCACAAATCGAACCACATCCAGGTTGTGTACGGCAACGACGAAACGACCGCCGACGCCGCGACGCTGGTGAAAGCGTCGATGGCGGCGGCGCTGGGAATTAAAGTGAATCTCTGTGGGACGAAAAAGAACGGGAAGGCTTGGGGATGACGCGCCGTTGCCCGCCGGCGTGTTGCGTTATCGGATTCGTTTCGGGGGTTTGTCTCCTTCGATCAGATCATAGTGTTTGATCGAATTGACGCGATTGGGATCCAACACCTTCGGCCAGCCGTAGAAAAATTCCACGCGTCTTGCCATGTCGGCTTCGTAGATATCATGATGCTTTCCCGGCGTGCCGGGTGGGATGAGCGGGTCGTAGTAGAACATGCGGTCACGCATCTCGGGTGCAAACCACGCGGCCGGATAAAGTGCCTGGCGATGTGTGAACAGCAACGCCCGCTGCGGCGGGATGCTGCGAAGGTCGGCGGTGAGATCTTGAAGATTGAGTTCGAACGTCTTCCACCGCTCGGTCCGGCGAACAAGGGGTGAATCGCGCATCTTCCAGCCGGTGCCTGTACTGGCGGGACCTGGCAGTAACGTGAGGACGATCAGCCCGATTACCATGACCGCTTGAATCGCGACGCGTACGCGCGAGACGATCGACGCCGCCAGGACAGAGTTAATGACAACGGCGGCGATAGCGTAGCGGTCGATCAGCGCAGGCTGCACGACAATCGAGAAGATGACCACGATGACGGCGACGGCACCCAGGCTCGCCAGCGGTGCCGAGGCGCGCCACGAGGGGGGCTTCTCAGAACTGGGTCCGCGGAACAGGCGTGTCGCGCCCCACACAGCCGCGAGCAGCAGCAGCGGCCAGACGCTGAGCACGTCGAGCAGGAACGCGCGAAGCCGAGGCATGTCGGTCGGATCGACCCATGTTGTTGTTGCCAAACCAGTTCGCTGTGCGAGGAACATCGGCAGGCACGCCGCCAGCGCGATCAACCCCGCGCCGGCGGGAAGCAGTAGCATCAATTTTCGCTTCAGCGGATTGTAATCAAACAGCAGAATCGCGCCGACGACGCACAGGAGTGAGAACACGCCGAAATAGTGCAGCGTGCAGAGGATGATCGACACGATTCCCGCCGCCGCGCCGACGAGCACCGTCCGGCGCGTCGACTGCATTGCCTGCAGCAGCACCGCCGCCCACACGCTGGCGGCGAGGAGCGGGCCGTAAAATCTTGCTTCGAACGCGTGAAATACGACCAGTTCGTTCGATGCCAGCGCCGCCACCCCCGCAGCCGCGGGGAGCACTCCGAACGCGCGGCGCAGGCCCACGTACACTCCGAGCAGCGCCAGGTAGATCGAAACCACCGCGAACACGCGCATCGGTGCCGGGCCGTCTCCGAACGGAGCGCAAAAAATCCGCATGAGCACGTGCAGGCCGGGCGGGTTGGTATCCACCGCGCCACGCAACGCCGCGAACATGTGTGCCCAGCTCGGATCGGTCACGAGCAGCCATGTGAGGACTTCGTCGAGCCAGAGAGGTCGATCGATCAGATCGAATGCCCCGGCCGCGCGCATCAGTCCCGCGCCGACGACGGCGATCAGTATCGCCGCTAAAAGCAGCTCGCGCGGGCGGAGCGGTGGAGCGGGTGAGGTCATGAATCTAAATTCAGCCGTCGGCATTCTGGATCGTGTCGGTCAACGCGCTGCTCATATTACCGGCCCCCCGCCGTGCTGGTACACAGCCGGCTCTGCCGATATAAAAGCCCGACCTGCTTCTTCCGGAGAAAACGAAACATGGCCAAAAATTTCATCCTTCCCACGCGGCAAATTCACCTCGACTTTCACACCGGCCCGTCGATCGGGGATGTCGGGCGAGACTTCAAACCCAAACAGTTCGCCCGCGCGATGAAGGCGGCGCACGTCAACAGCGTTACGATTTTTGCGAAGTGTCACCACGGACATTTGTACTACGAGACGAAACACCCGGCCCGCCATCCCGGGATGAAGAAGGGGCTCGACATGCTGGCCGGGCAGATCGATGCCCTGCACGCCGAGGGAATTCGCGCACCGATTTACATCAGCGTGCAATGCGACGAGTTCGCCGCCGACACCCACCCCGAGTGGATCGTGATGAATGCCGACGGCAAACAGGCTTCGCCGGGCCCGCTCGGTGCGGGGTGGCAGATTATGGATATGTCCTCGCCGTATCAGGATTTTCTCTACGACCAAACCGTCGAGATCCTGAAGAAATTCAAGCCGGTCGATGGCATCTTCTTTGACATGTGCTGGGATCAGCCGTCGCTGAGTAACTATGGAATCGACGCGATGCTAAAGCAGGGGTTTGACCCTGAAAAAGAAGGCGATCGCAACACCTACGCGCGGAAGGTTTCGATCGCTTACATGAAGCGGTTCTTCAAGCTCGTGCGCGATAGTTCTCCTGACGCGTCCGTACACTTCAACTCGCGGCCGCTAAATAATCTGGAGGAAGAAGGGAAGTTTGCGACGCAGGTGGAGATTGAAGCGCTGCCCACCGGCGGGTGGGGCTACATGTATTTCCCCACGCGCGTTCGCTACGCACGCAATTTCGGCAAACCTTACCTGGGCATGACCGCGCGGTTCCACAAAAGCTGGAGCGATTTCGGCGGACTCAAGCCGTACCCGGCGCTGGAGTTTGAAACCAGCCAGATGATGGCGTACGGTGCCGCTTGTTCCATCGGTGATCAACTGCACCCGCGCGGCGTGCCTGACGTGGCCGCTTACGAATTGATCGGCAAGGCCTACGCGCGCGTCGCGGAGCGGGAGCCCTGGCTGGAGAATGTAAAACCGGTGACGGAAATCGGGCTATTCCACGCGCCCTCAAATTCCTACATGCTCGCCGGCGGGACCGACGAAGGGGCGACGCGCATCCTCGCTCAACTTCGTCATCAATTCGACGTCGCGACCGAGGACTCGAATCTCGATCGATTCAAACTCCTGATCCTCGCCGACGCAATTCCGCTTACCGACAAGTTGGTTGCAAAGCTCGACGCCTACATAAAGAAAGGCGGGGCGATTCTCGTCACCGGCAAGACCGGCCTGAGTGATGACGGAACGGCGTCGCAGTTAGATTGGCTGCCGGTCAAAGCTCACGGTGCCTCGCCGTTCGCAACGACGTTCGTGCGGTTTGGGAAGGACATCGCAGCTGGCGTGAGCGACACCGATCATGTGATGTATGACCGATCATTCCGCGTAACGCCCACGGCGGGCGCAAAAGTGCTGGCGACGGTGGTTGAGCCTTATTTCGATCGCTCCTGGCGGCATTTTAGCGGGCACAACCAAACCGCGCCCGATAAAGCGTCTCCTTACGCCGCTGCCGTGCTGAAGGGCAAGATTGCGTACATTGCCTATCCGGTGTTTGCCTCGGTCGCGAATCACGGCAACCTTGCTGCCAAGATGCTGGTAAAAAACGTTATCGCGCTGTTGCTGCCCGATCCGCTGCTGCAACTCGAAGGGCCGAGCGGCATTGAATCAACCGTCATGCGGCAGGGCAGCCGCACGATCGTCCATCTGATGTATTACTGCGCCGAGCGACGCGCGACCGGGCTGGACCTTATCGAAGACATCATCCCACTTCCGGCCACGCCGATGTCATTAGCGTTGTCGAAAAAGCCGAAGAAGGTGTACGTAGCCCCGTCGGGGCGCGAACTTGAGTTCGGATATTCGGACGCTCGGGTTTCTCTGATTGTTCCGGAAATTCGCGGGCATGAGATGATCGTGTTTGAATAGAATGACCAGGAGCGAGTGAGTGAGCGGCCGGTGGTCGTTTCCATGATTTCGGATCTCTCGCCACAGGCCACCGGATCGGCAACCACTCAATTAAACCGTGAGCAGCGCAGCCATCATGCCTCTTCTCGGGAACGACGCGCCGGAGGCGCCGGCGAGCGTCTCGCCATTGCTGCGCTCGCTGATGAAGCGCGACGTCGAGTTCCGCCTCTATCCGCCTACCAATCCAGACCTGCCCGTTCCGAGCGATTTTATTTTTGTCGATTCACTCTCCGACGCCGACCCCGACGCACTGTTTCCCCGGCTGCGGTGGGGCGGACAGGTGGTATTCACTGCGTCGCGCCGTCGCGACGTGTTTGAAGTCGCCCGGCGGTTCGAATCGCGCGGGTACATCGTTTCGCGCAAGCCCGCAGTGTTGCGGCGGTCGTTCATGGGGCTGTTCATTCCGTTCGTCAGTTCCAGTATTCATTACGTCATGTTCCGCAAGGTGCAGCTCATCCCCGCCCGCGAGGTGAGCGAGAGATTCACTTATCATGTGCAACTGGTGCAGGCGCAGGACGGGTCGATGATCGTGCAGAAGGAAGTGCCGTCGATCGCGCGCGTCGTCGCGCGGCTGAGGCATCGCTTCCCGGACATGCCTGAGGAGCGGCTCGTCACCCGAGCCCGGAAATTCACCGAGAAAATCTTCCCGCTCTTTCTGACGCGCGAGGCGGCGCTGCTGAAGATCCTCCATAAAAGCCTCCCGCCGGAGTACGCCGCGCGCGTCCCGCAGGCGATTCATTTCGTTCGCGACGCGCGCGGGTACGTGTCGAAGCTCTGGATGAACTGGCTGCGCGTCGGCGGGGCACCGATCACGCAGATGGCGTTCGCGGAGCAATCCGCCGACCTGCTCCGTGCGCTGCACGAGCAGGCGAAGGTGATTCACCTTGATCTTCGCCCGGACAATCTGGTGATCGCGCGCGATTTCGGCGTGGGGTTTGTGGACTTCGGGTCGGCGGTCCGGATCGGCGAGGATCTGTCGGAAAATCCACTGCTGCACACCGTGTTCGAAGAGCTGATGCGCACGAGCGAGATTCAGCGCATGATGGGCCGCATGCGCGACAGCGGGCTGCTGACCTCGCCGATCATCGATCGAGGGTTTCAGAAGGTCGATCCTTCGGTCGATCTGTTTTACCTCGCGCTTCAGTTCAACGCGCCGCAGGCAAACCCCGACCTCGCCGGGCTTGTCCAATTCGACGCCACGAGCGAACCCGCCAAGCGATTGAAACTAATGACCGACGAAGTGCTCCGTCCCGCCAACCCCGCCAAGCCCACCTACTGCTCCGCCGCCGACCTGCTGAAAGGCGTGCGCGCTCTTCGCGAACGCATCTCGGAATAAGAATCTCCGCCGGCGCGGTCCAAGCGATCGATTCGCGCGATCTCGCCGCGTGGGAAAAAAGCGGGGCGCGTTTGATCGTGCCGAATCGACTCGGAAGTGCGATGAATCGCCCCAATCTTCTCAGCGATTCAATCTTTGCTGCTGCGAGTGCATCGATCGATTCAAACAACGAGGCCGACGCGTCGCCTGGCGACACGTCGGCCTGTTTCACCAGGAGTTTGTAGAGCCTCATGCAGAGCGACCGAGTTCGCGGAACGCGGCGGTGGTGGCGGTGCTTGCCTTGTGGCTGGTGGCGGCCAGACCGACGAAAACAGTCGATCCGAGCGCGACCGTGGACTGCGAAACCTGCGTCCAGTTCGTGCCGTTGGTGCTCACGTAACCGACGAAGGTATTGCCCGTGCGTGCCAGCCGCAGCCAGGTGTTGGGGTAGCTACCCGTGGCGGTTCCGGTGCTGGTGGTCGATCCGCCAATCACGGAGCGGGTTTGCAGCCGAACCGCATTGGTGCCCGACGGCGTGGCCAGCAGGAAGATGTTGGCACTGTTGGTGTCGAGTGAAGTACGGGCCATCAGCCCCGCCTTGGCCCAGGCGTCGGTCTGCGTGAGCGATTCGACGCGGACACGGATATCGAAATCACCGGTGATGGCGGTGTAAGCGAAGTGACCCTGATCGGCGCGGTCCCAGATATCAGTCCCGCCGGCAGCGATGTTGTAGCTCGTTTCCTCATTCAAAGAGTTGGTTGATCCGGCGAGCGTGGGTGTGCCCAGCGTCGCGCCGATGAGCGGCGGGAGCGCGGTGTATCCGGGGGTCGGTGGGACCGCGACCCGGGGCGTGATCTCCAGCCAGTTCATATTTGCGACCGCGCCGCTCGAGCCGGTGCTGTCCATGACGATTCGCATGATCTGCACACCCGCAGACAGCGCGATGTTCTGACGGACAAGGGTCGCCCAGGTCTGCCACCCGCCGGTGGTGTTGACGGTGATTGGGCCGGTCTTGTTCACGCCATCAAACTCAATGTGGAACGTCCCACCTTGCCCGCCCGAGGCCACCCGGATGGCGAAGTCGTAGTTGCCCGCCTGGCCGATGTTGACGGTGTATTCGAGCCATTCACCCGCCTGGGTGAAGCCGAGGTTGTACCCGCCGCCGGTGTCGCTGCTGATGCCCAGGTCGACCGCGGTTGTGCGGTGTGCCCCGCCCGTGCCGCGCTGCGTGGTGTCGGCGTCGCTAAACGCGATGCCCTGTCCGCCTTCGTCGAAATTTTCCGCTTCGATCCGCTGCCCCACCGCGAACGGTGAGCCGAGGAACGGCGTCTGAGTCGGGCCGGCGGACGTCGTGGTTGCTGACGCTTCGTTGCTCGCCGGGGCTTCACCCGCGGCGTTGAGCGCGACGATCCGATAGAAGTACGTCGTTCCGGCAACCAAGCCAACGTCGCTGGCGCTGGTCACGCCGGCACCCACTGTCGCCAGTGTCTGCCACGTGCCGGCGGCGCCGATTTTACGTTCGATGCGGAAGCCGGTTTCGGTAGAAGAGTTGTCGACCCAACCGAGGTTGATCTGCGAAGTCGAGATCGTTGTTGCGGTAAGCCCGCTCGCGGCCGACGGTGCCGACGCGGTCGTCGCGCTGGCGACGTTGGAGTAAACGGAGAAGCCCTGGGCATTCTGGGCACGCACGCGGTAGAAGTACGTCGTGCCGGAGGTCAGGCCGGCGTCGCTGAAGAGCACGACATTCGCGCCGACGTTGCCGACTTCGGCCCAGGCGTTAATGCCGTTGAGCGATCGTTCGATGCGGTAACCGGTCTCGCCGGTCGAATCGTTCCAGTTGACGTTAACAGCCGACCCGCTGGCCGCGACGGCAGTCGTGCCGGCGGGGACCGTCGGAACGGTCGGTAGAGGGGCCAGGCTGCTGAGGTCGCGGAACTGCGCGGTCGCGGTTCCACTGGTGGCCTTGACGCTGACGGCCATCCCGAAGAACACGGTCTGCGGGAGGTTCAGCGTAACAGTGCCGGTCACAACCCAGTTCACGCCGTCGACGCTTGCATAACCGGTGAACTGATTCCCGTTACGCTGCAGTCGCAGCCACTGGCTGGGGAAGTTCACGCTGCCGCCGCCTTGGCCGCTGGTCTCACCGGCGGTGGTGGTTCGGGTGGTGAATCGCAAGCCCTGGGTGCTACGGCGGGTCTTGACGAACGCGTTGCTGGAGTTGGCATCGAGCGACGTGCGGGCCATGAGACCGGCCATCGAAAAATCGTTCGGTGCCGTCAGTGCCGCCACGCGGACGCGGAAATCAAAATCTCCGGAGACTTGCTGGTGAACGAACCGGAATCCGTCGGCGGTGCCCCAGACGTCGGCTCCGCCGCCGGTGATGTTGTAAGAGTTGCCCACGACCAGCTCGGTCGTGGAACCCGCGGCCCCACCGACGTTGCCGATGTTGGCCGACGCATAGCTCGCCACCGGCGCGGTGTTGTTCGTCGTGACGTTCGAAACATCGCTCTGTCCCGAAGCATTCATCGAACGCACGCGGTAGTAGAACGCGGTGCCAGCGGGGAGACCTGTATCTGTGTAGGTGGTGACGTTGGCCGACGTCGTGCCGATTTGTGCCCAACTGGTCGTGCCGTTGGCGCTGCGTTCGACGAGATAGCTGTCTTCGCCGGTTACGTTGCCCCAGTTGAGCGCGATCTGCGACGTTCCGCCGGCCTGCGCCGCAAGGTTCTGCGGCGCGGCGGGGAGATTCAGGACCGACCCGTTGATCGGGCCGGATTCGTTGCCCGTCGCATCGACCGCAGTCACGCGGTAGTAGGTGACCAGGCCGGGGGTGATGCTCGAATCGACAAACGTCGACGCCACCATCAGCCCGGAGTTCACGCGGGTGTAAGGCCCGTCAACCGTTCCGGCGCGGTAGACGTTGTAGCCGGCGAGGTCGGCTTCGGTGTTGTCAGCCCAGTCCAGTGTGTTGCCGTTCACGCCCGGAGTAAGCGTGAGAATCGTCGGGGCCGTGGGGGCCGTGGTGTCGGGCCCGGCGCGGACGCCGGTGGCGGTTGCGAAGTCCGATTCATTTCCGCTGACGTCGACTGCGGTCACGCGGTAGTACATCGTCTGCCCGCTCGTCGCGGTGGTGTCCGCGAAGAGCGAGGACGTCAGCAGCCCGGCGAGGTTGAGCTTTTCGAACGGCCCGGCTGCGGCGGCGGCGCGGTACACGTTGTAACCGGCCAGGTCCGACGCCGTGCCGTCGTTCCAGTCCAGATTGATCGCAGTGAGTGAGCCCGAAGCGGTCAGCCCGGACGGAATGCCCGGCGGGGTGACGTCGGGACGAACCGCGCTGATTTGCACCGCGGGGCTCTGATTGGCGGACTGATCGACCGCAGTCACGCGGTAGTACAGCGTCACGCCTTCGGGCGCGCTGACGTCGTTGTACTGCGACTGCGAAATGATCGACGAGTTGATCTTCACGAACCCGCTGTTGACGCTGGTCGATCGGAACACGTTGTATCCGGCAAGGTCTAATTCGGTGTTGTTGTCCCAGTTCAGGAAAATGCCCGTACCCGACCCGACGGCCGTGACATTCGTCGGCGAGGCCGGCGCGACGGTGTCGCCGCCGGTCCGGACGGCGCTAGCCAGGGCGGGGGTCGATTCGTTGGAGAAGATGTCGATCGCGGTGATGCGATAGAAGCTTTCCGCCCCGACCGGCGCGGTCAGATCGGTATAGACCGATGTGGTCAGCGGGGTTGCGTTGAGCTTAACGTACGTGCCCGCGACGGAGTCGGAGCGGTAGACGTTGTAACCCGCAAGGTCTGCTTCTGCGTTGTCGGTCCAGTCGAGCGTGTTGCCGCTGGCCGTGCCGGTTGCGACGAGGTTCGCGGGCTGTGCCGGGGGGTTCAGATCCTGCTCGCGGACGGCGCTGACCGTCGCGGCGGCTGATTCCGTGCCGTTCAGGTCGACCGCTGTCACGCGGTAGAACGATTCGATGCCCGCCGGAGCGAAGATGTCGTCGAAGTCGCTGCGGTTCTGCGGGGACGAGTTCAACTTCGTGAACGTCCCGCCGGCCGACGCGCTGCGGTAGACGTTGTACCCGGCGACGTTTGATTCAATGTTGTCGCTCCAGTTGAGCGAGATGCCCAGCGGGCCCGACGACGCAGTAAGGCTCGCCGGAGTGCCCGGGCCGCTCACGGGCTTAAGGTTGCTGACGATCAGGATGTTGTCCTGGTAGTCGAAGTTCGTGATGGTCGGCTGGCCGGTGTAGTCCAGCGCGACGATGTACGTGTTCGGGATGATGTCCCCGGCACGATCCCGGGCGACATAGAAACGCACTGCATGGCCGTACCCGCCGCCCGCTTGTTCCTGCGGATTCAGGCTGTCTTCCGAAAAGTAACCATCGAGCCAAAGCCCGAACGCCTGCGTCGTGCCCGGCGAAAAGCTCCTGCGGGAAAGCCCGGTGCTCGAACCCTGTGGGTTCGGCAGAATCGTCTGCCCGTCGCGGGCACTGTGCGTGAACAGGCTGGTGCGCGTCCCGCTGCTGCCTTGCCTGTACCAACTGAAGCTGGCGGTGAGATTCTGACGGTGAAACGCTGCAAGCTGCGTCACTTCAACGGTCCGTGAGGTATCGGCGACCTGCCAGAACGGGGACAGAATTTCATCCGCGCTGCTGCGTTCGACCTTGCCGCCTTGTGTGCCTACGAGCGCCTGGTTGACGTTTGTTTTGTAACCAAACAGATCGACGAACTCCTGAAGGGTCGCTTCGATGTTCGCTTCCGGCTGTGCGCGATACAGGCCCGAAAGCTGAACGACGGTGCTCGGTTCGGTCGAATCGTTCGAGCCGATCGTCAGCGTACCGGTGTGAAGTTTGCCCGTCGTGGCGGTGAAGCGCACGACGATATCGGCAAACCCGCCCGTGCCGTTCGCGGCGACGGGGTTGATCGTCAGCGGCAGTGTCACGGCCGCGTTCAGTTGGAACGGGCCGCTGAAGTTGAGGGAGGAGATGACCAGCGCCGTCGCGCCCGTGTTGCGGATGCGGAGGGTCGCGGTTTCTTTCTGGTCGGAGATCGAGGTGTCGATCGTGCCGAAGCGGTTGAACACCAATCGATCCGCGAACGGAATCACGTCCTGGTTGGAGATGCCGATCTCCGGACCCGCGGGCGCGGGCTGGACGTTACGGACGATCATCACGACGTCCTGATAGTCGTAGCTGCCCGTGAATTCTTCGAACGCAACGACGTACGCGTTGGGGACGATCGATCCGTCGGTGTTGCGGAACTGGTAGTAACGCACCTTGTGGCGCAGCGACGCGGTGGTTTCCCATGTGTTAAGCGTGTCTTCAGAATAAACGACGCGCTCGGAGAAGTTGTCGGCGGCGTTGAAGCCAGGGTACGACGAATAGAGGCTGAACTCCGCGGAGCCCGGGTCGAACGACGTCGTCCCGATCGGAGTCGCGGCCACGGTTTGTTCGTCGGTCTTGGAGATTTCGAACAGCTTGGTCAGGCTTGCCGGCGTACCCGACTGGTAGTACCCGACGCGCGACGTCGTGCCGTTGTTGGTGAACCCGAAGCTGGCGAGCACCTGGATCGACACCGGGCCGGAGTCGGCTTTGATGAGCTTCTGCAAGCCCAGAATTTCGTCGTTCGGCGAGTTGGCGACGTACGGCATGGCCGTGTCTGCGGGGTTCGGGTCGCCGACGTTGATCGGGATCTGGTGAAGGTCGAGGATGCGCTGGAGCGAAGGCTCATTGGTGCCGCCCTTGCCGGTGGTGCCCACGCCGCGGAGCGTGATCAGCGTCGTGGGGTTGTCCGGGTCGTTGCTCTTAATCTGAAGCTGCGCCACGCGGATGCCCACTGATGTGGCGCGGAACGCAATGCCCACGGTGACGCTCTGGCCTGGCTGGAGCGTGAGCGGCAAGCCCGGGTTCTGGGTGATGAGGAATTCGCTGGCATTCGTGCCGATGATCTGCAACCCGTCGATCGGCATCGCCAGCGCCGCCGTGCCGGTGTTGGTGATGGTGATCGTCTGGTTCGGGCTCGCCGGGGAGTTGCCCGACGCAGTCTGCACGTCGTTGTAGATCAGCCGGTCTTTGTTGATGGTGATGTTCGCGCCCGGCGTGATCGGGCGGAGCAGCGTGATGCGACCCGCGCCGTATTCAGATACGTAGACGTAGCCGGTGCGCGTGTCTTCGACGAGATCAAGCGGATCGACGAGGTGCGTCAGACCCGCGATGCCCGACTGCACCTGCGAGATCTCGCCGTTCGGACCGGTCGAGAGCACGATGATGTCGTCCCCGCCGGAGTAGCGGACGACCATGATCTTGCCGTTAAGCTGACCGGCGAAGGCGTTGCCTTTGTATTCGATCAGGCCGTTCGGGGAATAGTTCTTGCCGAACTCGAACGCGTACCCACGGTAGTTGGCGTCAGGCTGCGTGCCGACAGGATACTGCGGAAGTTCCGCGACGTCCGCGCCGCCAGTGGGGTTCCCGCCATTGAAGACGTATTGGCCGCGCGCCGGGTTGGGGTGGCCGTAGTAACCGCCTTGTTCGACTCTGAAAAGCCAGTCAGATTCTGTCTGCGTCACCGGGTTGATCGCCGGCACGGTTCCGTCGGGTGAGGCGGGCGTCGCGCCGTTGGCGGCCGAGCCGTTGGTGGGGACGTACAACTGCCCGTTGCTGTGGAACAGGAGGTCAAACGCGTTTCGCACGCCGGAAGCAAACACCTTGAGTGGCGCGCCCGGGGCGTCGGGGTTGTAGGTTCCGCCTTCTTCGGTCTTCACGTTGATGGGCGTGCTGGAATATTGCGTGGTATCGAACCGCAGCACCGCGGCCGTGAGTTTCCGCTCGGGGCGCAGGCCCCATGCATTATCCGGGGCACCCATGGCGGTGTTCGAGCCGTGGGTGAAGTACAGCGCGCCGTCGGGCCCGAAAGAGAGCTGGTTATTCAGGTGGTCGCGCATCGAGCGCGAGAGCCCGACAATTCCGTCCACATAGTTTTCGAGATTCACACCGGTGAGGCGCGAAACTTTGCCGGTCCAGTCGGAGGCGTTTTCGAAGGTGAACTCCCCGTGGCTGACCCAAAGGATCAGATTATCTGCCGTCGATGCCGGGTCGAAGACAATGCCCGTCACGAAGCGCATCGCGCCGGCGTTTCCGGTCTGAACGGAGGCGATGGTCTGCGGGCTGCCGAGCGTGCCGTCTCCGTTAATGCCGAACCGCAAGATCAGGCCCGTGATCGTCGAAGCGTACAGCTTCCCGTCCGGGCCGATCTGCAGGCTGGTGAAGTTCTGCCCGGTGGCCGCCTGGAGGGTGACTTTTTCGAACGCGAGCGACGGGTTTGTTTCGCCGCCGGTCACGCCGGTGATGAACGTCATCGTATACGGCTGGAAGCCGGCGCCGCTGGTGTCTTTGACTTCGCTGGTGATCTCGAACGTGTAGCTGGTGTTTGCGTCGAGAAGCTGCGTAGGCTGGAGCACGATTGCGTCGCCGCCGCCGGAGGTGTTGAGCACGCCTGCGATGACCGTGCCGTCGCTCGTCTTGTAAAGCTTCACGGACTGCGACGTAAGGGTGCTCGCATCAACGCCGGCGCCGGGGGTGGGCAGGAAGATGTCCGCGGCGACGAACGCGTCGCGCGATACGTTGGTGTTGCCGTTGCCGGGGCGCGTCGCGGTGATCTGCGGCTGCGTGACGGGGGCACCGGCTTGAATATCAAAGCTGTCGAAAGTGACGGTGATCGAAGGAAGATTGTTCTTCGCCGCGGCAGTAATTCCGCCGCGCGCCGAAGACGTAAAGAATTGCGCACGCTTCGTGCCGGTGAGTGTTAGTTCGGTGGAGAGCTTGACGAATGCGCCGCCGTTGATGGCGTAGAATGCGACGACCTTTCCAATCGTCGCGTCGCCGACGAGGCGCAGGTCGAGCGTGCTAATCGATGCGAAGCTGCCGATGTTCTGGCTCGCGTTGATGCTGTGAATGAACCCGCCGGTGCCGTTCGCCTGTTCATCAATAAATTGAAGCCGCGGGCCGCTACCGGTGATGACCGCAACGAACTTCACGTAGTTGTCCTGGTCGGGCCCGAACATGAGCCCGCCCTGGTGGTTTGCGGCGGTCATGTACGTAAGCGGACCCACGAGCCGGGTGTTGATGCTCCACCCTTTGGTGGTTGCGTCGAACTGAGTTTCAAGC
>Ga0105046_10011508_pt1 | contig 13751 bp, 10 predicted proteins | sample MAT03_FD_78385 | JGI IMG/M metagenome (GOLD analysis project Ga0105046, IMG submission 78385) | Freshwater microbial communities from Lake Fryxell liftoff mats and glacier meltwater in Antarctica - MAT-03 (megahit assembly) | ecosystem: Environmental > Aquatic > Freshwater > Ice > Liftoff... | reverse complement strand
TGGACAGCTTGCACAGCGCCGTTGTCGAAATTAGCATTCACGAGGGCGGGCGCTGCCGCTATACGACGATTCAGAACTGGTCGAACAACGTTTATAACCTTGTGACCAAGCGTGCCGTTGCCGAGAAAAAGGCCACGATGGAATGGGTCGATGGCAATCTGGGCAGCAAGCTCACCATGAAATATCCGGCTGTCATCCTCGCGGGTGAAGGCGCACACGGCGAAGTCCTGTCGATTGCGTTCTCCGGCAAGGGTCAGCATCAGGATGCAGGTGCGAAGATCACGCATCTCGCTCCGAACACCACCAGCCAGATCATCAGCAAGTCGATCAGCAAAGATGGCGGACGCTCCAGCTATCGTGGTCTGCTCAAGATTGGGCCCGAAGCACACGGCTCCCGCAGCAATGTGGTGTGCGATGCGCTCCTGCTGGACGACATCAGCCGTTCAGACACCTATCCCACCATCGAAGTCGATGCGAAAGATGTGACGATGGGTCACGAAGCCTCGGTGAGCAAAATTGGTGAAGATCAACTCTTCTACCTGATGAGTCGCGGTATGGGTGAGGACGAAGCCAACGCCCTGATCGTCAACGGCTTCCTTGAACCACTGGTTAAGGAACTGCCGATGGAATACGCGCTGGAACTCAATCGCCTGATCCAGATTCAACTCGAAGGCTCGATTGGGTAAATCATCCCCGATTTGACATAACTTTATGTGAGGGCGCAGCATGCTGCGCCCCTACAAATCATCACACGAAGGACAAAACATTATGGTCGTTCAAAGACGTGCGCGCGGAGTCGCCGCGCCGCGCTATACCCGCGCCGATGTCGAGGCGTTGAGTCAGCAGCATAACGAGCCTGAATGGCTGAAAACATCGCGCCTGGCCGCCTGGGATATTTACGAATCGCTGCCGATGCCTCACATGGAAGAAGAGTGGCGTCGCACCGATTATCGTCACATTCGCTGGGAAGATGCCGATCAGATCATCGCAGCCAACGGCGCAGCCCTTGATGTTGTACCGGAAAAGAATCTTGCGCCCCTCATTGGGGATAAGCAGGGCGGCCTGATGGTCTTTGTCGATGGGCGGCTTGTCCATTATGAACTGGCTGACGAACTGCGTCAGGCGGGGGTCATCTTCACCGATCTGCACACAGCAGCGCGTGATCATGGCGATCTCGTGAAAGAGAATCTGCTCACCAAAGCCGTACATCCTGAAGATGGTAAGTTTGCTGCTCTGCATACGGCCCTGTGGAATTATGGCGTTTTTGCCTATGTGCCACGCAACAAGGTGGCAGAACTGCCGCTGCATCTCGTGATCTATAACACAAAACCCGGCGCAAGCCTGCCGCATATTCTCGCGGTGGTCGAAGAGAATGCGCAGGCCACCATACAGGTCGATTATGCGTCGGCTCCAGGCACAACACACTCCGCGATGATTGGAGCCACAGAACTCATTGTGGGCGACAGCGCGAACCTGCGTTATGTGGCGTTGCAGGATTGGAATCGTGAGACCTACGAATTCAGTCATCAGCGCGGGATTGTCGGCCAGAATGCCAACCTTGATTGGGTCACGGGCACAATGGGCAGCCGCCTGACCAAAGCCTTCCTTGAAGTCGATGTAGTCGGCAAGGGTGGCAATGCGCGTATGTCGGCCTTCTTCTTTGCGGATAAAGATCAATTCTTTGATCTGGACACGCAGCAGAATCACAACGCCGGTCTCAGCACAACCGATTTGCTCTTTAAGGGCGCGGCCAAAGATGAGGCCCGCACACTGTGGCAGGGCATGATCAAATCGCTGCCCAAAATGCAAAAGATTGATGGCTATCAGGCCTGCCGCAATCTCGTATTGAGCGACAACGCCCGCATGGATGGCATCCCCGGTCTTGAAATTGAAGCGGACGATGTGAAATGCTCCCACGCAGCCACCTTTGGCACGCTGGAAGAAGAGCCGCTGTTTTACCTGCAAAGCCGGGGTATTCCGCGCAATCAGGCCCAATTGATGGTGATTGATGGCTTCTTCCATGAACTGCTTGAGCGCATCCCATTTGAGCGTGTGCGCCAGCGTCTGCACGATGAGATCGAAGCTAAAATTCTGAGCTAATCGAGTCGTATTTGCGAGAGCGATGAGAATAGAGTACCTTCTATTCTCGTCTGAGACATCCGAAGGCGTCATGTCTTCGGATGTCTGTTTTTTGCGTATTTAGGAAAATGCAGTTGATCCTTCATCCATGACAGCGGCCCCTGGCATGTTAATTTTGCGAAACACATTCCTAACTCCGATGCAACTTAATCTCAAAGTATACTCAAAATGGGGACAAAGTGCGGTTTAAGCACTTTGAAAAGGCGCAGTTTATGACCTTTTAGAGTATATAATGATGGTGAAGGGCCCTATAATCGATTTATAGCGACTTACATTGCTCATTTGGGAGATTTTTATGTCAGACGAAGCCCGTGAAAAACTTTTAGATCATGCCAATAATCGGCGCTATCAGGGGGCGCTCAATCACTACGATATTGATCACTCTGTGCAGAGCCAGACGTGCAGTGATTGGCTGCGTCTTACGATTCAACTCGATGGAAGCTATAACATTGCGGCCATCGGGTGGGAAGGCGAAGGCTGTCCCGTCAGTCAGGCCGCCGCGTCTATGCTAGGTGAACACCTGATTGGTATGCCACTGATTGAAGTCAATACGATTCGTCCCGATGACATTTTGAATATGGTGGGCATGTCGCTGTCACCGCAGAGAGAGAAGTGTGCGTTGCTCAGCTTGCAAGTGCTGCAAGAGGCCGTGAGCATTTATATGGGCGAATGACACGGTTGTCAGATAGCAGTTTATCGCTTTCTCGAAAGTTCCTATTGCTCCCCGGTTGGTTTTACCGCTATAACGTCTCTTTGATCAGGAGAGACTATGAAAACATTTGTTGCCATCTGCCCCGCCAGCGAAATCCCCGAAGGGGCACGGGCGGTCTTTTCCATTAAAAATCATTGGGTCGCCATCTTTCAGGTCAGTGGACGCTACTATGCCATTGAAGATATGTGTACGCATGATGGCAACGTCCTCACCGAAGATTTAAAGGGCAATGAAGTCCCTTTGAAGGGCTATGACATTACCTGTTCACGGCATGGGGCAACCTTCGATATTCGCGATGGTCACTGTGTCAATCAAGGTCATCCAGCGGTGAACTGGTATAATGTGCGCGTGACTGACGGAATGATTGAGGTGGAAGCCTAGCATGACAGCACGAGACATTTTGCAGAATTGGTATCAGGGCCGCACGCTCGTCTGGGGGCATCGTGGTGCAAAAGCTTACGCGCCCATGAATACGCTCCCCGCATTTAAATTGGCCCTGGAGCAGGGCGCTCACGGTATTGAGCTTGATGTGCACCGCTCTCAAGATGGGTATCCCGTGATTCTGCATGATTTTACGGTGGATGGGACAAGCAACGGTCACGGGCGCATTACCGATATGACCCTGGCTGAAATCAAGGCATTGGATGCAGGCAGTTATTTTGGCGAGGCCTATAAAGGCGTCCAGATTCCCACGCTCGATGAAGTCTTTGAACTCGTTGGGCAGCAGATGGTTGTCAATGTTGAGATTAAATCTGACAGTGCTGAAACCGATGGCGTCGAGCAGGTTGTCGCAGACTGCATTCAGCGGCATGGGATGCAAAACCATGTGATCGTCTCATCGTTCAATCCTCTGACCCTTCAGCGCTTTCGCCAGATTATGCCGCAAATCCCGCTGGGCTATTTGCATCAAACAGGCTATGAACCGGATGGCTTTGATACGTCCGCCGCGATTCAGCGTGAAGACTGCGAAGCATGGCATCCGAATCAGAGTATGGTCGATCAAGCCTATATGCAGCATGCCCAATCCCTTGATCGTCCCGTCAATGTGTGGACGGTCAACGATCCACAGCGGGCCAAAGAACTGCGTGATCTTGGAGTCAATGCCTTAATTAGCGATTACCCCGATGTGATTTTGAAGGCCATTGCCGAATGAATTTCTGGTGGCGTCTCGTTCGGTTTGGCTTTCGTCTGCTCTATAACGAATGCGCCTTTCTGTATGATCGCGTGAGTGCTTTTGTGTCGTTTGGAGCATGGCGCGCATGGCAGCGAACCGCCCTCAAATATCTTCCATCGACTCAGACAGGCCGCGTGCTGGAACTGGCGCATGGCACTGGCGATATGCAGATTGATCTGCGTGCGGCGGGCTATCGCAGCATTGGCCTTGATCTCTCACCCTATATGGGGGCCATCACGCAGCGCAAACTCAACGGCCAGGCGCATCTCGTGCAGGGCAAGGGGCAGCATCTGCCCTTTGCCAATGGCTCATTTGCGGCTGTTGTCTCAACATTCCCAACGCCTTTTATCGTTGAAGAGTCGACACTCACCGAAGTACGGCGCGTTTTGCAGCCGGGCGGCGTCATGGTCGTTGTGCTCAATGGCGCTCTGACGGGCGGCGATTGGGGCACGCGCTTTCTCGAATGGCTGTATCGCATCACAGGGCAGCGCGGCGATGGACGCTCTGAATCGCTGCTAACCTACTTTGAAGATTCCGGTTGGGATGTGCAGGTACGCGACGAAGACCTGCCGCACAGTCGTGCCACGCTGGTTGTCGCACGAAAAAAGACTGTTTGAGGCTTCGTCTCTCGTCTATCACTGACAGACGTGCTTTGGACCGTGAATCCAACAACAGGCCATCCTCGGATGTTTCACAGCCTCATCCAAGTAGACCTATAGTTCATCGCGCTTGATCATGAATACATCGAGAAGATATGCAGCTGTTCATTCAGATTGTGATCAATTGCCCTGAAAAACGCCTCTTTATGAAGCGCTGTTGTTTGTATCGGCCAGCTGCTCACTCTGATTTAGTTCTTCCTCAACACTGGCTAACACATCTGCGAGACCAAACTCGTGCCGCACTCCGCCCAGGGTCAAGCGCATGAATTGAGCCGCCATATAGGCCGAGGAATACGGCTGATCGTTCGTGACCCACCATTTGATCACACTGAAATAGGCCGAGCCGATAAAACTGATAAACAGTTCTGGCGGTGTGAGCATATCTTCCATATTGATATGGCCTGAGAACAACCAGCGGCGGGCAATCTCTTCCAGGTGATTTTGCATCTCTTGAACATAAGGGGATACACTGGCCTCTTGCAGCATCACACGGTAAAACGCAGCGTGTTTGGACACATGATCGAAATAATAGGTGAAAATCTGACGTGTATTCGTTGGGTCTGTCAGTTGAAGATAATGCGGCGTTTTTGTCAATTCTTCGAGCACATCCTTGATAATGTGGCTCAGCAAATTTTGTTTATCGCGATAATGCAGGTAAAACGTTGCCCGATTGAGATGTGCTCGATCCGTGATGTGCTGGACGGTAATGGCGTCATATCCCACCTCGGTGATGAGAGCCATCAGGGCATCACGCAGCATACTGCGCGTGCGAACGACACGAGGATCAAGTTTCTTCGCGTTATTCAACATAAATAAAAATTTCGTTGTTTAGTCAACACTGTGTAGAAATTCCTTATTGATCAAATCGCCAACTCTTCATATCCTTACTTTATCGACATCATGTCGCAAAATCAATGCCGTTAAACCAATCAGAGACTTGTATAAATGGATATGACCCTGGAAAGCGAAGGTAGTTCACGGGCATTCAAGGCGGGACCCTCATCCATATTAATCTCTTTCCCCAAAATCGATGTGAATCGAGAAAACGCCCGATGTGTCCTATAACAAGACTATCAGCGGCTACGAGATGCGTAACTTTATCATTAGTGTCTAAGATGCCTGGGGTGGGGCCGATTTCTGACGCTGCATAAAAATTCCCCCTGGATTTTTGGGCTGAGGAATGATATATTGATTGGCATGTGGTGGTAGTAGCTCAATGGCAGAGCACCTGATTGTGGATCCGGTGGTTGAGGGTTCGAGCCCCTTCTACCACCCACCGCTAAAACAAACGAAAAAGCCCGCGAAAACGGGCTTTTTGAGTCCTCCTGAACACTATTTATCCTTCGTCAGCGCGAATCCGCTCATGAACTGCTTTTGCAGAAGGATGAACAGGATCAATGGCGGCAAAGAGGCAATAATTCCAGCCGCCATTAAGACGCTATAATTGGTCGTCGATCCGACCTGTGTTGACAAGCTTGCGGCTTTTCGCACCCCCACTTGAATCACCTGATCATTTTCGCTGCCAATAATCAGCACAGCCCACAAATATTGATTCCATGAGCTGATAAATTGGATCAGGGCGTGCGCAGCAATCACATTGAGCGACATGGGGATCAGGACCGAGGCCATAAATTGCAGCGGTGTGGCCCCGTCAATCTGGGCGGCTTCAGCCAATTCACGCGGGATATTTTGAAAGTGCTGGCGGAATAAAAACGCGCCCGTTGCCGTCGCCAAAAACGGAATTGTCAGCGCCAATTGCGGATAATTCTGGCCCCATCCCACCTGTGACATCATGTTAAACAGGGGCAGAAGGATGATTTCTGTCGGCATCAGCAGCGTGAACAGAATGGCAAAAAATAAGACTGTCTTCCCGACGAATCGAAAATACACAAAGGCCAATCCCGCCAGAAGTGCAAGGGAGGTCTTGCCAATCACAATCACCAGCGAGACAACGGTTGTGTTGACGATGAGCTGCCCAAAGTTGAGTTTACTGAACAAGACCGCAATATTATCGAGCAGGCTCACACCCGGCGGAAAGAGTTGCGGCGGCGTGAACGCTGACTGCTGCGCACTCAAGGTTGCACTTTGAAGGGCATAGAGAGCCGGGATGCACATCACAAAGCATATGAGCATGAGTGCAATATGGACACCCCAGCGTGTTTTGGTCTTTCGGCGCATAAACAGCCTCTAATCCGAATAGGTGATGCGGCTCTCAAGCGTTCTGAATTGCAACAGCGTAATGCCTGCCACGATGATAAACAAAATCACGGCCTGGGCAGCAGCCAATCCTGCGGGTGAACCCGAATTAAACGCATCCTCGTAAAGCTTGTAAATCAGGACATTCGTTGCGCCGCCCAATGATCCCGCCGCGCCCAACGGCGGCCCGCCCGCTGTAAGCGTGTCAATCGCGCCATAGATGCCGTAAAACGAATAGGTGACGTTGGTCACCAGCAAGAAAAATGAGAAGGGGGCCAACAAGGGAAACGTAATCCGAAAGAAGCGCTGAAAACGATTGGCCCCATCAATTTGCGCTGCCTCTAGCAAATCCTGCGGCACATTTTGCAATCCGGCGATGTAAAACAACACATTAAAGCCCAGAATATTCCACACCGATGCCATAACAATGGCGACTCGCGCAAGATGAGGGTCGCGCAGCCAACTTAAGGTTGTTCCTGTGAGACTGTAGATCAGCGCATTAATCAGGCCTGTTTGCCCCTCGCGGAACATCGCCAAAAAGATGGCCCCAGCAACAACGGGAGACAGGGCAAAGGGAAAGATGAGAAATGTGCGATACACAGATGCGAACTTGATCTTCTGTGAGGCAATTACTGCAATTGAGAGCGCAATGCCGATACTCAAAATCACAACGATGATCGTCAGGACAAATGACGTGACGAAACTGTTCTGATACACCACGTCATTGGCAAGGCGAGAATAGTTATCCAGACAAACAAATTTTTCCTGGGGGAGTGGATAGCGTTTGTTAAAGAGCGATAGAGTCACCGTCTGAACGCTCGGATAATAAAGGAACACACCTAAATTCAGTACCATCGGCACAATGAGCACATAGGGCAGCCAGCGATTGCGGAAATAGCCCGATGTGGACTCATACTGTTTCTCTGAGACCCGTAGGTATGTCCAGAGGGGGATAAGAAAAACCACGCTTCCAACGAGCGTTATACCGATGCCTATTAAGGCCTGAGTGCTGTCTATGGTGGGCGCGAACGTACAGTGTTGAGTCGGCAGCACGAGGAGTTGTGATCCTAGCGCCCCTAATAGTCCGCCGACAAGAAGCCAGAGAGGGTTTTTGGGACGTGCGATGCGGGCGGTAGACACACTTCCAAAAACGATTCCGATGAGAAATGCGGGCAGCAGTTGATTGGGTGGTAAGGCACTGTAGTGGGTGGCAACTCGCGACAGCGCATTCGGGAAATCCTCCACACCTATCGCGAACCACGCCAAGAAGTCGGTAATGCCACCCCACTGCGTGATGAAGAACCACAGCATAAACAGAAGCGCACCCAGGCCAAGGCACCCTGTCAAGAGACGGGCAATGAAGCGGTTGAGTAGGGATTCATTTTCAACATCCAACAGAACACGCTCCTCAAATCACGGAAATAAAATGTACGGGCGCACAGAACACGCCCGTACACCTAACGGCTTGTTTTAGGGTTCCACAACGGCGTTGTAGTCCGCCAACACCTGATCGGCCTGTGTCTTGGCGGCAGCAAGGGCCTCTTCTGGCGAAATCCCACTGTCGACAACGGATTGCAGACCTTTCACCAGAATCATGCGCACTTCTGCGTTCGAACCAATGACTGCTCCCTGATTGGCGGCGGTGCCTGCACTGTTTTGCAACTGATTGATGGCGACGGCAAAGAAGGGGTATGTATCGAACCAGGCGGCTTCTTTAGCGCCTGCGGCATCGGCGGTGGTGGGTTTGCCATCGGCATCCACAAATGCGCCGCCTGTGGTCAGATAATCGATGCTGTCCTGGCGATTGGGGAAGTAGCCGCTGCCCTGGTGCCAGCGGATGTCGTTTTCCATATTGGTGAGGAAGAACGCCCAATCGACAGCGGCTTTTGTCTCAGCCTCACTCTGGCCTGCCAGAACCCATACGCTGGCTCCGCCGACGGTCACGCCATTGGTGGCGTCTTCATCAGGAACGAACAGGGGCGCAATGCCCAACTCAACACCCGCACCCGCAAAGCCGTTGACGAAGAGTGTGATCCCGGCGGTTGAGTTGATGTGGAAGATAGTCGCGCCGGTGCCGAACAAGCCGCCTTCACCGTTGTAATCGTTGGGCGTGCCTGTGTAGGTGAAGTAACCATTGTCCGACAAGTCCTTATAGAATTGGATAATCTTGACCATTTCCGGACTCGTAAAGTTCATTTCGGTGGCGCGGGCGCTGCGGCCATTGTCGTTGTTGGCGACCAGCGCATTTTGCATCGACATCCATTGTTCAGGAAGCCATGAGGTCATGGGAAAGTTGATGCAGGCTTGGAAGGCAGGATTGGCGGCTTTAATCACAGCTTCAACGGCCTTCACCTGTTTGCAAATATCCAGCACCTGTTGAAACGTCAGAGGGCTGTCAGGGAGTTTGATTTGCAGCAGATCAGTGATTGTCTTGTTGTAATACACAACGGGATTGGACGAATTCCAGGGAAGGCTCCACAGCGTCTCGCCAATTTTGTAGTAATTGCGGACGACAGGCAAAATGCCTTCGTATTGGGTCATTTGCTCCGGTGTGGCAAAGTCGCCAATGGGGATAAACAAAGTGCTGTCGGCTGCCAACTGGGTAAGACCTTCTTCAACTTGCACAACATTCGGTCCGTTGCCCTGCTGTGCATCCAACAGAACCCGATTGAACACTTCGGTGTAATCGTTACCCGGGGAGACGAGATTAATCTTGATGCCAGGGTTCTGGGCTTCAAAATCATCGGCAATCGCCTGAAGCACATCACGCCGTACATCGCCTTCGCCTCCAAAAATATGCGCGAAATCAACGACAATCTCATCCTGTGCCAGAATAGGCGTCACCGCGACAGCCCCAAACATTACTATTGCCATGAAAGCAAATAAGCGTTTCACGTATCACCCCTTCATAAAAATTTGTACAGAACGCTGAGTATAACAACTTTTCATCAAATTAAATTTAACACCCGTTTATGACTCGTAAAAATTGACGATCTTAATGCTTGAGAGAAAGATATTTGACCCTTCTGCCTGTGACATTCGGAGAACCCATTGCAAAAGCGGTTTGATGTCAATGGAGTTTAAGGGGTGAGCCGCTACAATGAGGGCAGGGGGAATAAATTGATCTATGAGCTCAGAAAACATCGGCAATCGCTATCAACTGCTTGAAGAACTTGGCAGAGGCGGTATGGGTGTGGTGTATCGCGCTCAAGATCGTCTTACGGGGGATGTTGTCGCGATTAAGCGCGTCAATGCACCATTGATGCAGTTTGATCTCTCAGACAATGCATCGGCTGATTTTCGGCTGGGGCTGGCGCAGGAATTCCGCGTTCTGTCCACAATCCGTCATCCGAATATCATCAGCGTGATTGATTATGGGTTTGATCAGGATCAACAGCCTTATTACACGATGGAACTTCTGACCAACGCCAAAAATATCACGGACTACGCACGCAGCAAACCGCTCAAAGTCAAAATTGATCTTCTTGTTCAGACGCTGCACGCGATTGCCTATCTCCATCGGCGCGGCGTCATCCACCGCGACATTAAGCCCGATAATATTCTGGTGATTGGAGAACAAATCAAAGTTCTCGATTTTGGGCTGGCGGTGGGCCACAATCATCAAAATGAAGAAGACGCCATCGTCGGCACGATTACCTATATGTCCCCGGAAGTTCTCATGGGCGTCAGCTTCAGCCGTGAATCAGATTTGTATGCGGTAGGGGTAATCGCATTTGAATTATTTGCTGGGCAGCATCCCTTTCATACAGACAATGTGGGACAACTGCTTCAGGACATTATCACGGTTGTGCCTGATTTCTCGGCGCTCGATGTTGAGGATGCGCTGAAAGGGGTGGTTGACTGTCTGTTGTCAAAAGACCCGGCCAATCGCTATTCCGATGCTGAGAAAGCTATTCATGCGCTTGTAGTGGCGTCTGATATGGACATGCTTTACGAGACATCGGCCACACGGGAAAGTTTTCTTCAGAGTGCCCGCTTTGTGGGGCGCACCCAGGAAATCACTCAACTCTCCGAAGCCCTGCAAAACGCGCAGACTCATCACGGCAGCCTGTGGATGATCGGAGGCGAAAGCGGCGTCGGAAAATCGCGTTTGATTGAAGAACTGCGCACATTGGGGTTGGTGGAGTCTGTGCTTGTCTTGCGCGGGCAAGCGATTGCGGAAGGGGGGGCGGCCTATGTTTTGTGGCGCAATGTCATGCGCCATATGTGTCTGAAAGTCACATTGAATGATCTGGAAGCCAGCGTAATCAAGTCCCTTGTGCCCGATATTGCCATCCTTATTGGACGCCCGGTGGCCGATGCCCAGGCGTTAGAGCCTGATGCTGAACACACGCGGTTGCTCAATACCCTGGAAACGGTCTTTCGCCGCCACACAGAGCCCACACTGATTATCATGGAAGATCTGCATTGGGCGCGTGAAAGCCTGGATGTGATGGGCAGACTCGCCAAGATTATTGGCACTCTGCCGCTGATGATTGTGGGCACATTCCGCGATGATGAACGTCCTGAGCTGGCAACCTATTTTGCTGAGGCCCATCTCGTGCACCTCAAACGCCTGAACGACACTGAAATTGCTGACTTGAGCGAATCAATTCTGGGGAGCATCATTGGCCGTCGTGCGTCATTGATTGAGTTATTGCGCAGCGAAACAGAGGGCAATGCCTTTTTCATTGTTGAAATTGTGCGGGCGCTGGCAGAGGAAGCAGGTCAACTCTCGCAGATTGGTCAGGCGACTCTCCCCCCAACGGTCTTTGCAGGTGGGATTCGGGCGGCGATCCAGCAGCGTTTGGCGCGTGTGCCGCGCGATGCCTATCTCCTGTTAGAGTGGGCCGCAGTGGCCGGGCGTGAGCTTGATCTCAAGCTCCTCAGTCATTTGATGCCCACTATTCAGATGGATCAATGGCTTCTCGATTGCAGCAGCGTACTTGATGTGCAGGATAACATCTGGCGATTTGCTCATGACAAACTGCGTGAAGCTGTGTTGCAGAACATGCCAGAAGATCAACGGGTCCAACGACATTCTCAAGTCGCGATGGCGCTGACAGATGCCTATCCCAATGATCCAGCCTATTATGTGCGCCTTGCTTACCACTGGCACGAAGCGGGCCGCGCAGAGCAAGAAAGTCGATACACGATCCTCGCAGGCAAGCAGGCGCTTGCGATTGGTCACTATCAGGGGGCGATTGATTTTCTTCAGAGAGCCCTGGCGTATCTCCAGAGCACTAACACAGACCCCAAACGTCAGGCCAGCATGACCAAGCAAATAGGGGATGCTTATTTTGGATTGGGGCAGTTGAACGATGCCTACGCCCATTTAAGTCTGGCTCTTGAGCCTACATCGCATACAACCCCAAAAACAACCTCTGCTCTGTATCGCCATATCGTGGTGAGTGCACTGCAACAGGTGCGCTATCGTGTTTTAGCGGCCCGCGATCCTGAAACATCCGAAGGGGATTATTTGCGGGATGCCGCAAATGCCTGTTTGCAGCTGGCTATCGTGCATTATTTTAAGAACGAAAAATTTCAGGCTCTGTATTACAGCCTCAAAGGGACAAATCTCGCTAATCGGGCGGGCCGCCTGCATCGCGATGAATTGTCGCGCTTGCAAGCGACGTTTGCGATGATGGCCTCGCTGATTCCGCTGCATGGGTTGGCACGAACCTATTACCAGCTTGCCAAAAACAACATCCCGAATAACAACGATGTAGGGCTGCGCAGTTGGGTTCTTTTTATGTCGGGACTCTACGCCACCAATACAGCGGAATGGGATATTGCGGTTCCCAACTTGATTGAATGCCTTGCCCTGGCTGAACAAGCCGGAAATATCCGCCGTACACAAGAGGCGCTGCTCTCCCTGGCAGCCGCTTATTTCTTCATGGGGGAATGGAACAAATCTTATGATCTGGCCGAAAAAATCCTGGCAAGCGGTCACGCGTATGACAACTTACAATGTCAGGCGTGGGGGTTGGATGATCTGGGTCGCGTGTACTATCACACAGGTGAACATGTGAAAGCGCTTGAACTTTTCGCCCAGAGTCGACAAATCTATGAGAAAATTGGCGATACGAGCGGCATGATCTGGGTCACTGGGGCCCTGGCACAGGTGCATACGCGCCAGGGTGATCTTGACTCGGCGCGGCCTCATGCTGAAAAGGCGAAAGAATGGCTGATCAACACGCTTCCTGCCAACTATGGTTTGCTGGAAGGCTATCAAGGCATCGCAGATTTTTATCTCACGCAGTATGAGCAGCAGCGCACGCCGTCCCATCGCCAGGATGCCGAAACGGCTGTGATGCTCGTTCACCGTTTTGGGCATATCTTCAACACTGGCAAGGCCTATCGTTTTGTTTACGAGGGCTGGTTAGCCGGGATTCATGGCGAGACGCAAAAGGCTCTGCGCCTGGGCAAAAGGGCCATGCAAGAGGCACAGCGCTATGGCCTGCCCTATGAAGAAGGGCTGGCAGCATTCCACACCGCGCGTTTTCTTCCCCCAGATCATCCCCAACGAGCTGTGCTGCTGATACAGGCCCAGCAGATCTTTGAGCGGATTGGCGCAAAATGGGATCGGGCGCGGACGGCCCTGTAAGGCGGAACTGTGCAGCCTGTGTCAAATGATGGATTCGGCGGCGAACCATGAGTCTCTTCGATGAGGGGACGATGTGCCTTGGTCTCGCCGATCAAATCCAGGTGCCATATCGTGATGATCCACTCATCCAAACAAAACGCCTGCGAAAGTGGGCGTTTTGTTTGGATGCTCGGTTACAATACGAGATACAGGCAGGTTTATGGAGGAGACAAACAGCGTTTGCGGCCATAGCTCTCAAATAAATTCATGTTCTAAGGGCGAGTG